>Ga0209745_1001551_pt1 | contig 13573 bp, 8 predicted proteins | sample BarGraNGADG00312_FD_184495 | JGI IMG/M metagenome (GOLD analysis project Ga0209745, IMG submission 184495) | Arctic peat soil microbial communities from Barrow, Alaska - Barrow Graham LP Ref core NGADG0004-312 (SPAdes) (version 2) | ecosystem: Environmental > Terrestrial > Soil > Wetlands > Peat ... | reverse complement strand
CTCGAGCTGGCGCGCGACCTGGTCGCCGGGGTGCGCGACTACAGCCAGGCCAAGATCTCCATCGACCAGAACGAGGTGATGAAGAAGCTGACCGCGATCGCCTCGATGCTGCTCGTCCCGACCTTCATCGTCGGCCTCTACGGCCAGAACTTCCACCACATGCCCGAGCTCGGCTGGGGCTTCGGCTACTGGTGGTCGTGGGGTTGGATCGTGGCGACTACGGTCTTCCAAGTCATCTTCTTCCGGCGCAAGCACTGGCTGTAGCGAGTCAAGGCGCTCGCCGTTCCCGGGCCCTGATCGCGAACCGAGCAGCGGGCTACCCCCACCTTCGTTATCGAGCTGGCCGTACCGTGGGCGATCCGCTGCTGAGTAAGGCTCGGGACATGGACGGGCGGGGAAGAACGTGAAGGGCGTGAATGTACAAGGCCGAGACGAACGCGATCCGGCAATAGTCTGAGCCAATCCACAGCGAAAGGTATGCCGTGACTAGCGAACTCGAGGGCCAGACGAAGACGATGAAGGCGTGGGTCCAGGAGAGGTACGGCTCCCCGGACATCCTCGAGCTCGAGGAGCTAGACCTTCCGACCGGCAACGACGACCACGTTCTGGTGCGGATCCGGGCGGCCTGCCTCAATCCCTACGACTGGCACATTCTGCGCGGCGATCCATATCTGGTGCGCGTGGTGTTGAAGGGCCTGCGTAAGCCGCGGCGGGCCATCATCCCGGGCGCCGACATGGCCGGTGTGGTCGAGTCGGTGGGCTCGGCGGTCACACGGTTCCGCCCTGGCGACGAGGTGTATGGCGAGGTTCACGCGGGATGCTTCGCCGAGTACGTCAGCGTGGCGGAGGAGAGCGTTGCGCCGAAGCCGGCCAGCATCACGTTCGAGCAGGCCGCGGCGGTACCGATGGCCGCGCTGACCGCGTTGCAGGGCCTGCGGAACGCCGGGCGGATCGAAGAAGGGCAGAGCGTCCTGATCAACGGCGCCGGGGGCGGCATCGGCACGTTCGCGGTGCAAATAGCCAAGACGTTTGGCGCCGAGGTGACCGGCGTGTGCAGCGACGCGAAGGTGGATCTGGTCAGATCGATCGGCGCCGACCACGTCATCGACTACACGCGGGAGGACTTCACCCGAAGCGGGCGCCGCTTCGACCTATTACTTGACATGGTCTCGAATCGCTCGTTATCGGAGACCAGGCGGGCGCTGACGCAGAAAGGGACGCTCGTTATCGCCGGCGGGGTGGGCGGTGGCCGGTTGCTCGGCCCTGGGGCGCGGTCGCTCAGCGGAAGCTTACTGTCGCCCTTCGTGAGCCAGCGGATCAAGACGTTCGTCTGCAAGCCGAACAGGGACGATCTGGAGTTCCTGAACGAGCTGATCGAAGCGGGGACGGTCACGCCCGTCATCGACAGGGTTTACCCGTTGAGCGAGGTTCCCGAGGCCATCCGCTATCTCGAAAAGGGACACGCCCGAGGGAAGATCGTCATCAACACCCGCGCCGACTAAGAGCGAGTGACCTAGACAGCGAAGCGCGCTCGTCTCCGATCCAAGCGTTCTCTCATCCGCCTCGGCGCCGATACGATCCGCTCATGCCGATCTACATCTGCCCCAACTGCAAGCAGCGCTCGGTCGACGTCGACGGAGTCGAGGGCTTCTCGGACGAGGCGGTCGCCTGCCACAGCTGCGGCTTCGGCTTCCTGTTCGAGCTGATGGAGGACTACTACCCGGGCCCGAACACCGGTCTGGTGGCCTGCGACCAGGAGGGACGCGTGCTTGCGGTCGGGCGCGGCGTCTTCGAGCTGACCGGCTTCGAGGAAGCTGATCTGATCGGGCGCGACGTGCGCGAAGGACTCGCGCTGAAGGCCGAGGGCGACCAGGATCCGATCGCGCTGGCGCTCGAGTGGGGCGTGCGCCGGCTCGGGGAGAAGATGGTCATGCGGGCGCGGAGCGGAAGCGAGAAACGGGTCGTCTGCGATCTTTTCCCGGCTTACGACGACGATGGCGGGTTGCTGGTGGCGATTTCGCCGGCCAACGGGTCGTAGGTTCCAGCGACTACCGCCCCCACTTTTCTCCCGGGCACTTCTCTTCAGCCCACCACCGAGCCACCCGCCCGCGGGGTCATTCCAAACTAACGCTCGAGCCGCGGGAAGAGCGCGCGGTTGTGAGTCAAAGTTGTGCCGGTTCAGCACCGCAAACCAGCCGTAAAACCAGAGCCCGCTCTCAGCTCGATTCTGGCCCGGCTAACGCACGCGACGATGCCCTCATTCTCGGCTGGACGGGCACAGATCCGAAACGACGCAGCGATCGCAGACAGGGCGCCTCGCATCGCAAACGCGCCTTCCGTGCCAGATCAGCAGGTGCGGGAAGAGCCGCCACTGCTCGCGCGGTACTAGGCGCATCAGGTCGCGCTCGATCTTGACCGGATCCTGCTCGCGGCTGAGGTCGAGCCGCTGCGACAGCCGGCGAACATGGGTATCGACGACGATGCCCTGCGCCTCCCCCAGCTCGGCGGCGACGACGTTGGCCGTCTTCCGTCCCACTCCGGGCAGCCGTACCAGATCCTCGACGCTGCGCGGAACCCTCCCCTCGTGCTGCTCGACCAGCGCCGCCATCGCGCCGCGGATCGAACGCGCCTTCTGGCGGTAGAAACCGGTGGCGAAGATGTCCCGCTCCAGCTCTTCGGGCGCGACGGCGAGGTAGTCGTCCGGGCGGCGGTACTTGCGAAACAGGCGCTCGGTTACGCGGTTCACGTTCACGTCGGTGGTCTGGGCCGAGAGCATCACCGCGACCAGCAGCTCGACGTCGCTCGAGAAGTGGAGCGCGATCTTCGCGTCGGAGTGCTCGGCCGCGAGCCGCCCGATCAGCGGCTCGATTCGCTTTTTCGCCGCGGGGACGCGCCGGCGGGCTTCGACCGTGTAGTCGCGCGGCGGCATCCGACTCAGACTTCGACGGAGGCGGCGAAAGGCCCGGGCGGCGCGTCGGGAAGATCCATGCCGGCGCAGACGACGCCATTCGCCGGGCAGTCCGAGCAGATGCGCGCACCCGGCGTAGGTGCGAATTCGCCCCGGGCCACTCGCTCGATCACCGCTCCCAGCTCCCGCTCCAGCCGGGGCACGTCGGCGGCGGTGAAGCTAGCGCTGACGACCGCATCCGGCTGCTCGAGGAAGGCGTAGACGACCTCCACCTCGTCGTGGCCGTCGCGCAGGCAGGCGAGCGCATAGACCAGCCGCTGCAGGCGGTACTCGCTCTCGACGATCTCCCCGGCGGGCCGGTCGAGCAGGTTGGTCTTGTAGTCGAGCACCAGCGCCTTACCGTCGCCGCGTGAGACGACGTCGAGGAATCCGTTCACGAGCACCTCGTCGAGCTCGAAGACGAAGCTGAGCTCGGTCGCCAGGCCGGGCAGCGTGGCCACCCGCTTCGCCAGCTCGGAGTCGCAGTAGTTGCCGACCAGGCGCCCGATCCGCTCGAGATTCTCCCGCGTGACCGACGGATAGCTCGCGCGCACGCGACTTTCCAACTCTTCGGAGGACGGCGCCTTCGGGGCGGTCAGGTCGGTCTCCTCGAGCAGCTCGTGCACGGCGCTACCGAGCTCGGTGGCGACGAGGCCGGCGCCGTCTGCCAGCTCGAGCCGGGGCAGCGGCTTCATCCGGCAGACGTACTGCGCGAAGTAGCGATAGGAGCAGCTCTCGAAGGTGCTGAGCGAGCTGTAGGAGAGCCGGCGCGGCTGCTGGAGCGGCGGGGATGCGAGCGGCTCGAGCGGCTCGAGCGCCGCGGGCGCCTCGACCCGAGGGCCGGGCGCGGCGGGCTCGGCCAGGCCCTGCTCGAAGAACGAGAGCTGTGTCACCGGGGCGACCTCCGCGCCTGCTTCGGTCACGGCCGGTTCGGGTTCGGGCGCTTCGGCGGCGGGCTGTTCGCCCGCAGGCTCGAGGCGATCGACTCGCACCAGCACGCTCGCATCGCCGCAGTCGATCTCGAAAGGCGCCTCGCCGGCCCGTTCCAGCACGTCCGAACCGAGGCGGTCGAGAATCCAGCCGATCGGCGTCTTTCCGTCGGCGGGACTCTCGGCGTCGGTGGCGCCGGAGACGATCAGGCGGTCGATCGCGCGCGTCATCGCCACGTAGTAGAGGCGCTTCCGCTCGGCCTCCTCCTGAGCGACGTCCAGCCGGTAAAGCTCCTCGTAGCCGAGCGCGGCGCGGCGCCTGCCGCCGATCGGATCGGCGACGCGGAGGCCGAGGCGCCCATCCGGCAGGCAGAGGATCTCGTCGGAGGAGGGACGCGCCTTTCCCCGGCCGGAGTCGGCCACCACGACCACCTTGAACTCGAGCCCCTTGGCGGCGTGGATGGTGAGCAGCCGGACCGAGTCGGAGCCCTCCTCTTCGGCCGGCGCCTCCTGGGCCGATGCGCCTGCGGCGCCGAGATCGGTCACGAAGCGGACGAAGCCCTCGATGTCGGGCCCGCGCAGCTCCTCGAAGGAACGCGCCATCCGGGCCAGCTTGCGCACGTTGGCGTAGCGCTGGCGCCCGTCCCACTGGGCTAGCAGTGCCAGGTCGTAGTCGTGCTCGCGCACGATCTGCTCGCAGAGCTGCTCGAGCGAGAGCACCTCCGAGGCCGCGGCGAGGCGTTCGTAGCGCTGGCGGAAGGCGCGGAAGAGGCGCTCGTCGGCCGGCGCGAGGCCCGGCGGCAAGCCGCGCTCGAGCCCGCAGAAGAGAGGCCGCCGCGGGGCAGCCCGCCTGAGCAGGAAGAGGGCATCGTTCGAGGCCCCGACGAAGGGCGAGGCGAGCACGGTGGTGAGCGCCGCGTCGTCGTAACGGTTGTGCAGCAGGCGGAGATAACCGAGCAGGTCGAGCACCTGCTGCTGCCCGTAGTAGCCGCGTCCGGTGGCGCGGTAGGTGGGAAGATCGAGCGCGCGCAGCTCGTGCTCGTACAGCTCGGAGTCGGTTCCGGCGGCGAACAGGTAGACGATCTCGCCCGGCGTGGCCTCGCCGCTTTGCACCAGATCCTTGACGCGCCGGGCGATGTGGCGTGCCTCCGCGCGGCGCCAGTCGCTCGCGGCGCCGTAGCTCGACTTGTCGGTCAGCAGCAACTCGACGGCCGGGGTCTCCGCGCCGGAGGGCTCCGCTGCGGCAGCGAGCGGCCGGTACGCGTCGCCGAACTCCTGACCAAAGAGGTGATTCACCACGCCGAGCACCTCGGGGCGCGAGCGATAGTTGAGCGTCAGGTCGAGCACCTCGCCCGAGCTGGATCGACGGTCGCGGAAGACGTCGACGTCGGCGTGGCGGAAGCGGTAAATCGACTGGAACTCGTCGCCGACGAAGAAGAGCTCCTCGACGCCGGCGGCCCCGACCGAGGCGGCGGGCCCGACCTCACCCGCAAGTAGATCGATGATCTCGCATTGCAGCCGGTTCGTGTCCTGGAACTCGTCGACCATGATCGAGCGGAAGCGCAGCCGCTCTCGCTCGAGCAGGTGCGCGTCGCCCTTCAGCAGGTCGCGGGTGTAGAGCTGCAGATCCTCGAAGTCGAGCGCCGAGGCGGCGTCCTTGGCGCCCCGGTAGGCGCGCTCGAAGTCCTCGAGCAGCTCCTGCAGCAGGTCGCGATCGTGCAGCGCCAGCTCGTCCCAGGCGACCTGTTCGAGCGCCTTCCTGGCCTCCTCGTAGCCTTCGGTTCGATCGCAGCGCCTGACCTTGTAGTCATCGAGGCGAAGCAGGTCCGCGGCGGACTCCGCATCGAGAAGGGCGAGCAACTCGCGCGCGGAAAGGCGCGTCTGATCGGGCGCCTCGCCGTCGGCCGCGAGCGCCTCGGCCTCCAGCCGGAGCGCGGCCTCGGCCTCGGCCCGAGAGCCCGCCGCCGAGAGCTCAAGCGCGAGCGGGCGCCCGGCCGAGCGCAGCGTCTCGTGCGCCGAGATGATCATCCGCTCGAGCCCGACGCGACCGTAGGAGACGCCCAAGGTCGTCCGCTCGGGATCGCGGCTGCGGCTGAACTCCTCGAGCGCGCTCGCGAACGCCTCGCGCCCGAGCACCAGAGCCTGCTCGGCATCGAGCACTCGGAAATGCGGATCGACGCCCGCGGCGACGGCGTTCTGGCGCAGCAGGCGGTTGCAGAAGCCGTGAATCGTCGAGATCCAGGCGCCGTCCAGCTCGCGGGCGAGATCGGAACGTCCCTTCTCGTGCAGGGCGGCGCGGATCCGGCTGCGCAACTCTCCCGCCGCGCGCTCGGTGTAGGTGATGACAAGCAGCGAGTCGACGGGCAGCCCGCGCTCGACCACCGAGCGGCAGAAGCGCTCTACCAGCACCGTCGTCTTGCCGGTACCGGCGCCGGCCGAGACGAAGACCAGCCCGGAGGCTTCGATCGCGCGCTGCTGCTCGGGATTGGGGCGCCGCGAGCTCATCTTCTCGGCACCCTGCAAAGCGGAGCGAGCTTGCACCAGCTCGGGCAGCGACCCCAGGCGTGCCCGCTTCCGTTCGCTTCGCGCGGGCGAACCTGCAGCCCGAGCGGGTCGTGGCGTACATCGCCCGAGCGGATGCGGGCGGCGAAGTCGCGCGCGGTCGCCGTCGCCCACTCGACCTTGCCCCAGAAATCCTCCTCCTCGAGGTAGTCGTTGTCGGCAAAGCCCGGAACGCCGTCCTCGCGCGCCTCGGCGCGGAGCAACCCGCGCGCCGGCCGCTCTCCCGCCAGCGCCCGGTAGACGCCGCCGAGCGGCTCGACGCCGACAAGATCCCTCAGCACGAGCAGATAGAGCGGGAGCTGGAGCTTGAACTCCGCCTCGAGCTGGGCAGCCGACTGGGCCGTCCTGCCCGACTTGTAGTCCTGCACCAGGCCGCGGGCCGCGAACGGGTCGAGGTCGATGCGGTCGATCTTCCCCGAGATGGTGAGCCCGCCCAAGTCGAGACCGCGCTTGAGCTCCGCAGCGGAGCGCTCGGTGCCGAAGCCGACCTCGAAGCGCTTCGGGACCAGCGGCAGCTGCGAGGAGGCCTCGCTGCGGACGAACTGCTCGAGGTCGCGCCAGAGCCCCGCCTCCAGCTGCACGAGCTCGAGCTCGTCGAGCTCGAGCCGAACCTGGCCCGCGACCGCGTCGGCCAGACACTCGCGCAGGAACTCGAGCTGCTGCTCGAGCCTGCTCTGCTCGACCCTGTCGACGCCGAAGCGCTTCGGCAGGCCCGAGTAGAAGCGGTAGAGCGCCTGGTGGGCGACCGAGCCGCGCAGCTTCGCATCCACCTCGCCGTCGATCTCGCGCGGCGAGACGACTCGCTCGACGAACCACATCTGCGAACAGGTGCCGAAGGCCTCGAGCTCGGTCACCGAGAAGGTGCCGCGGGCGCGAAGCTCTTCCAGCGCCGCCTCGCTCACCAGCGTGGTCGGCCGCTCGAAGGCATGTAGCGCACGCTCGAGCTGGCGCTCCCAGCCGTTCGCGCGGGCCACCGCTCGCGCCTGCTCGGGTCGTAAGGAAGCCAGCGCCGCGAGCGAGCGAAGGCGCTCGCGCTCGTTCGGCGCCTCGGCGATCTCATCCCAGACGAGCTTGGAGAGCGTGCGACGTTTCGTCCAGCGCTCCGCCTCGGCGGCCGGGAAGAGCTCGCGCAGCTCCTCCCAGAACGGGCTCGCCTGGCGTGGAGAGCCGTCCTCCGCCGCCGACTCGCGCACCAGAAAGAGCCGCTCGTAGGCTCGCGTACAGGCGTTGTAGAAGAGGAAGCGGTCGCGCTCGAGCTCGTCGGCCGGCGGCGGCGCGGCCAGCTCGGTCTCGAGCCGTTCGCGTTCGTCGTCGTCGAGTAACCGGTGCTTGGAGGAGCGACGCGGGAAGCTGCCCTCCTCCAGTCCGATCAGGAACACGGCTTTGAACCGGCGCGCCCTCGTCTGCAGCAGGTCGCTGACGACGACTCGCCCCGGCTCGTCCGCCGAGCCGATGCGCACCGGGGAACGCTCCAGCGCGGCGAGCAAGTCTTCGCGCGCGAGCGCCTCCCCGCTCAGGCCCTGCCAGTTTTCGAGCTCTTCCGCGAGCGTGCGAGCGCTCTCGTAGGCGCGCAGATCGAGCCGCGCCCGTTCCGACGCCGGCGGGCCTTCCAGGCCGTAAGCGCGGCGCAGCATCAGCGAGCTCAATTCGCGCACCGCCTCGAGCGGCGAGTGGACGCTGGCGAGCAACTCCAGATCGGCGAGCTGGCGGCCGTTTCGGAGCGCGGCCAGCTCGGTCTCGATCCGGGACGGACTGTGCACCGCGCGGCCGCGCAGGCGCCCTTCGAGGAAGTCGGCGCTCGAGCGGCTCACCTCCGAGTAGGGAGAGCGTACGAACGAGAACAGGTCGGCGCGCCCGCCACCGAGCCAGGCGAAGCGAAGCAGTCCGCAGAGAGCGTGCCCGAACGGGAGCTGAGCGAGCCTGGCCCGGGTTTCGAGCACGTAGGGCAACCCGAAGCCGGAGAAGGCGGTCTCAAGCGCGGCCCGCCGTCGCTCGAGCGACGGGCAGATCACGGCGATCTCCTCGGCCTCGACGCCCTGCCTAAGCAGGGCCAGCGCCTCCTCGGCCACCAGCTCGAAGGCCGCCCGCGAGCCCGAGGCCTCGAGAAAGCGAACGGCGCCCTCGCTCGGCGGCGCTGCGGCTTCGCCGGGCTCGAACAGCCTTCGCTCGATGAACGCCAGCGCCGGATGCGCGTACTCGCTCGAGCGCGCGGGAAGCTCGGTTATCCGGCCCGAGGCGCGGCGGGCGAGCTCCTGCTGCGTACGGGCGAGCGCGCCGAAGACGGCTCGTCCGGGCTCGTAAGGAAGCGCCACGGTCACCTCCGCTCGCGCGGCGAGCGCGTCGAGCAGGCGCCACTGGGCGCCCGTCAGGTCCTCGAAGCCGTGGACGAAGAGCGGGCGCTCCGGAGGCCACAGATCCGGCGCTGCTGCGACCTGCTCGGCGACGAGCCAGCGCTCAAGCTCACGGTCGGCGAGATTCAACCGCTCGAGCTCGCTCAGGTAGCGCGAATAGAGCGCGCCGAGCTCGCCGGCGACCTGCCCCGGCTCGGCCGTCGCCGCCTCGAGCTCGGCGAATCCCTCGACCAGCGCATCGACGAATCCGCCGAAGCGAGCCGAGCGTGAGAAGGCATCGAGCGAGGCTTGATCGAGCAGCGAGCGAACGAGCAAGCGGCGCCCGGCATCGCCGAGCGAGCCGCGCGAGGTCGAGCCATTCCCCAGCTCGTGGAACAGGTCGTCGAACGTTCCGACCCGACCCGCAAATAGTGCCGTCGACCTGCGCAAAAGATCGCGTTGCAGGCGCGTTATGTCGCCGGCGTTCGGGACGACGAGGAAGGGGTGCCGATCGATCGCCGCCGCAAACTGCTCGAGCAGCCTTTCAACCTTGCCGGCATTCGCCGGCCCGACGAGAAGATGCAGCGGCATCGGCTCATCGTAGTCGGCGCCTGCCGCAAGCCGAGCCGGATCTCGCCGACCGCGCAACTGAGCGGAAAACGAGACGAGGGACGGTCACCCGTCCCTCGTCGATACCCGGTAAAAACCTCCGCGTTAAGCGGTAGCGCTCTTGGGACGGCGGCCGCGACGGGCGACCGGATGCCCTGGCAAGCTCTGGGCGCAGACCTCGCACACGTCAGCCTGCTTCGCGCCGCGCCGTGCGTCGGCGAACGTCAAACGAAGCGTAGCTCCCTTACCTTCGTCGATCTCTTTGCTGCAGCTATCGCAGACAAGCACTGTTTTTCGAGCCACGTAATCCTCCTACTTAATTGGAACAACTCGTTTATCGTAGCGAAAAAGAACCACCACGAAAACCCTTTCTTTCTTTTGCCGATAACTCACATTCGTACACCTGTAGATTCGCGCACTCGCGGAGTACTTGACGGATTGGTAACGAAATCGTTCTCGGTATTTCTCGCGCTCTGCCAGGCGCAAAACGGCTCGAAACCAAAGCGGTAGGAGATTCTTCGAGCGAGGATCGCTACGATGGCGCCGTGCAGAGGCGATCGATAGCGGTACTGGAGGGCGACGAGACCGGGCAGGAGTTACTCGAGCAGACGCTTCGAGTTCTCGCGCCCGAGGCGATCGGTATCGAGCTCGAGCTCGAGCATTTCGATCTCTCGCTCGCGAATCGGCGTGCCAGCGGCAACGCGGTCGTATCGGAGGCGGCCGCCGCGATACGCACGCTCGGCATGGGCCTGAAAGCCCCGACCATTACGCCCGAGAAGTCCGGCGACGTCGGATCCCCGAACCGAATCCTGCGCGAGGAGATCGGCGCCCAGGTGATAGTCCGCACCGGGCGACGGATCCCGGGAGTGACACCGATCACGCGGGTGAAGGCGCCGATCTCGGTGGTGAGAATGGCGGTCGGGGACGCCTACGGCGCGAAGGAATGGCGCGAGGGCGAGGGCGCGGAGGAGGTCGCCTTTCGCACCGAGCGAATCGAGCGCCGCATCTGCCATGCGGTCGCCGAATTCGCGTTCCGCGAAGCCGAGAGTCTGGGCGCAACCGTTTTCGGCGGGCCCAAGTTCACGGTCAGCCCCGTTTACGAGGGGATGTTCAAAGAAGAGATCGACGCGGCGGCGAAAAGACATCCCGCGGTCAACTACGAGCCACAGCTGATCGACGCGACCTTCGCCCTGTTGCTCAGCGTCGAGGGTGAGCCGCTGGTGATTCCGGCGCTAAACCGCGACGGCGACATCCTTTCCGACCTCGTATTACCGATGTTCGGATCGATCGCGGGAGCCGAGTCGCTGGTCGCGGCGCTCGACGAAGACTTCGTTCCGGCGCGCCTGATGGCCGAGGCGCCGCACGGTACGGCACCTACTCTGCTGGGGAAAGACACCGCCAATCCGCTGGCCATGGTGCTCGCCGCCGCGGCGCTTCTCGCGCACGGCGACAGCGAGATGAGCGACGCCGGAAACGCGATCCGCCAGGCCTGCCTGGACGCCGTGGAATCAGGTGTCCGCACCTCCGATCTCGGCGGCTCCAGCAAGAGCAGCGAGTTCGTCAGCGAGGTCATTGCAAGAGTTCGCGCCCTGCTTTCGCTTTGAGCCGGGCTGGCACGCGCGCCTCGACTCCTCCCGTGCAAGCTCCTTGCACCGGCGAGGAGCGATCGGCGCTGATCGAAATCGGCACCGTCGAAATCGATCAGAACGATTTTGTTCTGCCCGAAACCCGCATCAGCACTGAGATCGGTTGCTTCCGCAGAGAGGGTGCTTCTTTCCGCTAGAGTCAGCGCCGTGAAGATTGGAGTGCCCAAAGAAACGGCAGCCGGCGAGGCGCGCGTCGCACTCGTCCCGGAGGTCGTCGCCAAGCTGACCGGCCAGGGGCTCGAAGTAGTCGTCGAGAAGGGCGCGGGAACTTCCGCCTCCTTCACCGACGCGGCCTACAAAGAGGCCGGCGCCACGCTCGCGAGCGCGAAGGACGCCTTCGGCGCCGAGATCGTGGCCAAGGTCGCCAAGCCGAGCGCCGCCGAGATCAAGCTGCTGAAGAAGGACGCCGTTCTGATCGGCTTCCTGCAGCCGCTGACCGACCAGAAGGGAATCGACGCGCTCGCCGGGCAGGGAGTCGTCGGCTTCGCAATGGAATCGGTGCCGCGCACCACGCGCGCCCAGTCGATGGACGCACTGTCCTCGCAGGCCACGGTCGCCGGTTACAAGGCCGTGATAGTCGCCGCCGACCGCGTCCCGAAGCTCTTCCCGATGCTGATGACGGCAGCCGGAACGATCGCACCGGTCAAGCTGCTCGTGATCGGCGCGGGCGTCGCCGGTTTGCAGGCAATCGCAACCGCACGCCGCCTCGGCGCGGTCGTGTCGGCCTTCGACATCCGCCCGGCCGTCAAGCAGGAGATCGAGAGCCTCGGCGCCATGTTCCTCGACCTCGGCGTCGTCGGCGAAGCGACCGAGGGCGGCTACGCAAAAGAGCTCACGCCCGAGCAGCAGAAGCAACAGCAGGCCGAGCTCGAGAAGCGCATCCCAGATTTCGACGTGATCATCACGACCGCCATGATCCCCGGTCGCCCGGCTCCCAAGCTGATTCCGGCCGAAGCGGCCGAGTCGATGCGGCCCGGCTCGGTCATCGTCGACCTCGCCGCCGAGACCGGTGGCAACTGCGCGCTGACGGTCGCCGGCGAGATAGTCGAGAAAAACGGCGTCACCATCGTCGGCGAGACCAACCTGCCGAGCGAGATGGCCTTCCACTCCAGCCAGCTGTATGCGCGCAACGTCGCCTCGCTGATCGGATTGATGGTCAAGGACGGCAAGCTCGTGCTCGACTTCGAGGACGAGATCATTGCCGGCGCCTGCGTAACCAAGAAGGAGACAAAATCGTGAGCGGTAACACGGCCATTGTCCTGGCTGAGCTGACGGTGCTGATCCTGGCGATCTTCCTCGGCATCGAGGTCATCTCCAAGGTACCGACGCTTCTGCACACCCCGCTGATGTCGGGAACCAACGCGATCCACGGCATCGTGATCGTCGGCGCGATCCTGATCACGGGCGCGAACCTGCATTCAACGCTGGCTCAGATCGTGGGCTTCTTCGCGATGATTCTTGCCAGCGCCAACGTCGTCGGCGGGTTCGCGGTCACCGACCGCATGCTCGAGATGTTCAAGGGGAAGTAGCCGGTGAGTGCCAACCTGACCACACTGGCTTATCTGCCGACGATCGTCGCGTTCATCCTGGCGCTGAAGTTCCTCTCCTCCCCCAAGCACGCGCGGCTGGGCAACCAGCTCGGCGCGGTCGGCATGGCGCTCGCCATCGGCGTGACGCTGGCACAGAAGCACTTCTACGCTCTCGGCTACGGAATCATCGCGGTCGGCGGCGTGATCGGCGGCACGATCGGCTGGATCGGCGCCCGCAAGGTGAAGATGACCGACATGCCGCAGATGGTGGCGCTGTTCAACGGCGTCGGCGGTGGCGCAGTTGCCCTTGTCGCCCTGGTCGAGTTCCACGAAAAGGCCGGCCTGCCCGGTCGGATCATCTGGAACGAGTCGGTCGCGATCATCGTTTCGGCGCTGATCGGGAGCATCTCCTTTGCCGGCAGCATGATCGCCTTCGGCAAGCTGCAGGGCCTGGTCGGCGACCGCCCGATCGTCTGGAAGGGCCAGCGGGTCGGCAACATCCTTCTTCTTCTCATCGGCATCACCGCGGGCGCGATCATCCTCGGCGGTCACAGCTACCAGCTGATCTGGTTGCTCCTGATCGAGATCGCCGCCGCGCTCGCCTTCGGCGTCATGTTCGTGCTGCCGATCGGCGGCGCCGACATGCCGGTCGTGATCTCTCTGCTCAACGCCTGCACCGGACTCTCGGCTGCGGCGGCGGGCTTCGAGCTGCGCCAGGACGTCCTGATCGTCAGCGGTATGCTCGTCGGCTCCTCCGGTACGTTGCTGACGCTGATGATGTGCCACGCGATGAACCGATCGCTCGGCAACGTCATCTTCGGCGCCTTCGGCCAGATCCAGGCCGGCGGCGGCGAAGGCGCCTCCTCCGAGGGTCTGACGGTTCGCTCCACCACCGCCGACGACGTGGCGATCATGCTCGCCTACGCGCACAAGGTGATCATCGTTCCGGGCTACGGTCTCGCCGTCGCCCAGGCGCAGCACGACGTGCGCCAGCTGGCCGATCTGCTCACCGCGCGCGGAG
>Ga0209745_1001550_pt1 | contig 13577 bp, 9 predicted proteins | sample BarGraNGADG00312_FD_184495 | JGI IMG/M metagenome (GOLD analysis project Ga0209745, IMG submission 184495) | Arctic peat soil microbial communities from Barrow, Alaska - Barrow Graham LP Ref core NGADG0004-312 (SPAdes) (version 2) | ecosystem: Environmental > Terrestrial > Soil > Wetlands > Peat ... | reverse complement strand
GTGGACGATGCCGTCGTCGGAGTAGCCGAGGTCGCGCACGGTGACCCGGTCGACGTGGTGGATGTGCGGGACGTTCTCGTGGGTGATCTGCACGATGATGTGGGGGGCGGCCGGGACGTGGGCGGCGACGAAGCTCGAGATCGCCTGGCCAAGGAGCGGAGCCTGCGTCCAGTGCAGGTAGTGGGCCCCGGTGACGATCTGGAGTTCGTGCGTCGTCACGGTGTCCAGTTCGCGCTGGTGCTTCTCCAGCCAGCCGGGTATGGATGCGACGCTCTCGCTGGAGAGGAACTCGAGCACGGGGATGTTGGCAGGGAACGGGTGCGCTGCGGTCTTGGTGGAGTTGGCCGCCAGCTGGGCCCACTCGTCTGCGATCGAGAGGCTGCCGTAGTTCCACTTGCTCATCGCGGCGGTCCGCTCCCGTTCGGCGGGGGTGTAGGCGGTGCCCGGCGGCTGGATCAGGTCGGGAGCCAGGGAGGTGACCCATCGGTAGAGCCCGAGCGCGCCGACCACCGCCTCCATGCGGGACGCGGTTCCGACCTCCAGCGTTGATGCCGTCGCAGGTGTGGGGTCGATGCCGATGATGGCCGACACCTCGCCCGGGTAGGCGTTGGCGTAGTAACGGGTGTAGATCCCACCGATCGAGTGCCCTGCGAGGATCACCGGCTCGTGCACGCCGAGGCGGATGAGCACCTCGTGGATCTCCCCAGTGATGTTCTCGACGGTGCGGTTGGGTACGTCGAGGTCGCTGTAGCCGTAGCCGAAGCCCTCGATGACGATGACGTTGAAAGCGGCCAGCTCCCGGAGGAGTGGGGCGAAGTCGACGCCCGGCGCAGGAGTGCCGTAGCCGTTGAGCAGCACCATGGTCGGGCCGGTGCCGCCGTTGCGGTACACGTTGATGTCGCCTTCGGCCAGCGTCACCGTCTGGCCGTAGGGCGCAAGATGGGCCTTCTCCGCGGCGGTGACGGCGGTGTTGGCCAGCGCCGAGCCGGCGGTGAGGGCGAGCACCCCGGCGGTGACGATCCCCGCGATGCGAAGGGCGCGGTGCCGGCGGTGCACCCGCGGCTGAGTGGGGAGTTGCTGGTCGAGAGCTGACATGGAGGGCTCGTTTCTGCTCCGGAGTGCTCACCGGTCGATGAGCGGCCAATGCATCTCTTACTCATACTGCGATGTCTGACTTAACGAAAGCATACAGGTATGTTCGAGATAGTCAATGCGTGCGTGGACCCAGTACTTACTTGTGCGGCCGCCGGAGCAGGGCGCGAATGGTGTCGGGAAGGAGTTTCGTCACTTGCGGCTCGGTCAGGTGGCCGGCGCGCAGTTCGGCCCCGGCGCCGTGCACGATCGAGAAGTAGCAGGCCAGCTGCCAGTCGAGGCCCTGGTCGGTGCGGAACGATCCGTCGTCGCGTCCCCGCGCGAGGAGAGCTTTCACCCGGGCGCGGACGTGGTCGTGGCTGTCACTGAGTTCCTGCGGCATCGCGCGCTCGACCACGCCGCGCAGGGCGTTGAGTTCGTAGAGGACCTTCCAGGACGATGCGACCAGGGCGTCCAGGGCTTCCCATGGGTCACCGCCGAGATCGACGGAGGAGAGCTGTTCCTCGACCCGCTGCATGCTCCGATGCAGGAGCGCCGTGAGGAGTTCCTCCCTTGAGGAGAAGTGGCCATACAAGGTGACACGGCCGATGCCGGCTGCCTGCGCAATGTCGGCGAGGCTCGCATTCGGGTCCTCGGTCAGGCGGACGGCGGCAGCCTGCAGGATCGCGTCCCGATTGCGAATCGCGTCCGAGCGCACCGCGCGTTCCCGGGGCTTGACTGCCATGACACCTCACTGTCGTTAGATTGAACAACAAGGTACAGGATCAGGTGGCGCGGGGAGCCTCACCACTCGCTGCCTGACGGGGTTGCATCCAGGCATGCGTGTCCCTGCTGGCCGTCGTCACGCTCCGCCAGGCGTTCGCTGGAGCAGCCGGCGTCGACCAGTCCGCCCTGCTGGGCAGCGGCCACGCACTGGTTGCGGTCCGTGACTGGACCTTCAGTGCGGGCCCAACCTGGCCGCCGGCATCCACGCCATCCTGTTCGGCACCAGCTCCGCCCTGTTCGGGCTCGCCGTCCCGGTCGCAGTCTGGGAGGTTTCCGTCGGGACCTGGATGCTGGTCAAGGGCTTCAAGCCGTCCCCGCTGACCGCGGTCGCCTGACCCTCGCCACCCGGTGTCGTGGGTATCTCAATGAACACCCTTCACCCGCAGGATCGCCCCGGCCGCCAGCAGGGCGCAGAACCCGGCAACCGCGTACAGCACGCCGTAGCTCCCGCCACCGACTACCAGGATGGCCGGCGCCACCGCGGGCGCGACAGAGCTGGGCAGTGCCCCGGCGATGTTGAGCACCCCGAGGTCCTTCGCCGCCGACCCGCTGTCGGGCAGCACGTCGACGACCAGCGCGAGGTCCACAGCCATGTAGAGGCCGAAGCCAAGGCCGCTGATTGCCATCCCGACGAGGAAGCCGTTGACGTCAGTGGCCGCGGCGATCAGGAACAACGCCAGGCCGTAGACGACCGAGGCTGCGGCGACGAAGACCTTGCGCCGTCCGGTCCGATCGGAAACCCTGCCCCCCACCAGCGAAGCTGCCACGATCACGACGGACTGCACGAGGGTGCCCAGGAAGATCTGCTGCGCCACGTCCGCCTCCGCAGTACCGAGCCGGTCGAGCAGGTAGTACGCCTGGTAGGTGGTCAGGAACGCGTAGGCCAGCACGAAGAGGAAGCGGCTGGCGAAGGCCCAGGCGAAGTCGGGATTGCGCCGGGGGTTCACGTAGAAGGTGTTGGCGAACTCCCGTACCGACCAGGGGGGCTTCTGCGCCCGATCGTGGCGTCGATCCTTCATCGTCACAGCGAACAGCAGGATGAAGAACCCGCCGACGGCGCAGGGAGCAAGGAACATCGCGACCAGGTTCCCGGTGTTCAGCTTCACGAGGAACGTCCCGACCACAGAAGCGATGGGCATACAGACACCGAGGATGCCCGCCACCTGCCCACGTTGGGTGACCGGCACCTGGTCGGGCATCACAGCCACCAGCGCTGCCAGGACAGCGTTGAAGGACAGCTGCGCGACGCACCAACCGAGGAGGACAACCGGGACGCTGGGCGCTACGGCCACGACGAGGATGCCCAACGACCCGACCACAAGGCCGAGGATCAGCCAGGGCCGCCGACGGCCCAGCACAGAGGTCGTGCGGTCGCTCAGCCGACCGAAGAACGGGTTGCCGAACATCGCAACCAGGGCGCCGATGCTCGCGATCAGGGCGAGGCTGCCTGGTGCACGGTCGATCCCGACCAGCGCATTCACTTTCAGCGCAAGGCTCACCAGCGCCGGGGCAAGGAACAGCAGGCACGTGCTCATGTAAGCGAGCGCATACAGGGCGACGAACCTCCAGCCGACCAGGGGCAGCGTCAGAGGTGGGCTGTGCGGATCGGCGGCGGTTACTCCTGGTGGGACGGGAAGGTCGGGCACGGGACACTCCTCAAAGCATGCGCGACGACGCTTCCTCGATGCACGAGCGCGCTCGTGGGGCCGACGCCTGCAGGCTAGGCCCGGCCGAGCGGCTCCACAATGAGCACTGGAACCCCCCCGGGCGCTCGTCAGCCGGTCACGGTTACCGAGTAGCCACCGGAGTTGTATCGCTCGGGATCGGTGTGCACGAAACGGAGCAGGTGTGCAAGGCGGGGTCCCTCGGCCAGCGCCGCAGCGAGGTCGCGTGCGTCCAGCCCGTCGAGGTGCCACAACCGGACCAGCCCTTCGAGCAGTGCCTCTCCGGGATCGGCCTCGAGGATGATCCCGAAGGCCTCGGCCCGATCCAGCCCGATCTTCTCGATGATGCGACGTGTCCCGAGCGGGGTGGCGAACGGGTGCGGTTTCCCTTCCCTCCCGCCGCCGTCGACGATCCCCAGTTGTAGCGCAAGGGCCCAGAGTCGGGCGCTGTCGGCAACCAGCCAGCCCTTAGCGGTGCGGAACATGGTCAGCAGGTGGCTGCCTGTCCCTGTCGGTACACCAAGACGAAGCTTCCGGGCGGACGGCGCCCGCAGCTGGGTGGTGCGGAACTCGGACTTCGCCCGCCCCAGCACCGCCCGCAGCAACGGGGTCACGGCAGCGCCACCGTGCATCAGCTCCAGCGTCCCGGTCTTGGTCACAAGGCCGCCCAGGGTGAACAGCAGCTCCTTGGTGCTGTCGGTGCCGGCGAGGATCGTCAGGTTCCGCTGCCCGACGTGACGGTCGTTGTTGGCGTCGAGGGCGCCACTCCACTGGTCCAGCGGGCAACTGGCCGACGCCATCAGGCACTCGTGCCCGGTGAGGTTCGCCGGAATGTCCCAGGTGTGGTCGAGTTCGACGACCTGCATCGCCCCTGGCCGCTTCCGATCATCGAGGTTGACCATCGTGCCACCGATGAGGATCGGCTGGTACGCGGGGTTGGTCGGGTCGCCGCCGAAGAAGCCGGGGTTCACGTACCACGCCCGCACATGGACGCCGACGGCCGGCAGCAGGCCGAGGTTCCAGACCCGGACGAAGACGCGGTAACGCCGTCCCGCCGTCGGGCTCGCCACCAGCTGAGAGAGCGTGAACGGACCCGTGTAGGAGGCGTCGATGAGCAGGATGTCGGGAGACTCCCAGCACGGGACGGAGGGCCAGGTCGGCCGGGCTCCGCGGTCGCCGGGGCTGAAGGCCCGCACCATCAGGTAGGGATAGACATCCTCGCGGTGCGGCCTGTGCTCGCGGCCCAGCTCCTTGATGAGTTCCTCGGCCTCGTGCGTGACGTCGTCGTTCGGCGTCCAGCCCGGGGCGAGGTCGCCGCTGGGGGGATCGGTATGGCCGAATGAGCCCGGCGGGTCGTCGCCGCGCTGCTGGCGACCCTCCTTGTCCGGGAGGACGGGGTGCTGCTGGTCGTCGTGGTCGAGAGGCATGGTCAGCCTTCCTGATGGTCGAGGCGCTCACGCCACTTCGGGTCGGTGTTGGGGTGGTGTGGCCGCGTCCGGATGCACTCGTCCGGTCCGGCGCCCGGCACGTAGTGGACGTTCAGGTCGAGGGCCTCTGCGTACCAGCGGCCGGGCTGCGTCGGGCAGTCGTGGTCGGCATGGAAGAACTGCGGCGACGTGCACGGCAGGAAGTAGCCGTAGTCCTCTGTGCCCACGGCGTTGATGTCGGGCACGCACGCGACGTCGCTGCGGTCCCAGTCCCAGGTGTGCCAGGCGTAGCCGCGGTCGGAGTCGAGGTTGAAGTCGGGGACGCTGAACTCGGACTGGCCCACTTCTGCTGCCATCCGGCCCACCAGGTAGATGCCGTAGTCAACCGGCCCGCCGAGGTGCTGGTCGGCCGGAAGCCGCGCATCCAGGACCTTCTCTGTGTCTGCCGGGGTGGCTGCTTTCTCCAGGTCGGCGCGCGCATCGTCGTTGCCGGTCACGCCGCTGAGCAGGACGGTCGAGTTCGACCCGACGACGTAGGGCCCCACGTGCGTGCCCGCGCCCTCCTGGGCGATCGCGTCGCCGTGCTGGTTGGTGAGCGGATACCGCCACGGTGCGACCCACTCCGACGGCTTGAACTCGTCAGCCGGCGCGTCCGCGAGGTAGCGCAGGGATGAGGTGAGTCCCAGCGCCCCGACGAGGTCGGGTCGTCCGATCGCCGAGGGCAGGTCCCGGACGATCCCGCGCGGATACGCATGGTCGAGGCCCTGCGGATCGGTGGCATGCAGACGTCCGGACGGTTCGGTGATCGGCGGCGGAGCGGTAGGGAGCCCGAACGGGTTGTCCAGGGCTGACGCGATGTCGTAGGTGCCCTGGTGGCCGAGTGTGGTGAGCCCCGGATTGATCTCTGCCGGTTTCGGCATGGCGAAGCCGGACATGACCAGGGCGCGCCGGGCCAGCAGGTACAGGTTCCACGCGGGGACGATGACGGCCCAGTAGATGACCTCGCGGGCTGGGAAGGTGGTGATGTCGATGATCAGGCTCGGCAGGATGGTGGCCAGCCAGAGCACGACCTGCGCGAGGTAGACCGCCCACGCGAACAGCGCGAGCAGCAGGTCGAGCAGGGTGAACGAGTCGTCGTCGTCCACGTCGGCGCCGCGGCTCGGGTCATCGTCGATCCCGGAGCCCCCACCACCGGGCGGGGTCGGGAACGAATGATCGGTGAACACCGACGGCGGCGGCGGGAGCCGCAGGCTGATGGCGTCGCTGCCGGTCATCTTCAGGTAGCGGTAGACGATCTCCCACATCTCACCCATGGCGGCGTCGTTGGGCCGTCCGTCCGGCTGGCCGGTGACGGCGTCGGTCGCAGAGAAAGGCGGGTCCTGCATCAGGATGTGCGGCCCGTCTGCCCCGTAGACGTCGCTCATCGTTTCGAGCAGGCCTTCGACGAGGTGGTCCGGCAACGGGCCGGTGTCGAGGTCGAAGAAGGTGTGCCGGTTCGCCGTCGCTGTCGGGCCGTCACCGTTGTCGTAGGCGGGGAAGCCACCCCAGTAGTCGTAGGCAGGGGCGTCGTCGCGTCCGTTGTAGGGGGCGTCGTCGCGGTGCCGGAATGCCAGCCGGAAGTGCAGGGCCGACGTACCGTACTCGCCGTAGAGGGAGCCGGGATGCCGGGCGCCGTAGTTCTCCGAGTCCATGTGGTTCTCGACGAGGTGGTGGCGCTGCCAGTGGTCACGGTAGGGGCCGCCGGCCTTCGCGTTCGTGAACGGGTGGCCCGTGACGTCGGTGGCGCAGTGCGACATCCAGCCCACGGCGAAAGCGATCCGGGCCTCTGCGTCCTTGCGCTCGTCGTCGGTCGTTGCTGCCGCGAGCGCGGCCTGCGCCTGCTGGAACAGGACGAACGGGAACTGGTAGGTGCGGCGGTAGTGGAACATGTCCGACCAGTAGAAGGCGTCATCGCCGAACGCCTGCGGCACGCCGGAGGTGAGGATCCCGAACCAATCGCCCATTTCGGCCAGGAGGCCCTTGAAGGCCGACATGATCGCCGACGTCAGTTCGTCGAGCACCTGGGCCAGCTGGGTGGACAGGCCGCCGGTCAGCTGAGAGGCGAGCTGGGAGTTGTTGGTCGTGATCGGGCTGATCCACTTCTCCCACTTGGAGACGAACTCACCGTCGACGACCTCCCAGACATCCAGTGCCCACTTCACGACCTGGCGGATGACCTGACCGGTGGTGTTCTTGAAGTCAGGCAGCAGGTAGAAGACGTCCGGGCCGAGTGAGCCGAGCGCAAGGTAGTTGCGCCAGGTGTGGCAGTGCTCGCCGATGGCCTGCGCCTGGCCTGTGCTGATGGGGAAGCCGGGCGGGACGTTGCCGTCGCGAAGCTGCCGGGCCGTGTCGTGTGCTGCTTCCAGGTGGACGTACCAGCCGGGCATATCTGTCTCCGTCTCTTCGGAACGCGTGTTCCTTCGAGGATGAGAGGCGGCTCAGCCGGGCGCAATACACCGGAATACTGATGCGCGTCATCTGGGACGCGGCCCGGCCGCAGTCCTTGCGATGCCGATCAGGTCCGTCAGGACGTGCAGGTGGTTGGACTCTGGAAGAAATCTGCACCGGGATGCCGCCTAACGACGCCGATCAGCACCCGTGGGCCCTCCAGCTGCAGATCTCTCTCACCCCACCCGATCGCGCCTGAGGAGGACGACGCTCGCCGAGGGTCAGTCGAGTCGTGAAAGACTCCTCTGGTGCGCACTTACCGAGAGATTCTCAGCATCCCGGGCGCACTGAAGTTCAGTGCCGCGGGGCTGCTGGCCCGCTCCGGTGGGGCGATGATGGGCCTTGGCATCGTGCTGATGGTCTCCGCCCTCTACGGCAGTTACGGCCTCGCCGGAGCGCTGGCCGCTGCGAACGCTGTCGCGTGGGCGGGCGGCACAGCTGTCCTTTCCAGCCTTGTCGACAAGTACGGGCAGCGTCGCGTGATGTACCCCGCGACCGTGATCTCGGCGTCGATGCTGGCGGTTGTCGTCGTGCTGGCCGTGATGCAGGTGCCGGCGTGGGTCCTCTTCGCGCCGGTGGTGATCAGCGGCGGCACCGGCGGCGCGCCGGGCGCGTTGGTGCGGGCTCGCTGGAGCCACGTCACCTCCGACCCCCACCTGCTGCACGCCGCCTTCTCCCTGGAATCGACGCTGGATGAGATCACCTTCGTTGTCGGCCCGGTGGTGGCGACGGCGCTGTCCACCGGTGTGCACCCGGCGGCAGGGCTGGTCGCGCCGATCGTCCTCGCCCTGATCGGCGCGCAACTGTTCTACTCCCAGCGCGCCACCGAACCGCCCGTCCCGCCGCGTCCGGCCGACGGCAGCGCCCCGGCGCGACGGCGCTTCATCCTGTTGACCCCCGGCGTGGCCTCGGTTGTTGCGGTGAACCTGCTGATCGGCTGCGTGTTCGGCAGCATCGACGTGAGCGTGGTCGCCGCCGCCACCGAGTGGGGCGTTCGCTCCGCCTCTGGCACCGTGCTGGCCATCTTCTCGTTCGCGTCCGGTGTCGCCGGCTTCGTCTACGGCGCCCGCGCCTGGCACTCGCCGCTGACCAGGCGGTTCGTCACCGGCGTGGTCGCCTTGTTCCTCTGCGCCGCCGGCCTGCTCGTCGCCCACACCGAACTCCTGCTTGCGGGCGTCGGCGTGCTGGTGGGTGCCACCGTCGCGCCCACGCTGATCAACGGCAACACCCTGCTCGAACGCATGGTGGCGCGAGAACGGCTCACCGAGGGCCTGTCGTGGATGGGCACCGGCCTGGGCATCGGCGTCGCCGTCGGCTCGGGTCTTGCCGGCCCGGTGATCGACGCCCGCGGCTACACGGGCGGGTTCAGCGTCGTGGTCGGGTTCGCGGCGGCCGCGGCCGTCATCGCAGTGAGCTCGCTGCCATCCCTGCGGCGCACGGTGCCGCACGTCATCAGTTCCGACGTCGCCTCGGGCGGGCCGGAACCGGCCGTCGACTAGAAGTGCTGATCGGGGGTCAGCGGGCGCGCTGCACCCGTCCCTCCTGCCACACCGGCTGATCGGACTCGTAGACAGAACCGTCCGCCCCGAACACGACGAACCGGTCGAAGCCGCGGGCGAACCAGCGGTCGTGGGTGACAGCGAGCACGGTGCCCTCGAACGCGGCCAAACCCTCCTCGAGCGCCTCCGCCGACTGCACGTCCAGGTTGTCCGTCGGCTCGTCGAGCAGCAGCATCGTGGCTCCGGACAGCTCAAGCAGCAGGATCTGGAAACGGGCCTGCTGGCCGCCGGACAACGTCTCGAACGGCTGCTCGGACGCCTCGGACAGCTCGTACCGGTCGAGCACGCGGCTGGCCTGCTCGCGTCCCATACCTGCCCGTCCTCGACCATCGGGGGTGCGGTCGCCCCGGTGCAGGATCTCCAGCAGGGTGCGCCCCAGCAGTTCGGGGTGCTCATGGGTCTGGACGAAGAACCCAGGCCGCACGCGCGCCCCGAGGCGTGCGCGTCCGGTGTGCTCGACGGGGGCGATGGCGTCCGCCTCGCCCACCGGTTCGTGCTCCAGGTCGGGCATGGATCCGCCCCGGGCCAGCAGGCGCAGGAAGTGTGACTTGCCCGACCCGTTCGAGCCGAGCACGGCCACCCGCTCGCCGTACCAGACCTCCAGGTCGAACGGGCGCATCAGTCCCGTCGACTCCGTCTGCCCCTCTCCGGGGGCGAGGCGCAGCTCGAGTTCCTCGCAGACGAGGGCGCGCTTGGCGGTGCGTCCGCCGGAAAGCCGGATGTTCACCCGCTGCTCGCGCGGCTGCTCGGTGGGTGGCCCCGCCTCCTCGAACTTGCGCAACCTGGTCTGGGCAGCCTGGTAGCGGCTGGCCATGCCGTCGTTGAAGGTCGCCTTCTGCTTCAGGGTCAGCACGAGGGTCTTGAGCTTCTGATGCTCCTCGTCCCAGCGCCGCCGCAGCTCGTCGAACCTCTCGAACCGGGCGCGTCGTGCCTCGTGGTAGGCGGCGAAACCGCCGGGATGCGTCCACACCCTGTTGCCGTCCGCCCCGAGCTCCACGGTGACGATCCGGGTGGCCGTGCGTGCAAGCAGCTCGCGGTCGTGAGAGATGAACAGGATCGTCTTGGGCGACTCGACGATCCGCTCCTCGAGCCAGGTCCTGCCGGGCACGTCGAGGTAGTTGTCGGGCTCGTCGAGCAGCAGCACTTCCTCAGGGGAGCGCAGCAGGTACTCCAGCACCAGCCGCTTCTGCTCTCCGCCAGAGAGGGTGCGCAGTGAGCGGTACTTCGTCTTGTCGTAGGACGCGCCGAGCGCTGCGGTGGTGCACACGTCCCAGACCACCTCGAGGTCGTAGCCGCCGGCGTCGGCGAACTCCGACAGCGCCTCGGCGTAGGCAAGCTGGGCTGCCAGGTCGTCGGCCTCCATCAGCGCCTGTTCGCAGGAGTCGATCGCTCCAGCCGCGGCGCGGACCCGGGTAGGCGCGACGGAGAGCAGCAGGTCGGCGACCGTGGGGTCGTCCCCGCCGGCTCCGCCTTCGACAACGCCCTGGCCAACGAACTGGCGCATCACCCCGATGCCACCGGACCGGGTCACGGCCCCGGCGTGCGGCTCGAGGTCACCCGTGATGATCCTCAGCAGGGTAGTCTTGCCCGCGCCGTTCGCGCCGACGAGGGCGACCTTGGCCCCGTCTCCCACCCGGAACGAGACCTCGTTCAGCAGCACCCGCCCGTCCGGCAGTTCGTAGCGCACCCCGGCGACGTCAACATGACCCACGCCGGTCACCGTACCGTCGCGCGGGGATCAGGGGCATTCCAGACACTGCGGGGCGGGAGCGGATCAGCCGTAGTTCTCACGTCCGCTTCCCCGGCCGCCAAGGACCCTGAACCCGGCGGTGGCCTGGTCGACCCGACGCAGGTCCTCGGCCGCGTCCGTCCAGGGAGACGCGTCTAGGCTCGAGGACGGGCCCCTCTCCCGGCCGCGACGCAGAGACAGGAATCCGATGAGTGCACTGACCCAGACCCTCACCCTTGCCAACGGTGACCAGATCCCCACGGTGGGGTTCGGCACGTGGCTGCTTGCCGAAGGCGACGAGTGCTACGACGCCGTCGCCGAAGCGCTGCGTGTCGGTTATCGCCACATCGATACGGCCCGGGCCTATCACAACGAGGCATCGGTGGGACGGGCGGTGCGTGACTCCGGCATCGCCCGCGAGGAGCTGTACATCACCTCCAAGCTCCCTGCCGAGGCCAAGAGCTACTCGCACGCGGTCGCAGAGTTCGAGACCACCATGGCCGAGATCGGCCTGGACTACCTCGACCTCTATCTCATCCACGCCCCCTGGCCCTGGAACGAGATCGGCAAGGACTGCCGCGAGGAGAACAAGGAGATCTGGAAGGCGATGGAGGAGTTCCTCGCCAGCGGCAAGGTGTTGGCGATCGGAGTGTCGAACTTCGATCCAGACGACCTCGCCAGCCTGCTGCCGGCGTGCAGCGTGAAGCCGATGGTCAACCAGATCCGGTGGTTCATCGGGCTCGATCCGTCCGCAACCGTCGAGGTGTGTAAGGCCAACGGGATCGTGGTCGAGGCCTACTCCCCGTTCGCGCACGGCTTGATCGTGAACCACCCCGAGATCGCCGACATGGCCGCACGCTACGGCGTCACCGCGCCGCAGCTGTGCATCGGGTACCTGCTGCAGAAGGGTGCCGTCGTCCTGCCCAAAGCCACCACCCCGTCCCACATCCAGCAGAACGCAGAACTCGACTTCGAGATCTCCGCCGGCGACATGGACGTCCTCGAGGCCATGCGCGACACCGAGAAGCACAAGGACGCAATGGAGTTCCGCTGGTGATACCGGCTTGACGGCATGTGAGCCTGCGCCTGCCGAGGCTGGGCGAAGACTGGCGACGGCCGAGCCAGGATCAGCCAGTTGGTCCGGCCTTACGAGTCGGGCATCGGGAGCAAGTCCCGGCGGAGCGGGTACTCGACGCCCATGGCGGATCGGAACGTCCGCCCGGCAGCAGGGGAGCTCAAGGCCGATTCGCTGCCCCCGCAAGCCCGCTGAGCGTCAGCCCGTTGCGGACGGCGTTGCCGTCGGCGTCGTTGTTGAAGTAGCCGTAGACGTCCAGCCCCTGTCCCCGCCACTCCCCGATGCGGTCCGCCCACCACCGCATGGACGCCTCGTCGTAGCTGCCGCCGTACAGGTGGTGCTGGTCGGGGCCGTGGAAGCGGACGTAGACGAAGCCGGCTGTGGCGCGCAGGATGGGTGAGCCCGCGCGGGGCCTTCACCGTCATCGCGAACCCCGGTGGCAGCCGCCGCCGCCACGACCGGAACTGCACGTCACCGGGCCAGCGGTAGTAGCTGGCGTTCAGTTCGACGGTGTCGAACAGTTCGCCGGGTAGAACTCCAGCCGCTGCGCGTCGGGCACGCCCTGCGGGTACACCGGCCCGCGCCAGCTGTCGTAGGTCCAACCGGACGTGCCGATCCGTACCTGGCTCATGGCGGACGGGATCAGGCCAGGCCAGACAGGGCAGGGGACGGTTCGGCGGGCCTGCCCGCGGTGGCCGGCAGCGCACCGGGACGGGGTTGGGCCAGTGCGCGCAGTCGCTTGCCGAAGCGGGCCAGCAGCGGGCCACCGCTGCCCAGCGGGATGCGGTTGTGCTGCAGCAGCACCTGGATGGTCATCATCAGCCGGGCATCCCGCAGCAGCTTTCGGTAGCTGGGGTACCAGGCATCCCAGAGTCCGAGCTGCCGCAGTTCTGTCCGGAGGATGGCAAGGGATGCAGCAAAGGCGAACACGTTCCTGGGGCCGAAGTCGCCGGTGATGCTGTCCGACCTCAGGCAGTAGTGGTAGTAGGCGCGTCCCGTCTGGGCGACGATGCCGGCGCGAGCCAGCAGCCGGGGCGTGGTGGCGACGTCCTCGTAGAAGATGTTCGGGAACGGCTGTTCGCCGGGCAGGAACAGGTCACGGCGGTACAGCTTGTTCCACGCGAACGCGGGGAACCGGGCGAGCTGGAGGCTCAACTCGGCCGCCTCAAGGCCGGCCGGCGTCCGGTCACGGGCTCCGAACGGGAACCGCAGGCTCAGACGCCCGGCGACGAACCAGAACTTGGTCACCACAACGTCGGCCCCCGTTGCGCGGGCAATCCGGACGGTGTCGGCGAGGAAGCCGGGTTCCACCCAGTCGTCGGCGTCCACCATGGCCACGTACTCACCCAGGGCTTGGGCGAGAGCCGCGTTCCGGGCAGGACCGAGGCCACGGTGCGCCTGGTGGACCGGACGCACCTCGGGGTGGTGTGCGGCGTAGCGCTCAATGACGTCGGCGGAGTCATCGGTGGAACCGTCGTCCACGACGATGATCTCCAGCGGACGGTGGGTCTGCGCGAGCAATGAGTCGAGGCAGCGCGGCAGCAACCCGGCCAGGTCGAGGACGGGGACGAGAACGCTGACCAGTGGCTCCGGCATCGCCCTCCTTGTCGTTGAATACACCCAGACGGTACCCCGTGGCGACCCACGACAATCCGGACAAAGACGTGGGAATCGAGCGAGTTGTCAATGGGCAGATCGTTCGTTGTGGATAACCCCGGAAATGGTGAAAGTGCTTGTGGATAAGCCTTTTTGGGCCACAGAACTGTCAGTGGGGGTGTT
>Ga0209745_1001549_pt1 | contig 13580 bp, 13 predicted proteins | sample BarGraNGADG00312_FD_184495 | JGI IMG/M metagenome (GOLD analysis project Ga0209745, IMG submission 184495) | Arctic peat soil microbial communities from Barrow, Alaska - Barrow Graham LP Ref core NGADG0004-312 (SPAdes) (version 2) | ecosystem: Environmental > Terrestrial > Soil > Wetlands > Peat... | reverse complement strand
GATGGACTGCAACGCCGGAGTGCGCGTCGCCGTCACCTACGCTTGGCTCTCGTGGCTGCCTCCGATCCGACCAATGCCCTTCTTCGTGAGGCCGTGCGTAGGTTGGCTCCGGTTCTGCCGTTGCTGACCGAGCTAGGCTCCAGGTTCGCCGACGCCGGTCATGAGATCGCCCTGGTGGGTGGGCCGGTGCGCGACGCCTTTCTGGGTCGGGTGTCGCCAGACCTGGACCTGACCACGTCGGCCGGACCGGATGAGACCGAGGCGATCCTGGCCGGCTGGGCGGACGCCAACTGGGACGTGGGCCGGGCCTTTGGCACGATCGGTGCTCGCAAGGGCAACCATGTCATCGAGGTGACCACGTATCGCGCCGATGAGTACGACCGCATCAGTCGAAAACCGGTGGTCGCGTTCGGCGACAACCTGCTGGACGATCTGGCTCGCCGTGACTTCGCGATGAACGCCATGGCGATGCGACTTCCTTCGCTGGAGTTCGTGGACCCCTACGACGGCCTTGCCGATCTGGAGCACCGGATTGTGCGCACACCCGGCGCGCCCGAGGTGTCCTTTGCCGACGACCCGCTGCGGATGATGCGTGCTGCGCGGTTCGTGTCCCAGCTGGGATTCACGGCGGCGCCCGGGGTCGTTGCGGCGATGACCGAGATGGCGTCGTCGCTGGAGATCGTGTCGGCAGAGCGGGTCCGCGACGAGTTCGTCAAGCTCATCATGGGATCCTTCCCGCGTCAGGGACTGGCGCTCTTTGTCGAGACTGGCCTGGCCGCGTATGTCCTGCCCGAGCTGCCGGCGCTCAAGCTCGAGCTGGACGAGCACCACCGACACAAGGATGTCTACGAGCACTCACTGATCGTGCTCGAGCAGGCCATCGCCCTGGAGGGCCCTGCTGATGGGCCGGCCTCGTCCGTGCCCGGACCCGACCTGGTCCTGCGTCTGGCCGCGTTGCTGCATGACATCGGCAAGCCTTCCACGCGGCGTTTCGAGGACGACGACGGCGTTGGGGGCGTGAGCTTCCATCATCACGAGGTGGTCGGTGCCAAGATGACCAAGCGCCGGATGAAGGCGATGCGCTTCGACAAGGAAACGATCAAGGCTGTATCGCGCCTCGTCGAGTTGCACCTGCGTTTCCACGGCTATGGCGACGGCGAGTGGACCGACTCGGCGGTGCGTCGATATGTCACTGATGCGGGGCCCCTGTTGCCGCGGCTCAATCACCTGACCCGTTCGGACTGCACGACGCGCAACGTGCGCAAGGCGCGCAGTCTGTCGCGCATCTACGACGACCTCGAGGCGCGAATCGCCCGGCTGATGGAGCAGGAGCAGCTCGACGCCGTTCGTCCCGAGCTGGATGGCAACGAGATTGCCGAGATCCTCGGGATCGCTCCGGGACCGGTGCTGGGCCGCGCATACAAGCACCTGCTTGCCGTGCGCATGGACGAGGGTCTCATCGGTCGCGAGGCCGCGGTTGAGGCCCTGCGGGCCTGGTGGGCGGAACAACCCGAGTCGAACACCGCGACCTGAGCACGTCCTAGGGGAAGTCCGAGCTGTTCATCGGTTGCTGTGCATAAGTAGCTTCGTCTGTGCATAAGTCCCTGCTGTGCATAAGCCTCCGGGCGCTCTACTCATCCGTGCGAGCATGCCGGGATGGTCGACTCCGGGCTGACAGTCCTGTTCTGCGGTGAAGAGTTCCCGGTGTTGGCCGGTCGGCAGCTGACGATCGGGCGTTGTGGTGACGTCGAGATCGACGACAACCCCTATCTGCACCGCACCTTCCTGGTGATCCTTGAGCAGGGCGGCCTGTGGTGGCTGTCCAACGTCGGGTCGACGTTGACGGCGACTGTGGCTGACGACACGGGGTTGCTGCAGGCGTGGCTGGCGCCGGGTGCCCGGATCCCGTTGGCGCTGAGCCGGACCCTGGTCTGGTTCACCGCGGGGCCGACCACGTACGACTTCGAGATCATCGTGGACGATCCGGCGTTCGTCCCGAGTGCCCCGGACCCGATCGAGCAGGACCACTCTGCTGAGATGACCGTCGGTCGCGTGTCGTTCACGCCGGACCAGAAGCTGCTCATGGTTGCTCTGTGTGAGGGCTCGCTGTCCCGCAGCCGTCCGGGCACCAGCTCGATCCCGTCCTCGGCTGCCGCCGCCGCTCGGATCGGGTGGACCGTCACCAGATTCAACCGCAAGCTGGACAACGTCTGCCAGAAGCTGTCCGACGCGGGCACCAGGGGACTGCACGGTGGGATCGGCAGGCTGGCCAGCAACCGCAAGTCCCGCCTGGTCGAGCACGCGCTGTCGACCCGGTTGGTGACAGCGAACGACCTGATCCTGTTGGATGGCCGGCCGACACCGTGAAGCTGAAGTTCGCGCTGCAGTCTCCCGGCCAGGACGACCGGGATCTCGTCGCCACGATCGACTCCGCCACGACCATCGGGGAGCTGGCGACCTATCTCGCCCACGCTGACCCTCGGCAGGTTCCTGCGCAGGCGTTGGCTGGTGGAGTGGATGCCGCGGTGGATGGCGTGGGTGCAGGGGGCGACGGCGAGCTCACTCTGGCCTTGGTCGACCAGAGCTACCGGGTGGTCGACGCCAGACTGACTGTCCCGGAGAGTGGCCTGCGCTCGGGTGTCACGATTGCCGTCACCCGCCGCGCCGAGTCCGTCGTCGATGTCGGCCGTCCCGTTGCGATGGCCCTCATTGTCGCCGGTCCCGATTCCGGCAAGGAGTTCCTCCTGAGGCGGGGGACGGCATACATCGGTCGTGGACATGGCGCGCAGATCCAGCTGAACGACTCCTCGGTCTCACGCCGTCACGCCAAGCTGGTGGTCGCCGGGCTCCCGGCGGCCATGCAGGTGGGGGAGGTCGTGGACCTCGGCTCGGCCAACGGGATCTCGGTGGGCGGCGCTGAGGTGCCGCGCGCGGTCCTGCAGGCCGGCGATCGCGTCAGACTCGGCGACACCGAGGTCGAAGTCCGGCTGACTGACACAAGCGGCCTGCTCAGCCGTCACTCGGCGAACCAGCCGGACTCGGCGTCCGTGGGCTTCACGAGGTCGCCGCGCATCGCGCCGCTGTTCGAGGGCCGCCAGTTCGACCTGCCCGACCTGCCCGAGCGCCCCAAGCCTTCGCGGATGCCGTGGCTGGCCATCATGTTCCCGGCGCTCATGGGCATGGGCATCTTCGCGTTCACCCAGAGCCCCTACTCGCTGATGTTCGTCCTCATGTCGCCGATGATGATGCTCGGCAACTACCTTGACTAGTGCTCAGTCTGACATATCAACGTTTCCACAGGTCAGAGGCGGTTTGGGACTCTGACAGAACGACACGCTACACCGCATAGCGCTCTTAGTCTAGATATCGGCTATGGTGTGTCTATGCCAAAGCCACCCGCGCCGAACCTGGACCTACTGCTGCCGTCCTGGCTGCTGTCGCTGCGCGCGGACCGCAAGAGTGAGGCGACGCTGCGAACGTACTCCGACGGCGTGCGGTTCTACCTGGCATGGTGCGCTGAGCACGAGGCCGCGCCGCTTGAGCGGGGGAGCATCCGGGCATGGGTGACCGCGCTGCTCGACGGCGGCAACCAGCCCGCCACCGTCAGGGCTCGACAGTTGGCCGTGCGCCGGTTCACATCATGGCTGGCCGAGGAAGGCGAGATCCCCGCGGACCCGTTCCTTGGCGTGAAGGCGCCCAAGCTCGACAGCAAGGTTGTGGAACCGCTGACCGACGACGAACTACGTGCGCTGCTCAAGGCTTGCGCGCCGCCCAAGGGCGCGACCGCGGGTGAGATGCTGCGCCACCGCCGAGACGAGGCGATCCTGCGCCTGATGATGGAGACCGGCGCCAGAGCCGGGGAGGTCATCGCTTTGGAGTTGGCCGATATCGACGCCACGGCCGGCACCGCGATCATCCGCAGGGGCAAGGGTGGCAAGGGCAGGATCGTTCCGTTCGGACCGCACACCGCGCTCGCGCTCGACCGGTACATGCGGCTGCGGACGCACCACAGGCTCGCCAGTGGCCCCGCGCTCTGGCTGGGCGACCGAGGCAACGGGTTCACCTACTCCGCGATGCACAGGGCGCTGGGGGAGCGTGCCACCGCCGCGGGCATCGTCGGTTTCCACCCGCACAAGATGCGCCACACGGCCGCGCACCGGTGGCTGGCCGCGGGCGGTTCCGAGGGCGGGCTGATGGCCGTCGCGGGCTGGACCCGGCCGGACATGCTGCTGCGCTACACCAAAGCCCAAGCATCCTCCCGGGCCGCTACCGAGGCCCGCGGGCTGAATCTGGGGGAGCTGTGAGCAGCCTGCTAGAGATCATGGACGCGATCGCCTCGTTCCTAGAGGTGCCCACCTTGGCCCAGGAGCGCCTGATGGATGCCGCTGCGCTGGCCAAGGCGCAGCAACTGCGGCAGTCGGGGAAGATGCCGCAGGTCACTTACCGATGTCAGCAGCGGCGATGTGGCGGGCCGGCGGTCCCCTCCCCAGGGGGTCGACGCAGCGATGGGATGGGTTGTAGGGACATCCAGAGCGCTGGGCCGACGACATCGGATGTCCGGTGATAGGTCTCTTCACCAATAGGGACCCGGGGCCCATTTGGTAGATTCGCGGCCGTGCGCACGGCGGCCGATGACGTTTGTCACACGTTCGGTAAATGGGTATTGCCCATACGCCCCCTGGCGTTGATACTCAGAGGGCAACACGAAGGAGCCGCACCATGACCATGACCCACACCGGATTTCGACCACAGTCTGAAGTCACAGCTGATGACCGAGCGCGTATCGCCTTCGGCAAGGTTGGCGTGCACGGAAACGACAAGTACCTCGTCTCCACATCCGACAGCGGCGAGATCCTGCTGACGCCCCTGGCGACGATCCCGAAGCGCGAACTCTTGATATGGGAGAACGAACAGGTCCGCGACTCCGTTCTGCGCGGCTTGGCTGAGGCCCACTTCGGCAAGACGCTGCGCCGTGACGACCTCCTCGAGGGGGAGGACGACTGACCGCGCCTCCGTTCCTGATTGCGTTCACTCCCGAGGCGGAGGCCATCATGGAACGACTCGGCAGCAGCCCCCAGGACAAGGTGAAGAACGGCAAGGTCCGCAAGGCCCTGAGACAACTGTGTGATGTCGGCCCGTCATATCCCGGCCTCAACAGTCACAAGTACCAGTCACTCAAAGGCCCAGGCGGTGAAGATGTGTGGGAGTCCTACGCGGAGAACCAAACCCCAGGCGCATGGCGCATCTGGTGGATCTACGGCCCACGTTCGGATGAGATCACTATCGTTTCGGTGGGCCCCCACCCCGACTAGCCTCGACAGACGACAGCGCCCCGGTGTGCGCCGCACGCTTGGGGCCTGCTCGCATGCCAGACTCCGGCCATGGCTAACTTCAAGGTGATCACCGACGTCGAAGGCTCCTACGACAACTACGCCGACGAGTCGAGGTACAGCTTCAACGCGGCAGGTCTGCTCGTGACCGTGCGACCAGACGGGGAGCGGCGCACCTACTCCCCGAGCGGCTGGCTCGTCCTCGAGGACGTGGCTCCCAAGTCCAGAGCGCCCAAGGCCCCTAGGCGCATTCGCTGACACCCGACCTGACCTCTACGCTCGGGAGCCTCGGCTGAATACCCTCAGCCCTAACCGAGCGACTTCCAGGGTGGGATCAACACGTCTACGTCGGTCCCCTTCGATGGCAGGAATGCGATTGTCGCCCACAGCCACCCTTGCTTCTGATGAGACGCAACCCAGCGCGTCAGCACGGTCCCTGTCTGGTTCCACACTGAGCCCGCATAACCGTTGGGCAGGATCACAGCCAACGGGAGGACGTCGCCATCGGTGGGGCTGGGGTCGGCCCAGAGGATTGCAGGGAGTGCGCGACCCATCTTGACGGACGACCCCAGCGCAGCCGCATCAGTCAAGGCGGGATACCGCTTTGCAGCCCTTATGCGCTTGCTGTTGTGCGGGTACTCGGTGCCAAAGAGCCGTGAAGTTCGGAGCTGTTGCAAGTCCGGCAAAGCCTGCACGTGCCCCCCATAGCCGCCCGTTCGCAGCGCCTCGGCAGCATCGCTGAACGCTTGCTCTGTCAGACCTTTGGGTAAGCCAGGGAACTCCCACGGTGCGAGCTGTTTGCGTGTCATGCCCGGACTCTAGCCAGAAGACCGGGCAGAGTCTCGCCCGAACTTGTCAATGAGGGACACTGACGCCTGGCTGTTGACCGCCGCGCACTGACCGAGCCTCCTCTAGGGTTTGACTCATGAATCTTCTGTGCGTCGACCACCTAACCGCTCCAGAACAACTCGAAGTCCCTGCAGTGACCATCTTCAGCGGGTATGCAGTCTGCGCCCACTGTGCTCGCAGTCGTGAGTCGAACCAAGCCGAGGTTACCCGCGACATCCAGTCTCGCTGGCCGTGACGAACAGCGCCCGCCTCACTGATCGAGGCGGGCGCTGCTGTGTGCTGACCAGACGACGAGCGTCGTCGCCTCGATGATCTCCGCCGCTTCCAGCAGTGCCGCGGCGAGGTCCCGGCAGGCTTGCGCGCCGAACAGCCTTTCGACCTCGGGCAGCCATACGTGGATCGGCTCGGGTTCGCCCGTGAAGGGGATGTCCTGCCCGAGCTTGAGGGTGACATCACCGACCGTGACTGTGCCCTGGTGGCCACCGTCCTCGGGCGCGATGGTCGATGATGCCCATGCCGGCGTCGTCAAGGTGCTCATGCTGACACCGCCATCTTGCGCAGCGTGTCACGGACCACGATGAGCGACTCGATCGCCGCTTCGATGGCATCGACGTAGGTCCGATCGTTGCTGCTAGAGACCTCGACATTGCTGTACTCGCAGTCGTCGACGTTGGTCGTGACCAGCACGTGCTCCTCACGGAACCCGGCAACAAGAACATAGGCTCCGCCCTTGTGCAACTCAAGGCGCAGGTCATCGTTGGCGATGAAGTTGACCTTGTCGCCCATGAACTCCCGGACGGTGGTGGTGCTTTCCTGCATGATGGTGGTCATGATCGTTCTCCACTTCGGTTGGTTGATCGGTCTAGGCCCTGGTCGGAGTGGAAGCTCCGGCCGGGGCCGCCTTGCTTGTCTACGCGCTCCCACCGACACCCGCAAGGGCTCCGGGGAAGTTGTTGTGTGTGCAAATGTGCGTGCGTTGCACACGGCTTGGGATGGGCCGGAATAGGCGGGTACGACTACCCTCCGGACGATTTCTTTGCCAAGTCCTTACCTTCGCGCCCTTTGTCGGGCATGCTGGTTCTAGGTCGCTTCCCGTCCCCCTGATTGGTTGAGGCGATCGAGGCCCCGGCCGGAGGTCCCCCCTTCCAGCCGGGGCCGCTCTACGTCTCAGATGGGACACCGACGCCCGCCTCTGATCGAGGCGGGCGCTGCTGCGTCGTGTAGTGGCGCGTCCCCGCTCGGTTCAGGGACAAGCGGGGACGCGTTGCACCCATTATTTCAGACAGCCTCGCGCGCAACGCTAGGGACGAAAGTCCCGAAAACTAGCCTTGACAGACGACAGGGCCCGCCTCATACATCGAGGCGGGCCGCTGCTGTGTCGTGTGGAGGCGCGTCCCCGCTCAAGCCTCTTCGGCTGCAGGACGGAAGGGCGAACGGGGGCACGCTGCACCGATTGTCCCAGATGGCGATGTTCAGGGCGTCGTGACTTACGACACAGCGCCCGCTCTCACTGTCTCGGAGAGCGGGCGCTGCTGTGTGCTGGTCAGACGACGAGCGTCGCCGCCTCTGCTGCTGCGCGCTCCTCTCGCCTGGCCAGTGCCGCGTTCGGGTCACCCGTGCACCCGTCCGCCACGTCAGCGAACAAGGACAGGTGCCGAGCCAGCGAGCGCGCCTCACCCGGAGTCATGTAGAACCGCTTGGTCTCTCCGAGCGCGTCGTCACTCTTGACGCCGCGGGTGAGGATGTCCAGCTCCACCTTCGGGTCATTGGCGTAGCGATACACGAGGCTGCGGTGCACCGTCCCATGGAAGTACGCCTTCGCCGCACCGGTGAAGATGGACACCTCGTCTCGTTGTGCATCGCGCGCCTCGACGATCTGGCGGACGCTTTCGCAGTGGTCGCCGTGGTCCTTGACGCTGGCCCCGTTGGTGGGGCCATCAGTGATGCAGAAGTCGGCGCAGTAGCCCCAGACCATCCTCGTGTCGTTGGGGTCGCTCGGGTCGGGCGCACCGGTCGGGGGCTCGCTCTCCCAGGAGCGCTTGAAGTCGGCGCCTGTGGGCGTGGTGGTGGCTGTGGTGGTCATGGTGTGCTCCTTCTCAGTGCAAGATATTTCGCCCCACAGCGCTCCTGACCTGCACGTTTGTAATGCTCAACCGCACAGCGTTCAGGCGTGCCTACTCGGCAACTACCTCGAGCAGCGTCGGGGCGGAACAAAGGACTTCGAGCGCCTGATGCGGGACTTCCGCGAAGACCTCGAGGTCTTGGCGACGCAGATCCGTGAGTCGCTCGAGGTCGAGGCCGATCAGCGTCGCGCGGAGAACCCGTCCAGCGCCGAGTGCGCGCAGACAGCCCGCCAGCTCAGCCCACTGCTGTGGACCCGGCGGGGCGATACGCCCGGCTTCCTGCAGCTTCGGCTCGGCCTCGGGACGCTGCCGTCGCGTAGCTCTCTGGCGATGCCCGCGGTCGGCCGCTCCACGGCGCAGGCGTGGAGCGAGCTGGTCGGCTCGGTGGAGGGGCTGTCCGTCGTTCCCGACGTCCCGGTCATTGTCGACCCGCTGAGCACAGGTGCGATTGGCGTGTCGGGCGTTCGCCGTGTCGCGCTCCCGGTGGCCAGATCCCTCGTGCTCCAGGCGGTGTCGTTGCACTCGCCGGCAGAGCTGATCGTGGCCGCTTTCGCCTCGAGCACCACCGCGCATGACTGGGACTGGCTCAAGTGGGTGCCACACACGGCGTCGGCGCAGAGCCCGATCTCGGCAGGTCATCTGGCGAGCACGGCACCAGCCTGTTCGGCGCTGTTGTCCCAGCTCGAGGACCTGATCGCGTCAGCGGGTGAGCTCAGGGAGCCCAGTGAGGACCGGCACCCTTCCCACCCGTGTGTGCTCGTCCTGGTCGAGAACGATGCGCCGGCGGAGCGAAGTCGGTTGGTTCAGCTCGCCGAGAAGGGCTGGCGCCAGGGCGTCTGCGTGGTGTGGCTTGCGCCCTCCACGCCCTCGCTGCCGGCGGCCTGCCGCGTCTTTCTCGAGGTGGAGGGCAGCCGCGGCGGCGCCGGGTATGTCAAAGAGGGCAAGCTCGTCACCTCGGTGGTCGTCGACGCCGTCAGCCTGGCGCAGGCGCTGGCAACCGCTCGTCTGCTTGCGTCCGTCGAGGACTCCGGCGCGCCAGTCGATGACGCCAGCGACCTGCCAGGGGCTGTCTCGCTGCTGGCTCTTACCGGCACCGAGCTTGCCCGTTCCGAGAACGCCGTGCTCGAGCGCTGGAGTGAGAGCCACTCCATCCTCACCGGCCCGTTCGCCCCGCAGGCTCCCCACCGCAGGGCCGGCAACCTTCGGGCGATCATCGGCCAGTCGGCTCAGGGGACGTTCTCGGTGGACCTGCGCACGGACGGCCCGCACGCGCTGGTCGGTGGCACCACGGGCTCTGGCAAGTCGGAGCTCTTGCAGGCCTGGATCCTCGGTATGGCGTCGGCGCACTCCCCGCAGCGGGTCACCTTCCTGCTGGTGGACTACAAGGGCGGGTCGGCGTTCCGCGACTGCGTGGAGCTGCCACACACCGTGGGACTGGTGACCGACCTGTCGCCGCACCTGGTCCGGCGGGCGCTGGCCTCACTGTCCGCAGAGCTGCGCCATCGCGAGCACCTCCTGGCTCAGTACAGGGCCAAGGACCTCGTCGAGCTGGAGCAGCGCGGTGAGGTCGATGCGCCGCCGAGCCTTGTCATCGTCGTCGACGAGTTCGCCGCCCTGGTCCAGGAGGTTCCCGAGTTCGTCGAGGGAGTCGTCAACGTGGCCCAGCGCGGTCGTTCTCTGGGTGTGCACCTGATCCTCGCGACACAGCGCCCGGCAGGCGTCATCAGGGACAACTTGCGCGCCAACACCAACCTGCGCCTCGCCCTGAGGATGGCCGACGAGCATGACAGCGCGGACGTTCTCGGGTCGAACGTGGCCGCCTCCTTCGACCTGGATCTGCCCGGCCGCGCCGTGTCCAGGTGCGGGCCCGGGCGACTGACGCCATTCCAGACCGGGTATGCCGGGGGCTGGACCTCGCAGACGCCCCCACCACCGGAGATACGGGTCCAGACGTTGAGCTACGGCCTCGCTCAGGTGTGGGCGCCGCCGGTCAGTGAGGCGGATCCTGGCCACGCGACTGGGGACTGTGGTCCGACGGATATCCAGCGTCTGGTGTCGACAATCCGGGTCGCCGCCAAAACTGCCGAGCTGCCGCCCCCCCGCGTGCCGTGGTTGCCTGAGCTGCGCCCGGTCTACGACCTCGCAAGCCTGCCCACTGTCCGGCGAGACGACGAGCTGGTGTTCGGTGTGGCGGACGACCCGGACCACCAGGCCCAGCCGGTGGTGGGGTTCAACCCGGACAGGGAGGGTAACCTCGCGGTCTTTGGCGCCAGTGGTTCCGGCAAGAGCGTGTTCTTGCGGACCATCGCGCTCGCGGCCGGGTTCTCGGTGCGTGGTGGTCCCTGCCACGTCTACGGCATCGACTTCGGCAACCGGGGGCTGTCCATGCTCGAGTCCTTGCCGCACGTGGGCAGCATCGTGCCTGGCTCCGATCACGAGCGCCTCACCCGTTTACTGATGTTCTTGCGCGAGACGATCGACGACCGGGCGATGCGATACTCCCGGGCCAGTGCAGCGACGATCACGGACTATCGTCGCCTGGCCGAGGTCCCCGACGAGCCGCGGATCATCGTGCTGGTTGACGGGCTCACGGCCTTTCGTTCGGCATACGAGATGGGCGGCCGGGTCCGCTGGCTGGACCTGTTCACCTCGCTGGCCGCCGACGGCCGTCCGGTGGGCGTGCACTTCGTGATCTCGGTGGACCAACGCACCGGTATGCCGAACGCGCTGGCCTCCGCTGTTCAGAGCCGGGTGGTCCTGCGCATGGCGCACCCGGACGACTACGGCTTCCTCGGCGTTGCCGGTGACGTTCTGAGCATGGCCTCGCCGCCTGGCCGAGGACTGCTCAACGGTGCCGAGATCCAGTGCGCTGTCCTGGGAGGCACCTGCGAGGTCATGATGCAGTCCCGGGCAGTGAGTGCGTTCGGTGAGGCAATGCGCAGGGGCCCGTCAATGATCAACGGCGGCATGAGTGAGGCGCCCCCGATTCAGAGCCTGACCCGCCGGGTTCTGATGAACGCTCTTCCCCGTGAGGTCGACGGGCGGCCGGTGCTCGGTGTCGGTTCGACGAGTCTGTCCGCATTGCCGTTCGAGCCGCGCGGATCGTTTATCGTGACCGGTCCCGCCGGTAGCGGGCGCACCACGAGCCTGGCGTCATTGGCCCGGTCTCTGTATCGCTGGAACTCGGCCATGACGCTTTACCTCTTCACGCCGAGGCGTTCCTCGGAGCTGGCTGCCCTCCCGGACTGGACGGAGGTCGCCGCCGGCACCGATGACATCGTCGCGTTGGCCACTCGGCTGCAGGGCGAGCTGCATGAGGGTGCCCACCATGGACTGATGACGGTCGTGGTCGAACGGATGGATGACCTGGCCGGCACTGTTGCGGAGTTGCCCGTGTCGGGTCTGGTCAAGGCCTGTCTGGACCACGACCGTTTCGTGGTGGCCGAGGGCGAGACGGCCTTCTTCGGCTCCAGCTTCGGACTGCCGGGCCTGGTGAAGACCTCTCGGTCGGGTCTGGCGCTGCAGCCGGACGGCGTTGAAGGACAGACGGTATTTCGCTCGAGCTTCCCTGCGTTCAACCGGGTGGACCAACCCGAAGGCCGGGGGTTCCTCGTGCAACACGGCCGGCCGGAGATGCTCCAGGTTGCCCTTCCGGGTTAAGCCCAGCGCTGCCCGGCTAGCACTGTCGGGTTGGGCCCTGCCGATGGGGAGCGCTCCCCATCGACAGCCCAGGCAGGGGCACCTAGCTTTCAAGGCACCCAGGTATTTGTGACACCCAGCCCGATGCCGCCATGGCGTGGGCAAGTCCTTGAAGGGATCGGTATGAGCAGCGAAGGTCAGCACGGCGGAGGCTCATGGGAGGGAATGAACCCCGACGTGGTCGAGTCGCAGGCTCGCATCCTGCACGGGCTGTCCGGGGAGATCACCACTCTCATGCACAAGATCGAGGGCGAGGTCACTGCGCTCGCCGACGCCTGGCACGGTGATGACTCCCGGAAGTTCGCAACGGAGTGGGCCGGCACGCACAAGCCGGTGTTCGCGACGGCGGCCACGCTCCTTGCGACCATGGGCGACATCGGCCAGCGCAGCGCTGCTCAGCAGCGGACCACGTCGTCGAGCTGATGTTGAGCTCCAGCTCAAGTCTCGTTCTTGTGGCTCAAGTCTTGATTCTTGATCAAAGGAGATAGTGATGGCTGTTAGCCAAGGTATGGATCATTCGGCGGTGCTCACGATCGCGGCTCACCTGGACACCGATCAGCAGACGGTGACGGATCTGATGCAGCGCGCTCAGGGTGCCGTGAACACCCTCGGTCAGAACTGGTTCGGCAACGACTCGAGCCAGTTCGCCTCGGACTGGGCAGCTCGCTCCACGCAGCTCATGGGGGCTGCGGACGTCATCGCGGTGATGTCCAGGCAGGCCCGGACCCAGGCCTCGGACCAGCAGGCCACTTCGACCAGCTAGACGAGCTTGACGAGCTAGACCAGCTTGACGAGCTAGACCAGCTAGACGAGCTAGACGAATTGTCGTCCAGCGAATCAACCCGTGAAGTCGTACTACGCCCGGCGGATCAACCCGTGAAGTCGCAATGATCGAACCAGATCGACCCGGGTGGGTCGATCTGCGCGACTTCGCCGGGCCGGTGGGTCTACTACTGGTGGGTCTACTACTGGTGGGTCTACTACCGGTGGGCTTATCTGTGCGTTGCGAAAGGCCCGGTTCCATGCGGAACCGGGCCCCTCGTCATATGTGGTAGACGATCAGCGCTCTTCGTCACCGGCGATGTAGGCCTCGAGCTTGGCCCGGCCCACGTCGTCGGGACGCTGTACCGGCGGGGACTTCATCAGGTAGGACGAGGCGGAGATCAGGGCGCCGCCGATGCCACGGTCCTTGGCGATCTTGGCCGCCCGGATGCAGTCGATGATGATGCCGGCCGAGTTGGGGGAGTCCCAGACCTCGAGCTTGTACTCGAGGTTCAGCGGCACGTTGCCGAAGGCGCGACCCTCGAGACGGACGTAGGCCCACTTGCGGTCGTCGAGCCACTGGATGTAGTCACTGGGGCCGATGTGGACGTTGCGCTCGCCCAGGTCGTGGGTCAGGTTGGACGTGACGGACCGGGTCTTGGAGATCTTTTTGGACTCCAGGCGGTCGCGCTCGAGCATGTTCTTGAAGTCCATGTTTCCGCCGACGTTCAGCTGGTACGTGCGGTCCAGCACGACGCCGCGGTCCTCGAAGAGCTTGGCCATGACGCGGTGGGTGATGGTCGCGCCGACCTGGGAC
>Ga0209745_1001548_pt1 | contig 13585 bp, 9 predicted proteins | sample BarGraNGADG00312_FD_184495 | JGI IMG/M metagenome (GOLD analysis project Ga0209745, IMG submission 184495) | Arctic peat soil microbial communities from Barrow, Alaska - Barrow Graham LP Ref core NGADG0004-312 (SPAdes) (version 2) | ecosystem: Environmental > Terrestrial > Soil > Wetlands > Peat ... | reverse complement strand
CAGATGATCGCTGCGCTCGCTGTCCTTGCGGGCCAGCATCGAGAACCGGGTCTCGGCGAGGGCGAACTCGCGCAGAGGCTTGGTCGGCTTCTTCGAGTCGAGCTTGAACGGGTGGCCGTCGGCCTCCTCGCTCGGGCGGAACCGGTAGAGCGGCCAGTAGCCACTGGACACCGCGTCCTTCTGGTGCGTCATCGAGGTTGACATCTCGATCCCGTGGGCGATGCAGGTGCTGTAGGCGATGACGACCGAGACGCCGGGGTGTGCCTGCGCCTCCAGCATGGCCCGCACCGCCTGCTGCTCGTTCGCGCCGATCGCGACCTGCGCGACGTAGACGTCGCCGTAGACCTGGGCGATCGCGCCGAGGTCCTTCTTTGCCGAGGACTTGCCCGACGATGCGTACTTGGCGGACGCCCCGCGCGGGGTCGACTTCGAGGCCTGGCCGCCGGTGTTGGAGTAGACCTCGGTGTCGAGGATCAGGATGTTGACGTTCCGGCCCGAGCTGAACACGTGGTCGAGGCCGCCGTAGCCGATGTCGTAGGCCCAGCCGTCACCACCGACGATCCACACGGTCTTCTCGACCAGCTCGTCGGCCAGACTGCGCAGGTGCCGGACGGCGGAGGCCTGGAGGATCACCTTGGGGTCGCGCAGTGCGACGTCCAGCTCTGTCTTGAGCACCTCGACCCGGCCTCGCTGGGCCGCGATCCCGGCTTCGTCGCTCTGGTCCGCGGTCAGCAGCTTCTCGGCCAGGTCGGCGCCGATCAGCGCAGTGAGCTCGCCGACGTAGCGACGGGCCTCGCCGTTCTGCTGCTCCCAGCCCAGGCGCAGCCCCAGGCCGAACTCCGCGTTGTCCTCGAACAACGAGTTCGCCCAGGCCGGGCCTCGGCCTTCGGCATTGACGGTGTACGGGGTGGTCGGCAGGTTGGCGCCGTAGATCGACGAGCACCCGGTCGCATTGGCGATGATCATCCGGTCGCCGAAGAGCTGGGTCAGCGTCTTCAGGTACGGCGTCTCACCACAGCCTGCGCAGGCGCCCGAGAACTCGAACAGTGGCTGGAGCTGGGACACACCCTTGACCGTGTCGTGGCGCACCTTCGTGCGGTCCATCTCCGGGATGGTCAGGAAGTGTTCGTAGCTCGTCCTCAACGCGTCACGGTTCTCCAGTGCGGAGACAAGGTCGAGCGACTTGTGGGTCGGGTCGCTCTTCGAGACCGCCGGGCAGACGTCGACGCAGATCCCACAGCCGGTGCAGTCGTCCGCGGCAATGGCGATGCTGAGCTGGTGGTCGGGCAGGTCACGTGACTTGAAGGGCTTGCTCTGGAACCCCTCGGGCGCGCCCTCGAGCTGCTCCTTCGGGAAGATCTTGATTCGCACCGCGGTGTGCGGGCAGGTCACGGCGCACTTGCCGCAGTCGGTGCAGAGGTCCGGGTCCCACAGCGGCAGGTCCTGGGCAATCGCCCGCTTCTCCCACTGGGCCGTACCGGTGGGCCATACCCCGTCCGCCGGCATGGAGCTGACCGGCAGCAGGTCACCATCACCGCGAAGAAGACGCGCGGTGACCTCGCGGACGAACTCGGGGGCGTCGCTGGGCATTGGCGGCATCCGGTGCAGGTTGCTCGTCGCCTCGGCCGGCATCTTGACCTCGCTCAGCTCGCTGAGCGCGCGGTCGACGGCGGCGAAGTTCTTCTCGACGACCTTGCGCCCGCGCTTGCCGTACTCCTTCTCGATCGAGGCCTTGATTCGCGGAATGACCTCATCCTCGGGCAGCACGCCCGAGACGTGGAAGAAGCAAGGCTGCATGATCGTGTTGATCCGCGCCCCGAGGCCGACGTCCCTGGCCACCGCGTGGGCGTCGATCACGAACAGCTTCAGGTCCTTGTCGATCAGCTGTTGCTGCACCTCGACCGGCAGCTGGTCGAACACCTGGTCGGCCGGGTACGGCGAGTTCAGCAGGAGCGTGCCGCCCTGCTTGGCCAGCTCCAGCACCTTCACCGTGCGCAGCAGCGAGAACTGGTGGACGCCGATCACGTCGGCCGACTCGATCAGATAGGTCGAGCGAATCTCGTCGTCGCCGAACCTCAGGTGCGAGACGGTCCCTCCACCGGACTTCTTCGAGTCGAGCACGAAGTAGCCCTGGACGAACTGGTCTGTGCCTTCCCCGATGATCTTGATCGAGTTCTTGTTCGCACCGACGGTGCCGTCGGAGCCGAGGCCGAAGAACACCGCGGTGACCGCGTTGTGCGGCACGACGAAGTCACGGTCGGGATCGAGCGAGAGGTGGGTGACGTCGTCCACGATGCCGACAGTGAAGCGGCGCTTCGGCTTGGCGCGACCCAGCTCGGTGAAGACGCCGGCCACCATCGGCGGGGTGAACTCCTTGCTCGACAGCCCGTAACGGCCGCCGATGACGGTCGGCAGGGCGCCGCCACCGTTGAACATGACACTGTCCATCAGGGCGGTGGACACGTCCAGGTGCAGCGGTTCGGCCGGCGCGCCCGGCTCCTTGCAGCGGTCGAGGACGGCGATGTGCTTGGTGCTTGCCGGAAGCGCGGCCAGGAAGGCCTCGACCGGGAACGGCCGGTAGAGCCGGACGGTGATGTAGCCGACCTTCTCGCCGCGGGCGATGAGGGTGTCCACGGTCTCGCGGACCGCGCCGGCACCTGAGCCCATGATCACGATGACCCGCTCGGCGTCTGGAGCGCCGTGGTAGTCGACGAGGTTGTACTGCCGTCCGGTGTGCTCCGCGAACTCGTCCATCGTCTGCGCGACGATCCCGGGCACTGCGTTGTGGTACGAGTTGCTGGCCTCGCGGCCCTGGAAGAAGGCATCGGGGTTCTGGGCGGTACCGCGCGCTGTGGGGGCGTCCGGGGTGAGCCCGCGCAGGCGGTTCTCCAGCACCAGCTCGTCCGGCAGCATCGTGCGCATCACGTCTTCGTCGACCACGTTGATCTTGTTGATCTCGTGCGAGGTGCGGAACCCGTCGAAGAAGTGCAGGAACGGAATGCGCGAGCGCAGTGTGGCGGCGTGGGAGATGAGGGCGAAGTCCTGCGCCTCCTGCACTGAGGACGAGCAGAGCATCGCCCAGCCGGTCATCCGGGCACTCATCACGTCGGAGTGATCGCCGAAGATCGACAGCGCGTGGGTGGCCAGGGTGCGGGCGGCGACGTGGATCACGCACGGCGACAGCTCACCGGCGATCTTGTACATGTTGGGAAGCATCAGGAGCAGGCCCTGGGACGACGTGAAGGTCGTGCCGAGCGCGCCCTTCTGGACCGCGCCGTGCAGCGCGCCGGCCGCACCGGCCTCGGACTGCATCTCGACGACCTCGGGCACCGAACCCCAGAGGTTGCGGCGTCCAGCGGCGCTCCATGCGTCGGCATGCTCGCCCATGGTCGAGGCAGGGGTGATCGGGTAGATCGCGATGACCTCGCTGCAGGCATGCGCGACTCGTGCGGCCGCCTCGTTGCCATCGACACATGCCCAAGTCACGTCTGTTGCAACGTCCGCCACGTTATCCTCCGAGATGCTAGAACTGCCCAAAACTGCTCAAACTTGATGGTTGTGCACTACCAGTAGAAACCTACGATGCTCTAAGTATGAGGCAAAGGGCACAAAGTCCTGCGCCCGGCCAGGTATGCCGAGGGGCCGGGCTGCGTGTGCAACCCGGCCCCTCGTCATGCGTACGTGTGAGATCTGCGATTCTCAGGCGGCCTTCTTGGTCTCCCAGAAGATCACGGCGATCTCGTCGATCTTGGCCAGCAGGTTGTCGGCCACCGCGACATCCCACGAGGCCTTGGTGCCACCGGGGGCGCCGGCGAGCTTGGTGGCCTCGTTGAACAGGGTGTTCAGCTGCGGGTACTGCTCGAAGTGCGGGGGTTTGAAGTAGTCGGTCCACAGCACCCACAGGTGATGTTTGACCAGGTCGGAGCGCTCCTCCTTGATGATGAGGGCGCGGGCCTTGAAGTCGGCGTCGCCGGAGGCGGCTGCCTTGACCATGCAGGCCTTGACGGACTCGGCCTCGATCTTGGCCTGGGCGGGGTCGTAGACGCCGCAGGGCAGGTCGCAGTGGGCACTGACCTGAACCGGAGCGGCAAACAAATGCAAGAACATCTGAGGGTCCCTTCGAATAGCGTTCGAGTGTAGGCAACGAACATACCCGGCACTGTCATCGCAGGCGAGCAGGGACCCACAGATGCAGCCGGTGTGGCAGCCGCAGAAGCACCCGTGCCCGTATGCCGGCGGCCGGGATCGCGCCGACGCCGACCGCCCAGGAGTCGAGACCCTCCCTGGGGTTGTCCCGCTCGACCCACCAGCCGTCGCTGCCCTCGGGGTCGCGGCGCGCGACGCGCTTGACGGCCAGCGGGCGCGGAGCGCCTGCCGCGTCGTTGGGGAGGCGGACGATGGCGAGCTTGCCCCGTCGGGGGCGCGCGCCATACAGCACCAGGAGGCGGTCCCCCTCGTGCAGGGTGGGTTCCATGGAACGGCCGCGCACGTGAGCGATTCCCAGCTTTCGCGGCGTCAATCGTCCTCCTCGAGTAAGTGTTCTTGCCTGGCCGCAGCGTGTTCTTCCTCGGCGATGATGGCTTCCTGTAGCGTCTCGGGCACGTGCTCGACGGCCTGGGGCTCGGCCTGCATCCGGCTCAGGAAAGACTTGGTGCGGGGATGTTGAGGGTTGTCGATGACCGACTTGGGGTCACCCTCCTCGACGACCACACCGCCGTCCATGAAGACTACGCGATCGGCGACTTCGCGGGCGAAGCTCATCTCATGGGTCACCACGATCATGGTCGTGCCCTCTCTGGCCAGCTCGCGCATCACGGCGAGAACCTCCCCGACGAGCTCGGGGTCAAGAGCCGAGGTGGGCTCGTCGAAGAGCATCAGCTTCGGTTGCATGGCCATGGCGCGAGCGATGGCGACTCGCTGCTGTTGGCCACCCGAGAGCTGGGAGGGATAGGCAGAGGGCTTGTCCTGCAAACCAACTCGCGCGAGCAGTGCGATCGCACGCTCGCGGACCTGAGCCTTCTTCTCACCCTTGACCTGTATTGGCGCTTCCATGATGTTCTCGACCGTGGTCTTGTGCGGGAACAGGTTGAACCGCTGGAAGACCATACCGATCTCGCGACGTTGAGCCGCGATGGCCTTGTTGTTCAGGCGATGCAGAGTGCCACCGCGGTCCTCGTAGCCCATCAGGTCGCCATCCACCCAGATCCGGCCGCCGTCAATGGTCTCGAGCTGGTTGATACAGCGCAGGAAGGTGGTCTTGCCCGAGCCCGAGGGGCCGAGCAGGCAGATCACCTGTCCCTTGTACACGTCCATGTCGATGCCCTTGAGGACCTGGACGTCGTGGAAGGACTTCATCACGTTGACGGCGTGCACCAGTGGCATGTCTTTGGTGTCACCATGCCCTGTGTCCGAGCGGGTGCCCTTGTTGCTGTTCTCGGCGGGAGCAGACATCACGCACCACCCATCCCGGCGCCGCGGGCGAACCGCTTGCTTTTGGGCTTCTTCTCGCCAAAGCCACGGCCGAAGTGTCGTTCGAGGTAGAACTGCCCGACCATCAGGACGCTGGTGATGAACAGATACCAGATTGAGGCCGCCACGGCAGCCGGGAAAACCTTGTACGTCCGGGAACCGATGGCCGAGAGCTGGAAGAAGAGCTCGGTGGTCAAGGGAAGGGCGATCAGCAGCGAGGTGTCCTTGACCATGGCGATCGTCTCGTTGCCGGTCGGGGGAACGATGACCCGCATGGCCTGGGGGAGCACGATCCGGAGCATGGACTTGCCACTGCTCATGCCCAGCGCCTCGGCCGCCTCAGACTGGCCCTTGTCGACGGACAGGATGCCGGCACGGGCGATCTCGGACATGTAGGCGGCCTCGGACAGACCCAGGCCGAGCACCGCCCCAAAGAGACCGGCGAACAGCGCATTTGCGTCGAGGGTTGCGAACCTCCAGCTGCCGCTGACACCGAACAGCTCCTGGATCTTCCAGTCGAAGGGGATGCCTAGGCCGAGACCCTGCTGGAACAGGATTCCCAGCGTGCCCATGGTGAACAACAGGACGTAGCGGGGGATCCCCCGGAAGAACCAGGTGAAGACCCAGGCGACGCCCGAGAGAATCGGGTTGTCCGACAGCCGCATCACGGCGGTGAGGACGCCGCCCGCGATGCCGACGGCCATCGCGAGCACTGTGGTGAGCAGCGTGCCGATGTAGAGGCCGCGCAGGACGGGGGTCTGCACCATGGCCTTGAACACGAATCCCCAGTCGAACGCGGGGTTGGTGAAGACCAGGTTCGCCATCATGGCGACCAGGAGCGCGATGATGGCGATGGCGACCCAGCGCCATGAGTGCCGGACCGGCCGGGCCTCGATGAGACCCGGCCGATCCGTGGTGGAGGGAGTGCTCACTTAACCGGCGGGTTGACCGCGAAGTCGCTGATCGCGCCCTTTTCGTTGCCCCAGGTGGTGAGGACCTTCTTGTAGGCGCCGGACGTGTCGAGCGACTTCAGCGCGTCGGCGATGGCCTGGGCGAACGCGGTGTCGGCCTTCTTCAGGACGTAGCCGTAGGGGGCCGCGTCGTAGATGGCGCCAGCCGCCTCGATCTTGCCGGCGGACTGCTTGATCGCGTACGCAATGACGGGAGAGTCAGCCAGCATCGCATCGGCCTTGCCGGTCGCCACGGCAGCGGTGGCCGTGTCCTGGCCGCCGTAGATCTGCAGATCGACGGGCTTGCCGGCTGCCGCGCACGCCTTGACCTTGGGCGGCATGTCCGTCTCCGCCTGCACCGTGCCCTTCTGGACCGCCACCTTGAGTCCGCAGGGGCTCGTCGGGTTGACCTTTTTCGGGTTTCCGGGTGGCGTTGCCCATTGGGTGCCGGCGTTGAAGTAGCTCACCATGTTGGCCTGTTTCATGCGGTCGGCGTTGATGGTGAAGCTCGAGACGCCGATGTCGTACTTGCCGCTACCGACGCCCGCGATGATGGTGTCGAAGCCGGCCGGCTGCCAGACAACCTTGACGCCGAACTTCTGCATGACGGCGTTGAAAAGGTCGACGTCCATGCCCTGGACGGTCTTGCCGTCAGCGTTGAGGAACTCGTTGGGGGCGTAGGTCGCGTCGGTGCCCACCACGATCTGGCCGGCCGACTTGATCTTGGCCGGCAGCTTGGCGACGAGAGCGGGGTCTGCGGCCTGGCTTGTCACCGGCGCGCTGCTGGCGGAAGGCGTGGACAGGGAGCTGGAACCACAGGCGCTTAGAGCCAGGCCCACGACTGCAGCGCCGGCAGTGAGCGTGATCACGGGTGAGAGACGTCTGGCCATCAGAAGTATTCCTTCCACGGAAGCTGAACTCGGATATCAGTGCATCTTGTCACCACGGGAGGGCTAATGCGACGAGCATCACACTCTTGCGATGTCACACTTCTATGACAATCAAAGTCGCACGCCCGACGACGCTTTTCATGGGCGATTGGATGTGACATGTCGGCCACAGCACCCAGGGCCGGGCGTAAGACCTCTGCCACGAGTAGCTAGCTCTTGACGCGGCTTATGGTCGGGTCGTAAAGGGGCCGTAACGAGGCAGTTGCGGGGTGCATCCTGCCGGCGACCTCGACCTCCCAGGTCGCGCCGTCCAGATAGGCCTGATCGAGTGGTTCGCCGGCCTCGATCATGGCCAGCCCAACGGCACCCCCGAGCGTGAAGCCGTAGGACGCGGCCCGGATGTAACCGACCGGAACACCGTTCCGACGGACCACCTCGGCGTGGAACATCATTGGCTCGGGGTCCTTAACCAGGATCTGTACCAGCCGCCGGGTCAGCGGCCCGGCCGCTTTCTTGGCCTCGACCGCACGACGCCCGATGAACTGGGTCGGGCGGCTGAGGTCGACAGCGAAACCAAGCCCGGCCTCGAGCACGCAGTCGGTGTTGTCAATGTCGTGGCCATAGTCTCGGTAGCCCTTCTCCATACGCAGGCTGGACAGCGCTTTCAGGCCGGCGTGCCGGAGACTGACCGAACCTCCCGCCTCAACAATGCGGTCGTACACATAGAGCGCCTGCTCTGTCGGCACGTACAGCTCGTAGCCCAGCTCGCCGAGGTAGGTGATCCGGATGCACAGCGCCCGGGCAAAGCCACAGTCGATCTCGCGAGCCGTCCGGAACGGGAACGCGTCGTTCGACAGGTCTGCCGTGGTGATAAGCTGCATGAGCTCGCGGGAGCGTGGCCCCTGAACGTTGAGCTGGGCATACCCGGACGTCACGTCGGTGACGAACGCGTTCTCATCCGCGCCGATGTGCCTCCGCATCCAGGTCTCCACGTGCCGGTGGGCCGTATCGGAGGCCACCACGAAGTAGTTCTCGTCGCCGAGCTTGGTGACGGTGAGGTCGGCCTCGATCAGCCCACCGTCGTTGAGCCACTGGGTATAGGTGATCATGCCCGGTTCGCCATCGACGTTGTTGGCCGAGAGACGGTCGAGCAGACGTCCGGCGTCGCGCCCCTGCACCGCGAACTTCGACATGAACGACATATCCATCAGGATCACGCTCTCGCGCGCGGCCCGATGCTCTGCTTCCCAGTAGGGGAACCAGTTCTGGCGTCCCCACGACAGGCGTTCGACCGCCGGCTCGACTCCCTCGGGGGCGAACCAGTCGGCGCCCTCCCAGCCGCTGACGTCCTTGAAGTGGGCGCGCTCGGCAGCAAGCCGCCCGTGCACTGCGGAGTGTTTGATCCCGCGAGCTGTCTGCATCGACTTCGTCGGGTAGTGACAGAGGTAGACGGTGCCCAGTGACTCGACGGTGCGGGCCCGGCGGTAGTCGGGGTTGGCCTGGTACCGGTGCAGCCGGTCGATGTTCATGCCGGTGACGTCGATGTCCGGGCGCCCGTTGAGGATCCAGTGGGCGATGACCCGACCCAGGCCACCGCCGGTGAGAATGCCGACGGAGTTGAGACCCGCCGCCACAAAGTAGTTCTTGAGCTCGGGGGCTTCGCCGACGACCGGCTGCAGATCCGGGGTGAAGCTCTCCGGCCCGCAGAAGAACTTGCGGATGCCGACGTCCTTGGAGACCGGGATCCGCGACATCGCCGTCTCGAGGTAGGGGCCCATCCGATCCCAGTCCGGCGGCAGCTCACCAAACGAGAAGTCCGGGGGAATGCCCTCGACCTTCCACGGGGCGCAGACCGGCTCGAACAGGCCGAGCATGAGGCCGCCGCCCTCCTCACGGAAGTACCCGTGCGAGGCCGGGTCCTCCAGGATCGGCCAGGCGTTGGACACCTGGGGAATCGGCTCGGTCAGCAGGTAGTAGTGCTCGGCGGCCTGCAGCGGGATGGAGACTCCTGACTTCTCGCCCAGCTGCCGGGCCCACATCCCGGCACAGTTGACGACGTACTCCGCCTCGATGTCGCCCTGGTCGGTACGGACCCCCGTGACGACACCGCCGTGCCTGAGCACGTCCGTCACGGCGACGCCCTCGATGACTGTCGCGCCCAGCAGCCGCGCCCCCCTGGCCAGGGACATGGTGACGTCGACGGGGTTCACCCGGCCGTCCTCTTTGACGTAGAAGCCGGCCAGGATGTCGTCGGTGCGCGCCAGCGGGAACAGCTCGCCGACCTCGGCCGCCGAGATCTCCTGGACGTCCACCCCGCAGTACCGGTTGAACGCCGAGACCCGGCGGTACTCCTCGAGCCGGTCGGGCTCGGTGGCGATCTCGATGAAGCCGATGGGGTCGAAGCCGGTGGCCAGACCGGTCTCGGCTTCAAGCCGGCTGTAGAGATCGCGGGTGTACTGACGCATCTCGGTCGAGGTCTGCGAGGTCGACCCGAAGGTCACCATCAGCCCCGCCGCGTGCCAGGTCGTGCCGGAGGTCAGGCGATCGCGCTCCAGCAGCACAACGTCGGCACACCCCATCTGCGCCAGATGATAGGCGACGGAGCAGCCGATCACGCCGCCGCCGATCACGACCACGCGGGCTCGCGTCGGCAGGCCTGAACCAGTTGTCGAGCGTGCGGCTGGGGACTGAACGGGAGACGTCGACATCGGCGGCACCTCTGCTTTCAGGGCTGTGGGCTTGCTGACCCGCCAAACGCTAGTCAGTCGTGTGTCCTGCTGTTTATTGGCGCGTGGATGTGACACTATCTACGTCTGCGGGCCACCCCCGCGACGTAGATGCAGCCGACACCCTGGCTTCTCCAGTAGTGCCCGCTCCCGTCGAACAGGTGATCTTGACCATGACTGCCGATCCGTCATACCCCGCGTCCTTCAGCTTTGACCCGGCCGACCCTGCCTTCCGTGCGCACGAGGGCGGCAAGATCGAGGTCGTCCCCACCAAGGCGCTACGCGACCGGGCCGACCTGGCCCTGCTGTACACCCCTGGCGTCGCCGATGTCTGCCGGGCGATTGCCACGGATCCGTCGCTGGCCGCCCGTTACACGGCGCGCGGCAACACGGTCGCGGTGATCACCGATGGCACGGCGGTGCTGGGTCTGGGCGATATCGGTCCGCTGGCCGCGTTGCCGGTGATGGAGGGCAAGGCGGTGCTGTTCAAGCACTTCGCCGGGGTCGACGCGGTGCCGGTGTGTCTGGAGACGGGCACGGTCGAGGAGCTGGTCGATGCGATCGTGCGTCTGGCGCCGACCTATGGCGGGATCAACCTGGAGGACATCTCGGCGCCGCGGTGCTTTGAGATCGAGCGCCGGCTGCGTGAGCGGCTGGACATCCCGGTGTTCCATGACGACCAGCACGGCACGGCGATCGTGGCGTTGGCTGCATTGATCAACGCGGCTCGTGTGGTGGACAAGGACCTGGCCACGTTGCGGGTGGTGGTCCAGGGTGCCGGGGCGGCCGGTGTGGCGGTGGCCAAGATCATGGTCAGTGCGGGGATCCGGGACGTGGTGGTGTGCGACTCCCGCGGGATCATCTCCCCCAGGCGCACGGATCTGGTCGAGCACAAGCATCGCCTCGCGGCCACGACGAACTCGCGTGGGGTGTCCGGTTCGCTGGCTGCGGCTCTGGTGGATGCGGACGTGTTCGTCGGAGTGTCCGGCGGGCAGGTGGCTGAGGCGGACATTGCCCGTATGGCGTCGCGCGCGATCATCTTCGCCCTGGCCAACCCCGACCCTGAGGTTCACCCGCTTGTTGCGGCCCGGCACGCGGAGGTCATCGCCACCGGGCGTTCGGACTTCCCGAACCAGATCAACAACGTGCTGGCGTTCCCGGGGCTGTTCCGGGGGGCGTTCGACTCGGGTGCTCCGCAGATCACCGAGGCGATGAAGCTGGCCGCGGCGTGGGCGATCGCCTCGCTGGTGGCCGAGCCGACCGCGTTGGAGATTGTGCCGAGCGTGTTCGACGAACGGGTGGCGCCGACCGTCGCAGCCGCTGTGGCAGCCCTTGCATAGCGTGGCTTTCTAGCCGTTCTTGACGGTGAATGTCGGAGTGCCGTTAGCGCAGACCGCCGTCACCTGAGTGCTACGAGTGGCCTCCTCGTCGCCGCTTCGGAAGCTCACGACGACGTGCCCCGCGCCGGACGTATCGGCGTGCACGCGCCATTCGTTCTCGGGCTGCGCGACGAGAAGCCCGATCGTGGCGCCGGTGCAGCGCACGGAGACCAGTCCGCCGGCGACGCTGATGGCCCGATCCCGGGGGGTGGGGGTTGCCAGGGTCGTGGGCGTCGGGGTCGCCGAGGGTCTCGGGGTTGCGGTGGGCGTCGGGGTTGCGGTGGGTGTCGCGGTCGCCTCGGTTGTGGTCGGCTGGCTGGCGACTGTCGGGGTGTTGAGGGGCGGCTGAGGTAGCGAGCTGATGCTGCTACCGGTGATGTCGCGGCCGGCCCTGTCGATGGCGACCCATGCGGTGGCGGACACGCCGGCGACCGCGGCGAGCCAGATCGTCGCCATGCCGACTGCGGAGCGCGGGCTAATCACCATGTCGCCACTGTGTCACCTCGCGACGACGCGCCACCACAACCTGCCATGCCACCACAACCTGCCACGTCACCACACGGCGTAGCGTGCTCTCGTGGCGACAATCTTGTTGATCGAGGACGACAGCAGCATCAGGTCTGCGATCACCCGGGCCCTGACCGATCGTGGTCACGTTGTGACCACGAGCAACACCGGCATGTCCGGGTTGGAGTCCGCCGTCGACAACGCACCCGAGGTCGTGCTGCTCGACCTCGGACTTCCGGACATCGATGGGCTGCAGGTTCTCGCGATGCTCCGCGCGGTCAGCGAGGTGCCGGTCATCATCATCACGGCACGTGACGACGACGCAGACATGGTCAAGGCCTTGGATGCCGGCGCCGACGACTACGTCGTCAAGCCGTTCGGGATCGAGCAGGTCGAAGCCCGGCTCCGTGCGGTTCTTCGCCGCAGCGGCTCCGCGGTCGCCGAAGGCCCGTTGGTCGTGGGTGGTCTGACGATCGACGCGCTGACGCGCCAGGTCAGCCTCGACGGGCTGCCAGTTGACCTGTCGCGCAAGGAGTTCGACCTCCTGCTGGCCCTGGCTCAGCGGGCCGGAGAGGTGGTCACGAAGCGTGAGCTGCTCGCGGACGTGTGGCGCCAGAGCTACGGGGGAGGCGACCGAACCGTTGATGTGCACCTCTCCTGGTTGCGGCGCAAGCTCGGCGAGACGGCAGCGGCTCCGCGCTACCTGCACAGCGTCCGCGGCGTGGGTGTTCGGCTCGCGGCCCCTGACGACGAGCTCGGCGATCATTGATGCGCCGCAAGATCACGATGCGCCGGAAGATCGCACTTCTCGTGGCGGCGACGACGTCGGCGGTCATCATCGCTTTCTTGATCCCACTGGCGATGCTGGTGCGCACCCTCGCTGAGGACCGTGCCATAGCCGGAGCCAGCCAGGAGGCGCAGGGGGTTGCAACGCTCGTTGCCGGGGTTCGTGACGAGGGCCAGCTCACGACCCTGGTGGATCTGGTCGACCAGAGGTCGCCGCGGGCCACGTCCGTGTTGATGCCTGACGGGAAGCTGATTGGCACGGCCCCGCAGGGGTCGCCGGATTCGAACGCCGGGGTCATCTCGCGCGCACTCGCCGGTGAGGCGTTCATCCTGATGGGGGACAAGAGCGCACAGGTTGTCGTGCCGGTCATCACCGAGCGGGGGACTGTTGTCGTGCGGACAGCGGTCAGCCGTAGCAGCCTGCAACAGGGAGTGACCACCGCATGGCTGACCTTCGCCGGCCTGGGCGCGGTGCTGATGGTCCTCGCGGTAGTGGCGGCCGATCTGCTGGGCCGTCGGGTCAGCGCCCCGGTCTCGGAGCTCGCCGCGGTCGCGCACCAGCTGCGCGCCGGGGAGCTGGACGCGCGAGCAGTGCCGCGCGGACCCGTGGAGACGGTCGAGCTGGGCACAGCGCTCAACCGACTGGCCGACCGAATCGGTCAGCTGCTGACCGCCGAACGGGAGGCAGTGGCCGACCTGTCGCATCGGCTGCGGACTCCGGTCACCGCATTGCGGCTGGATGCGGAGGCAGTCACCGAACCGGAGCTCGCAGATCGTCTCCGCGGCCACATTGCCCACCTCGAGCGCACGGTCGATGCCGTTGTCAAGGATGCACGGCGTCCGGTCCGCAGCACGGTGGGACGGTCGTGTGACGCCGC
>Ga0209745_1001545_pt1 | contig 13590 bp, 10 predicted proteins | sample BarGraNGADG00312_FD_184495 | JGI IMG/M metagenome (GOLD analysis project Ga0209745, IMG submission 184495) | Arctic peat soil microbial communities from Barrow, Alaska - Barrow Graham LP Ref core NGADG0004-312 (SPAdes) (version 2) | ecosystem: Environmental > Terrestrial > Soil > Wetlands > Peat... | reverse complement strand
TTCCTACCCGCGCTTGAGTAGCAGTACAAGCGCGCTGTCTGGTCGGTGACATCCTCGAGGTATACGACGTCGGCAATCCTGCCCGGTGCCATCCTCACGTCGATGCTTTCCTCCAGCGATGTCAGCGTGTCGGCATCCATCCCGTGGTAGCTGTTGTCGTTTTGAAAGTAGTAGAGCCTCGCCGTCTCGACCGCCCCGACCAGGTCGTCCCGCGCCGCCGTCCCCGACCTCCAGAAGATAAAGCCCCAGCCGACCAGCACCCAGGATGCGATGATCGGGAGCGTGAGGCCGATTATCCCGAGCGTCAGGCCTGCCGTCGCCATGCCCGAGCCCCCGACCGCCCCCGAGCCGATCCTGATCTCCCTCTTGGCGAAGCTGCCGAACACAACCGCAAGTATCGCGCCGATAACCGGCAGTACGCACAAACCCGCGATGCCCAGGATCAGAGAAGCGACGGCCATGCCGCTCCGCTTCCCTTCCGGCTCCTGTCGGCACACGGGTTGCGGCGCCGTCGAGGGATCCTGCTCCAATGGTCTCGACCCCTTCCCTAGAAGCGAGCCAGGTGGTGCTCGCAGAGCCCGAACAGGCCCTTGACGTCCAACCGGGCCGTCCCCGGCCCCGCCATGCTGCCGGCGAACTCACCGAACGGCTGGTGGAAGTCCGACATGATGACGCCCAGGTTGACCTTGCCGACCCGCTCTCCGGCCGGTGCGAACTCTACGTCCAGCTCCCCTCCCGTCGTGACCAGCCTCCAGGGAGCCATCAGGTCGCACTCGTCGTAGTCGAACCTGGCCGCCGACATCGGGGTTATCTTTCCGTCAACCCACGTGCAGTTCTCGTTGTAGCGCTCATCGTCGGTGATGAAGTTCTGGCAGATGTTCATCGCAAGGAGCCTGCCCTCCCCGTCATATCCGCCGAACGTGGACCATTTCCAGAATGTGTTGAACGGGTAGTAGGTCTTCTGCACGTCCATCAGCGCGACGTGCCTGGCCGGGTCCAGCTCCACGCGCTTTCCGCCTATCTCCACCCTGCCCTCCACGGGGCAGGCGTCCTTGTGAGTATACAGCAGGCGGTCTTCTCCGATGGGGCTAACGACCACCAGCGGTTCGAACCTGGACAGGTCCTCCAGCATCGTGAGCTCGGCCTTCACCGCGGGCTTTTTCCTGCTCGCCTTGATGTCGACCTTGAGGCGGTGCATCCCCGCGTCGAGCCTGTTCTCGAACTCCATCAGGTAACCCACATGCTCGTAAAGGCACTCGCCGTGCCAGAGCTCGCGCGCGACCCTGATCGGGTTGCCCGGGCCCATCCTGCTGTGTTCGAAGAACTCTCCGCTCCTGCGGTCGAAAACGTAGAAGAACGATGTCCCCATGAACTTCGCGTCGAAGATCACCATGCCGAAGTAGTAGTCGTCGTGGATGATGCCGAAGTGCTCCCACTCCTTGAGCCGAAAGTCTTTCATCAGCCGCGAGGCCTTTCGCCCGCGCATCAGTACGTCGGAGTCGAGCGGGTTGACCTCCTTGAACGGCTGCATGAACTTGCCTAGCACTGCGCGGCCGTCCTCGACGATCCGCTCGGGTGTCTGCTGGATCTGCGTCATGTCTCTCCTCCCGTCGGGCAACAGGCCTGGCTTGCCGCGTCGCGCTTCCGTCCGTGAAGCGGGCGGGCGCGGTCGCCTCCTGCAGCCTCTATCATAGTAGAATCCCCGCGCTAATCGAAGCGTTCGCCGGACGGTGATGGGTCCCTGCGCACATCTCCAGTGCTACAATCAACCCGGCCGGAGCGGTAGAAAGTTCAACACTCCCGAGGTGGTCAGGTTGGTGAAGCCTGGAAGCGAGTGGGACAACGCCCTGAGCGACCTGGCGGAGGTCGCGTCGATACTGGAGCTGTCAGACGACGTGGTGGCTATACTGAGCAACCCCCGCCGGGTGCTGAACGTATCGCTGCCGGTGCGGCTCGACGACGGGACCGTCGAGGTCTTCCAGGGATACCGGGTGCAGCACAGCCTGGACCGCGGGCCCGCAAAGGGAGGCCTGCGGTACCATCCCGGCGTCACTCTCCCCGAGATGAAGGCGCTGGCAATGCTTATGACGTGGAAGTGCGCGGTCGTCAAGATCCCGTACGGCGGGGCGAAGGGGGGCGTCATCTGCGACCCCACCGGGATGTCCGCGGGTGAGGTCGAGCGCATCACCAGGAGATACACCACCGAGGTCGGGATAATACTCGGCCCCGACCGGGACATACCCGCCCCCGACGTCAACACCAACCCCCAGGTGATGGCATGGATCATGGACACCTACAGCATGAACGTCGGCTACTCGGTGCCGGGCGTGGTCACCGGCAAACCGGTGGAGATCGGCGGCTCAGAGGGCAGGTTCGACGCGACCGCGCGTGGAGTCGTCTCTACCATCGAGGAGGCCTGCAGGGTCATGGAGCTGCCACTCGAGGGGGCCACGATGGCTGTCCAGGGGGCGGGAAACGTGGGTAGCAACGTGGCCAAACTGGCGACAGACGGCGGCGCGAAGGTGGTCGCTATATCCGACGTGCACGGCGGGATATACAACGAGGCGGGACTCGACCTGTGGGATGTGGCCGAGCACTTGCTCGAGGCTGGAAAGGTATGCGGCTGCCCGGGCTGTGACGAAATAACCAACGATGACCTGCTCGCGCTCGATGTCGACATACTGGTCCCGGCCGCGCTCGGCGGCACCATAACGGAGGCCAACGTCGACGCTGTAAAGGCGAAGCTGCTCGCCGAGGCGGCCAACGCGCCTGTTACCCCCGCGGCCGAGAAGGCGCTGTTCGAGAGGGGGGTCTTCGTGATCCCTGACATCCTGTGCAACGCGGGTGGGGTCACGGTGAGCTACTTCGAATGGGTGCAGAACATCCAGTCCCTGCTTTGGAAGGAAGAAGACGTCTACAGCCGCCTCCACGAGGTGATGGTGTACGCGTTCTACCGCGTCCTGGATATCGGACGCCACAGCGAGGTCAACATGCGGAAAGCCTCGATGATGCTGGCGGTCGACAGGGTCGCAAAGGCGATAAAGGCTCGCGGTTTGTTCCCGTGACCCGATTGTGCACGGTATCGAGAGGTGAGCGTCTCTACCCGGAGAGGGCTTTTCTGGCTGTCGACCTGACCAGGAGGCTCCTGTCCTTGACGAGCTGCCGCAGCATATTCGCCGCCTGATCGCCTCCAATCGCTCCGAGCGCGCTGGCCGCAGCCGCCCTCAGCTCCTCGGAGTACTCATCCTTGCGCTTGCCACCCCGTCCGATGTGGCCCAGGTTGTCGACGGCACCGTGCACCCGTAAATCCCCGAGCGAGCGGCATGCCGCGATCACCACGTATTCGTCCTCGGGGAACTCGCCCTTTTTCTTCGGGGTGACGATCTCTGTCAACCTTCGCACGGTAAGGTATTCACGAAACTTGCCCAGTTCGCGAACAGCGTACGCTCGAAGCACAGGGTTCAAGCTCACACTCTCCGACAAAAGCATCTGGAGGGCTTGCTTGCCGCCCAGCATCCCAAGAGCGAGGATAACCGCGATGTGGATGTCCGGGTCCTCTGCCAGTAGCAGGGGATTGAGCACCGACACGGAGTTCTCGTCGCCGACCAGCGCGACGAGCTTGATCAGGTTTATTACCTCGCCGGGCTCGCGCTCCTGGGAGAATTGGGCCGCGATCTGGGGAATCGGGTCTGTCTCGAGTTCGTTAAGAGAGTCCGCGACGGATTCGATTGTCTCGTCTTCCGTCGCGTCCACCACGGTCTGGATTAGCGCCGGCACCGCCTTGTCCTCCATCCCCAACAGGACCTTGGTCATTGCGTCCTGCGCCGACTTATCCCCCGAGGTGAAGACCGCCTGAAGCACCCTTCCGGTATCCGCGGTCATCAGCTTTTCGATTGCCCTGGCGGACACTATCATCGTCTTGTCGGTCGCCATCGGGTCGACCTCCGCCCCGGCATCGCTCCCGATGATCTCCGAGAGCGTCGAGAAAGTCTGGAGAGCGGCCCGCTCGCCCTCGAGCACCTTCTTGACCTCCTCCTCCAGCCCGTCGGTGTACTGCTCCTTGCTGTGCTCCCGCATGAACTGGAGAAGCCGCCAAAGTTGCTGGGCTGCCACCGCCTTGGCGTCAGGAGACTGGACCTCGAACTTCTCGGCGAGCTTCCCCATCACGTAAGCGCCGAGCTCGTCCTCGTCGTGCTCGAACAGGTACCTCGCCGTGGTGACCAGGACGGGACCGAGTGCGATGTCGCATAGCTCGAGCTTACCGCCCTCCGTCAGCGCCTTCCCCAGCTTGAGGCCCAGCACCGCCGCCTGGTCCTCGAACTTCGCGGCGTTCGCCCCATCCTCGCGTATTATCTCGTCGAGCTGGCCTGAGAGCTCGCCGCCCGCCGAGGCCCTCGCCTCGACGATGATCGACTTCAGCGCGATGGTGCGCTTGGAAGGCCACTCGTCGTTCTCCTCGAGTTTCTCGAGCCGCAGGTACTCACCAACGATTGACTCGACTACAGCCGACAGTTTCTGGTCTCCCAACAAGGGCAATATCACCCTGGTCATCTCGGTAGGAGTCGTGTCCAACCCGGCCGAAGTCATGATCATTTCCGTGAGATCGGGTGCGTCTATCTGAGAGGTTATCTTGGAGACCTCGCGGTTCAGCTTGTGCCTTACCAGCGGGTCATCGACCTGCTCTACCAGAAAGGACATTCGCTCAAGCACAGATCTCGTCTCATCTACCCTGTAGGGTAGCGTCTTTATGTCTTCACCCCACCCCTTCGATTCCACGACGCCTTGTACAATCTCGACCATCTTTTCCGGGTCGGCGACCAGTTCTCGCATTGAATCGGCCCCGAAGTCGGACTGCGAGATCTCGCCAGCGAGGAAGCGCCTGAAAACCTCGTCCTTCAGAACCTTGATCGCCGCGTCCTCTTCATGCTCAACGTTGGCGCGTACGTCGACAACTTTCTCCCGCTTAGAGATCGCCACGAAGATCTGCTCGTCGACCTCGATCCGTGATATGCCCTCCACCTCCATCTGCGACTCGAGTTTATCGTGCTCCTCCTCCTTGGAGCCGAACGATGCCGCTTTTGTGCCAAGCAGCAAGAGGAAATTCCTCAGCTCTTCCTTGGTGACGCCATCCCAGAAGGTGATGCTGCTGATCCTTCGCTGCTTCATGAGCTCGTGGAAGTTCTTGATGATGCCTCGCTTCTGCATGAAGTCTTCGAGCATCTCCCCGTTAATTATCAGTTTTTCTTCCATGTAGCTCATGTCCAGCGCCCCGCCGATGGGTATCTGCTCGCAGACGGCATCGTGCGCCTGGTCGATCATTCGTATGACGGTTGGGTTTTCGGCCGGGTAGATGTGTACAGTCTTGGTTGCCGTATACAGACTCTGGAGGAGTAGGACTATGGAGCTCGAGACTTCATCGAGGCTTTTCCTGGTGACTTCCTGAGGCATCTGGTCTCCCGGCGTGTATGACCCTGCGCTGGACTGCTGCTCACGGACTCCCATGCACTCATAAGGGGAGCCCTCGCCGCGTTCCTGGATGGAAACCTACCTGGGAAAAGTATACAGGAAACAAGGAGGGCATTTCATTACCTTTAGCCCGGATTCGCGCGGGTCTTGGGCCTGACAGGTGTGTGCGGAGAAGTACCGATCGGCGATGGTTTTCGTCCCCGGTTATCTCCGCCGGGCGCAGGATACGATTTACGGACCGTCGCCCACAGTCTGCTGGCCGGGCGACCTCTGAATGGCGGCCGACGATCGACGAGGCGGAATTGAAGTTCTCACGAGCGAGCATCGCCCTGATCGCGCTGGGGATAATCCTGGTGATACTGGCACCGGTCTGGAAGTGGGCCATGTTCTACGCGCTCGATCGCAAGACGTCGCAGAACGTCACGGGCTACGACAAGATCAAGAACCGGGAAGGGTATTCGATACTGCTGCCCATGGGCACCAGGGAGCAGGCGTACCCCATCTGGGATGACGATACGGGAAAGACGGGCAATATAGAATTCGCCAAGACGTCCACGCTGAACGGAGTCAAGCACAAGAACGTCGAGGTTTTGGTGTTCCAGGGCAAAGGTACCATCGAGAAGATGGTGGCTCCGCCAGCGGGGTTTCCCGAGGCGCTGCCCGGCAGCGTGATCAAGCAGATACTAGGAAACCCCAACCTGCTGATCCCGGATACGGCTCTCATCCCCATCGATTACTACAAGAAGACCGATGCCACCCTGATGGTCGAGCCGAGGACCGGAGCGTTTGTCAATATTCCCGCGTACACGGATGAGTTCTACGTCAACGGGGCCCTGAGCGGGCCGCCCGACTACATCAAGCTTGCGTCCGTGCATTACATGCAGACCGCGGCCTCGGTGGCGACCTCCGTCGACAACAGCTCCAAATACATTGGCCTCCTGGACCTCGTGCAGATGTGGCTCCCTCTCATATTCCTTGTGGTGGGCCTGATACTGGTCATACTGGGCATCTTCCTGGGGAGGAAGCCGTCTGCCGACAAGCAGTGACTGATGAATGAGCCGCGTAAGCATATAGAACGGTACCACCGCAGTAACCTGCACCGGGGTCAGACCCGGCTCGTCGCATTACGGCCCGCGCTTGAACAGGGCATGAGAACGCAACTCGGGGTCAGACCCCGGTTTTATATGTCGAGGGTCCAGGATCTCGCGAGCGACGAGATCGGCATCCGCCAGTCCCTTCCGAAAGCGCGGGAAGTTATCTTGACCCCGACCGGCGCCTGCCTTCTCTTGTATTCGTTCGCGTCCACCGTCGTTATGACCCTCCTGACCAGCTCGGGGGCAAAGCCCATCTCTACGATGTCACCGGCGCTCCTGCCCTGTTCGATGTAGGCTTCGAGCACCGGGTCCAGCTCGTCGTAAGGAGGAAGCGTATCGGTGTCGAGCTGGTCCTCCCTCAGCTCCGCGGTCGGAGGCCTCTCGATGACCTCGACCGGAATGACCTGCCGCCCGGCCCGGTCGTTGATGTAGCGCGCCACCTCGTAGACCTGGGTCTTCAAGAGGTCCTTGATAAGCGCGAAGCCACCGGCCATGTCGCCGTACAGGGTGCAGTAACCCATGCTCAGCTCGCTCTTGTTCCCGGTGGCCAGCACCAGCCAGCCGTACCTGTTGGAGAGCGCCATAAGCAGGTTTCCCCTTATTCGCGCCTGGACGTTCTCTATCGCCGGGCCCTCGGCGTCCGGCCCCAACTCGGGCTCCAGCGATGTCAGGTAAGACTTGAACACCTCGTCGATCGACATCGTGATCAGCCTGACCCCGAGGCTGTCCGCGAGCTGGTAGGCGGAACCCCTGCTCTGCTCGGACGTGAACCGTGACGGCAGGAACACGCACACCACGTTTGCGGGTCCCAGAGCCTCGACAGCGAGCGCGGCCGTCAGCGCCGAATCGATGCCTCCCGAAAGCCCGAGTATCACTTTCTCGAAACCGTTGTCTTCGACGTACTCCTTGAGCCCGAGCAGCAGCGCCTCGAATATCTCCTCGACCGGGGACAGGTCCCCGGGCGCCACCTCTCGGGCGGCTATCGAGGTGACCGCACTGTCGCGAGCGGGCATTTCGATCTCGCAGACGGTTATGGAGTCGTGGGGGCAGTTCGCGGTCGAGTACCTGAACCTGGGCTCGAGCATCCTCACGCTCTTGAGGAGGCCGAAGTCCACCGGGCACAGCAGCAGGTCCTCGCGGAACCTGGGTGCGCGAGCGATGAACCCGAGCTGCGGGTGGTACACGCACGACCCTCCGTCGAAGACCAGCTCGTCCTGCGCTCCCACGTTGTTGACGTACGCGATGACGACCGGACCGTCCATCGAGCGCGAGGCGACCAGTTGCTCGCGATAAGAGTGCTTGCCGCGGTTGAACGGGGAAGCGGAAAGGTTGACCACCAGCTCGGCCCCGCCCCTTGCGACCTGCTCTTCCACCGGTCCCCCGGCGAACCATATGTCCTCGCATATGGTCACTCCGACCCTGATGCCTCCGAGGTCCAGGACGACGCTGCCCGCGCCCGCGCCGAAATACCGCTTTTCGTCAAATACCCCGTAGTTGGGCAGGAAGGTCTTCCTGTAAGTGCAGACGATCTCGCCCCGGCTGACGACCGCCGCCGAGTTAAAGGTATCGTAGTCCGACTCTACAAATCCGACCACGGCGACTATGTCGCCTATCCCCGCGGCCAGCTTGTTCATGGCGACCATGCTGCCGCGGGTGAACTCCTGTTTCAGGAGCAGGTCCTCGGGGGGGTACCCGGTAAGGCAGAGCTCAGGGAAGACGACCAGGTCGGCGCCGGCCTCGACCGCTCTGTCCGCGAAGTCGAGTATTTTCTCCGAATTGCCATCCAGGTCACCGACGGCGGTGTTGACCTGGGCTAGGGCGATCAAGAGTTCGCGCATGTGCCTCTCTCCTGGCTGTCCGGCCGCGGCTGGATGCCGCGTGAAAAGCATAGCGCTACTTATATCGCATTGAAACCGTTGTCCCCTGTCCGCACTCGCACGGCCTCTTCGACCTCGGTCACGAATATCTTCCCATCCCCGATATTGCCGGTGCGGGAAGCCCTCACCACCACGTCGATAGTCCTCGGGACGTCCTCGTCCAGGACCACCACCTCGACCTTGATCTTGGGGATGAGCGCCACGGTGTATTCGTTGCCCCGCCACTGGTGCTTTATGCCCCTCTGCTTGCCGTGCCCGCGGACCTCGGTGATGGTCACACCCGGATAGCCGATGCCGGTCAACCCGTCCATTACCGCATCCAGCCTGTCGGGCCTTATTATCGCCTCCACCTTTTTCATGAGCGCAATCCTCCCGGAAGCAAGTTTATTGCCGGCTACTGCACACCAATATACAGGTCCGAGACCTCCTCGGTGTAAGCCGGAACGCCCATCTCCGCGTCATCCAGCCCTCCCACCTCGGCCTCGGGAGCTACCCTTATTCCCTGGATCCTGTCCTGTATCCGGAAGAACAGGTAGAAGGCGGTGCAGGCGAACACGATGACCGTGGCGACCCCGATGAGCTGCGCCGCGAACTGGCTCCAGCCCCCGTACAGAGCCCCGCGAACGGTACCCGGGACGCCGTTCCAGCCTGCCCCGTACGTGCCGTCCGCGAAGATGCCAACCGCCAGCCCTCCCCACAGGCCGTTTATGCCATGAACCGCCACCGCCCCGACCGGGTCGTCGATCTTGAACCTGCGCTCCAGGGTGAAGACGGCAACACACACCAGCACACCGGCGATCGTGCCTATGATCGCGGCCTCCCAGGATGACACGAACGCGCATGGCGCGGTTATCGCCACCAGGCCGGCGAGGCACCCGTTCGCGCTCATCGAAGGGTCGGGGTGGCCGGTCTTCCTCCACATGAACAGCATAGCCGCCACTGCACCGAAACAGGACGCCAGCAGGGTGTTGGTTGCGACAATGGCAAACCGCAGGTCGCCGGCGTTGAGCGTGCTCGCCGAGTTGAAACCGAACCACCCGAACACGAGGATTATCGTCCCCACAATAGCTATTGGGATGTTGTGTCCCGGTATCGCCCTGGGCGTGCCGTTTTTTTTAAACTTCCCGAAGCGCGGGCCGAGGACCAGTATCCCCATCAGCCCCGCCAGCCCTCCCATGGCGTGCACGACGGTCGAACCGGCGAAATCCACGAACCCGTGGCCGAGACCGGCCTTGGTCCCGAGCTGGGCCAGCCAGCCCCCGCCCCAAACCCAGTTGCCGAATATCGGGTATGCGATGGCTCCCATGAAGAGTCCATAGACGCAGAACGCCGAGAACTTCCAGCGCTCCGCCATCGCACCGGTGGGGATGGTCGCGGCGGTGTCCATGAAGACGACCTCGAATAGGAAAAAGATGAAGATTCCGACGTCGTAAGACGCGCCGCCCAGAGCGAACCCCTGGCCACCGATGAGCCCCCATCCGCCGACGGTGACCTCTTTTGAGAGGATTGCCTTGCCGCCAAAGTTCACGAGCGGGCCGAACCCTCCGAACATTATCGCGAAGCCGAGTATGTAGAACCCTATCACCGCGATCCCGAAAATCATGAAGTTCGTCATCATGACGTGCAAAGCGTTCTTCTTCTGGCATAATCCTGTCTCCAGCAACGCGAATCCGGCCTGCATGAAGAAGACCAGGATTGCGCCGAGGAAAAGCCATACGAAGTTCAGGGAAATCCTGGTGTGCCCCACCTCGTCGAGCAGTGCCGAACCCTGGTCTGATGGTTTCGCCTTGCTGTCAATCTTCACGTCCGAGCTGTTGCCGGTTCGTGCGCCCGACGGGTCACCGGCCATGGCCAGGCTTCCGACGCAGAAGATGACCACGAGTATGATCGCCGACGCAAGGATAGCTCTGTAAAGGCGCCTTCTAGATTGAACGTGAGTCTCTATCCTGCACTCGCCCATCATCCCTCCAGCAATTCATGAGCCGATGGGTAGAGGCTACACGCGAGATGTTTCGAGGCGGTTTCGCTTATGTAAAAGGCAGGTAACATCGGTAGTGCAACAAGGGGTCAGACCATTTGTTCCCTTGCTGCACTAACGCAAGCGTAGGTGGTCGGGGTCCCCGTCGTCACGTTAACGTATCACTAGCATGCTTCGACGACGGGGGAACGTACGTTGAGCAATAATCACAAACGAAGGTGGTGGGGTCCCCAGCGTAACTTAAAGGCTAACTGGCCTAAAATTCGACGCTGGGGGAACCTGCGTTCAGCAATAGACTCAAGCGTAGGTGGTCGGGGTCCCCGTCGTCACGTCAACGCCAAATAGCGCATGCTTCGACGACGGGGGAAATGGTGGAGCTGGAGGGATTCGAACCCTCGACCTCTTCCCTGCCAAGGAAGCGCGCTCCCCCTGCGCTACAGCCCCACACGAAGTCCTCGAGAACGATCACATTTGGCAGACCGTATGATAGACGTTACCGTCCCGCGCCTCAAGGGTTGTCGGCATCCGTGACGCCGCCCGTGGGCTTCAGCGCCGCCCCGCCCCTTTCGTCCTCCTGGCGCCATTCGACGAACTCGACGTCTCTCCAGAGTCGCTCCAGGTCGTAGAACGAACGCTCGTCCTCGTGGAAGATGTGGATGACGAAATCAACATAGTCGAGCAGGATCCACCTGGCGTTCCGCTCACCCTCGCGACGGACAGGTTTTACGCCGTGCTCCCTGAGTCTCTCCTCGACGGCGTCTCTGATCCTGTTCACCTGGCGTTCCGTGCCTCCGCTCACTATCACGAAGTAGTCGGTTATCCCCAGCGTGCTCCGCATGTCCATTATCCGCGGGTCGATGGCTTTCCTGTCATCGGCCGCGCGTGCGGCGTCGACCGCAAGCTCTCTCGAAGTCAACAAAGGAGGTTCCCCGCGGGGTAAGATCTCTGGTTGTACATCTATTCCGGCTTGAAGTCCTTTCCCACCACAACGGTGACATCGACCACGTTCTGGCTCGGGGGCCTGAACTCGATACGTCCGACCCCGAGCTCGTTCTTGATCTGCTCGCCCGCAGATACCGTCTTCTTGTCGTTAGAGTAAAGGAGTATCACGGTATCCGGGTGATCGAAGTTGTCGGCGTTCCCGTTGTTAACGACCTTGAAAGTGGACGGGTCGAGCTGCAAAGCGACCTGTTGTCCGACCCCGGGGACTCCGTTCCCGTTGAGTATTTCCACCCTCAAACGGCTGGACAGGGCGGAGTCGGATTTGATGTATTTCTTCTCGAACGCCTCGAGCCTCGCCGTGTCCAACATGTGCATCGTCGACTTCTCGATCCGTATCTCCTTGACCGGGACGGTCGCCTGCTGTAGCTTGTCTCCTTTCAGCAGAGAGAAAGCCTGCCAGAAACCAGTCAGCTGGCGGTCGGATGCACTGGTGTCGACGAGGCCGGCGTACCTCGCGGTCAACGACGGGATCTCGCCGAATATCGATCGGGACACCGACAGGAACTCGGGGGCGAAGCTCATCTGGCGCTTTATCAGGTCCAGCTCCTTGCCTTCCTGGGCGAAAGTAACGAACGCCGCGGTCTGGCTCGCGGTCAGATCGTGCCTGCCCGAGCTGAAGTTGACGGTCACCTTCAGGCCGCCGTCGGTAAAAGTAACCTTTGACGGCACTTCGACGGAGTAGGTCGGCTGTATCTTGCTCAGGACGAGCCGGACGTCCCTGTCTGTACCCATCACATACCGGTCGATCTGGACCCCCAGGAGATTCGAGACCGCCTCCAGGGTCATCCCGACCCGGCCGTCGTCTATCTCGACCAGGTTCGACAGGGTGTCTTCTCCCGCGCCCGGGACCTGAACACGTATATCGGTGGGAAGGTAGATCAGGCTGCCGCTCTGGTCACGCGAATCGTAAGAAGCAAGCATCACAGTGTTCGTATGGGTGGCTCCCTCGAGTTGATCGGTGACCACGATGAGGTAATTTGCGGTCTTCTTGCCTTCCTCCAGGAACTGCTGTGGCCTTGGCGCTTTGCTTTTCGGGAATATCCCGCGGATCTTTCTGCCGAGCCAGGTGAAGCCGTCCACCGTCTTGTCCCACGCCCTGTTGAAGGGGTAGACCTTTACGGCCGCACCGAGGATCACGAGGATGACGATGATAACCGCCAGCGCAACCAGCCACTTCCAGACCGCCCTCTTCTTATTCTGCTTGTTCTTGCGTTTCTGCGTCCTGTAACCTACGTAATCCTGCACCGGTTACTGATTCCTCCCGTCCGACCTCGAGAACCGGGGATCCCGTGCGGCCGTCCCCGCATCCCGTAATATATTTACCGAAGGCGCGCTTCTTCACCTTCACCTGTACAGCCCTTTCTCACATACGTATGACCAGACGGCCTGGGGCACCATGTACCTGAAGGGCCTGCCCGACCCGACCCGCTCCCGAATGTCCGTGGACGAGATAGCCAGTGCAGGGACCTCCATCACTCGGACGTTGGCTATGGCCGGCTCTCCCCTGCTGTTGAGTGCCGGCAGCGCGTCCTGGAGCTTCCGGAGCGGGTAACCGGGCCTGGTCGCTGCTATGAATACGCTCTCCGACAGCACGGTCTCCGGTTCCTTCCACGTCAGGATCTCCAGGATCGCGTCGGCTCCGGTGATGAAGAAAAGCATGGCTTCCGAGCCGTACTGCCCGTGGAGCTCCCTCAGCGTATCGACGGTGTACGAAGGCCCGGCGCGCTCTATCTCGAGAGTCGAGGCCGCGAGCGTTACGTTGTCCTCGATCGCAAGCTCGACCATCTTGAGGCGGTCGGCGGGTGATGAGCTCTTGACCCCGGTCTTGTGAGGAGGCCGCGCCGACGGGATGAACAGGACACTGTCGAGCTCGAACTGGTAGACGGCTTCCTCCGCGGTGACCAGGTGGCCGTAGTGGATGGGGTCGAATGTCCCGCCCATGACGCCGAGCCTCAAACCGCTCCCTCCGCGCCGGGCCTCTTGCCCCTCAGTTCCGCGCCGAAAGCCTTCTCGACCGCCGAGATCAGCCTGTCCATCTCGCGGTGCGTCTCCTCGTCCGTGAGAGTCCTGTCTGGCGAGCCGAACTCGAGCGCGAATGCCAGGCTCTTCTTGCCGGATGGTATCTGGGGGCCCTTGTACACGTCGAACAGCCTGACGTAGGCGAGGTTCTCCC
>Ga0209745_1001544_pt1 | contig 13598 bp, 8 predicted proteins | sample BarGraNGADG00312_FD_184495 | JGI IMG/M metagenome (GOLD analysis project Ga0209745, IMG submission 184495) | Arctic peat soil microbial communities from Barrow, Alaska - Barrow Graham LP Ref core NGADG0004-312 (SPAdes) (version 2) | ecosystem: Environmental > Terrestrial > Soil > Wetlands > Peat ... | reverse complement strand
CAGGGTAAACCCTCAGCGCCTCAGAAAGCGTCTCCATCGCCTTGCGCAGGTCATCAATCTTAAGCACATAGGCTACCCTCACCTCATTCCTGCCGGCACCGGGAGTGAAATAAAATCCCGTTGCAGGCGCCAACATTACCGTCTGGTTCTTATAATTGAAATCCTGCAGCAGCCATTTGGCAAATTTGTCGGAGTCATCTATGGGCAGCCTGACCACCGTGTAGAAAGCTCCCCTGGGCAGCGGACAATATACTCCCGGCATGCTGTTCAGGGCATTTACCATGAAGTCCCTGCGGGCGATATATTCATTGTAGACTTCTTCAAAATATTCTTTGGGGGTGTCGAGGGCTGCCTCAGCGGCTATCTGCCCCAGCTCAGGCGGACAGAGACGTGCCTGTCCGAATTTCAGGGCAGCATTGAGCACCTCCTTATTGCGGGTTATCAGCGCACCTATACGTACACCACACATACTGTAACGCTTGGAGACTGAATCAATCAGGATGACATTCTCATCAATCCCTTCAAGCTCCATGGCTGAGAAATGTTCCTCACCGTAGCAAAATTCCCTGTAAACCTCATCGGAGAAAAGGAACAGATCATGTTTCCTGACAATATCTCGGAGGTGCATCAGCTCTTCACGTGAATAGAGCGAGCCTGTCGGGTTATTGGGATTACATATCAGTATTGCCCTTGTTTTGGGGGTTATCTTTTTTTCGATCTCACTTATCGGAGGAAGAGCAAAATCATTTTCGATATAAGTCCTTACCGGTACGATGGTGATGCCTGCCGCCATGGCGAATCCAGCGTAGTTGGCATAAAACGGTTCGAAGGTTATCACCTCCTCGCCGGGATTCAGGCATGACATGAATGCGAAAAGCACTGCTTCCGAACCTCCGGTGGTGACAATGATCTGCTCGTGATTAATATCCACACCAAATTTCCGGTAGCTCTCCACCAGCTTGCGGCGGTATGATTCATTGCCTGCTGAATGGGTATATTCAATGACTTTTAAATTCATTTTCCTGAGTGCATCGAGTGCAATCTCAGGAGTGTGAATATCCGGCTGCCCTATATTCAGGTGGTATACTGTTCTGCCCATGCGCTTGGCTTCCTCGGCATAAGGAACGAGCTTACGTATCGGCGACGCAGGCATTTTGCCGGCTTTCTCGGAAATCTTTGGCATGTCCGTATTGTATTTTTATGACTGACTTGATGAAGCGCAAATGTATTCAAATTCACCCTATTCAAATATGATTTAAGGCATAAGAAAATGCCGTTTTTCCGAAATGGCGACAAAATGTTAATTTTGTGACCTTGCTGATTGTGTTGCATGCAATACTAAATCCCAAATCGCAAATCGCAAAATAATGACGGATATACCTTCAAAATATGAGCCCCATGCAGCTGAGAGCAGGTGGTACAGTTACTGGATGGAGAAGGGCTTTTTCCACAGTGTTCCTGACGGCAGGGAGCCTTACACAATAGTCATCCCTCCGCCGAACGTTACAGGAGTGCTGCATATGGGCCATATGCTGAACAACACAACCCAGGATGTACTTATAAGACGTGCCCGCATGCTTGGATATAATGCCTGCTGGGTGCCCGGCACTGATCATGCCAGCATTGCCACTGAAGCAAAAGTCGTTGCAAAACTCAGGAGCGAGGGTATTGAGAAAAGAGATATCCCCCGTGAGGCTTTTCTTGACCATGCATGGGAGTGGACTCACAAACACGGCGGTATTATCCTTGAACAGCTTAAGAGACTTGGTGCGTCATGCGACTGGGACCGGACTGTATTCACCATGGATGATGAGAGATACCGTTCAGTAATAAAGGTATTCGTCGACCTCTATAATAAGGGACTGATATACAGGGGTGTGCGCATGGTTAATTGGGACCCGCAGGCACGTACTGCCGTTTCTGATGAGGAGGTAATATATACAGAGGAAAAGTCAAAGCTTTATTATGTCAGATACCGGATTGTTGGTGAAGATAACTATGTAATGATAGCAACAACCAGGCCTGAGACAATCCTTGGTGACACCGCCGTCTGCGCCAATCCTGGTGATGAACGGTATCAGCATATGAAGGGAAAGCACGTTATCGTTCCCATGACAGGCCGCGAAGTGCCATTTATTTTTGATGAATATGTTGATCCTGAGTTCGGTACAGGCTCTCTCAAGATCACTCCCGCGCATGATATAAACGATTATGAGATAGGACTGAAGCATAACCTTGAAGCCATCGATATCTTCAATGACGACGGCACCATAAGTGAAAGAGCTGGTCTCTTCATCGGCGTTGATCGTTTCGTCGCAAGGGAGATGGCGGAAAAAGAGCTGCAAAGGACAGGAGCCCTGGTAAAAGTTGAGGAATACATTAACAAGCTGGGCCGGTCTGAGCGTACACATGCAGTTATTGAACCAAAATTATCACTGCAATGGTTTCTAAGCATGAAGGATTTAGCAGAGCCTGCCCTCGATGCAATATTGAATGATACCATCAGGTTGTTCCCTGATAAGTACAAAAATGTCTACAGGCATTGGATGGAGAACGTTCGCGACTGGTGCATCAGCAGGCAGTTATGGTGGGGTCAGCGCATACCGGCATATTATTATAATAATAATGAGTTTGTTGTTGCGGAGACAGCAGAGGAAGCACTTGCCGAGGCTCGTCAGGTCAGCGGCAGGAAGGACCTGTCATTATCTGACCTGAGACAGGATGAAGACGTGCTTGACACCTGGTTTTCTTCCTGGCTCTGGCCTCTGACATGCTTCAATGGGATCAATGAACCGGATAATAAGGATATAAAATATTATTATCCCTCCAATGTTCTTGTCACTGCCCCGGATATACTCTTTTTCTGGGTTGCCAGGATGATCATCGCTGGTTATGAGTACAGAGGAAGGGAGCCGTTCAGAGATGTATATCTTACAGGTATGGTGCGTGACAAGCAGAACAGAAAAATGTCAAAATCGCTGGGTAATTCCCCGGATCCCATCCGTCTGATGGAAAAGTACGGAGCTGACGGAGTCAGGGTAGGGATGCTCTTATGCTCTCCGGCCGGCAATGATCTCCTTTATGACGACAGCCTGCCTGAACAGGGACGTAATTTTGCCAATAAGATATGGAATGCCTTCCGTCTGGTTATAACAATGGATACTGATGACAGCATCCCTCAGCCGGCTGCCTCGTCAGCAGCAGTCCGGTGGATGGATGGTATCATAAACAAAACCCTGGCGCAGATAGATGAAAATTTTTCACGGTATCGGATCTCTGATGCTCTGATGCAGTCATACAAATTATTCTGGGATGACTTCTCAGGCTGGTTTCTTGAGATCATCAAGCCAGCCTACGGAAAGCCGATGGACGGACAAACCCACAGGGATTCACTGCGTATTTTTGAGACAATGATGAAGGTCATACATCCTTTCATGCCTTTCATCACTGAGGAAATATGGCAGAGGCTTGCCGAAAGACCTGATGGCAGCAGCATAATGATCGAAAAGATGCCGGCAGCTGGTCAGTATGATGATGCAATGCTCAGTCGCTTTGATACGGCCCGCGAAATTGTAAGTGCCGTCCGGACTATCAGAAAAGAAAAGAATATCCCGACACGCGATTCACTTGTTCTATGTGCGGCAGCGGGCTCAACCGGCGGAGAGTTTGATGAGGTCATCAGACGCATGAGCAATCTCTCGGAGATACGTGTCGTACGGGGCAAGGTTGAAAGTGCAGTGTCATTCAGGATACATACGCATGAGTTCTTCATACCAATGGGTGAAGGTATTGATCACGATGAAGAAATCAGAAAGCTGCATGAAGAGTTAACTTATACGGAAGGATTTCTTGCTTCAGTGATGGCAAAACTCTCTAATGAGAAGTTCGTTGCCAATGCTCCCGGGAAAGTTATTACACTTGAGAGAAAAAAGGAAGCTGATGCACGCGCCAGGATAGCAACGCTTAAAGAAAGCCTCTCGCTCCTTGAAAAGAATTAGTCTTTACGGACGGTGTAGCTGCCATTTTCTTCTGACACTGCCTGCCAGCCGTCATTCAGCATCAGGTGCCATCCGGCACCGGAGATATGATTTCTTTCAATTACTATATCCCGGGCACTTATACGCAGTGTATGCAGGTCGTTAGCCAGCAGTGCGCCGCCATCGTCAACAGACAGTCTTCCCCAATTGTCTGAAACGCGCAGCCGCTCATAAAGCGTGCCAAGAGAATCAAGGAAATTGATATCCTCGGGTTCATAACTGAAATTTGGACTCTCCATAGTAAGAGTCAAAACCGGTTTCTCAACGAACGTCGTTATGATCTTTCGTGTCCGTTCGTTTATCATGGCCTCGCGTTCGCTTTCCTCCGCCCTTATAGCCTGTATATCATAGTTCATGGCAAGTGAACCGGCAACATCACGGCATACTTCCGGAAGTGTCACTCCATATGCCTCAAGGGTAGCCTTCCCCAGATCAAAATCCGGCCGTCGGATCTGTCTGAAATCAAATCCCGTATCATCAAGCAGGGTGGCATATAATGCACCATGGACAAATCCATAGCCCGAGGCATAGGAGTTGTTACTGTATATCCTGTCAAGGTATTCAAGTATCCTTTCCCGGCGCTCGTTACTGTCTGCGGAACAAAGTTTTATATAAGTAAATGTTGCCAGGCCTTCATAATTTTCAAACTTGTTCTCATCAGTGATGGCTTCCGGTAGTTGCTCGCGCCGGGCACCACGAAAGACAAGCGCATCCCTTATTGCCAGTTTGCGGGCCTCACCGGTCGATCCGATAGCATTAATAAGGGCTTTCCACTCGAGCTTAAGGTAGAACCGGGCATTCGGGTCGTTCAGGTGCCGCGTACTGAAGGTTGAAGGTTTGAGGTCATGGCGTTCCTGGAAGCAGTGAAAAAGGCTGTGGACAGTGCGGGCAGCTACCCTATAACGGTCTTCCGTGTCAGGCAACGGCACCATTGCATATTTTATGCCTCCGAATTCGATGACATTATTGGTAATGAGTCTCTCCCTGGGGAGCACACCTGTGAAGATTCCTTCCCTGGCTCTCAGGGTGCCTGCAGAATCAGCAACGTTGGCATAGATCATTCTGTTACGACTGTCCACGTACATGATCGGGCCATAAAGATTTTCTCCCCACAGCTTTCCGTTGTCATTATTGCAGATCTGCTCAACGTATTTAAAATATTCACCGGCTTTCTGAACGGAGAACCATTCCTGACCTTCCTTTCTGTTACATGATGAGAGAATTAAAACTGTACTGATGATGATGATCAACCTTTTCATCCGGAGCCTGAGTAAGCTCCAAAAATATGAAAAAAACAGCAATGAGGCTCAACTGCAGATTGTCAAGGAGAGCAATTATGATTAAGATGTTGCTTTTTACATCTTTAAATTTTTACATTTGCCGTCGCTAAAAGGAGCAAATAATGAATAATGACATACTTATGAGCCGTAATGAACTGGTGCAGTTTCTAAGAAAACCCGCAGACCAGTTTACTTCTGATGACATTATGAGGTTTATTGAAGCGAAGGGAATAAAGATGATCAACTTCAGGTATCCGGCTGAAGACGGCAAGTTAAAATCTCTTAATTTTGTGCCGTTTAGCCGCGATCATCTGGCTGCCATACTCACTGCCGGTGAGCGTGTTGACGGATCGAGTCTCTTCTCTTTCGTTGAGGCGGGATCAAGCGACATGTATGTCATGCCAAGATACCGCACCGCGTTTGTCAATCCTTTTGCACAGTCGCCCACTCTTGAAATATTATGTTCATTCTATAATTCAGAAGGAAAGCCTCTTGAGAGCTCTCCCGAATATATACTCCGCAAAGCCATAAAAAGGTTTACGGAATCGACAGGCTATACAATCAGGGCACTTGGTGAACTTGAATATTATGTCAGATCCAAAAGTGACGAGCTGTATCCTCTTTTTGACCAGAAGGGTTATCACCAGTCAAAGCCTTTTGCCAAGTTCGAGGATCTGCGGGTTGAAGCTCTGGAACTCTGCGCCAGGGCCGGATGTCATATTAAGTACGGTCATTCGGAAGTCGGAAGTTTCTCAAAGGACGGAAATGACTTTGAGCAGCACGAGATAGAGTTCCTTCATGTCCCTCTTGATGAGGCTACAGAACAGTTATTGATTGCCAAATGGATACTTCGTATGCTGGGTTATAAATACGGAGTTGAGGTCAGTTTTGCGCCCAAGATTACGGTGGGCAAGGCCGGATCGGGCATGCATATTCACCTGCTGCTTGAGAAGGATAGCCGTAACCTGATGATCGAAGATGGTCATCTCAGCGATACGGCAAAGAAAATGATTGCCGGAATCCTTGATCTTAGCAAGGGTTTGACAGCATTCGGGAATACAATCCCCACTTCCTACCTCAGGCTGGTCCCTCACCAGGAGGCTCCTACAAATATCTGCTGGGGCGATCGGAACCGGTCGGTGCTAATGAGGGTTCCCCTCGGATGGCTGGGTGCCTCGCAGATGATCCATGATGCCAATCCTGCCGAGCAGTCAGGCAGCGCAGAAAAGATCTCCAGGCAGACAGTTGAGCTCCGTTCCCCTGACAGCTCTGCAGATATTTACATGCTGATGGCTGGCATTGCCATTGCCATTCAGCACGGACTTGAAATGCCTGGAGCACTCGAGATGGCAGACAGGCTCTACGTCAATTATAATGTATTTAAGGATAAAGGAAAGGCTACAGGGAAAAAACTTGAATCACTTCCTGCATCATGCTGGGATTCGGCAGAGGCGCTGCTCAGCCTGCGGCATTACTTTGAGAAAGATGGCATATTCCCTGCAGGTGTGATAGACAATGTAGCGAAAAGGCTGAAGTCGTACAATGACCAGAAGCTGAGCGAGGAGCTCTATGGTAACAATGAGGCCATAGCGAAGCTGGTGAAGCAACACTTGCACTGCGGTTAGAAAAACTCACGCTTTCGTTTCAAGCTCTACAGAAGCTGCCTTGATGCTAACATTCAGCTCAAATCCGACAAGCAGAGCTATTGAGTTGAGGTACAGCCAGATAAGAATTACTATAAGTGTCCCTATTGTTCCGTAAAGTTTGTTATACTGGCCGAAATTATTGACATAAGCTGAAAATCCCAGTGATGTCAGGATAAACAATCCTGTGGCCAGAATTGACCCCGGAGATATATACCTGAAGTCCTTCTTCTTTGCAGGGACAAGGTAATACAGAGTTGAGATTGCAAAAAACAGCATTGCAATGATCAGTATCCATTTGAAAGTCATAACCAGGTAGAAGACAAAACTGATGCGAAGCACTCCCGTCTCAACCATCTTGTCTACAACCGAATGGTTGAGAATAATGAGCGCTCCGGCGGTGATAAACATCAAAAGGATAAGCATCAGGAGAAAGACAGCTATTTTTCTCTGCTGGACCCATGTACGGCTCTGGAAACCGTGGGCTGAGACGTTGAAGGCATGCATCAGAGCGTGTATACCGTTGGTGGAAAAGATTATGGTGGCAAGAAACATTGTCACAAGCAATATACCGCTGCGGTTGGTTATTACATCAATAATTGTCCCCTCCAGAAAACTGTATGCTGTTTCAGGAAGGATGTTTTCAAAAAGTTTTATCAGCTCAGTCTGAAAATTAGGTATAGGGATAAAGGGTATAAGCGTAAATAGGAAAATCGTTGCCGGCAACAATGCCATCAGCATATTAAATGCTATAGCTGATGCCCTGGTCACCAGCACTCCTCTTCCAAACAGACCTTTTACTGTCAGTTTTACCACTGTGTCGAGGGGAGCCCTGTCAAAACCCGGCGGGACAGCTTTAATAATTCCTTTTGCTCTTGTTGTGATGGTCTCCCTGGCGCTCATACAGGTGGTCAGTAAGCTTTCAGGCTCATGTCGAGGCTTTGAATATGATGCGTCAGTGCCCCTACGGAAATAAAATCCACGCCGCACATGGCATATTCTCTGACATTATCCAGGGTGATCCCTCCAGATGATTCTGTCTCGGTGGCTTTGCCAATAATCCTGACAGCCTCAACTGTCATAGGAATGGTGAAATTGTCAAGCATTATGCGGTCAACTCCCGTTGCTGCAATTATTTCATTAACGTCCTTAATATTACGTGCCTCAACTTCAATCTTCAGCGAAAGTTTGTTCTTCCTGAGGTATTCTTTGGTCCGCGCTACGGCAGTTGTAATACCTCCGGCATAGTCAATATGATTATCCTTAAGTATGATCATATCATACAGTCCCATGCGATGGTTGATTCCTCCGCCGATGCGAACGGCCTCTTTTTCCAGCAACCGCATCCCCGGTGCTGTCTTTCGTGTGTCTGTAATCCTGGCACTGGTTTCCTTTACCTTTTCCACATATAGAGCCGTGGCTGTGGCTATGCCGCTCATCCGTTGCATGATGTTAAGCACCAGGCGTTCGGCGCGCAACAGTGAATGGAGGCTACCTTCTGCGGTAAGAGCTATATCGCCGAAATTAATCCGTTCTCCGTCCTGAAGGAAGGTCTGAACATTAAGTGAAGGGTCAGCAATGCGGAAGACTTCCCTAACGACCCTGACACCGGCAATTATGCCGCTCTCCTTGATAAGGAGTCTTGCACGACCTCTTGCTGATGCCGGTATGCATGCGAGAGAACTGTGGTCACCTTCGCCGGTGTCCTCATCAAGGGCATGGCGGATTAATGCCCGGAGCTCTGTATCACTCATTGTCAGCTTCGATCCGTATCTGATGGATTAATGGATTATCGTTAACTTTCTTCAACAGAAAATAAACTCGGAAATTTCCCTTATCGGTCTCAAGAACTGCAATAGCATACTGGGCATCGCCCTTAGCACCCTGGTGCCTGATCACAAATTCACGCGTATGATAACGGGTGAAGAAATCCTTGAGAATGCTCTCAGCAATACTCTTGCTGTAAAAGTCCTCCTTGTCAGGCATCACCAGCTCAACAGTGCTGTTCAGGTATTCGGAGAGACCTGCGGCGCTTCCTGACCGGAAGGCAATGGAAATGCCCGCAGGTATCCTTGGTTGCTCCTGAACTGAAAGAAATACTGTCATAATAAACAGCAATCCGGCAGCAGTGAATAACTTCTTCTTCATTTTAATTCCTTTATGCTATACAAATAAGGACAAGCAAATTTAACTAATATTATCAAAAACTGAACCAATTTATTTCTGCCTTCTGGTCCGCTGATTTATAAGGACTTAATTGCTATATTTGTCTGACTCAACAAAAAGGGCAGAATAAATGAAGCTTGTACTGCTGATGACCGGAAAAACAGATCAGACCTGGCTCAGGGAGGGTGTTGCCGGATATGAGAAGAGGATCTCAAAGTACATTCGATTTGAGGTGGTAACCCTTCCTGATGTAAAGAACCCGGGTAACAGATCGGCCGAAAAAGTGAAGGAGAAGGAAGCTGAAAAAATGCTGGCTGTTCTTAAGAGCGATGATCATGTGGTGCTTCTCGATGAGCGAGGGGAAAGTTATTCTACCATCGGGCTTGCAAATTACCTGAGAAATTCAATGCAGTTGCCAAAGAAAAGGATGGTGTTCATCATTGGTGGTCCATGGGGTTTTCATCAGAGCATAAGGGACAGGGCTGATCACGTCCTTTCACTCTCAGATCTCACTTTTTCGCATCAGGTGGTACGATTATTGTTCGCAGAACAACTTTACAGAGTGCTGTCGGTGATTGCCGGCGACCCTTATCACCATGAATGAAATTATGCCAGGAAGGCTGAAAGATATAAGGATTGTCTTTATCGCCGCACTTGCAGCGGTTGTACTCGCAGTTGCATCAGACTATCTCTATTACAGCGATCTTGAATGGCGTTATCGCACTTCGCGCCTTGACAGAAAACTGATAGAAAAAGAGAAAAAGGCTGAACGCATTCTGTCAGGCATTGAAAAGCAACTTGAAGCCAGTAAAGACCCCTCACTCTTTTTCCATAACAATACTGGCAGTAACGCCCTGCAGGATGATATTGTCCTCCTCATCTATAAAAACAACAAGATAGCCTACTGGTCTGACAACGGCGTCGCCTTCCCGCTGACTTTTGAGACTCGCATAGAAACACATAAACCGGTATTCCTCAGTAATGGGTGGTTTATTCCGGTACATAGGAAGTTCCTTGACTATGAGATCCTGGCTCTGATAAATGTTTACAGGCAATATCCGATAGCGAACAGCTATCTCCGGTCAGGTTTCCCTGAGCAGTACATGCTGCCTTCCGCCACGCAAATCACTTTCGACCTGGCAAAGTCTTCTTTTCGCATAACGGGCAGTGAAAAAGAGTTCCATTTCGGTCTTGTATTTCCTGAAAAGAAACCTAATACACCTTTTATTATTGTCCCGATCTTTTTCTGGCTACTCTTCCTGTTGCTTCTGATACGTCTGGTTGTGCTGGCAGCCGGTTGGCCGGGACTAAAAGCGAGGAAAATATCCGTGCCAGTGGCGGAGTTTGCTGTTCTTCTGCTGGTTTATGTTATCATTTTAATCACCGGACTGCCGCCTTCCGTGAGGTCAACCGAGCTCTTTTCTCCTTTCTTTTGGTCAGCAGGCAAACTTTTCCCGTCAATAGGTCATCTGGCTCTGCTTGGACTTTTTCTTACGTCTGGGGTAAATATCATTCTGAGAAATGATATTTTCAATTCTCCTGTAAAAATCAAGGGGCTGCGAGGATTACTGACACCGCTGGTCATGATGATAACCGGGTTTATTCTCTTCCTGGCCGGTGAAGTACTGTTCAGAGACCTTGTTCTGAATTCCGCAATAAGTTTTGAGGCTTATAAGATATTGGGCCTAAGCTTTATGAGCCTTGCCGGTTTCCTTTCGGTTTTGCTGATATTGTCATTGCCGGTATTCTTTTTCTTAAAGGCTTACAGGATGATGGCAGGACTGCCACTTAAAACAAATCTGGAAGTCACGGCGGTGGCAGCCGTCGTTCTTCCTGCAGCATGTCTGACTGTAACGGCATGCAGCTTCTGGGGATTAATTTATATTGTTCTCCTGGCATGCACAATATTAATATGGCAGCGCAAAGCATATTCCCTCATGTCAATGATAGTGGTTTACGCAGTCCTCACAGGTATCTTCTCGACAACTCTGATTATTAAATATTCCATCCTGAAAGAAGAGAAAAACCTTAAGGTCATGGCCATTTCTCTGGCAAATGACAACGATATGGTTGCCGAAGATATGCTCATTGACCTGTGGCCATCGCTGAAAAATGATTCCACTCTTGCAGTGATGATGAAAAGAGAAACATTTTCCGATGCTGACATAAATTCTGTCTTCAGATACCTGGAAGATAAGTATTTCAATGGTTACTGGGGAAATTTTGATTTGAATATCGTCATTTGCCGAAAGGATTCCCCTTTGATGATCCCTGCTGAAGGCTCATCCGCATATAACTGTTTTAATTATTTTAATGAAAGGATTAAGAATGAGGGCGATTCCATAACGGATACCGGTTTCTGGTTCATACATAACCAGGCTGGCCGTGCATATTATTTTTCGAGGCTCTTTTATGAAAGCTCACCTGCCCTGACTAACGGGCTGTTCATAGAGCTGATAAGTCACATTGAAACATATCTTGAGGGTTATCCGGAGCTCCTGCTTAATGAAAATCACCAGCGCTTTCCCAGGCTTCGTAATATATCATATGCGAAATATTCTGACAGCACTCTGGTGCTTAGATCAGGTGATTACCCCTTTGATAATATTATTATCCCGGAGCATTATGACAGCGAGTACAGATTCATGAAGGCAAACGGGCACAAGCAGCTGAATTATGTTCACGGAGATATGACCCTAGTCGTTATATCCAAAACTGTTACATTCCTTGACAGGATTATTACATTTGCCTATCTGTTTATAATAGTACTGCTGTTCTCCTTTATCCTTCTGCTTGTTTTTACTCCCCGTCCCGGAGACCTCTTAAGGTTTGACACCTTCAAACGCAGGCTGCAGCTGTCATTCGCAGCAGTGCTTTCCATTGTCTTTACAGTAATCATTGCCGGAGCTTTGGTGCTGAGTACTAAACAGTTCAGGGACAATCACACGAGACAGCTGCAAGAGAAAACAACCTCCATATCAATTGAGCTTGAGCATAAGCTGTCGTCAGAAAAGAGTCTTGAAGGGTGGAGTGCCGAAGATTATACGTCACTTAATCAGCTTCTGGTTAAGTTCTCGAATGTCTTTATGACTGACATTAACCTTTATTCCACATCAGGATTTCTGCTGGCCACTTCCAGACCTGAAGTCTTTTCGCAGAAACTGGAAGGAAGCATGATAGATCCTGAAGCTTTCGGTATTCTTATGGAGAAAGAGAAAAACGAATATATCGGAGAGGAACAGATTGGCGGTCTGAAGTATCTTTCTTCCTATATGTCATTTTATAATGCGGATAACAAATTGCTTGCCTATATCAATATTCCGTATTTTGCGATGCAGAACCTTCTGACAGGCGAGATATCAAACCTCGTGGTTACCCTCATCAATTTCACCCTTCTGCTGCTTATGCTGATGATGTGGCTTGCAGTATTTCTGAGTGACAGAATTACCTCGCCTCTGAAAATGCTTCAGCAGGCTATGGCCTCTGTTGAATACGGGAAAAAGAACAAGCCTATTGATTACCGCAGCAATGATGAGGTAGGTGAGCTTGTCAGGCAGTACAACAGGATGATTGAAGAGCTCGGGGACAGTGCAAACAAACTGGCACGCAGCGAACGCGAAATGGCATGGCGTGAGATGGCAAGACAGATCGCCCACGAAATAAAGAATCCTCTTACTCCCATGAAGCTTAACGTGCAGCAACTGTTCAAATGGTGGGATGACAAGGCTCCTGATTTTTCTGGTAAGCTAAAGACTTTTACTGATAATCAGATAGAGTATATAGATAACCTCTCCAATATTGCGACAGCCTTCTCATATTTTGCCAGGCTGCCGGACCCTCAGCCAACCGAAGTTAACGTCCTTGCGCAGTTGAAAACCACCCTTGAAATGTTCGGGAATGGTGAAAACATAACTGTTACGCTTGACAGCGGCAATATCACTGAAGCTGTAGTGATGGCAGACAAAGAACATCTGAAGGGCATCTTCTCAAACATCCTGAAGAATGCGATGCAGGCTATTCCGTCAGGCAGAAAAGGGAAAATTGTTGTGAAACTTACATCAACCATCGATAAAGTACAGGTCAGGATCACTGATAACGGGGCAGGAATTCCGGAAGAACTAAAGACCAGGATGTTTACTCCCAATTTTACTACTAAATCGTCAGGAATGGGTCTTGGCCTTTCTATTGCCAAACGTTACGCTGAGACAGCAGGCGGGACAATAAGGTTTGAGTCAGAGCCGGATAAGGGCACTTCTTTCATTGTTGAGCTGCCACTGCTCTATACTGTAGAGCGCGACCCTTATACTAACAGCTAAAAAAGCACGTTTAATAATATATTAAATACATATATTAGCAGGCAATATACATCAGAGATGCCCCGGAAAGTGTCTGAAATAGTCAGGTTTAGTTTTTTAGCCATTTTTTTCATTATCACTGGAGGGGGTGCGTTGCTTTCCGGCCAGACCCCACTT
>Ga0209745_1001543_pt1 | contig 13599 bp, 15 predicted proteins | sample BarGraNGADG00312_FD_184495 | JGI IMG/M metagenome (GOLD analysis project Ga0209745, IMG submission 184495) | Arctic peat soil microbial communities from Barrow, Alaska - Barrow Graham LP Ref core NGADG0004-312 (SPAdes) (version 2) | ecosystem: Environmental > Terrestrial > Soil > Wetlands > Peat... | reverse complement strand
GCTCGACCAGCTCCAGCGCGCGCTCGCGCTCATCGGGGCTGAGCGGGCGGTCGAGATCCATGTAGAGCTGGATGCGGCTCAGCCCGAGCGCCTGAGAGAAGATCAGCTCAGCCTCGAAGCGGGACCTGTCGACGCCGCGGCGGGCGAGGTATTCCTCGGCGCCGGCGAGCGCCCGGCGCAGCGTTACCGGGACGAGAGACTCGCTCACGCCGTGGCGGTCTCGAGGGCCTGGCGCTGCTCCTCGGCCGAGAGCGCCTCGGTGAACTCTGTCAGGTCGCCGTCCAGGATCTGCTCGAGCCGATGCAGCGTCAGCTTGATCCGATGGTCGGTAACGCGGCTCTCGGAGTAGTTGTAGGTGCGGATCTTCTCCGCCCGCTCGCCCGAGCCGATCTGCGATCTCCGGGTCGCCGCCTGCTCGGCCTGCAGCCGCTCGCGCTCCCTCTCGTAGAGAAGGGCGCGGAGGATGCGCATCGCCTTGGCCTTGTTCTGAAGCTGCGAGCGCTCGTCTTGCATCGCGACGACCAGCCCGGACGGCAGATGAGTGATGCGCACCGCCGAGTCGGTCGTGTTGACCGACTGACCACCTGGACCGCCCGAGTGATAGACGTCGATCTTCAGATCCTGGTCGTCCAGCTCCACCTCGACCTCGTCGGCCTCGGGCATCACGGCCACGGTCGCGGTGGAGGTGTGGATGCGTCCCTGCGACTCGGTTGTGGGCACGCGCTGGACGCGGTGCGTGCCGCCCTCCCACTTGAAGATCGAGTAGGCGCCGTCGCCCTTGATCGCGAAGCGCACCTCCTTGATGCCGCCCGCCTCGTTGAGGCTCGAGGAAAGCTCTTCCCAGCGAAAGCCGCGCCGCTCCGCGTAGCGTCTGAGCATGCGATGGACGTCGCCGGCCCAGAGAGCAGCCTCGTCGCCGCCAACCCCCTGGCGGATCTCGATGATCACGTCCCTGGCGTCGGCCGGGTCGCGCTCGACCAGCGCCAGGCGAAGCTCCTGATCGAGCCGCTCCAGCTCCTGCTCGGACTCTGAGGCCATCGAGGCCAGCTCGGGATCGCCGCGGGCGTCGGCCAGGTCGGCCTGCGCCTGGCGCCACTCCTGCGCCAGCTTGTAGGGCCCTTCCAGCTCCTTCAGCCGCCTGCCCGCCTCCGCCGCCTGCTTGTGGTCGTTGTAGACGGAAGGGTCGGACATGCGTTCTTGCGCTTCTGTGAAGGAGTGCTCCAGCTCTTCGACTAGATGTTCGATTCCGGCCATCCCCACGATGCTAGCGGGCTTCGCTCGACTTGCCAGGCGATCGGGCAATCGGCGAGCTGCAACGAGCTCTTCTCTCGCATCTGCACCCGCAGCTACTAGGATCGACCTGTGACGTTTCGCCGCCTGCTCGTCGCCGTCTGCCTGATGGCCGGTTCGACCGGGCTCTTGCTCGGCCCGTCACACAATGCGGCCGCCGCTCCCGCGGGTGGTCCCGTGGTCGTCGTCCACTACAACGCGGACATCAACGAGCTCGGTAAGAGCTACCTGCATGGAGCGCTCCACCGCGCCGCGAGCGAGAACGCCGAGGTCGTGATCATCCAGTTCAACACGCTGGGCGGCCTGATCACCTCGATGCAGTCGATGGTTCACGACATCTTCGCCTCGCCTGTCCCGGTCGTTGTCTGGATCGGACCGTCCGGCGCCGGCGCCGCTTCGGCCGGTACGTTCATCAGCGTCGCTGCTTCCTACCTCGCGATGGCGCCCGTGACCAATATCGGCGCCGCGGCGGCGGTGAACTCGCAGGGCGGGAATCTGTCCTCGACCGAGGCAAAGAAGACGAACCAGTTCGACGCCGCCCTGATCGCGTCGATCGCCGTGCGGCGCCATCGCCCGGTGGCGGCGCTACGGGCGACGATCTTCAAAGCGCGCGCCTACTCGGCCGAGGAGGCCGTGCGCCTGGGGATCGCGAACGCGGCGGTCTCCAGCTTGAGCGCGCTGATCGCCAAGCTCGACGGGCAGACGCTCGCCTCGAGCGCCGGGCCGAAAGTCGTACACACGGCCGGCGTGCCGATCAAGGTGGTGAACCCGAACCTGTGGGAGAAGCTGCTCAGCTTCCTCTCCGATCCCAACCTGGTCTTCCTGCTGCTCAGCTTGGGCGGGCTGGGCCTGGTCGTCGAGCTCTGGACGGGAGGCAACTCCTGGGTCCCCGGATCGCTCGGCGTCATCTTCCTGCTCGCGGCCTTCGCCGGGCTGAGCGTGCTGCCCTTCTCCTGGGCCGGATTGGCGCTGATCCTGTTCGGGATCGTGCTGCTCGGCGTCGAGCTGCATGCGCCCGGACACGTTTTCTTCGGCGCCTCCGGCACGGCTTCGATGATCCTCGGCGGCATCTTCCTGCTCGGCTACTTCGGCAGTCCGGGGCTGCCGGGATATAACCCCACTGTGAGCTACTGGGTACTCATCTCGCTCGGCCTGATCGTCGGACTGCTCGTGCTGCTGATGGCGCGCGAGGTGCACATGTCGCACCACGGCAAGCGCTACGTCAGCGCAATCGAGCAGAAAGCGCTCGTTGGCCAGGTCGTCGAGGCAAACACGCGCCTGGCGCCAACTGGCGAGGTCTGGTTGGGCGGCGAGGCATGGCAAGCCGAACTAAAGGGCGGCGGCACGGCCGAGCCGGGCGAGCGCGTGAAGGTGAGCGCAGTCGATGGATTCAGAGTGATCGTGGAACCGCTCAGCGAAAAGAAATCCCGAACGAAAAAACCCGAAAAGAGCTAGGAGAAAACAGATGCCGATCATCAACTTCGTGCGCGATTACGAACGAGTAGCGCGCTTCCGCCTCGGACGCTTCGAGGGCATGAAGGGGCCGGGCGTCGTCTTCAAGATCCCGATCTTGCACCAGATCAGGAAGGTCGACACGCGCACCGAGGTGCTCGACATCCCGAAGCAGACGAACATCACCAAGGACAACGTCGCGATCGACATCGACTTCCTCGTCTACATGCGCATCGACATCAACTCGGCGGAGAAGGCCGTGCTCGAGGTCGAGGACTACCGGCTGGCCGTGGTCGGCCTGGCCACCACAACGTTGCGCGCCGTCGTCGGTGACATCATCCTGGACGACGTCCTTTCGCAGCGCGACAAGATCAACGAGATGATCCGCACCCGGCTCGATCACGAGACCGAGCGCTGGGGCGTCAAGGTCACCAACGTCGAGATTCGCGAGTTGACCGTCCCGCCCGAGATTCAGGAGGCGATGAACCGCCAGATGTCGGCCGAGCGCGTGCGCCGCGCCGTGGTACTCGAGGCTGACGGGACCAAGCAGGCGAACATCACCGTCGCCGAGGGCGAGAAGCAAGCCGCGATCCTGCGCGCCGAGGGCCAGCGCCAGGCCGCCATCCTGAACGCCGAGGGTCTGGCCAAGGCGCTCGCGTCGATCTCCGCCGAGGCCAAGAAGGTCGACCCGAACACGATGGGGCTGCAGTACCTCGACGCAATCAAGAGGCTGGCCGACGGTCCGAGCTCGAAGTTCTTCTTCCCGCTCGAGCTGACCAAGCTGGTCGAGCAGTTCGTCCCGGCGAAGAAATAGCCTCGGAACGAATCGCCCGGCGAAGGCCGGCCCGACAAAGTCTCCCTGCCCGGCACCAACTCGGTGCCGGGCACCGCTATGCGGCCGCGCGCTCCTTGCGCAACACGGCCGAGAGAGTGATCTCGAGCCCTTTCAGCGCCTGCGAAACCGGACAGTTCGCCTTCGCCTGCTCGGCCTTGGCCAGGAAGGCGGCCTCACTCAGACCGGGAACGACGCCCTCGACCTCGAGCTCGGAGCGCGTGATCCCCGTGCCGGGAATGAAGGTGACGCTTGCTCGCACGTCGAGCCGCTTGGGCGGCGTTCCGCCCTCGGCGAGCAGCAACGAAAAGGCCATCGCGAAGCAAGAAGCGTGCGCGGCGGCGATCAACTCCTCCGGGCTTGTCTTTCCGTCGGAAGACTCGGCGCGCGCCGCCCAGGTGATCGGCAGTTCGGCCAGTGCCCCGCTGCCCGTCGAGTCGATCACGCCTGCTCCGTCGAACAATCCGCCCTGCCAGCTGACGGCTGCAGTTCTCTTCGCCATCACTCGCGCCTCCAATTCCACGACAATGTCTGCCACTGGAGGTATCCCCTTTGCCGAGAGTCCTAACCGTCGGGCGCGTCGCGGCTAGGCGGCGTGTCGGCTAGGCGACGACGTCGATTGGGCGCGCCGCCCGAGCAGACTCGGGCTCGGCGGCCCGGGCGGCCTCGAGCTCGTAGACCCTCTTGAAGGAGGCGAGAGAGACTTCGAGCTGGTCGCGATCGGGCTCTCGAGTGGTCAGTCGCTGCAACCAGAGACCGGGTGCCAGCAGCACCTTCAGGATCCAGTTCGAACGGTGCTTGCCGGCAAAGCGGATCAGTTCGTAGGCCAGCCCGGCGATCGGGAACAGCATCACGATGCGGCTGACGATCAGCCAGAGCAAGCTCAGGTGCCCGAAGATCAGACCGAGAACCCAGTAGACGACGATCGCGATCACCATCACCCAGAGCATGAAGGCGGTGCCGCAACGGGGGTGGATGATGCTGTAGGGCTCGACCTTCTCGGGCGTGAGCTCCTCTTCTGCCTCGAAGGCGTTGATGACCTTGTGCTCGGCCCCGTGATAGGCCCAGAGGCGGCGAATATCCGGCATCAGCCCGACCAGGGCCATGTAACCGATCAGGATCACCACTCTGAGCAGGCCCTCGAACAGCACGAACACGCCGTTGCTCGAATCGGGCAGCAGCCAGCGCGTGAGGGCCGCCGGCCCGACCTTGAACAGCCCGAGCGCGAACACGATCGCGAAGACGAACATCAGGGCGATCGCCCAGCGGCCGATCTCGACGCTCTCCTCCTCCGTCTCGCCTTCGCCCGCGTACTCCGTGGAGATGGCAAGCGCGCGGAAGCCGATCGCAAGCGACTCGCCGAGGGCCATGATGCCCCGGATCACGGGCAGCCTGAAGATCAGGTGCCGCTTCATCAGAGAGTCGATCGGGTGCCAGACCTCGGCGATCTCACCGTTCGGCTTGCGCACCGCCACCGACCAGAAGGACGGGCTGCGCATCATCACGCCTTCGATTACCGCCTGGCCGCCGTACATCGGCGTCGCTTGAGCGGCGAGCGGCAGGTGGAGGAGGCTGCGCAGGCGCTTTCGGCCGGCTTTTACCGACGCAACTCGAACGCCCGGCTTACGCGACCGGAAGAACATCTTCCGCCTCGAAAGCTCACGCCTTCTTGGCGCGGGCTGCCTTTTCGGCCTTCTCGAGCCGGCGCTGGAAGCGCTCGACGCGGCCGCCGGTATCGACGAGCTTCTGCTTGCCCGTGTAGAACGGGTGGCAGGCCGAGCAGATCTCGACGTGGAGCTCGGGCTTTACCGAGCGCGTCTCGAACTCGTTGCCGCAGGCGCAGCGAACGATCGTCCGCACGTATTCAGGATGGATATCAGCCTTCATCGGGATCGAGGATACCAGAGGCAGTATGGGGCGCCACGTTGCCACCGGAGACAACGGCGATCACGGTTGTGCCGGGCTCGGGCTTGTAGGCGCCGGTTAGGAGCGCCGCGGTCGAGACCGCTCCGGCCGCTTCACAGGCCAGCTTGGAGCGCTGGTAGAGGAAGCGCATGCCCTCGCGAATCTCCTGCTCAGAGACGAGAACGACGTCATCCACCTTGTCCTTGGCGATCGCCATGCAGTGATGACCGGCGAACGGCGCCGCCAGGCCGTCGGCGATCGAGTCGGGCTTGACGCGAACCCATCGTCCGCCCGCAAGACCCGCGTACAGCGCCGCCGACTGCTCGGGCTCGACGCCGATCACCTTGACGTCCGGGCGCAGCGCCTTGACGGCGACTGCGATGCCGGCGACCAGTCCGCCGCCGCCCACCGGCACGAGGATCGCTCCCACCTCGGGGTTGTCCTCGAGCATCTCCAGCCCGAGCGTGCCCTGGCCGGCGATGATGAAGGGGTCGTCAAAGGGGTGCACCATGACCATCCCGGTCGACGCGGCCAGCTCGTCGGCCCGGTCGAAAGCCTCGGTCGCGTTCTCGGCCTCCAGATCTACCTCGGCGCCGTAGGCGCGGGTGGCGGTGATCTTCTGCGGGCTGGCCGTCTGCCACATCACGACCTTGCTCTCGATGCCCTCCAGCGAGGCGCCGTAGGCGACCGCTTGGGCGTGGTTACCGGCTGAGACGCCGATCACGCCGCGCGCCTTCTCCTCCGGAGTGAGCGTGGCCAGCTTGGAGAGAACGCCCCGGACTTTGAAGGCGCCCGTGCGCTGGAAAAGCTCAGCTTTGAGCAGCACATTCGCGCCCGTCAGCTCGCTCAGCTGCGCAGACGAAAAGGTCGGCGTGTGGTGCAGGCGGTCGCCGATCGCCTTGCGCGCCGCCAAAACTTCGTCGATGCCGATCTTTCTCAACTCGGTTGCCATGCAAGGATCGTAGCTATTTACTCCGCGAGAAGTCCGCCGGCGGAGCCGGCGAAGACTTCTCGCGGTATGACCTCTGTGTACGAGTCGGCGCGCCTTCGTATCCGCGAAAAGTCCGCCCTCCTGCGGAGGGCTTGATGACTTTTCGCGGTGAGAGATAAGGCGATCGGGGGATGGCGCTTTGTGAGCCGCGCCCGCCATGTCGGTCGCGGCGTTTCCGCCGAAAGTCCGCCCGCGGTGCGGGCGAAGACTTTCGGCGGTATTACCTCTGCGTTGTACGAGTCGGCGCGCCTTTGGCGCGTGTGACTCGTCTGCTCCCAGATGCTTGGTCGGCTGGCCGTGGATGTGGTCAGTGTTCGGGATGGGCGGCCGGGGGATGGCGTTTTTTAAGCCGCAGCCGCGCATGTCGGCTGCGGCGGCCGAGAAACCTCGTCCTCGTTTCTCCAGCGCCGAAATGCCAGTCTCGGCTAACGCTTTAGCCGACGCCTTTGGCTGCGGAGACACCCATATGCCCTGCTAGGGTTCGGCACCTCCGAGCGAAGAATTGATGCTGACGAGACTCAGACCATTCGCCGCCGCGGTTACCGGCTTTTTGCTTCTCGTACCGTTTGCCTCGGGCAGCAGCAAGGCCGTGCCCAGAATCATCTTCCCGGTCGTCGGGCCGGTGACGTATCAGAACGACTTCGGCGATCCGCGCGGGCGTATGGGTCACCAGGGCAACGACATCATGGCGGTCAAGAAATCGCCCGCGGTGGCCGCGGAAGACGGCAAGGTCACCTTCTGGACCAGCTCTCCCAGCGCCGGCTGCATGCTCTACCTGTACGGGCGCAGCGGGACGATGTACGAGTACATCCACCTGAACAACGACCGTACGATGAAAAACGACAACCGCGGCAAGTGCGTCGCGGGCACCTCCTACGCCAAAGGGCTCAGGAACGGCGCCAAGGTCAAGGCCGGGCAGCCGATCGGCTTCGTCGGCGACTCGGGCGACGCGAACGGAATTGCCTCCCACCTGCATTTCGAGGTGCATCCCCGCGGCGGCCGGGCTGTCTCCCCCTATCGCTATCTCAAGCGCGGGCGAGCTCTGCTCTTCGCGGCCAAGCGCGACGGCGAGGTCTCGCTGCACTTGAAGGGAAAGCTGATCGCGGCCGATTCCGCGCTCGGAACGCTGGACATCCGCGTGACGAGCCTGACCAGCTCGACCGGACTTAGCTTCAAGAAGCTGTCGCGCAAGCTCAGTCTCGAGCTCTCGCCCGATACGACGGTGGTCTACGACTACGGCGCCGATGTTGCGCTCGAAAAGCTCGACGGTCTCAAACCCGGGACGGCGCTCGAGATCGATACGACGTCGGCTCCCGCCACGCTCGCTGCTCAGATCGGCTCGGCGCTCTCGCTTGCAACCGCCGAAGTCGCGATCGTGAGCGACTAGCCGGGAACGTCGACCGCGCCTCACTGTTTGCGAGTCGTTGGTTCGATATAGTACTATTCGATCTCGAATGACCGGCTCCCAGCGGACAACTTCGCAGCAATACCGGCCGGGCGGCTTTCTCGTCTCGAAGATTCATCAGCTCTCGGGCCGCGTCTTCGCCCGAAAGCTCCGCGAGCACGGGATCGAGAGCATCAACCCCGCCCAGGGCCGGATCCTGTTCGTCCTCTGGCAGGAGGACGGGATCTCGATTCAAGAGCTCGCCAAGCGCACGTCGCTCGGAAAGTCGACGCTGACCAGCATGCTCGATCGACTCGAGAGCTCGGGTGAATTGACTCGCGTCCCGGCCGAGGGCGATCGCCGCAAGACACTCATCTGCCTGACGCAGAAGGACCGCGACCTGCGTGAGACGTACGACCGCGTATCGGACGAGATGAACGACCTCTACTACGCCGGTCTCAGCCCCTCTGAAATCGACGCCGTCGAGCGCGGCCTGGCGCGCGTTCTGGAAAACCTCGAACAGGCCTCACAACCCGGAAAGGATCGCGATCGATGAAGGAGGAAGAAGCACGCCGCAAGGCTCTGGCGCTGGTCGAAAGATCGGGCATCGCTCTCGTCGGGTCGAAAGGCGAGGACGGTCATCCCTGGATCAAGGCGATGCTGAAGATGGAGACAGAGGATCTGAAGACGGTCTGGTTCAGCACCAACACCGCCTCGAAGCGAGTGTCTCAGTTGCGAGCCGATCCCAGAGCCTGCGTCTACTTCGTCGATTTCTCCGACTGGATGGGCCTGATGCTGATCGGAGAGGTAGAGCTACTGACCGACAGCGAATCGAGAAAGCGATTGTGGCGCGACGGCTACGAGCAGTACTACCCGCTCGGACTCGAAGATCCCGACTACACGGTGCTGCGCTTCAGCGCCACGAGCGCGAACTACTACCACCAGCTCGATAATCTCAGCTTCGCGCCGTAACGCTACTTGAGCTCTTTGATCCGCTCGCGCAGAAAGTCGACGATCGTTTTCGTCGTGGCGCCCGGAGTGAAGACCTCGGCGACACCGCCCTGCTTGAGCGCGCTTGCCTCGTCGTCGGGGATCGTGCCGCCGACGAGCACCAGTACGTCGTCCGCGCCCTGGCCGTGCAGGCCTTCGATCACGCGCGGCACCAGCGTCATGTGCGCGCCCGAGAGGATCGAGAGCCCGACCGCGTCGGCGTCTTCCTGAATCGCCGTCTCGACGATCTGGTCGGGCGTCTGATGCAGGCCGGTGTAGATGACCTCCATGCCGGCGTCACGCAGGGCGCGCGCGACCACCTTGGCGCCCCGGTCGTGCCCGTCCAGGCCGGGCTTGGCGATGACTATGCGAATCGGATCGGGCACGGGCGCCAGTATAGGGGTCTATCCCGTTAGGGGTGCGCGTTCGAAGGGGTTGAATCGCGGATGTTAGGGTCCGGCCGGGTCGTGAAGGCGCACTGGTAGTGCGTCGAGCGGACCGGGCGGGCACTGGCGCCGCGAGGCGGCCGCTTCGGGCGTGCAGACCTGGCGGGATAGGCCCTAAGCCCGGTTTTCGGTTTCCGGTTTCCGGGGCGCTAGTCGGAGGCGCCGGGGCGCCAGAGTCGCTCGCCCTCGCTACCGGCCGCAATACGGGCGCAGATGAAAAGCAGGTCCGAGAGCCGGTTGACGTAAACGGCGAGGAGCGGATTCTGTTCGCGCTCTCCGGCCGCGACGAGCAGATCCCGCTCGGCGCGGCGGCAGATTGCCCGCGCCAGGTGCAGGCGGGCGCCGGCCTCGTTCCCGCCGGGCAGTACGAAGCTGCGCAGCGGCTCGAGCTCGGCGTTCAGTTCGTCGCAGAAGCGCTCGAGCGAATCGATTCTCTCCTGCCCGATGCGCAGCCGCTCGCGCGCGCCTTCGGCCGGCGGAACGCTGAGGTCGGCGCCCAGATCGAACAGCTCGTTCTGGATCCGCTCCAGCGGCGTGCGCAGCCGCTCGGGGGTGCCCGCGGCGAGCGCCAGGCCGAGCGCGGCATTGAGCTCGTCGAGCGATCCGATCGCCGCAATCAGCGGCTCCGTCTTGCTCGTGCGCGTCCCGTCGCCGAGGCTCGTTTCGCCTTCGTCGCCCGTGCGCGTGTAGATGCGCGTCAAGCGAACCGGCTGATCCCGCCTGGAATCCGTCAACTATCTCCTCCTCGCACGCGACAATCTTCCCCCCATGATCTACCTTTCGTTCTATCTTTACCGACAACGAGCGATAGACACTCACGCTTCTGGCCGCACGAGCCGATACAGCAGCAAGCACGCACGGCCGTGACTAGGGAGAAAACGAACATTTCATGAGCGATCAAGGCGAAGAAGGACAGGTTCCCGAGCCCCCGGGGCTGGAAGGTAGAGGAGAGTTACCGCCGCGCCCAACGGTGCGCGAGAGCTTCCGCCGCGGTCTCTTCGTACGCCTGCCCAGCGAAGGTGACGCCGAAGAGGGCGTTGCCGGAGCCGAGGGCCAGGGTATTGCCGACCAGTACCCGGAGCAGGTCGCCGATCCGTATCCGGGCTGGCGCCAGGCGGCCGACGGCAGCTGGGAGGCCGTAGGCCCGGAGGCTTACGAGTACGTAGAAGGCGCCGAGCCGGCCCCTCCCGCTCCCGAGATCGACCAGAGCGCCAACTTCGCTTCAGTCGCCGGCGGAGAGCCTTTCATCCACGAGAAGTCAAGCGCCGAGGCGCCGTCCTGGACGTTCACGCCCGAGCAAGAAGCTCCCCACGCTGCCGAAGAGGCGGTTGTCCCCGTGACGCCGCAGACGCCCGAGGTTGTGTCCGGCGTAATGCCGGGCGCGTCCGAGGCGTTCGAAGCAGCCGCTGAGGCGGCCGCCGAGCCCATCGCTGAGGCAGTCGCTCCCGAGATGCCGGCAGCGCCCGAAGTGGCCGCCGAGCCGGTCGAGGCCGTGACCGAAGCGCCCGCGGCGGAGGCTGCGCCTGAAGCAGCGCCGGCCGCCGAGGCCGCGCCGGTACCGGAAACGGCGCCCGAGGAAACTGCAGCTGCGGAAGATCCCGTTGCCGGGACCGGCGTTTACATCCCCGCCGACGCCGAGTTGCTCGAAGACGACATGCCCCTCTACAGCGAGAAGGAGAACGTTCCGCCGCGCTTTGCCGGGTCGGGCCTCGGCGAGCCTTGCTTCATCGAGTTCGGCGACCTGGGCGAGACGCTGGCCGGCCTGCGTAAGCTGCTGCCGAAGGGCACCCGGCTCACCTACAACTACGACTTCGAGCGAGCCTGGATCAGGTCTTCCGAGGGCATCGATCTTCCCTCCTTCGTCGAGCGCATCGATGCGGCGGAGACAGAGGGCGAAACAGCATCTTCCTGACCGTCGTTCGCGACTCTTCCGCAACTCTTATTTGACGGCAGGGCCTCCTGACCGTACTCTCAATGGCGATGACGAACTCGACCCCGCGGATGACTTGGGTGTGGCTCTGGCGCAGCGAGCGGGGCGGGAGCGTCGCCTGGACCTGATCTAGACGCCAACCCGTTTCGCTCGAGACCTTCCCAGCGGGAGGTCTTTTTTGTTGCCCTTTCGCCTCGAGAAAGCCATGACACAGACACAAAACATTCCAAGATCAATCGCTTCAGACCTCTTGACGCCACTCGGCGCCTACCTGCGCCTGCGCGGCGAGGGCAGCGCCTCGTTCCTGCTCGAATCGGTCGAGCACGGCCGGCTCGGCCGCCATTCGCTGGTCGGGTACGGCTCGCGCATCGTCGACTTCGACGAGGCGGAGAGCCTCGGTAAGCCGGTCTTCGGCTATCTCTCCTACGACTACGTCGCGCGGCTGGAGCCGACGGTTCCCTTGCCCGACTCCGGCCCGGGCGATCCCGAGAGCCAGTTCATCGTCCCCGACACGCTCGTTCGCTTCGATCATGCGCGCGGCATAGCCGAGATCGTCTACGGCGATGCCGATGAGACGATCGCCCGGCTGATGGGGCCGCGACCGGAGATGCCGAACGGGCACGGCAAGCGGGGGCCCCTGCGGCGCTATCCCGACCAGGCGACGTACGAGAAATGGGTGCTCCGCTCGAAGGAGTACATCAAGGCCGGCGACGCCTTTCAGATCGTCGTCTCGCAGCGGGCCGAGAGACCGACCTCCGCCAGCGCGCTCGACCTCTACCGGGCGCTCAGGCGAGTCAATCCGTCCGAGTATCTCTTCCTGCTCGAGCTGCCCGACGATCTGGCGCTGGTCGGCTCCTCGCCCGAGACGGTCGTCAAGTGCGAAGGCGCCCGCGCCAGTCTCAATCCGATCGCCGGTTCGATCAAGCCCGGCGAGGGCGACGAAGAGGCGCTGCTCGCGTCGGAGAAGGACCGGGCCGAGCACGTGATGCTGGTCGACCTCGGCCGCAACGATCTATCCCGTGTCTGTCTACCGGGAAGCGTTCGCGTCGAGCGCTTCATGCGTCCCGAGCGCTTCTCGCACATCACCCACCTGATCTCCGAAGTGGTGGGCGAGCTCCAGCCCGGGACGACGCCCTTCGACCTGCTTCGCGCCTGCTTCCCGGCCGGGACTGTCTCGGGGGCGCCCAAGGTGCGGGCGATGCAGATCATCTCCGAGCTGGAGCAGTATCGCCGCGGCGTCTACGCCGGCGCCGTCGGCTACTACGACCCGGCGAGCTCCTCCTTCGACACCTGCATCGCGATTCGCTCGCTCACGCTCCGAGACGGCACCTGCCACCTGCAGGCCGGCGCCGGGCTGGTGGCCGATTCCGATCCCACTTCAGAGCACGAGGAGTGCCTGAACAAGCTGGCGGCGCTCGAAGCCGCGATCGAGCTGGCGGAGGCCGAGCAATGATCCTGCTGATCGATAATTACGATTCCTTCACCTACAATCTCGCCCATCTGTTCGGCGAGCTCGGCGCCGAAGTGGTCGTCCGCCGCAACGACGCGATCACGCCCGACGAGGCCGATGCGCTGACGCCGTCGTATTTGATCATCTCCCCCGGTCCCGGCGTGCCGAAGAGTGCCGGCGTCTCGATCGAGCTCGTCAAGCGCCTCGGCCCGCGCGTGCCCACACTCGGCGTCTGTCTCGGTCACCAGGTGATCGTGGAGGCCTTCGGCGGCACGATCGGACCGGCGAAGAAGCTCGTGCACGGCAAATCGAGCTCCGTGCATCACGACGGCCTCGGCATCTTCGCCGGGCTACCGCAGGACTTCGAGGCCGGCCGTTACCACTCGCTCGCCGCCAACGAGGTGCCCGACTGCTTCGAGATCTCGGCCTCGGGCGACGACGAGGTAATGGCCGTGCGACACAAACGATTTCCGATCGACGGGCTGCAGTTTCACCCCGAGTCGGTACTCACACCCGCCGGCCCCGAGCTGGCGAAGAACTTTCTGGAGGGAAGACGATGACGATCCAAGAAGCGATTGCGAAAGCGCTCGAAGGACGCGACCTCACGCTCTCCGAAGCGCGTGAGGTCATGAACGAGATCATGTCCGGCCGGACGACCGACGCCCAGATCGCCGGCTTTCTGGTAGCGCTTCGGGCCAAGGGAGAGACCTCCGAGGAGATCGCCGGCTGCGCCGATGCGATGCGCTCGCACGTCGTTACGGTCAAGCCCACGCGAACCGACCTGGTGGACGTGGTCGGAACCGGCGGCGACGGCCAGTGCACGATCAACATCTCGACCGCGGCCGCGCTGGTCGCCGCGGCGGCCGGGGCCGGCGTGGCCAAGCACGGTAACCGCGCCGCTTCCTCGGCCTGCGGATCGGCCGACGTAC
>Ga0209745_1001541_pt1 | contig 13601 bp, 7 predicted proteins | sample BarGraNGADG00312_FD_184495 | JGI IMG/M metagenome (GOLD analysis project Ga0209745, IMG submission 184495) | Arctic peat soil microbial communities from Barrow, Alaska - Barrow Graham LP Ref core NGADG0004-312 (SPAdes) (version 2) | ecosystem: Environmental > Terrestrial > Soil > Wetlands > Peat ... | reverse complement strand
CTCGCCGGCGTCGAGACCGTCATCCTGGACGAGATCCACGCCGTGGCCGGCACCAAGCGTGGCGCGCACCTGACACTGAGCCTCGAACGGCTGGATGCCTTGCTGGACAAGCCAGCTCAGCGGGTGGGCCTGTCCGCTACGGTGCGGCCGGTCGAGGAGATCTCACGCTTCCTGGCGGGTGGTCGACCGGTCACCGTCGTCCAGCCCTCGTCGACCAAACGGTGGGACCTCCAGGTGGTCGTCCCCATCCCCGACATGTCCGCACTGGGCGAGATGGCGGCAGACCGCGGCGGTTCGGCGGACGGTCCGGAGCGGCGCGCCTCGATCTGGCCGCACGTCGAGGAGCGCATCGTCGACCTGGTCGCCCAGCATCGCTCAACATTGGTCTTCGCCAACTCTCGCCGTCAGGCCGAGCGCCTCACCGCCCGGCTCAACGAGATCTGGCAGGAGCGACTCGACCTCGTGTCCCTTGCCGAGTCCCCCGCTGAACCTCTTGCTGCTGAAGAGAATCCGGACAGCACGGTCACCACGGTCAGCAGCGAGACGAGCACCCGGAATACATCATCTGTCCGAACACCCGCGCAGATGATGGCACAGGCCGGCACGTCCAGGGGTGCTCCAGGAGTGCTCGCCCGCGCGCACCACGGCTCGGTCAGCAAGGAGCAGCGCGCCCTGATCGAGGACGACCTCAGGGCCGGCCGACTGCCTGCGGTCGTCGCCACCAGCTCCCTCGAGCTCGGTATCGACATGGGCGCGATCGACCTGGTCATCCAGGTGGAGTCGCCGCCGAGCGTGGCCAGCGGGCTGCAACGAGTCGGGCGTGCGGGTCACCAGGTGGGCGCCGTGTCTCGCGGAGTGGTCTTCCCCAAGTTCCGCGGTGACCTCGTCCAGACCGCCGTGGTGGTCGACCGCATGCGCCAGGGGGCCATCGAGTCGTTGCGTGTCCCGTCGAACCCGGTCGACGTCCTGGCCCAGCAGATCGTCGCCATGTGCGCCATGGACGACTGGGTGGTTGATGACCTGGAAGCGTTGGTACGCAAGGCAACTCCGTTCGCCAGCCTCCCCCGGTCCATCCTTGAGTCGGTGCTGGACATGCTGTCCGGGCGTTACCCGAGCGATGAGTTCGCCGAGCTGCGACCGCGCCTCGTCTGGGACCGGGTGACGGGCACGCTCAGCGGGCGGCCGGGGGCGCAGCGGCTCGCAGTCACCAGCGGGGGCACCATCCCGGATCGCGGTCTGTACGCCGTCTTCCTCGCCTCCGGCGAGGGCACCGGGCGGCGGGTGGGCGAGCTCGACGAGGAGATGGTCTACGAGTCGCGGGTCGGCGACGTCTTCACCCTGGGCACATCGTCGTGGCGGATCCAGGACATCACCCACGACAAGGTGCTGGTCGCCCCGGCGCCCGGCCAGCCCGGCAAGCTGCCCTTCTGGAAGGGCGACTCGCCCGGCCGGCCAGCCGAGCTCGGCCGGGCCGTGGGCGAGTTCGTTCGCGAGCTCGGCAGGCTCGGTCCCGACAAGGCGCGGGCCAGAGTGACCGCGACCGGCCTGGATGCCTGGGCCGCGGACAACCTGCTCACCTATCTGGACGAACAGCGCGAGGCCACCCGACACGTCCCCGACGACCGCACGATCGTGGTCGAGCGGTTCCGTGACGAGCTCGGCGACTGGCGGGTGGCCGTGCACTCCCCCTTCGGAGCCCAGGTACATGCTCCGTGGGCGTTGTGCGTTGCGGCCAGGATGCGTGAGCGCTTCGGCGTGGACGTGCAGGCCATGCACGGTGATGACGGCATCGTGTTCCGGCTGCCCGACATCGAGTTCGACACAGACTCTGGTTCGGCCGACGACGTGTCGACCAGCAGGGCGTCGACCGGTCTGGGCTCCGCCGGTCTGGGGAATGAGCTGATGTCCCTGATCGCACTCGACGCGGATGACGTTCACGATCTCGTCACCACCGAGATCGGCGGATCTGCCTTGTTCGCAGCGCGTTTCCGCGAGTGCGCTGCACGGGCACTGCTACTGCCGCGTCGCCGTCCCGATCGCCGGCAGGCCCTGTGGCAGCAACGCCAGCGGTCGGCTCAGCTGCTCAGCGTGGCAAGCCAGTACGCGTCCTTCCCAATCATCCTGGAGACGGTGCGTGAGTGCGTGCAGGACGTGTTCGACGTGCCGGGTCTGAGCGCCCTGATGCGCGAGATCGAGTCTCGCAAGGTCCGTCTGGTCGAGGTCGAGACACCGACGCCGTCACCGTTCGCCCGCAGCCTGATGTTTGGCTACGTGGCGCAGTTCCTGTACGAGGGTGACTCTCCGCTGGCCGAGCGGCGTGCTGCCGCGTTGTCGCTCGACCCCACGCTGCTGGCCGAGCTGCTCGGACGTGGTGAGGGCGCGGCACTGCGCGACCTGCTCGACCCTGCCGCATTGGCGCAGACGGAGTCCGAGCTGCAGCGACTGGCGGCGGGACGGCGTTGCCGGGGCATGGAGGATGTGGCAGATCTGGTGCGGGTGCTGGGCGCTCAACCACATCAGGCCATTCTCGAGCGCTGTTTCGAGGGGTCCACCGCCAAGGACGTCTCAGCCTGGCTGGTCGATCTCGAGAGCGACCGGCGGCTGATCCGAGTGCGCATTGGAGGCGAGGAGCGATGGGCCGCCATCGAGGACTCGGGACGACTGCGTGACGCCCTGGGTGTCGCCCTGCCGGTTGGTGTGCCCCAGGTCTTCCTCGAGCCGGTCCCTGACCCGCTGGGCGATCTGGTCGCCCGATACGCCCGGACACATGGCCCCTTCACCGCCCGAGACGTCGCCGACTGGTTCGGCCTCGGCATGGCCGTCGTGGCCGATGTTCTGCGCCGGCTCGTGGCCGCTGGCCGGGTCGTGGACGGCGAGCTTCGACCGATCGAGTCCGGGGGCGGAGTCCACGGCAACGACTTCTGTGACGCGGAGGTGCTGCGCACCCTTCGTCGTCGCTCGCTGGCAGCTCTTCGCGCAGAGGTCGAGCCCGTTCCTGCCGTCGATCTGGCCCGCTTCCTTCCCTCCTGGCAAGGAGTCGGCGCAGGTCTGCGAGGCAGCGAAGGCGTCCAACGCGCCGTCGAGCAGCTGGCCGGAGCGGTGTTGCCCGCCAGCGCCCTGGAGACGCTGGTGCTCCCCAGCCGGGTGGCGGCATACGGCCCGGCGTTGCTGGACGAGCTGACGACCAGCGGCGAGGTGATCTGGCGCGGGCACGGCGCTCTGCCCGGCGACGACGGATGGGTCTCACTGCACCTGGCCGAAACCGCACACCTGACCTTGGCAGCACCCTCGCAGGACCTCGACCTCTCGCAGCCCCATCACGCGGTGCTGGACGCCCTGAGCGGGGGCGGCGCTTTCTTCTTCCGCACCCTTTCGGAAGCGGTCGCCAGCAACAACGACACGGTTGCTATCAATGACACGGTCGCCATCAACGACGAGATGCTGACGCACATTCTGTGGGATCTGATCTGGGCGGGGCACATCAGCAACGACACCCTGGCCCCCTTGCGGGCACTGCTCATGGGCGGGCGCACAGCGTACAAACCACGGCGTACCGCCCCGCGCTCGGCCCGATACTCCGGCAGAGCCGGCAGCCTCGGCGCACTGTCCGGCCGACGGCTCTCCACCGGGCGGGCCTCTGTGCCGCCACGCACCGGACCTTCCACGGCCGCCGGCCGATGGTCGCTGCTGCCAACCATCGAGCCCGATGACACCGTTCGCTCCTACGCGACGGCCGAGGTGCTACTGGATCGCTATGGCATCGTGACCCGTGGTTCCGTTGTCGCAGAAGGGGTTTCGGGTGGGTTCGCCGGCGTCTATCGGGTTCTGGCTGCCGCCGAGGAGTCCGGGCGGGTGCGGCGCGGCTACTTTGTCGAAGGTCTGGGGGCGGCACAGTTCGCCACAACCGGCGCCGTTGACCGACTTCGCGCACAGAGCCGGCCACTGCCCGATGGACTCCCACCCTTGGATGCGAAACGCCAGGACAGCGCACCCTCAGCACTGGTTCTCGCCGCCTCTGACCCGGCCAATCCCTATGGCGCCGCTCTCGGCTGGCCCGCCCGGGTCACTGATCTGAGCGACGATCCCGGAGACGCCAAGGTCGCGGTCAAGACAGGGCCCAGTCCACAGCCCAGCTCAGGGCACAAGCCTGGACGCAAGGCCGGCGCGCTGGTAGTGCTCGTCGATGGCGCGCTCACGCTGTACGTCGAGCGCGGCGGCAGAACGTTGTTGTCCTGGACCGATGACCCGGCATTCCTGCAATCCGCCGCCGATGCGCTGGCTCTCGCTGTGCGCGAAGGGGCGTTGGGCAAGTTGACCGTCGAGAAGGCAGATGGCGCTTCGGTGCTGCGCCCCGACCATCCTCTGGCAACCGCTCTTGCCGGGGCTGGCTTCCACGCAACGCCCCGTGGGCTACGCCTGAGACGTTGACCAGGCAGAGGGCGCCGTCAGTCAACCGATGGGGTGGTCGGGCTCTTGGTCATGGTCGTCTCGCGACCGTCCCGGCGCGATCAGGCCACGCTGGCGAACGCTTTGCTGGTACATGGCATCGCTGTCGGCTGGCCGTCCCAGGATTCGCCGTGGCTGCTTGCTCCTGCTGTTGACCTGCTTCCGAGCGGCCCGGAGAAAGTCAGCCCGTGAGGCGTCGAGGGGTTTACGATTCTCGATCCACTTCTCCTGACCGACTTCGCCACCTCGGATCTTCCAGTCCACTCGCCAAAAGGCCTCGTCCAGAAGGTAGGCCGCATCAACGACCCCTGCGTCGCACACGACGCTGACACCCTCCAGCGCCTGGTTCCATGCGGTCCAGGCCACATCGGGCCGTTTGCCGTGGCGAGACAACGCCAAGTCGTTATATAACGGTTCAAATTGAATCAGAAGGTCTACACACGACCGGTATTTCTTGTCCTTGAGCCATTGGTCTCTTTGAGACCGCGCGTTGATCCAACCGCCAATGAGTACGCCGGCGAGGGCCAATACCGCACCGGTCAGAGTGGCAAAGACGTCAGTCATGAAGTCATGAAACCATAAACGGTGGCGTTTCCCGTGTGGGAGAACTTCGGCTTCTCAAGCCGACCATCATGCGTCGCCGAACGCACTCTTGTGCCGCATCTATGTCCAACCAGAACACGCGCCTGTTCCCGTACCTGGCAATCCGGTACGCAGTTGCCAAGACGGCATGGCCGGTGTCTCAAGACCCGCTTTGCCGGGGCCAGAGAGGACACAGTCCCGAGGTTTGTGGTCGAGAGAGGAACACAGTCCCCAGGTTTGCCGAAGCTGGTCAGGCGGCGGAGGCGCGGACCAGGGTGTCGGACCGCCGACTGATCGGCAGGGTCACCAAAGCGCTGACGGCCTCGGACTCGGCGGCCCGGTCCGACACGTCGCTGAGCATCTGGGACATCGGCAGGTGCAGAGCAGCACAGATCGAGGCGAGCAGCTCCGAGGAGGCTTCCTTCTCACCACGCTCGACCTCGCTCAGATAACCCAGCGAGACCGCAGCCGAAGCCGAGATCTCGCGCAAGGTGCGCCCCTGCGCCTGGCGATGGTCACGGAGAACGTCACCGACTTCACGACGAAGCAAGATCATGACGCCTCCTCCACAGCAGTATGAGTAACAGTCCGTTAAGAACAACGGTACCCCCCAGGCCATGCAGTTCGCCTGCCGGATTGCCGGTTGGGTCCCTCAGGCTTGGTCAACAGTGCGCAGCCGGAGGATCTTCCCTGACCTGAGCACCGAGCTCCTCGGCGAGCAGCGCCAGGACGGCGAGCACGCTGTGCGCCCGAACGTCCCCACGATGCCCGGACAGGCTCAGCGCCTTGACCCTTGAGGAACCCGGCCCGACCACCGCGACGTAGACCGTGCCCACCGGTTTGCCGTCAACCTGATCCGGCCCCGCCACGCCGGTGGTGGCCAGGCCATAGGTCGCCCCCATCAGCGACCGCACCCCGCTTGCCATCTGCTCGGCCACGTCGGCGTCCACGGCTCCCACCTGAGCCAGCAACACCTCGTCGACCCCGAGCATCTGGGCCTTGAGGTCACTCGCGTAGGCGACGACACCCCCACGCACGACGACCGACGCACCGGCGATATCGGTCAGCGCTGCAGTGACCAGCCCCCCGGTCAGCGACTCGGCAACCGCCACCGTCTGCCCCGCGGCAGTCAGGCGCGCCACGAGATCCGCGGCCGCAGCGGGCGCCACGCTCAGACCTCGGGCCCCGCGGAATGCCGTGCTGCGTCCCCGCGTGCTGCGTCCCCGCGTGCTGCGTCCCCGCGTGCTGCGTCCCCGCGTGCTGCGTCCCCGCGTGCTGCGTCCCCGCGTGCTGCGTCCCCGCGTGCTGCTGTCTCAGCCACCGCCACCGCCACCGCCACCGCTGCCGCCGCGCGCCGCTCGCGCTTGGCCTGCGCACGGGGGCTGGTGTTGCGCAGCGTGCGCGCCCGCAGCACATAGTCGATCCCGGTTACGACTGTCACGATGACCGCCATCGTCATCACCACGACAGCAATGGCGTGCCAGGGATCGCTCAACGGCAAGATATAGAGCAGGATCGAGACCGCCTGAAGTGCGGTCTTGACCTTGCCACCGCGACTGGCCGGCATGACGCCGTGCCGAATGACCAGGAACCGCAATACGGTGATGCCGACCTCCCGGACGAGGATCACCACGGTGACCCACCACGGCAGCAGATCGATGATCGAGAGCCCTATGAACGCCATACCCATCAGGGCCTTGTCGGCGATCGGGTCGCTCACCTTGCCGAAGTCGGTGACCAGGCCCCTGGCCCGCGCAATGTCGCCGTCCATCCGGTCGGTCGCCGTCGCAACCACGAACACGGCCGCGGCAAGCAGGCGGTAGCTCGTCAGCTGGCCGTCGTCGTGCAGCAGGAACCAGCCGAAGACAGGCACGAGCGCAATACGCAAGATGGTGAGCGCGTTGGCGATGTTCCAGGCGCTCGCCTGCAGCGGCCGAACGTGGGTGTCATCACCGGAGGGTTTCACTCGGGTTCCGCGATGAGGTCGATGCCCTCGGTGCCGAGAACCACCGCAGCGATGATCTCGCCGACAGCCGGGGCCTGGGCACCCGGGCGCAGCCGAAGGATCGTGGCGCCATCGACGTCCGGCCCCTGATGGGCGGCCCGTCCGGTCAGCTCGTCGGTGTCTTCGTCGATCCCGTCGACCAGGACCTCGACGCGTTCGCCGATGCGCTCCTCGGCGCGCTGGATGTTGAGCTCCTCCACCAACGTCGTGAAGTGCGCGACGCGGTCGGCGATGACATGCCTGTCGAACTTGCCTTCAAGGGTCTGCGCCTCGGTACCGTCCTCGTCGGAGTAGCCGAACACGCCGACCACATCCAGACGGGCGGCAGTCAGGAAAGCCTCGAGCTCGTCGAGATCCTCCTGCGTCTCTCCCGGGAAGCCGACGATGACGTTGGACCGGATGCCCGCGAGCGGGGCGCGAGCGCGGACCTGGTCGATCAGGTCGAGGAATGCCTGAGGTGAACCGAACCGGCGCATTCTGCGCAGCAGCTGCTCGGAGGCGTGCTGGAAGGAGATGTCGAAGTACGGCACGACGCCGGGTGTCGAGGCCATGACGTCGAGAAGATCCATCCGGATCTCGGCGGGCTGAAGGTAGGACACCCGGACGCGCTCGATTCCGTCAACTGCGGCGATCTCGGGCAACATCGTCTCCAGGAGACTCAGGTCCCCGAGGTCCTTGCCGTATGACGTGGAGTTCTCGCTGACGAGGAAGATCTCCTTGACGTCGTGCTCGCCGAGCCACCGGGCCTCCGCCAGGACGTCGGCGGGGCGCCTCGACACGAAGGACCCACGGAACATCGGGATCGCGCAGAAGGCACACCGCCGGTCACAGCCGCTGGCGATCTTCAACGGTGCCCACGGCCGACCATCGAGACGGGCGCGGATGACGCGCGGACCGCTGGCCGGAGCCGCTCCAAAGACCGTCTCGCTTGCGGGGGCTGTGCTGACGAGCATCTCGGGACCACTGTGACCGTGACCAGGCAGGGCCACGGACGCGGCGGAGGCCTGCCGCGAGGCCGGCGAGAGCGGCAGCAGGCGCCGGCGGTCCGACGGCACGTGCGAGGCGGGCTTGTTGCCGTTCAGGATCGAGGTGAGGTGGCTCGACATGTCGGCGTAGGAGTCGAAGCCGAGCACCGCATCAGCCTCGGGCAGCTCGGCGGCGAGCTGCTCGCCATACCGCTCGGCCAGACAACCCACGGCCACAACCTTCTGCGTTCGTCCCAAACCCCTGAGCTCGGAGGCCTCCAGGAGTGCGTCGATGGAGTCCTTCTTGGCCTGCTGAACGAAGCCGCAGGTGTTGATCACCGCGATATCAGCCTTCGCGGCATCATCGACCAGCAGCCAGCCCTCGGCGGCCAGACGACCAGCGAGCTCCTCGGAGTCGACCTCGTTGCGAGCGCATCCCAATGTGACCAACGCCACGCTCCGACGGCTGCCGGAAGCGCTCGTTGTCAGGGACGTCATGTCTCCATGGTAGGTGGACTGCTGTTGAATGACCGCATGCCCGACCTCGCGCCAGACACCATTGCCCCAGATACCCTCGCACGCGTCACCGAGCTTCTGCGCAGGCACCCGCTGATCGACGGACACAATGACCTCCCGTGGGAGGCGCGCCAGCAGACGGGCTACGACTTCGACAAGCTGGACCTCTCGCAACGCGTGGGCACGACGCACACCGACCTGCCACGGCTGCGCGCGGGCGGCGTCGGCGCGCAGTTCTGGTCGGTCTGGGTGCCCTCCACGCTGCCCGATGGCGCAGCGGTCATCCAGACCCTGGAACAGATCGACGCAGTCCACCAGATGGTCGCCCGGTATGGCGACCAGCTGGGTTTCGCGCGCACCGCGGACGAGCTCGAGGCCGTCTTCGCATCCGGGCGTATCGCGTCGCTCATGGGGGCCGAGGGCGGGCACTCGATCGGCTGTTCCCTGGCCGCGCTGCGGATGCTGCACGTGCTCGGTGTCCGCTATATGACGCTGACCCACAACGACAACGTCCCGTGGGCCGACTCGGCCACCGACGAGCCGGTGTGCGGCGGACTCTCGGCTTTTGGCGTCGAGGTGGTGCGCGAGATGAACCGCATCGGCATGCTCGTCGACCTCTCGCACGTCTCTGCGGACACCATGCGCGACGCCCTGCGGGTCAGCGAGGTGCCGGTGATGTTCTCCCACTCCTCGGCACGCGTGGTCTGCGACATGACCCGTAACGTCCCCGACGACGTGCTCACAACCCTGGGCGAGAAGGGCGGCGTCTGCATGGTGACGTTCGTGCCCGACTTCGTCTCCCCTGCTGCCGGCCAGTGGCGCAAGGAGGCCTCGGCGGCGGCGCTCAAGGCCGGCGTCAAGCCCACCGACCATGTCGCGTTCGACCTGTTCGCCGCCACGTACCGCAAGAAGCATGCCAAACCCACCGCGACGATCGACCAGGTCGTGGCCCACATCGAGCACGTGCGCAACGTCGCCGGGGTCAACCACGTCGGTATCGGCGGCGACTACGACGGCACCGAGGATCTGCCGATCGGTCTCGAGGACGTCAGCGGTTACCCGCGCCTGTTCGTCGCCCTGGCCGACCGCGGCTGGTCCTACCAGGACCTGACCAAGCTGGCCGGCGGCAACATCCTGCGCGTCATGCGCGCTGCCGAGGCGGGGGCCCGCGACCTGCAGGCAACCCGCGGGCCCAGCCTGGCGACATACGAGGCGCTCGACCACGCCACCCACCCGGACGAACCCGAACGACCGAAGAAATAGCCAGGACCCGCAGCAGAGCCTTAAGACCTCGACGGCCGGCGGGCGGGCGGGCGGCAACAGCATCGATGAGTCGCTTCCAAGCAGGCGTCATGGTTTCGCCTGATTGCCGTTAAGAACTCGTCAACACTTCCATAGGGCCCTGTTCGGCATCCAGAATTCCATCGTGGTCGCAGTCAAAGCCACCTGATGACTGGAGTGCAGGCAATGTCCGATTTCGTGTTCGTGATCCTCACCGGAGCTTTCTTCGCGCTCGCATCGCTCATAGTCAAGGGGGTCGAGCGGTTGTGAGCATCGAGAACGTCGCGGGGCTTGTCGTCTCCGTCCTCCTCCTCGGCTACCTCGTGGCGGCCCTTCTGTTCCCGGAGCGTTTCTGAGATGTCTGACACGACCGCTGGGCTGCTGCAGCTCGCTCTGCTGATTGCTGCCCTCGCCGCCTGTTACCGGCCGCTAGGCGCGTACATGGCGCGGGCCTACACCAGCGAGCACGACACCCGCGTCGAGCGGGTCCTTTACAGGGTGGTGGGCGTGGATCCCAAAGCCGACCAGCGCTGGCCGGTCTACGCCCGCTCACTGCTCGCGTTCTCCGCGGTGAGCATGCTGTTCCTCTACGGCCTGCTGCGGTTGCAGCCGTACCTGCCCTTGAGCCTCGGCTTTCCCGGAGTCGCGCCCGACCAGGCGTTCAACACCGCCGCGTCGTTCGTGACCAACACCAACTGGCAGTCCTACTCCGGTGAGTCGACGATGGGGCACCTGGCGCAGATGGTCGGGCTCGCGGTGCAGAACTTCGCCTCTGCCGCGGTGGGCATGGCTGTCGCGGTGGCGCTTATCCGCGGCTTCGTCCGTTCGCGCAGCGACCGGGTCGGCAACTTCTGGGTCGACCTGATCCGGGGTTGCCTGCGCATCCTGCTGCCCCTTGCGGTCGTGGGAACGATCGCCCTGGTCGCGGCTGGTGCGGTGCAGAACTTCTCTTCGGGAACCGACGCCACCACGTTGGCCGGCATCCACCAAACCATCACGGGCGGACCTGTCGCCTCCCAGGAGGCCATCAAGGAGCTCGGCACCAACGGAGGGGGCTTCTACAACGCGAACTCGGCGCACCCGTTCGAGAACCCCAACCCCTTCTCGAACTTCCTGGAGATCTTCTTCCTGTTGCTCATCCCGGTGGCACTGACCCGCACCTTCGGGCTGATGGTGAAGGACAAGCGGCAGGGTTACGCGATTCTGGCCACGATGGGCTCCCTGTGGGGTTTGATCCTGGCCGGCGTGTGGTCACTGGAGGCTGCCCACCCCGGGACCGCATTCAGGCTGGCCGGAGCGGCGATGGAGGGCAAGGAGACCCGATTCGGTGTTGCCGCGTCGTCGCTGTTCGCCACCTCGACCACAGGCACCTCGACCGGAGCGGTAGACGCGTTCCACTCCTCGTTCACCGCACTGGGCGGCGGACTGCTGATCTTCAACATGGGACTGGGCGAGGTCGCACCCGGCGGCACCGGCTCCGGGATATACGGGATCCTCATGCTCGCGATCGTCGCGGTGTTCGTCGCCGGGCTCATGGTCGGGCGCACCCCGGAGTACCTGCACAAGAAGATCACCAGCCGCGAGATCAAGCTCGTCTCCTTGTACATCCTGACGACGCCGGTGCTCGTGCTGGCCGGGACCGGGCTCGCGATGGGCCTGTCCGGGGCCAGGGCGTCCATCCTCAACCCGGGACCCCACGGCCTGTCAGAGGTGCTCTACGCCTTCATGTCAGCGGCCAACAACAACGGGTCCGCGTTCGCCGGCCTGTCCGCCAACACTGGCTTCTACAACGTCGGGCTCGGACTCGTCGTGCTTGCGGGCCGGTTCATCCCCATAGTTCTTGCCCTCGGGCTGGCCGGGTCGCTGGCACGCCAGAGATCCGTCCCGGCGACTGCCGGCACGCTGCCCACCCACACAGCCCTGTTCGTCACGATGCTCGTCGGCGTCGTGATCATCGTGGCTGGACTGACGTACTTCCCCGCCCTGGCGCTCGGGCCACTGGCGGAAGGCCTGTGATGTCGACAACCACCAGCGACCACGACCCCCACACCTCACCCGAACCCGAAGGACCTCCACTGATGTCAGCTGCCACGCCCACGCCCCCCTCGCGGGTCCAGGCAGGCTTGATGGACCCGAAGATGCTGCTCACCTCTATCCCGGACGCGGTCCGCAAGCTCGACCCACGCTTCATGGTCCACAGCCCTGTCATGTTCGTCGTCGAGGTTGGCGCCGCCGGGTGCACGGTGCTCGCGGTCTCCGCCCCCACCGCGTTCGCGTGGTGGGTGGTCGTCTGGCTTTGGCTCACCGTCATCTTCGCCAACCTCGCCGAGGCCGTGGCCGAGGGCCGCGGCAAAGCGCAGGCTGCCAGCCTGCGCCGGGCCAAGACCGAGACCATCGCGAACCGCCTGCGTAGCGACGGCACCGTGGAGAGCGTCCCTGCCACGCAGCTCACGCTCGGCGAGCGGGTGGTCGTGGTGGCGGGCGAGATCATCCCGGGCGACGGCGACGTGGTCGAGGGGGTCGCCAGTGTGGACGAGTCCGCGATCACGGGTGAGTCCGCACCTGTCATCCGCGAGTCCGGCGGAGACCGCAGCTCGGTCACCGGCGGCACCAAAGTGCTCTCCGACCGCATCGTCGTGGAGATCACAGCCAAGCCCGGTGAGAGCTTCATTGACCGGATGATCGCCCTGGTCGAGGGCGCATCCCGGCAGAAGACACCCAACGAGATCGCCCTGAACATCCTGTTGGCCAGCCTCACGATCGTGTTCCTGATGGCGACCGTGACCCTGCAGCCCTTCGCGATCTACTCCGGCGCCGCACAGTCCCTCATCGTGCTCGTCGCACTGCTGGTCTGCCTCATCCCGACCACCATCGGAGCGCTTCTGTCCGCCATCGGCATCGCCGGAATGGACCGGCTCGTCCAGCACAACGTGCTCGCCATGTCAGGACGGGCCGTTGAAGCCGCCGGTGACGTGAACACCCTGCTCCTGGACAAGACCGGAACCATCACACTCGGCAACCGGCAAGCCGCCGAGTTCATCCCGGTGCACGGCGTCGAAGACAGCGAGCTCGCCGATGCGGCACAGCTGTCCAGCCTTGCCGACGAGACCCCGGAGGGTCGTTCCATCGTTGTGCTCGCCAAGACGGCGCACGGCCTGCGCGAACGGCAGCCCGGCGAGCTCGACAACGCTCATTTCGTGACGTTCACCGCACAGACGCGCATGAGCGGGGTCAACCTCGACAGCGGGCGACAGATTCGCAAGGGCGCGGCCGCTGCAGCCATGAAGTGGGTCCGCGACAACGGCGGCCATCCCACCGATGAGGTTGGCTCCATCGTGGACGGCATCTCCACCGGTGGCGGCACCCCGCTGGTGGTAGCGGAGCTGCTGGATGGACAGCCGGCACGCTGCCTGGGGGTGATCAGCCTCAAGGACGTCGTCAAGGAGGGAATGCGCGAACGCTTCGAGGAGATGCGCCGGATGGGCATCCGCACCATCATGATCACCGGGGACAACCCGCAGACCGCCAAGGCCATCGCCGACGAGGCCGGCGTGGACGACTTCCTCGCCGAGGCCACGCCCGAGCAGAAGATGGCCCTCATCAAGGCCGAGCAGGAGGGTGGGCGGTTGGTCGCCATGACCGGCGATGGCACCAACGACGCACCGGCCCTGGCGCAGGCCGACGTCGGTGTCGCCATGAACACCGGCACGTCGGCCGCCAAGGAGGCCGGCAACATGGTGGACCTGGACTCCAACCCGACCAAGCTCATCGAGATCGTCCAGATCGGCAAGCAGCTGCTCATCACC
>Ga0209745_1001539_pt1 | contig 13614 bp, 14 predicted proteins | sample BarGraNGADG00312_FD_184495 | JGI IMG/M metagenome (GOLD analysis project Ga0209745, IMG submission 184495) | Arctic peat soil microbial communities from Barrow, Alaska - Barrow Graham LP Ref core NGADG0004-312 (SPAdes) (version 2) | ecosystem: Environmental > Terrestrial > Soil > Wetlands > Peat... | reverse complement strand
GGTCGACAGAAGGAAGCGCGGGTGGCCGTTAAGTGCGACCGCTGCAAGGATCTGGACGAGCCGGCGTGCGTTCGTGCCTGTCCCGCTGGAACCCTCGTATTTGCCACAGAGGGTGAATTTGTGGAAGTGATGCGGAAAGCTGCGGCTACCAGGATTGCCCGCATGGCCTTGAGCCCGGGTTAGAGCCGGAAAATTGGGAAACGAGACCGATAGGAAGACAAGAGATCGGGAAGAACTAGAAGATCCGAAAATCGGGAAAAAGGAACCGATGAAGCTAGACCATGGGCGTCAGGCTGATTCTGTTCCTGTCCTCCAATAACATGTTATAGGGCTCGGTCCTCGGTATGACTCCATATAGGAAGAGCCCTCCGTTCAACTCATTGACGAGGATATAGGTGTCTGCCGTATGGATGGCCATGTTTATGCTCTCCTGGCCGCTCTTCACCACGAGCACGTTAATGTCGTTCGTCTCCTTCCATTTGCGTATCATCAGGTTGGTCAGGTTGAGAACGGCTTTGTAGCCGAAGGCGAATTCGATGGCATCCAGGCCGATGATGTTCAGTATGGGCCGACCCGTTCTCTCCCTCAATTCATCCCACTTCTGCAGCAGATCTTTTCCCCAGGCCACGGGATCCTCTCCTTCCGGCTGGGATACGATGACGTTTGTGGGCACAAAGATGTCACGCGAGCTGAGCTGATAGCCGAGGCTGGGCAGGATAAAGACACCGCGACCGTTTTTAATGGCGTTTGACGCTAAGGCCGTCAAGATCTGGTAGTACCTCTTGCCCACACCATGGTCTATCTCCAGCACATTGCATGATCCATACTTCAGGCCGCCCGTGACAGTATCGAGGTCCGGAATCCCTGTAGAAATTCTATCTTTGGATAGGTCTGGAACCCTGACCCCGTCACTGGCAATAAGGGCATCCTTATGCTCCCTGTAAGGCTTAAAGAATCTAAAACGACCTTCATGCAACGTGACCGTGTAGGTCTTCTGCCCAATCTCCACACCCCGCAGCTTGTCCAGCTTGATCTGGCGAACATAACGGGTCCTCATGCTCCCTTTCTCGTAGCCGGGCAGGCGGAACTGCTCCATGGTCACCACTCCGTCCACGATGTAGTCCAGGGGCATCACATTGGCGAACTCGGAGACGAAGATGAGATGAGTGTCCAGATCGCGTGCAAACTCGCAGATGTTCTGCTCGAAGCTGTGCTGAGATTCTCCGATGAGGTGAGCAGTATAATTTAAGACCGCGTCCCAACTATCAATGATGATCATGGGGTTGTCCATCTCCTCGGTCTCGTCGAAGAAGACCTTAAAAAAGTCCAGGACAGCGTAATAGTTGGAGAGGTCCTTACCCATCCCCTTCAGGCTCTCCAGGAGCTTGGTTTGAGTCGCGTTCACCACATTCTTGGGCCTGAGGACCTCTTTTATCCACGGATTTATGGCATAGAGCCGGCGCGGATCTACCCGAGTGGATATATACATTCCATTTCGGTCCTCGCACAGGCTGTTCATGATCTCCAGGGCTAATGTGGTCTTGCCTGTTCCTGGCAGGCCTTTGATGAGAAGCGTCTGGCCTTTCTCAATCTGGAAGAAGTCTCTGATCTCCCCCGGTATGGACATCTCGGCACCGCTTGGCATTTATTTACTCCTGGATTAACATGTGTCTGCAACGTTACAGATGCATTTCTTGGCGCGCTTCATCAGTGCGCATATCTGATCTGGATTGACTCTAAATGAAAAATAGACGGTCTTGTCTTCTCCACTATGAAAGTCTATATCCATCATAGGAAACGCCTCGACGTTCATTGTGGATTCTCTCTCTTCGGCACGCCTTAAGCACGCGCTCTTAGTCCTCCAGAGCTTGGATGGGCCTATCTCCGCGAATTCAACCTCCCCTTCGGAACTGAGCACGGAGAGGTACTTGATCACCGTGGTCTTGCTGACGCCCGCCTTCTTGGCTACATCGACAGTTGTAAGACCTACCTCAGATTCCCCAATAACTTCCAGGATCCGTTCCTTATATGAGCCCATTTTAGTGCCACCATCTCTGGGCAAGACCAAACTCGTAAATAGTTAATATCATTTCCTGATCAAGCTTACTTATTTACCATTCTGATATTTCAATTTTTCATATTCATTCCCTTACGTTGGACGACTTCACGGACCCGGGATCAGAAAAAAATAAATGCTGACCGGACGTTCCAGATACCTGCAGGAGCATTATGGCACAGGAAGGCAGCAACTTCAAACGAGGCTATGACGATCCCTGGCCGCCCGTGCGCGGCGACTATCTCGTAGGCGACCCGAATGCCGGTGTAGCTGTGGCTACCCTCGCCAGCCCGCTTTTCGTCTTAGTAGGATCCCACTTGCCTCCGTTCGTTGGAGCCGCCATCTATGGCCAGTGCAAGACAGAGAATCTGGGCGTAGAGAAGATCGTGGCCAATGTGATCTCCAACTGCAATATAAGATTCCTCATCATCTCTGGCGTGGAGTCGAAGGGCCATTTGCCGGGCAATACACTGCTCGCATTGCACAGGAACGGCATCGACGAGCAGGGAAGGATAATAGGCTCAAAGGGGGCCATACCTTTCATCCAGAATCTTCCGCCTGAGGCCATCAGGCGCTTTCAGCGTCAGGTGGAGCTGATCGACTGCATCGGCCTGGAAGACAGGGAGGAGATTGAGCGGCTTGTCTCCAGGTACAACCTCCTGGCGGAGCCTTATCCTGAAGAGCCCTTCTTGGTTGTCAGAAGAAAGGCCGCATTGCAGGAGATCCTGATGGGAGAAGGCGATCTGTTCTTTGGGGCAAACGTCTTCATGGATACGCGGGCGTGGCAGATCGCGATCACTGGTTGAGGTATGAAAATTGTTTAGATTCAAGAGCAGGCAATCTATAGTGAACGTGGCTGGAGTGAAGTTTGGAGGCCAGCCCGGCGAGCTGGCCACGGTCCTATGCGGCACCATCTTTTATCAGGGACATAAGATCGTGGAGAATGAGGAGCTCGGCCTCTTCGACCATGCCGCGGCCGAGAGGCTTGTAGCCCGCCAGGCAGAGCTGGCCGAGGATACGGGTTGCCCTGCTGTTTTGCATATCTATGCTCGAACTCATCAGGCTTTTCTGAGATATCTTGATTTTGCAGAAGAGGTCTGGGGAGGGCCGTTCATAATCGATTCGGCTGATAGTGCCACCCGCGCCAGAGCGGCATCCAGTGTCTCGGAGCTGGGGTACGGGGATCGAGCCATCTATAACAGCATAAGCCTGGCCACGGATGATGCTGAGGCCCAGGCAGTATCGGAAAGCGAGATTGATAGCGCCATCGTGCTGGCCTACAATCCAAGCGAGCCGAGCGTGGAAGGCGCTCTGCGGGTCTTGGAGACAGGAGGTTCGGTCCTGGAGAAGGGCCTGATCCCCCTGGCCAGAGAGCTCGGAATCGTCAATCTGCTCATCGATCCAGGGGTCGTGCCAATGGGCAGCGGGGCGGGAGCCAGTCTCCGCTTCTCCGTCGTTGCCAAAGCACGCCTCGGTCTGCCCGTGGGTTCAGGCATTCACAATGCAGTGAGCGCCTGGCCGTGGCTACGCAAGAAGGAAATAGGCACCAGAAAGTGCTGCGACTCGGCTGCAGCTGCCATGCAGATTCTATCGGCAGGCGACTATCTGCTTTACGGGCCTATTGAGAACAGCGACTTCATCTTTCCGGCAGCAGCATTGGCCGACATTCTTGTTGCCGAGGCAGTGCGGGACCTGGATATCCTGCCTGGGGCGGGCCATCCTTTCTACAGGTTGGTCTAGACGGGGATTCTGGAAAGAATTAATACCAACAAGCCAGAGGAGAAGCCATGTACCTGTCTCGCGAGGAAGAAGAAATTTACCGGGGCGATAAGGGCGAGACTCTCCACCGGATGATGGAGATCCTGGTGGCCCTGGGAGACATATATGGCGCCGAGAGGCTCGTGCCCATAAGATCCGCACAGATCGCAGGAGTATCCTACAAGAACATAGGCGAAGCCGGCCTGGAGTGGATATCCGACCTGCAGGGCAGGGTTGTGGTGCCCAGCATCCTTAATCCAGCGGGCATGGATCTTTGCCGATGGGCTGAGATGGGCATAAGCCTGGAATTCGCATCCCGTCAAAAGGCCGCCATCGAAGCCTATCGAAAACTTGGCGTAACCATTGATTGCACCTGCACTCCTTATCAGATCTATGACGACCTGGCCGGCCGGGGCGATCACCTGGCCTGGAGCGAGTCCTCGGCGGTCTCCTATGCCAATTCCATAATCGGCGCTCGAACCAATCGCGAAGGCGGGCCTTCCGCGCTGGCTGCGGCTCTGGTGGGCAAGACGGCTCTTTATGGTTACCATCTGGATGAAAATCGCAGGCCCACCCATCTCATAGTTGTGGATGCAGATCTGCGAGGCTCGGACTTTGGGGCACTGGGATTTCTGGCGGGCGGAATCGTCAAGGATGGAGTACCTCAATTTCGGCTGATGGCATTGCCCAGCCAGAGCGAGCTGAAAGCTCTGGGCGCGGCCATGGCTGCCAGTGGTTCCGTGGCCCTCTACTATGTGGAAGATTTTGCTCATAGATCAGTCACTCCCGAGGTGCCATCAGGGCCGGAGCCAGGGCAGACGATCACCCTGGATAGAAAGGAGATCGAGGAAGTCTACGAAAAATACCCTGGGGTCGATGCAGATATAGTGGCCCTGGGCTGCCCCCACTGTTCTCGTGAGGAGCTGGGGGAGATTGCCCGACTGCTGGGGGGCCAGAAGGTCCAAAAAGTGCTGTGGGTCTGCACCGCTCGCAAGATTCGAGATGCTTGTCCCGATCTGGTGGCGGAGATCGAGGCCTGCGGGGCCCGGGTCTTCTGTGATACCTGCATGGTCGTCTCTCCTGCCACGGAAGGCTTCCGGAAGATGATGGTCAACTCCGGCAAGGCGCTGGTCTACCTGCCGGGCCTGGGTGGCGTTCAAGCGGGCCTGGGGAGTACGGAAGAGTGCATCGATGTAGCTCTGGGACGGAGATAAAAATGGATATTTCGTGCCATAAGGTGGCTTCAGGCCGCGCATTTGGCCCCGCGCTGGTGACACGTGAGGCCATTTCGTTCCTTGGTAATGTCAATCCCGAAACGGGCAAGGTAATCGATCACGCTCACGAACTCTTCGGCCAGAGCATTGCCGGAAAGGTGCTCATCTTTCCGGGAGGCAAAGGCTCTACCGTGGGCTCCTACGTCATATATCAGCTCAAGAAGAGAGGGCGGGCTCCATCGGCCATGATCAACCTCCGCTCAGAGCCCATTGTGGCAGTGGGCGCCATCATCAGCGGCATTCCACTTGTGGACAGGGTGCCGGAAGAGGTCTTGCAGATCGAGAGCGGCATTCTGGTCGAGGTTGATGCCGACCGGGGGATAGTCAGGTTTCTGGAGCCTGCATCAAGTGATTGTCAAACTGAAGCTCGCTATGTTCGTTTGTTGGCCTGAAACCGTAATGGGTATGAAGTGGTCTACCAGCCCCAAGGGAAGAACTCCGGAATAGGGCGCGGCCTCTATTCTACTGGCAACAGAAACAAGGACCCGAGATCGCTTCCCTGCCTTCATAATGGAAAGAGCCGGGGGATCAAGGATCACAGATATATCCTATTGATGTCTAATTATGCTACAGCTATGAACGCAATCATCGCTTGTGGCATTTTCCAAAAAGAGATTGAAGCCCTAGAGAGCGATCTGGGATTTCCCTTTGAAGCGCATTATCTTGAGCCGGGTCTGCATGTCGACTTCGATGATCTGTCTAATGCACTCCACACAGAGCTGGAGAAGGCCCGGGCAAATGGCTGCGAGGGCATAATTGTGGCTTACGGCCAGTGTCATCCTAAAATAGACGACATCCTTGAGCCCTACCATGCGGCCCTCATCGAGTGCCAGAGCTGTGTGGATGCCTTCATAACTCGCAAGGTTATGGAGAAGAAGGCGAATGGCGGGCTTTTCTTCTACCTCTCGCCGGGCTGGCTGGATGCATGGCGAAATATATTTGAGCAATTGGGATGGAGTCAGATAGAGGCCAGATTACATATGGGCTCTTTTCGCGGGGTCGTCTACATGGATACATTGAAAGATGCATCCTTACGCGAGCAAGAGCTTCTGGAATTCTTTGATTTCACGAACCTGCCCTTCGAGGTGATGCCCGTGGACCTGAATCACTTCAAATCACTCCTGGTAAAGGCTAAAAGAAGCTTGGAGGATTGATCTTGGACGAGCTGGAAGAGATAAAAAAGAAGAAAATGGAGAAGATGATGACAGATATGAATAAACCAACTGAACCCGTTGTGGAGCTGCCAGGCAAACCCATTGTAGTTACGGATGCAACTCTCGAAAAAGCCTCCAACCAATATCCAATCCTTATTCTGGATTGCTGGGCTGAGTGGTGCGGTCCCTGTCGCATGATCGGGCCGATCATCGAGGAGCTGGCAGCGGAGATGAAGGGAAAGGTCGTGTTCGGTAAGCTGAATGTCGACGAAAACCCGCTGACTGCCAACAAATATAAAATCTCCGCCATTCCTACACTGATGGTCTTCAAGGATGGAAAGCTCATAGACAAACTTGTGGGCGCCTTTCCTAAAACCACATTGACAGGAAAAATTCAAAAGTACCTCTGAAGACCAAATTTTCAGAGGATTCTCTTTCATTCTATTTACATTTTTGAGGTTAATTTAAGCATCCGATTCGCACCATATCAGATTGCTCAACGAATGGATTGCACCACCCAGCCGTTATCTTCTTTCCAATCACGGTATGCTGTTGGGTGCCTTGATCACGGGATACCCCGAGATACTGTAAACCGGTTTGGACGAGAGCGTGCTTGGAACCTCATAGGTGGGCTTGATCCTTGAGTACTGGCTCACATTGTAGATAGGCCTGGTATTGGTATTGTAGGTGATTTTGGATGTATTTCCCAGGCGCTGGCTGAGGTTGAATGCCGAATTCGCCCCACTGGACGGTATGTTGTACGTGGACTTGTTACCGTACACATCCAAATTGTTTAGCGGCTTGGTCTTCTCGAAACCGGCGCGAAGCACCTTGGTGTGCTGGCTGGCACTTACACCAATTTGAGTAGTGTTTTGGCCGGCACCCTCCGTCATGCTCTGTGTAGCATTCCGGTCCCCATCCAATGCAATATTCTGGGAAGCATTCTCGGTCTCATTCAGGGTGACGTTTTCCGTGATGTTTTGTGTCTGGTTAAGTGTGCTGTTCCCTGTGGAATTCTGTTTATCTTCCGCAATTATGACGGGCATGGCCGCCGCCAGCAGCGCCAAAATGCAGACAACGCAGGCGATAAATTTTTGCATGATATCTCTCCCTAGATCTAATCCGTAATCCCGCACAATGATATTAATGCATGGTATTGGTTCCAACCCATATAATCCTCTAAATCGATATCCAATGAGTGAATGGCGCAATCAACGTTATGAGCAAGCTCGTCAATACCAGCCAAGTAAAAAGTGCAGCTGCGGTCCTGGTGAGCCTCTCCGCTTCATTGGGCTGGACCACTCTCTCAAAGCCGGTTTGCACCAGATCTTTGAAAATATGTCCCCCGTCCAACGGCACCGCAGGGAGGCAGTTGAAGAGGCCGGCATAAAGATTGATCCAGCCTATCCATAGCAGCAGATTCGCTATCCAGAAGAACTTGCCACCCAGGGGCTCGGCCCATCCGCTGGGCTCAAAGACTGTGGTCAGCCAGCCGCTAAAGCCCGGGAAGCCCTTCTGGGTGAACCCGGGAATTCCGGCAAAGGGCAGGCTCAGCATATAAGTGAAACCCTGCATGCCGCTTCTGGGAATGGTCTTCAGCACCTGCAAGAATTGTTTGGCCGGAGCCTCCTGAAAGATTGCACCACCTGAATAGACGACATTTCCGGAGATGCCGATGCCGATGAACCCTGCGTTGTCTTGCTTTCCAGCCGCTTCATTAGATGTGAGATTTACCTGGTAGGTCTTGCCTTCGCCCGTGGTTATGGCGATGATCTGGCCGGGGCGGGTAGTATTCATCTGATTTCTGAAGCCTTCCAGGTTGACGATCTCCTTGCCATCAATCTTGGAGATCACGCTTTTGGCAGGGATGCCTGCAAACTCAGCAGGCGAGCCTGCAAAGATTGAAGCCACCATGATGCCTCTTGCCGGCTGTCCGGATAGCTGAAGGCTCTCCAGACGATCGTTGAAGAGGACCCGGATCTTTGCCGGAGAACTGCCGAGATGGCTATAGAACTGATCGAGGCTTCCGGTCTTATTTCCATTTACATCCTGAATTGCCATGCCGCTTTCCAGACCTGCCTCTTGAGCTGCCGAACCATCCTGTACATCAACTACTATTACCCGATCTACGGGCGATATGGCGCCTATTACCGGCCCGAAGAAGAGGGCCATCGCCAAAGCTGCAACGAGGAAATTGGAGAGAACACCCGCAGACAGGATCCTGATCCGCGCCGCTTTGCTCACCAGGGGCGGCTTATCCTTGGTGCCGAAGAGCTCCTCTTCGTCCGGTTCCACAAAAGCGGCTATTGGAGCGATAAAAAGGGTGATGATGCCCATAGACTTGACGCGCACGCCCTCCACTCGGGCAAGAATGCCGTGTGCGAACTCGTGTACCACCATAGTCACAAATAGGGCAATCCAACCCCAGACAAAGGGGACGTACTCATTCAAGCCAGGAATGAGAAGGATATTTCGGGGTGCGTTATAGCTGCTGGGCTGGGGCGGCGCCTGAATCATGAGGTAAGTCATGAGCAGAACCAGAGCCAGAAAATAGCCCATGCATAAGACTACCAGTGGAATGCCGGCAGAGGCTACGATTCTCCAGAACCTTTTGGGACGGCTCAACCAGTCTAACAGGTTCAGCCCCCTGGTTGTGCGCAGAAAGATTGCCAGAGGAATGCCATACAAGCTGCTAACGGATATTCCCCGGTTCCGCCATTTCTCGCTATCCTTCAGTGGCAAAAGAATGATGGAATACAGGCCGATCAGCGCCGCGGCTATCAACAGCCAATCCGAGAAATCAAGCTGTAACTGGAAATTCAAATCTTATCCTCGTAAGATCATTCTGGATACCATCTATATAAGCTGATAAGCTGCAGACTTGATCGGCTGCGTCGTATGACAAAAACCGATCTGCATCCTACATATTCCACAACCCTGGCTAGATCGATAGGATTGTGGCAGACCGCGAAATGATGGTTACTGACCGATAATGGTATTAACCTATTATAATCCATGGAGTACTATAATAATTGGCCTACCACGATTCTTTGTTGTTATAAATATTCTTAAATATATAATAATTATATAGATTGAAATATTAATAATAAATGTTTGCCATGCAGGTAAATAATAACAAGTGTCAAAAAAAAGAGCTTTAAAGGATACCCTGCTCCTTCAGCTCTTCTTTCGCCAGCTCCTGGTGCTTCTTCTCCAGGAAGCTATAGACATTGCCATGCGGAGCACCGTCAAGCAGCATCTCAATGGCGGTACGTGCGACCCGGACCTGCTCCGGATAACCCAAGACGGCTACTGTCTTGCCGTATACCGAGACTTTAGTGCCGGAGAGCCGCTCCATGATCTCGCGACTCCTTCCATCCTTGCCAATGATTCGCCCCTTGATGCGTTCCATATCGCTCTTGGTGCTGGCCATCTTGGAAATATCGAGCACATCGAGCATCAGCATCTCGTCATCCAGAATGGCCATTGCTCTTTCCGGTGAGAAGCCCCTGCCTATGGCTTTTACCAGGTCCATGACTCTCAGTCCCTGCAATGGATCTTCGGCAGATGCAATGGAGACCGTGCCGGTCTCGCTGTCTATCTCAAGAGTGGTCTTGGTCTTCTCTTCGATGAGGTGCTTTATGGACCCGCCGGGACCCACCAGCACACCTATGCGTTCCTCTGGAATCTTGATATCCATTGATCAGTCTCCTTTCATTTGATCTGCTCTTTTAATTTGATCGGCTTCTTTCTTTTGATCTGCTTTTTTCATTTGATCAGCTTCTTTATTCAGGGCTGCATCATCTCTATCCTTCCGAAGCCGGGTCCAGATCTCCTCAGACGAGCCTATTGCATACTTTTTCTGGAAATAGTGAATCACGTTGGCGATATCGCGTTCCAGGAACTTTCGGGCCATGGGATGGTCCAGTGTGACCGACTGTCCCATATCAATTATCACGGGCTCGCCTTCATCATAAAGTATATTGAACTCGCTCAAATCGGCATGAACGAGCCCCGCGCCATTATAGAGCACGGAGATATATTCAACAATTTTTTCATAAATGCGCTTTGCGTCGCCGGGTTCCAGGTCAACATCTTTTAGCTGAGGGGCAACCTGTTCGCCATGGCCTATGAGACTCATAACCAGAATGTTGTTCTTCATAGTTATGGGATGAGGCACGCGCACACCCATCTCTTCCGCCCGGGAAAGGTTACGAAATTCCTTGCGAGTCCAGGCCGAGACTATGGCGCTCTTAGTACCCTTCACGCTTCCAAATCTCGGATCGCCATGCATATAGTCCTGCATAGCATTGAAGTTGCTTGTGGATACGCGATAAATCTTAAGAGCCAGCTCTTTTTCGCCCACGATGGCCCTGAAGATGTTCGCCTCTTTTCCTGTGCAGACGGACCCGCCCAGAGCATCGATTACGCCTTTGCTGGCCAAGCTGTAAAGGTCCATCAGGGTGCGCTTATCGAAGACGGCATCATGGACATTCAGGTCATCGGAGTCCTTTATCCTGGTGCGAAGAACATCTATTCTGGTGTCGAAATCTTCATCCTTGGTACGCCTGCTCATGCTTGGTATGCCCGGCTTATGAAGTGCCCTTCAGGAACCCTTTGCGCTGCAGCCAGTCCACCTGGGGACCCGTATATCTCCAGACAACATCCGCCTTCTCGTTCTGGAAGTCCCAGGGAATAATTATGACTACATCGCCCTCTCTGATCCAGATTCTCTTCTTCATCTTGCCGGGTATGCGGGCCATCCTGGTTACGCCGTCGATGCCTCTGACCCTTATGCGATTAGATCCGAGCAGGCTTTCAACGTGACCGAATATCTCTCTATCCTGTTTGCGAGGGAGGCGGACCCTTGTTATTACGGCCCCTTCTTCCTCCCTTCCACGACCTCTATTATACAGCTTATCACCTCAAATAATAATTATGGACCTCAGATTAATGGAATTATCGGAGCCGTTTTGACATCCCTTGGGATGCAGACCCGAACAACCAAAGCAACCTTCTGCGCCATCGCAATCAAAAATGACTCATAAATAGTTAAAGCTTGTGTCGATCAATAATGCAAGTGGGCCCGACGCGATTCGAACGCGTGATCCCCGCCGTGTGAAGGCGATGTCATAACCAGCTAGACCACAGGCCCCCGGAGTAAGGAAGTAAGTCATCAGCTATTAGTATCTTGCCCCCGGGAAGAAGTTCTCAAGGCCGCTTTTAACCAGGCTCAGAGGAATTATTTAAATACTAATTCGCGAAGTTAATAAACTGAATGAGTTTTAGCCTCAGAAACCCAGCCTATTCCTTTTATGAACGACGTCTTACGGCCCGGATTCTTGCCGGAGAGCCGGTGACGCATGTGGCTATAATTCAGGATGGAAATCGCAGGTATGCCAGGCAAAAAGGCTTATCCAAGTTTCTTGGTCACAGCCTTGGCGCCGAGACCTCAGAGAAGGTCTCAGACTGGTGCCTGGATGTGGGTGTCAAGCATCTAACCCTCTATGCCTTTTCTACAGAGAACTTTTCCAGGGATGAGGCCGAGAAGCGCTATCTCTTTGACCTGATCCAAAAGAAGTTCAGAGATCTGAATCAATCCAAAAAGATTCACGCCAACGGAGTACGTGTGAGAGCCATCGGTAGAGTGGAGATGCTGCCCGAGGACCTTCGGGCAGAGATCATCCGAACCGAAGAAGCCACGCGAGACTACGATAAGATGTATCTCAATGTAGCCCTGGCCTATGGCGGCCAGCGCGAGCTCGTTGACGCTGCCCGTGCGCTGGCAGAGCAGGTTATGCAGGGAAAGATCAAGGCCGAAGAGGTAGACGAGGAGATGATTGCTCAGCATCTCTATCCTCAGAACGGCATTCCCGTCCCCAAAGTGGATCTGATCATCAGAACCGCCGGGGATTTTCGCACCTCCAACTTTCTGCCCTGGCAGGCCAACGGCAATGAATGCGCTGCGTACTTTTGTGCTCCTTACTGGCCGGAGTTTCGTAAGATCGACTTTCTGCGAGCCATCCGGACCGCGCAGACCCGAGCCTCAAGCCAACAAGCTTAATAACCTGAAGCATGCCATGAGGGATGTTTTGTCCCGATGGGGTAGTGGACATCCCGGAGGCCTGCGGAGCAATTTTTTAGCGCAGTAAGCCTTCAACCCGGGTTCGAATCCCGGTCGGGACGTAATATTTTGCGGATTAATGGAACTGAGAAAACCCGGGCTCCATTATAATTCTCAGAAGGTTTGAGAAACAAGATGCAAACTATGCGTCCGGCGATAAGTCTTTTAGGCCGTCTCGCGTCTAGCCCAGACGACTCCCAACATAATTTACGCAACCACTTTTGCAATTGCGACAGATGGATATAGTGGATACTGGATTTTAAGAACCTGATAATCATGAGCACACTGGTTACAGGCGGCGCTGGATTTATTGGCTCCAATCTGGTAGAGGAGCTATTGGCATCAGGCGAAGATGTTGTGATCCTGGACAACATGCATACAGGAAGCCCAAGGAACCTGGAGGATTTGAAGGGAAGCCTGAAACTGATCAAAGCGAGCTGCAATGATCTGCCGGAAATGGATCTTCATCCGGAGAAGATCTACCATCTGGGTATACCCTCATCCTCGCCCATGTACAAGAAAAATCCCTACCTGGCGGGAGTTGCTCTCAACGGCTTTACTGCGGTCTTCGAACTGGCCAGAAGATCTGGTGCCAGGGTGATCTATGCTTCTTCGTCATCCCTTTACAATGGCCTCATGCCGCCTCATCATGAAGATATGACCATTCAGGTGGCCGACTACTATACTGAGGCCCGGTTGGCCATGGAGAGGATGGCAGAGCTCTACAAGAGGCTCTTCGATGTCTCCTCGGTGGGAATGAGGTTCTTCTCCGTTTACGGGCCGAAGGAGACGGCAAAGAAGCAGTATGCCAACATGGTCACTCAATTTCTTTGGGAGATGAGAGTTGGCAAGACACCGCTCATATTCGGAGATGGAACACAAACCAGGGATTTCACTTATGTCAAAGATGTGGTGCGAGCGTTAAGGCTGGGCATGAATTCGAATTATCATGGCATCTTGAATGTGGGCACAGGAAAAGCCTACAGCTTCAATGAAGTGATCGAGATTTTAAACAAGAACATGGGCCTATCTATTAATCCGCAATATGTGGAGAATCCCATAAAGAACTATGTTCCACATACCCTATCTGACACCGCGAAAGCGGAAAAAATACTTGGATTTAGATCGAAATACGGCTTAGATGACGGGGTGAAGGAGCTACTCAAATTCTACTAAGGTCGTGATCTCTTTGGATTTTAAGGATAAAAATATATTAATAACAGGAATAAGTGGATTCGTAGGCTCGCT
>Ga0209745_1001538_pt1 | contig 13616 bp, 13 predicted proteins | sample BarGraNGADG00312_FD_184495 | JGI IMG/M metagenome (GOLD analysis project Ga0209745, IMG submission 184495) | Arctic peat soil microbial communities from Barrow, Alaska - Barrow Graham LP Ref core NGADG0004-312 (SPAdes) (version 2) | ecosystem: Environmental > Terrestrial > Soil > Wetlands > Peat... | reverse complement strand
GGGCGGCCGCCGCATACTCGGGTTCGGCGTCTGCCGGCCGTCCCAGCTCGAAGTTGATGACGCCACGGTTCACCCGGATGGCGGCGCGCTCCCGGGCCGTGAACCACTGCAGTTCAACGGCATCGAGTTCACGTGCTGCCTGGGCGAAGTCGCCGGTGCGCACGAGCACGATTCCCCGTTGGCAGCGGCATCGTGTCACCAGTTCCGGGTCGTTCCCGGCCACCTCCGCGGCTTCGGCGAGACGGCTGGTCGCTGCGTCGAGGCCCGCCGAGAGGAGTTCGGCCATCGCAAGGGTGAGCAGGCAGGCCACGCGGACCGCGTCCACGTCGTGCGAGGAAGGCTGGGTATCCAGCAGCTTGAGGGCCGTCCGCAGCGTGCGGGCGGCCCGCACCGGGCGTCCGGCGGAGTTGTCGGCCAGGCCCGCGAGCCGGAGCTCCCGGGCGCGGGCGAGTGGGTCTCCGCGCTCTGCCGCCGCCGTCAGATCTCCATCGACGGGGTGATCACCGGACGGTAGCCCTCGCGGCGCACCACGAAGTGGGCGCGGCCCCGCGGAATCTCGTCGAGCGAGAAGCGTCCTCCCGCGTCGGCTGTGACGGTGCGGGTGACGCCCTCACCGACCACGTCCACGTCGGCGCCGGGGCTGGTCACCCAGCCGTCGATCCGCACGTGGTGGGCCGAGCGCACCGTGGTCACCATCAGGCTCAGGGAGCCGCTGGTGAAGGTGACCGAGTCTGTCTCCTCGCTGCGGACGCCGACCAGTTCGCCACGGGTGAGCTCTGCGATGTCGGCCTCGAGCTCGGCGACGGCGAGGGCGAAGTCGATCCGGTCCACGAGGTCGGACGGCATCGGGTCGATGGTGTCGTACAGGGTCGCCAGGCCGGCGAGGATGCGCTCGTCGGTCGCGTCCATCGGGGCGTCTGCTCCCGGGTAGTTCTCTTGGGGCATTTCAGGCCTCCCAACTCGGATCGGAAAGAAGCATTGATCGCAGCTTGGCCAAGCAGCGTCCCCGGGTGGGGCCGATGCTGCCCACCGGCATGCCGAGGCTGGCAGCGACCCCGGCGTAGTCGGGACTCGCTGCAAAGGCGATCACCCGCAGCAGGGTGCGGCAGCGCTCGGGCAGGTCGTTCACGTGGCCCCACAGGAGCCGCTGCTGGTAGGACGTGATCGCGAGGTCCTCCGGCGTGGTCTCGTCCGCCGTCTCCGGTACGCCCCACTCAGAGGTGACGTCGCGCCCGGCGAGCCGCAACAGTCGCCAGCTCTCCCGCTTCACCGTGATCACCAGCCAGGAAACCACGCCCTTCGGGTCGGTGATGCTGTCGGCGGCATCCACCAGGCGCAGCCAGGCGGTCTGGATCGCGTCCTCTGCCACTTCCTTGGGCGCGTTCTGGGCCCGCGCGGTATGCCACAGCAGCGGGGTCAGCAGTGACACCAACGTGCGCAGCTGGCCACGGTCACCCTCCCGGTAGGCGACGAACGCGCTCGCAGCCTGGGCGCCGAGCGACGTGGTCATCGCAGCAGCCTCTTCGGGTGCAGGACGCGGGCTAGTGCGTCCCAACCACGCTTCTGCATCGAGGTGAGGTCGGTCGCTTCGCTGCCGAGCACGGAGATGGCGTGGGCGAGCTGCCCGGCAAGGACGGGGGCAGCGAAGGACGTGCCACTCCAGACGCCGAAGCCGCTGGTGTAGTCGTCCAGGTCGATGGTCGCCCGGTCCGGCGGACGTGGCGCCGTGCCGGCGATCACGCCCTGTTGCCCGGCCTCGGGAAGGGTGTCGATGCCGGCAACGTCGGCCGAGGCCTGGCTGCTGGCGTTCTGCTTGCGCGGCAGCGTCGAGACGATCGCAGCCCCGTGGCGGTAGGTGGTGACCCACGTGCCGCTGTTGGAGAACAGGGAGACCTTGCTCTGGTTCGGATTGAGCGAACCGACGCTGACCAGCGGCAGGGCGCCGCTGCCGGTGCCGGTGCTGCCGGCGAAGGCGGCCGGCAGGAACGGACGCGACGTGGCGTCGTTGCCGGCCCCGGCGACGACGATGATGCCGACCTTGCCCAGGTCACGAAGGATCGTGGCGAAGTTGGTCGCGGTAAGCCCTGACGGGTCGCTGTCCTCGTCCGCGAGGTCCTCGTGGTAGCACCCGAAGGACAGGGTCAGCACGTCGACGATAGATGCGGCGTCGTTGGTGGCGAGCGCCTTCAGTTGGTCATCCAGCAGGTCCTGCAGGAGTTCGAGAACGTCGTCCTCCGCCGCGAGACCGTCGGAAGTCATGATCGCCTGCGACTGCAGCCGCACCGAAGGCGCTGTCTGGCGGACGAGGCCGGCGATGAACGTGCCGTGACCGGCGAGCCGGTCGAACTCGCCGGTGAGCCGCGAGGTGATCCCCGTGCCACGGTCGGCGACGGGGTCGCCGACGATCTTGACCCCCAGCGATGCCGGGGGTGCGGCGTTGACGCCGACGACAGCTTCGTCCGGGAACCACGGGTGGTCACCGATGCCGGTGTCAGGCATGACAACCACCGGTGGGCGGTTCAGGCGCGGGGCCGTGCGGGACGGGTCGGCCATCACCACAGCAACCGGGGCCTTGCCGCCGTAGCCGGGTACGCCGAATTCGTCGGGACCCATCCCGATGCCGGGGACGTGGCTGCCGCCCTTGCCGATGCCGGGGACGTGGCTGCCGCCCTTGCCGACGCCGGACAGCTGCGTGGGTGTGGCGAACAGCACGTGCACGAGTTCGAAGGCCGGGGCGACATCGGGAGCCGCGATGCGGATCTGCTGCAGGACGTTCCACGCATCAGGCGCCTGCGCGCCCGCCTGGTCGATGACGACCAGTTCGAGACCGACGACCTGCTCCGACTCCAGCCCGGACTGCCGGTCGCGCTCAGGCCGGCGCGGAATCTCCTTGTAGTCGCGATAGCGCGACGGTGGGCGCAAGGCAAGACCTAGCCGCTTCAGCACGCCCGTGACACGTGCGTCCGGCGTCCAGAGCTGGTCGCCGCGCACGAGAAGGCGGTCGGAGATGTAGACGGTGTCGCCGATCTCCTGGTCGGGACGCACGATGGCGATGGTGGGGTCGAGCACTCGGATCACGGGGAACCTCCTGAGTCCGGCTGTGACCGCACTCTATGCAGCCACATCCTCACCTGGGTAGAGACACCGGTAAGCACTCTGATACACAACGGCGTCCACGCCCACCGGATGACAGCGATCACCCCGATGTATCACGCGCCTCCCCGAGCACTCTGACGGGCATGGTCGGACGGCCTGGACGATTCGGGGGGAGCGACCAGGACGGGCCGCGGCGGTGTGCGGGGGGTCGCCGCCGCGGCTACCGACCTCACCGTCTGGAGTTCACGCGCACGGCTGCGGAATCGCCCGTGCGCGTGAAGTCCCATGTCGCGGACGGGGTCAGCGCGGCCAGCAGCGCCCGGTCATGGGTGACGATGAGCAGCGTGCCGGTGAACTCGACGAGCGCAGCCTGGAGTTGCTCGATACCCGCAACGTCGAGATGGTTGGTCGGCTCGTCGAGCACGACCACGTTGACAGCCCTTCCCTGCAGCACCGCCAGCGCTGCCCGCGTCCGCTCGCCGAGGGAGAGGGTGTCCCCGGCCCGGCCGACGTGTTCAGCGCCGAGGCCGAACTTGGCCAGCAGCGTGCGGGTGGCGGCCGCGTCGGTCGTGCCGAGTGCCGCCATCACCTGATCGAGCAGGGGTTCGCGCCCGCCGATGGCGTCACGGGACTGGTCGAGGCGCCCGAGCGCCAACCGGGTTCCCCAGGAGATGCGTCCCGCAACGACTGGACGCTCGCCGTGGAGGGCTGCCAGCAGGGTGGTCTTGCCCGAGCCGTTGTCGCCAACGAGGGCGATTCGCTCGCCGCGTCCGACCTGGGCGGAGACGGGGCCCACGGTGAACGCGCCGTTGCGGACCGTCACCTGGTCGAGGCTGAGGACGACGTCGGCGGAGGGGGGTGCCTCCGTGATGGCATAGCGCAGCTCCCACTCCTTGCGCGGCTGCTCCACTTCGGGCAGGCGCTCGACCGCGTCGCGAACCCGGGCCGCCCGCTGGTCCATGCGGCGGGCGCGGTCCTCGCGGTACTTCTTCTCCAGCTTCATCCCGGGCCCCAGCCGCGCCGACTTCGCTCGGCCTTCGCGCGCCCACCCGGTCTTGCGGCGGGCCTGCTCGACGAGGTCCTCCCGCTGGCCTGCGTAGGTGGCGTAAGCAGCCTCCGCCTGGGCGCGGGCGAGGGCGCGGGCAGCGCGGTACTCCGACCAGCCGCCGGCGTAGTGGTTCACGGTCTGCTGCGGCAGGTCGAGCTCGAGGACGGAGGTGGCGACGGCGTCGAGGAACGCCCGGTCATGGGACGCGACCAGCACCGGGGCAGGGAAGTCGTGGACGAAGTCGGTGATCGCGTCGACGCCGGCCAGGTCGAGGTTGTTGGTGGGTTCGTCGAGCAGCAGCAGGTCGTAGCGGCTGACCAGGATGGAGGCGAGCCCGGCGCGGGAAGCCTGGCCCCCGGACAGGGTGCCGAGCGGACGGTCGAGGGCCGCGTCCAGCCCGATCCGGGCCAGGACTCCGGCAAGGCGCACGTCGAGGTCGGCGCCGCCGAGGCCGAGCCAGCGGTCGAGGGTGCGCGTGTAGGCGTCTCCGTCCTCGGGGTGCTCTGCGAGCGCCTCGGCTGCGTGCTCGAACCGCTGCTGTGCAGCTGCGACGCCGGTGCGACGGCGAACATAGTCGAGGATCGACTCCGTGGCCGTCGGCGGTGATTGTGGCAAATACCCAACCGTGGCGTCGGGCGGGGCCACGCGCACCCTGCCGGCATCAGCGCCATGCTCGCCGGCGATGATGCGCAGCAGGGTGGTCTTGCCCGAGCCGTTGGGGCCAACAAGGGCGGTGACGTCACCGGGGGCGAGGGTGAGGTCGAGACCGGAGAACAGCGGTTGCGCGCCGAAGGACGCGGCGACGCCGGAAAGGAAGAGGGATGCGGGCATTGTTGGACCTCAATCGCTGGCTGGAGCAGGGCGAGAGGTCAGATCCACATGCCTCTAGGTTAGCCGCTCGCCGCGCATCTGCGGCGAGGCGTATACCGAGCTCACCACTTCGCCGCCGAACCAGCTGGTGAGGCGGGAGGCCTCCTCTTCGAGAGCTTCGCGAGCCTCCGCGCCGGGCTCGCCGCGGTAGACGGCGCGGACGGTGCCGTCCTCTGTCTGCACCCAGCAGCCGACGATCCTGCCGTTCCACCAGGCGGTGGTGCCGCCGTTGCCCGCGTAGTCGAACAGGTAGGGCACGTCCTCCGGGTCGAGGTAGAAGGCGCGCTGCTTCCAGCCCATGGTGGTCGGGTCGAGGGCGGGCAGGAGCGCAGCCCAGGGAGTCACCGACTGTTCGGTTTCATCGTCGCCGGGCAGCACCCAGCCGGTGTCGCCGGAGTCGAGGGAGACCTGCACCGCGTCCACGTCGGCCAGTGCCCGTCGTACCGCGGCTTTGGTGGCGCCCAGCCACCAGACGATGTCGGCCTCGGTGCCGGGGCCGAAGGTCCACAGCCAGCGGCGGACGAGTTCGGCGTACCCGTCGGCCTCGGGCATCGGCTCTGGCACATCGCCATGCAGCCAGGTGGCCATGGTTGTCCAGCGGGGGCGGGAGATGCGCCAGTGGTGCACGTTGTTGCCGCGCACGAGCAGGCCGCGGGCGCCGAGCAGGGTGAGGATGCGCGGGGCCGCCGGGCTCTCCTGGCTCCACTTGCCGGTCCCGAAGACGATCCTCGCCTCCAGCATCGGCACCTCCTGGCGCAGCGTTGCGGCGTCCAGTGACTCTCCTTCGGCGAGGTGGTCGAGGACGGCCTGGGCTGCGGTCTCCACCCAGGCCGCGCCGTCTGCGGCCACGCCGGCCTTGGTGACGTCCTGGGCGAGGCGGCGGAACTCGGCGGTAGCCACACGTGCCGACGCGCTGCCCCAGGCAGCCGGAAGGAGGTCGCGAGGGAAGGCGAAGAGGGTTCGGCGCATGGCCAGCTGCTTGACCAGCAGCCGGGAGTCATAAAGGACGGCGTCGACGTCGGCGACGCTCAACGCATCGACCCGAGCCTGTAGGGAGAGGTGGACGGTGGGCGGTTCGGTGGCGTGCAGGACGGTCATTGCGCGCGTGGCGCTGACCGGGTCGGGGTAGCGGTGCTCGGGGTGGATGCCGTGGCGCCGGGCAAGCCGCGCGCGGCGCTCGACGTCGGGTATCTGCTGCACCGGGCAATGATCACCCACCAACGGGCGTGCGCCAAGACTCAGGGCTGGACGACGAGCAGGCCACCCACGGAGCAGGGGCCGGGAGCCGATGGAAGGCCCTGGATCATCACGGTCGCGGTGTCGGGACCACCGGAGGTGATCACGGCTGGAGGCTGCGGATCGAGGGTGAGCCCTCGGGCCGGATGCGGGATGAAAGGGAAGGTATTCGGGCCTCATTGAACTCCCCCCCGTAGCTCAATGAGGCCCAACGCCGGCTGCTCGTCAACCCCGCGCGGACCCGCCCTCCTCAGTTCCGCAACCGGTAGCTGACTGCACTTTGCTGCCCTGAAACCGCCATCCCAGAACACCCCTCCAGCACTACTAAGACCCGCACGGGCGGCAGGCATGACGCGTAAGTCGAAACTGGGCGGATTCCTTCCAGTCCTCGGTTCGCCGACGGCTGATCTGCCGACAGCAGCACGGCCTCCCGTTGCCGACCGACCGCGGGGACGCTGGGGGAATGAGTGAAACCACTGGCTCGCTGCTCCACCTTGACCACGAGCTGTACGACCGATTGTTCGAGCAACGCACGATCCTGCTGGGCGAACCCCTGGAGGACCTGAACACCAACCGGCTGTGCAACGCGCTGCTGGTGCTGTCGGCCAGCGACCCGAAGACCGACATCCGCTTCCTGATCAATTCCCCCGGCGGCTCGGTGCCCGGCATGCTCGCCATCCGCGACACCATGCGGGCCATCCCGAACGACGTGGCGACGATCAACCTGGGCATGGCCTACAGCGCTGGCCAGTTCCTGCTGTCGTCCGGTACGCGTGGGCGGCGCTACACGATGCCGCACGCGCGGGTGCTCCTGCACCAGGGCTCCGGCGGCATCGGCGGCGCCGCCATGGACATCGCGATCCAGGCCGACGACCTGCGGCGCACGCGCGACACCGTCCTTGGTTGCATCGCCGAGGACACCGGGCAGCCGGTGGCCCGCGTCGAGGCCGACTCGCGTCGCGACCGCTGGTTCGACGCGGCCGAAGCGCTCGAATACGGCTTCGTCGACCACATCATCGCGACCCTGGCCGACGTCTTGCGAGGACGCAGCCGCACCATCGGATTGGGGCAGACGGCATGAGCAGCTACACGATTCCCTACGTCACCACCCGCACGAACGCGGGCGAGCGGACCGTCGACATCTACAGCCGGCTGCTGGCCGACCGGATCATCTACCTCGGGACGGGCATCGACGATGGGGTGGCAAACGCCGTGATCGCCCAGCTGCTGCACCTGGCGAACGAGAATCCCGACACCCCGATCTCGCTGTACCTGAACAGCACCGGTGGCTCGATCCCGGCGACGCTGGCGATCTATGACGCCATGCAGTTCGTCCGTCCGCCGGTGGAGACCACGTGCGTGGGGCAGGTGGTGGCCAGCGCCGCTGTCCTGCTGGCAGGTGGGGCTGCGGGCCACCGTCAGATCCTGCCGCACGGCCGGGTGGTGATCCACGCCCCCGCCACCGAGGGACGCGGGACGATCCCCGACCTGATCCTCGAGGCTGACGAGGTGGCACGGGTGCGGGCGATGCAGGAGCAGTTGCTCAGCGTCCACACCGGGCGGACACCGGACCAGTTGCGGGAGGACACGGAGCGGGACCTGATCCTCACGCCGGAGCAGGCAGTGGCCTACGGGGTGGTCGATCAGGTGCTGAGTGTCGCTCCCGATTGATCAGGCGGCCAGGCAGACCGGGCCGCGGACGGCCGTGAGTCGTTCGACGGCGCGGGAGGTGAGGTCGGCGACGCTGAGCCGCAGGGCTCCGGCGAGGGCTGCGAGCACCTCGGAGGAGGGTTCCTTGAGGCCCCGCTCGAGTTCCGAGAGGTACTGGCTGGAGACGCCGGCGCTGCCGGCCACGTCGGTGAGGCGTTCGCCGCGGGCCGCGCGCTCCTCACGCAAGTGCTCGCCGACGGCCTCGCGCCACAGCGGTTCGGAACGCGCGGGAAGCTCCCGGCGGAATGGCAGCACCTGACCCATGGCGCAACTCTAGTAGCGGGTCACCAGTGCGGATGGATGGACGGACGCAGGAGCTCGTCGTACGTCTCGCGGACTTCCGTGTCGAACCCCTCCAGGTCGATCAAGCCTGCAGCTTCGGCGTTGGAGCTGGCCTGGGCGACGCTGCGAGCACCGGGGATCACGGCGGTGATGCCGGGCAGGGACGAGATCCACGCCAGCGTCGCCGCCGGGAGGGAAACCCCGGCAGGAACGGAAGCTGCGAGCCGGGAGACGGCCTCCAGGCCGACCTCGAAGTCGACTCCGGAGAAGGTCTCCCCACGATCGAATGCCTCGCCGTGCCGGTTGTAGGTGCGGTGGTCGTCCGGGGCGAACGTGGTCTCGGCCGTGTACTTGCCGGACAACAGGCCTGAGGCCAGCGGGACACGGGCGAAGATGGACACGCCGGCCGCCTCGGCCGCCGGCAGTACCTCGTCCAGCGGCTTCAGCCGGAACGGGTTGACGATGATCTGCACATTGGTGACACGCGGTCGCGAGATCGCGGCAAGGGCCTGTGCGCAGGTCTCCACGGACACGCCGTAGGCGGCGATCACCCCTTCGGCGACGAGCTCGTCGAGGGCTGCGTAGGTGGCGTCGTCCTCGATCACAGCTGTGGGCGGGCAGTGCAGCTGCACGAGGTCGAGCGTCTCCACGCCGAGGTTGGCCCGGGAGCGCTTCGTCCAGTCACGGAAGTTCAGGGGGGAGTAGTTCGCCGGTTCCTGCGGCAGGCGGCGTCCCATCTTGGTCGCGACGGTGATGCCGTGGCCGGGACGCTCGGCGAGGAACCGGCCGATCAGGGCCTCACTGCGTCCGTCGCCGTAGACGTCGGCGGTGTCGAAGAGGGTCACGCCTGCTTCGGCGGATGCTGCGAGGATCGCCGTGGCGTCCGCCTCGCTCACCTCGCCCCAATCGGCGCCGAGTTGCCAGGTGCCGAGTCCGACGACGGAAACGTCGCGCCCTGTTTGTCCCAATGGTCGCTGCTGCATGCCGCGACTGTAGCCCGTCTGCTGGTTCGTACCACAGCAGAAGTGCGTGGTTGCCGAGGGCGGGCACTTCCATCAGGGTGGCCGTTGGAGAGGACACCATGGCAGAAACGGTCACACATGACCTTGACGTCCCCGGCGGCGCGCTGGTCTACGACGTCGCTGGCCCATTGCCGCCGGCGGACGGGCAGCGTCCGCTGTTCATGATCGGCCACCCGATGGGCTCGTCCGGATTCGCCGAACTCGCGTCCCACTTCCCTGACCGGACGGTGGTGAGCTACGACCCGCGCGGGTGCGATCGAAGCCACGTGGCCGACGCCGACCACAGCCCACGGCAGAACGCGGAGGACGTGCACCAGCTGATCGGCCTCGTGGGCGGCGGCCCGGTGGACGTCTTCGGCAGCAGCGGTGGCGCGGTGACAGGGCTCGCCCTTGTCTCGCTGTATCCCGACGACGTGCGGGTGTTGGTGGCGCACGAGCCGCCGATCCTCGGGGTGCTGCCCGACGCCGACAACGCCAGGGTGGCATTCCGCCAGGTCACCGACGCCTACCACCAGGGCGGTTTCGGTGCGGGCATGGCCCGGTTCATCGTCCTCACGTCGACCGAAGGTGAGTTCACGCACCTGAAACTCGCCCAACCGGCGCCCGACCCGGCCATGTTCGGCTTGCCGACCGAGGACGACGGCGGCCGCGATAACCCGCTGATGTCGGGTGTCTCCGACCCCGTGATCGAGTACGACCTCGACCCGGACGCCCTGAATGCTGCCCCGACGACGGTCGTGATCGCCGCCGGTGTCGAATCACGTAGCCAGGTTCCCGGCCGGGCCGCTGCCGAGGTGGCCAAGCTCCTCGGCAGCGAACTCACGATGTTCCCCAGCCACCACGGCGGATTCAACGGCGGGGACGGTCCTTACGCGGGCAAGCCCGAGGAGTTCGCAGCCAAGCTCCGCGAGGTCCTCGCTGCCGGGTAGGACGCAGGTCCCGCCCCTTCTCACCGCAGCCCGCGCCGCCTCCCGCCGGGCGTTAGGCGCTTCTGGCCAGCGCTCTTGTCTGGAAGCGGGCGTGGCGCAGCGGTCTTCGCTCCGGATCGCATCTTCGGGGCGGGGTGACCTCGGGTGTGCCGTCTTTGGCGATTCGTACCTCCCATTGGTCACGGGTGCCGTATCTGGCCGGCTCGAGCAGGGCATGGTGGTGGTGGCAGAGCAGGCACAGGTTGGGCAGGGCGGTTCTTCCCCCGCACCACCAGGGCACCAGGTGGTGGGCTTCGCAGGCGGACGCCCGGGTGTCGCAGCCGGGGAAGATGCACCCGGCGTCGCGCAGGTCGAGGGCGGCGCGGATGTCCGGTGTCACCAGCCGCCGCTCACGGCCGACGTCCAGCACCTGGCTGGGTCCGCCGAGCACGGCCGGCAGGAGACCGCTGTCGCAGCACAGCCGGCGCAGGTCGCCAGCGCTGATCGGTTCGTCGGCTCCGATGAGTCCGGCGTCGGCGGCGTCGCGGCGCAGCTTGTCGTAGTCGAGGGTGACCACGACCCGGGGCCGGTCACCGGCAACCCGGGGTGCACGCTTTCCACGCTGGTGGCCGCCGATCATCGCCACCAGCGCATCGGCGCGGCGCTGTTGCGGGGTGAGGCTGGTGGCGAGCGGGTCCCGTTCTTCCAAAGCAGTCCGGCGCTTCGATTCCGTGTAGGCGTCGAGGATGGCGATCCAGGCCTCGCCGTCGACAAGCGGCAGGCTGCCGGTGAAGGTGACCGACCCGTTGCTGTCGCGGCCGAACACCAGTGACCGGTTGTGGTGGGCGGCCTCGGCCTGACGTTGGAGCCGCTTCTCGAGGTTCTCCTCGGCCTGCTGGGGTGCGACCTGTGCCAGGACCTGTGGGGCGGCTTTGGCGAGCCGGTCGGTGTCAATGCTCGCTGCCATGGACAGCAGCAGGTCCTGCGCCTGGGTCTGCTGGCCGTCGCTCAGCCCGTCCAGCCCACCAAGGACGGTGTGGATCGCCCGGGCCTGGTTCACACTGATGCGCCCCGCGGTCGCGGCATCAGCCACCTCGGGGTGTGCGGCGAGGTCGCGGGCCTGGTGCAGGAAGCCTGCCGCCTCACGCTTCGACATGCCGGCCTTGACCGTCAGCCACGAGCTCGTCGGCGTCCCCGCCGCTCGCATCGACTCCTGCGCCGCGTCGGCCTGAGCCAGCAACACCGCAGCCACTGCGGTCAGCCGCGACGCCAGCGCGCGTGCCCGCTGCGCGCACGCCAGCCGTTCCCCGCGCCCGGCCTGCGTGGCGTCGAACCCGTCGAGGATGCCCTCGATCGCGTCCAAGGCCCGCGTCGCGGGAGTCGGCTGACCTTCCATGTGAACAGTCAAACACCCGCCACTGACATTTTCGAACGTACGAGCGAATCCAGTGTTGTCAAAGTGTTGCCAGTTCGGTGAGAGCAGAGTTCCCACACGGCTCAGAGACAGTCGGGACATTCCTCTGACAGCCCGTCCTCGGGGCTGGCAAGGTAGAGGCCGCCTCGCTGCGCGCAGCGAAGGACTCGGTGAAGCTGGTCCACTTCCGTCCGTGGCCGCTCGACCTGGTGGCCCGGATCACCGCGGAAGTGGTCGCCCACCACCGCGCGTGATTCCCGTCGCACGCCGCCTGCTCGCGCCTCCTTGCTGACCACACCCGCTGCTGGGAGGCTTGGTGCGCGGCGGCGACCGCACTCGCCGGCCGGCAGAAGGGGCCTTGATGAAAGCAGTGCTGCTTGCCGGTGGTCAGGGCACCCGCATGCGCGAGGAGACCGAGTTCCGGCCCAAGCCGATGGTCGAGATCGGCGGCAAGCCCATCCTGTGGCACCTGATGAAGGTCTTCGCCGCCCAGGGCGTCACCGACTTCGTGATCTGCGCCGGCTACAAGGGTGAGCAGATCAAGTCCTACTTCCTCAACTACGCCGCCCTCAACGCCGACTTCACCATCACGCTCGGCGACCGCTCCAGCCTCAAGATCCACGACGCCCACCTTGAATCCAACTGGACGGTGACCGTCGCCGACACCGGCATGGACACCTTCACCGCCGGACGCGTGGAGCGCATCGAGCGGTACCTTGACGGCGAGCGGTTCATGGTGACCTACGGCGACGGCCTCGCAGACATCAGCATCGGTGACCTGCTCGCTTTCCACGAAGCTCATGGGAAGCTCGGCACGATCTCCACCGTCCGCCCGACGTCCCGGTTCGGCCTGGTGAACGTTGAGCCTGGCGGCCTGGTCAGCCAGTTCCGCGAGAAGCCGCAGATGGATGACTGGGTGTCGGCTGGCTTCTTCGTCTTCGAGCCCGACTTCTTCGACTACCTGCGCGACTCCGACCAGATGATGCTCGAAGACGAACCCCTCAACCGGCTGGCGGCACAGCGCCAGCTCGGCGCCTACCGACACGATGGCTTCTGGCAGCCCATGGATACCTTCCGCGAGTCACAGCTGCTCAACGAGATGTGGTCCTCCGGCAACGCCCCTTGGAAGATCTGGGGGTGACCGGGGCCAACCCAGGGAAGGGTCTCCTCGCAGAACTGGTCCGGTTCGGACTCGTCGGCCTTGTCAACACCGCCTTCGGCTTCCTTGTGTTCGTCATCCTGCAGCTCACGCTCGGAACGGTCGTGCACTACCTGGTGGTGCTGGTGGTTGCGAACGTCATCGCCATCGTGCAGGCCTACATCCTGCAGCGCCGCCTCGTGTTCCGCTTCACCGGTGGCTGGTGGACGGGCCTCCTCCGCTTCGCCACCGTCTATCTCGGCGCGTTCTGCTTCAACCTGGCGCTGCTCCCCGCGCTGCATGAACTGCTGCACATCCCCGTGATCCCCGCCCAGGCCATCGCCACCGTCGTCCAGGCCTTCGGCACCTATGCCGCGCACCGGCTGTTCACCTTTCGCAAGCCCATCGGGCCCTCCGTGCCGGACGCGCCTCCTGGCGCCGACAGCAGCCTCCCGGGCGACGACGTCACCCGGTAGTAGGGTCAGGCACCGTGGACGAAGCCTCCCCGAACGCTCGCAGCGTGCACCGAGTGAGCGTCGTCATTCCGGTGTACCGGGGCGAGACCACCCTCGAGCAGTTCGTCACCGAGGTGCTCGACCAGCCCGCCGACTGGACCAGCCCCGCTGGGCACCGGCTCCGCATCGACGAGGTCCTCCTGGTCTGGGATCGAGGCCCTGACCGCTCCGACACGGTCATCCGCAGGCTCGCTGCCGCCCATGCAGGCGTCCGCCCGGTCTGGCTCACCCGCAACTTCGGCCAGCATGCCGCGACGCTGGCCGGCATGGCCTCCTCCGGTGGCGATTGGGTCGTCACCATGGACGAGGACGGCCAGCACGACGTCGGGGCGATCGCCCTCCTGCTCGACGCGGCGATGGCCGAACGCGCAGGCGTG
>Ga0209745_1001537_pt1 | contig 13628 bp, 13 predicted proteins | sample BarGraNGADG00312_FD_184495 | JGI IMG/M metagenome (GOLD analysis project Ga0209745, IMG submission 184495) | Arctic peat soil microbial communities from Barrow, Alaska - Barrow Graham LP Ref core NGADG0004-312 (SPAdes) (version 2) | ecosystem: Environmental > Terrestrial > Soil > Wetlands > Peat... | reverse complement strand
CCGACCGCCGTCATGGCGAGCAGCGCCGCGACCCCCGCCCTCACCCTCAAGGGGGTCAGGCTTGGGTCGCGGCTCTCGCTGTCGTGCCGCAAGCTTGCTGGGTTCCTCAGGTGTTCAGACGACGCCGACGTGCGGCAACGACCACTGCGCCGCCGAGCCCGGCAAGAAGCAACCCGCCGGCCAACAGACCTTGGGCTCTGTCGCCACCGACCGCCGTGCTGCCGTCACCACTGGAGACGCCTCCGGTCGGAACCTGTCCCACCTGACTGCCGGTGCCGGTGCCGCCCGTGGTGCCGGTGGCCGCGCACGGCGTCGGCCTTGTGATGACGTTCGTGTCCAGCGTCACGGCGCCGTTGCGAGCCAGCAGGCGGCCGACCACGGTCGCGCCGGTCGTAGCGGTGATGCTCGACAGCGCCATGATGGTCCCGACAAACCTGGAACCGGTTCCGAGGGTGGCCGAGCTGCCGATCTGCCAGAAGACATTGCAGGACCGCGCGCCGTTGATGAGGTTGATCTGGCTACCCGATCCTGTGGTGAGCGTGGTCCCCGCCTGGAAGACGAAGGGGCCGGAGCCGCTGAGGGTTAGCCTTCCGGTCAGCCCGATCGATGAAGCGGAGTTGTAGACGCCGCGTGTCAGCGTCCTCCCGGTGAGGTCCCCAGCAATCGGCGAGGTTGGTCCCTCGCCGGCTGCGACGTTGTAGGCCGTAACCAGGGCGGTCTTCGCACGCTGTGTCACGGCGTCACCGTGATGGTTGGTTCCGGTCACCACTGGTGCGCCGGTGATCGTCGTCGTCGGGAATGTCCCGAGATCGCCATGAAGCGTGGTGGGTCCTGTGTTGGTGACGCCGGCTCCGGCCAGGACGACAAAGCTCGCCGCGGTGCCGAGCGGCACGGGGACTGCGGCGGCCTGGGCGTTGCCCGGGAGCGCCACGAGCAGCGCCAGGGCTGCCATCGACGCGATACCGAAGCGCAACTGTCGTGCTTTGGGCTCGTATTTGGAGAGCTTCATCGTGGATCCCTTCGAAGACCGGACCTGATGCTGAAGCCGCAGGCGACACAACGGTACAGCGTCAAACGCCCCAAGAGGACAATTCGACGCGCGATACCCACTACCGGCAGTCAAGGAAGCCGCATGGCTCCGGCCAAGATCTCAGTCGCGACTCACGCGTAGTTGCGGAACCCGCGCCCCACCTTGCGGCCCAGGTAGCGGGCCGTGACGAGCTGCTCGAGCAGCGGCGCCGGGCTGAACCCGCGCACCCGGAACTCGAGGTAGAGCTCACGCTGGATGGCCAGGGAGACGTCGAGGCCCACCGCGTCGAGAAGCTCGAAGGGACCCATCGGGTATCCGCAGCCGGTCTTCATGGCGGTGTCGATGTCATCGGCGCTGGCATAGTGCGCCTCGAGCATCTTGACCGCGTCGTTGAGGTAGGGAAAGAGCAAGGCGTTGACGATGAACCCGGCGCGGTCCCCACAGGTCACCGGATGCTTGCCGATCGCCCTGCACAGGTCCTGCGCCGTGGCCACGACGTCATCCGCGGTCGAGACGGTGTGCACCACCTCGACGAGCTTCATGATCTGGGCCGGGTTGAAGAAGTGAATACCCAGGACGTCCTGCGGGCGCTTGGTCGCCATGGCGCACTCGATGACCGGCAGGGAGGAGGTGGTCGTGGCCAGGATCGCGCCATCCTTGCAGATCTCGTCGAGGTTCTCGAACAGCGCCTGCTTGACCTTGAGGTCCTCCACGACGGCCTCGACCACCAGGTCGACCTGGGCCAGGTCGTCCAGTGCCGTGGTGCCGTTCAGATGCCCGGCGACCACGTCACGGGCTTCCGCAGTGAGCTTGCCGCGCTGAACCGCCTTCTCCAGGCTCTTGGCGATGGCAGCCTTGACCGCCTCTACCTTGGCCTCGGAGCGCGCAACGTACGTCACGGCATACCCGGCCTTGGCGAACGACTCGATGATCCCGGTCGCCATCGTGCCCGAGCCAACGACACCAACGGTTCTCACCGGTCGAAGGTCACCCGCGTGGGCTACAACGGCGCGCGGTGTGAGGTGATCGGCGACGACCGTGGAGCTGCCGGCCTCGTCATAGGTGTAGAAGCCGCGGCCGGTCTTACGACCCTTGAGCCCACCGGTGACCATCTGCTTGAGGATGGGGCTGGGCGCGTGCAGGCGATCGCGTCCCTGCTGGTACATCGTGTCGAGGATCTCGTAGGCCGTGTCGAGACCGATCAGGTCCATCAGCGCCAGCGGGCCCATCGGCAGTCGGCAGCCGAGCTGCATCGCCGCGTCGATGTCCTCACGCGAGGCATAACGGCTCTCGAACATGTCGACGGCGTGGTTGAGGTAGCCGAACAGCAGCGCGTTGGCGATGAATCCGGCCTTGTCACCCACGACGACGGGCTTCTTGCCAAGCCGTTCCGCCAGAGCCTTCACGTCCTCGATGACACCCTCCTCGGTGACGACCGTGCGGATGACCTCGACGAAATCCAGGACCGGCGCCGGGTTGAAGAAGTGCAGGCCGACGACCCGGCGCGGGTGCTGCGTGGCCACCGAGATCTCCAGGACGGACAGACTGGACGTGTTGGTGGCAAGGATCGCGTCAGGCTTGACGATCTGGTCCAGCTTGGCGAAGATGGCGCGCTTGAGATCGAGGTGCTCAGGCACGGCCTCGACCACGAGGTCGCACTCGGCGAGGTCGGTGAGGTCGGAAGTGAAGCGCACCCGGTCGTGCAGCTCGGTCCGCGCCTGCTCGGTCAGCTTGCCACGGGAGACCGCACGGTCGGTAGAGCGCCGAAGAACCCCCTTGCCCTTCTCGACAGCCTCCGGGGAGACCTCGACCGCGAAGACGTCAAGGCCGTTGCGGGCGAACACCTCCACGATGCCCGCACCCATGGTGCCGAGTCCGATCACGCCAACTGTTGCGAAGTCACGAGCCATGTGGGCGAGTCTGTCAGAGCGCCCGGGCGCATGGGAGGCCCCTGGCGCGTCTGTTGATCAAGTTCGCCGCTCGGCGATGCCACCAGACGGACAGGACGGGGGTATGCCGGGTGGCCCCCGCGGGCTCGGTAGGCTGCCCGCCGTGCGACTGGTCATAGCGCGGTGCAGCGTGGATTACGAGGGGCGGCTCCAGGCCCATCTGCCGTTGGCGACCCGGTTGCTGCTGGTCAAGGCCGATGGGTCCGTGCTCGTCCACAGCGACGGCGGTTCCTACAAACCGCTGAACTGGATGTCACCGCCTTGTGCGATGGCCGAGGTCGCCCCCGAGGAGCATGAGATCGCCGACGGCGTCGAGTCGGTCTGGGTGGTTCAGCACGCCAAGTCCGAGGACCGCCTTCGGGTGCGCCTGTACGAGGTGCTGCACGACTCGGACCATGAGCTGGGCGTGGACCCCGGTCTGGTCAAGGATGGCGTCGAGGCCCACCTGCAGCGGCTGCTGGCCGAGCACATCGTCACGTTGGGCAAGGGCTACACGCTGGTCCGCCGGGAGTACATGACCGCCATCGGGCCCGTCGACATCTTGTGCAAGGACGCTTCGGGGGCAACGGTTGCGGTCGAGATCAAGCGCCGCGGGGACATCGACGGCGTCGAGCAGCTCACCCGCTATCTCGAGCTGATGAACCGGGACTCCCACCTGGCGCCTGTCACAGGTGTCCTTGCCGCCCAGGAGATCAAGCCGCAGGCGCGCACCCTGGCCACCGACCGCGGCATACGGTGCGTGACCCTGGACTACGACGCGCTCAAGGGCATCGACGATGTGGGCTCACGGCTGTTCTGAGGCACCCGGCCAGGAGATGAGGCGCCACCCATCCGAGTCCACCTCGACCTCTGCGTGGGCACAGTTGGGCGGGAAGCGTTGTGTCGCAAGGTCATTGCGCACGTTGACCGAGAGCCTCGGGATGGTAAGGGACATCGCCCCGCCATGGGTGAATACGAGAACGGTCTCGCCGCGGTGGGTGTCGGCGATCTCCCCGAGCGCCGTCGCAAACCGATGGACGATGAGGTGACCGTCCTCGGCTCCGGGAAACGCGGCGTCGAGGTCCCCGTCCAGCCATGCGTCGAAGACCTGTTGTGCCCGCGGATCCTGATAACTGACCCCAGCCAGCTCACCCACCGAGAACTCCTGCAGTCCATCCGTGACGGCGCGTCGCACGCCCAGACCGGATGCCGCCAGATCTGCCGACTCGACGGCTCGACCCATTCGGCTGCTGTACACCGCGGCGATCCGTCGCGACCGCAGCGTGTCGGCCAGCCCGCTCACCTGTCTGCGACCGAGATCGGTCAGCCAGCCGCCGTCGTCCGACAGGACGCCGTCCACGGCGTACCCCGCGTGGCCGTGGCGGGCGATGAGCAGCGTGGCAGGACATTGAAGGTCACTCATGTCGAGACTGTATGCCGTCTCTCTCGCCCGGCCGTGCGCTACGTTCCTCGCGCCTTGTCGCGGCGAAACCACCGTTTCGTGCCATGCGAGGTGCTGATTCGGTGGTTTCAGGGCAACAAGTGGCGGTGGATCCGGCGTTCGCGTGGAACGCTAGTGAAGGTATGACGCGCCGTTGAAGTCGACGATCGAACCGGAGGCCCACTCGGCCTGCGGCCCGGCCAGGGCCATGATCGCCAGAGCCACCTCCTGTGTCGTTGCCACGCGACCGAACGGGCTTTGAGCCCGGATCGCTTGCCCTGCAGGGCTTTCGAGCATCTCGGCCGTCATGTCGGTGGCGATGAACCCGGGAGCGATCCCGACGCAGCCGATGCCGTGCGGTGCCAGGGCGACGGCAAGCGACTGCGTCATGGAGTGCACGGCCGCCTTGCTCGCACCGTAGGCGGGGACTTCCGGCTCACCGCGATAGGCGCCGCGGGAACCCACGGTGACGATGCGCCCGCGCGGGAAGCCGTCCGCCTGCTCGACGTCGATCATGTGACGCGCGACCTGGTAGGTCACGTTCGCCGTCCCAAGCAGGTTGACCTCAGTGGTGCGCCGCCACGAGCTGACCCACTCCTCGTAGGACGACCCCGCGACGTCACAGTTCAGCCGGCGCCCCTCCATGCTGGGATCATCGGCAAAGAGCGCCGCGTTGTTGACCAGGACGTCGATGCGCCCCAAGGCCTCGATCGCCTCGCCCACGAACCTTCGCACGTCCTCCGGTGAGGCCAGATTGCCTTGCACGACAACGTGTCCGCTTCCGTCGAGGCTCGACTTCACTGACTCGGCTTCGGCCCGGCTCCCCCGGCAGTGGATGGCGACACGGTCGCCGCAGACGTTCGCGAACGTGCGTGCCACTTCCGCGCCAACGCCGCGGGAGGCACCCGTGACGAGGACTCCGCGCGAGTGGTGGCACTGCTCGTGTTCCGCGGCCAAGTTGGTCATCTGCCCAGCCTAGGTCGGGTGCCAGAAATCGTTGATGTGCCTACCGAGCGCGAGTCCGACGAGACTTGAGGGCAAACACCAGCCACCCAGCATCCGTCAGTACGGCAGCGAGCCAGCCAAGATCGCGCCAACTCTGAGGGCCAACGGCTGCGAAGACCAAACCCGCCATCAGTACGGCGGCAAAGACAGCGTGGCCACTTGCCGCCGAAGGCAACCTGTGCGCCACATCTGCGTTCGACACATTTCCTCCTGAATTGCAACGGTTCTCGGAAGCCGAGATAGTGGCCCGCGCCTCGGTCAACCCGTCTTGTTGCGGCGGAACCACCGTTTCGGGCCATGCGAGGCGCCGATTCGGTGGTTTCAGGGCAACAAGCTGGTGGTGGACAGGCCGCGCGAGGCCCGGATCGCATCGACGATGCCGCCCATGATCTGGGTCAGCCCGAAGTCCTTGGGGGTGAAGACCGCCGCGACCCCCAGCCGTCGCAGCGCCTCGGCATCTCTCTCGGGGATGATGCCGCCGACGATGACGGGCAGGTCACCGGCGCCGGCTGCCTCGAGGCCGTCCAGCACACGCGGAACCAGCTCCATGTGCGAGCCGGACAGGATCGAGAGGCCTACACAGTGAACGTCCTCGGCCACCGCTGCGGCGACGATCTGCTCAGGGGTAAGCCGGATGCCTTGGTAGATGACCTCGAAACCGGCATCACGCGCGCGAACGGCGACCTGCTCGGCACCGTTGCTGTGTCCGTCAAGGCCAGGCTTGCCCACCAGCAGCCGCAGTCGGGTCCCGAGCTCTTCACCCGTGGCGCGAACACGCTCGCGGACCTGCGCCAGCTCGCCGCCCACGACAGCATCGCTGACCCCCACGGATCCGGAAACCCCTGTGGGCGCACGGTACTCACCGAAGACGTCCCGCAGCGCCTGGGCCCACTCGCCCGTGGTGACACCAGCGCGCGCAGCCTCCAGCGATGCCGGCATCAGATTGGCCCCGGACTTGGCGTCCATGACCAGGTGGGCGAGCGCCGACTGGGCTGCGCTACGGCCGGAGTCGGTGGAGTCGCGGTCTCTGCGCCACGCGACGACCGCGGCGGCAGCCTTGGCTTCCACGTCGTGGTCCACCGTCTGGATCGCCGCATCGAGGTCGGCGGTGAGCGGGTTCGGCTCGGTCGTCTCGAACTTGTTGACGCCGACAACGATGTCCAGGCCAGCCTCGATCCGTTGGCGCCGGAGCGAATGTGACGCCACCAGGGCCGACTTCATGTAGCCCGACTCGACGGCCGGAACGGCCCCGCCCATCTCCTGGACCCGGTCGATCTCGGCCCTCGCCCCAACAAGTAGCTCGGCTACTTTGGCCTCGACAACGCTGGATCCGACGAAGAGGTCGTCGTACTCGAGAAGGTCCGACTCGAAGGCGAGCACCTGCTGCATTCGCAGTGACCACTGCTGGTCCCACGGCCTCGGCAGACCCAGCGCCTCGTTCCATGCCGGCAGCTGCACAGCCCTGGCCCGTGCGTCCTTCGAGAGCGTGACTGCCAGCATCTCCAACACAATTCGCGAGATGTTGTTCTCCGGCTGGGCCTCGGTCAGCCCCAACGAGTTGACCTGGACGCCGTACCGGAAGCGACGCTGGGAGGGGTCCGTCACGCCATACCGCTCGAGGGTGAGTTCGTCCCAGAGCTGCACGAACGCCCGCATCTTGCACATCTCCTCGACGAACCGCACGCCCGCGTTGACGAAGAAGGAGATCCGTTTGACAACCTCACCGAAGCGCTCCGGCGGGACCTGTCCGGAGTCGCGGACCGCGTCCAGGACCGCGATTGCGGTGCACATGGCGTACGCGATCTCCTGCACCGGCGTCGCGCCGGCCTCCTGGAGGTGGTAGCTGCAGATATTGGTCGGGTTCCACATGGGGATCTCTGCGACCGTGTAGGCCACCATGTCGGTGATCAGCCGCAAGGAGGGCTGCGGCGCGAAGACATACGTGCCGCGCGAGAGGTACTCCTTGATGATGTCGTTCTGAGTCGTCCCCGCGAGCGCCTTGACCGCGGCCACAGGGTCCTGGCCAGCCATGACGGCTTGTTCCTCGGCGACCACCTGGTACAGCGCGAGGAGCCACATGGCGGTGGCGTTGATGGTCATCGAGGTGTTCATCCGGGCCAGCGGGATGTCGTCAAAGAGCGCCCTCATGTCGCCGACGTGCGAGATCGGCACGCCGACCTTGCCGACCTCTCCTCGGGCGAGCGCGTGGTCGGGGTCGTAACCGGTCTGTGTCGGCAGGTCGAAGGCGACCGAGAGACCGGTCTGCCCCTTGGCAAGGTTGCGGCGGAAGAGCTCGTTGCTGGCGGCGGCACTGGAGTGGCCGGCATATGTGCGCATGACCCACGCGGGGTCCCTACGGGGGCGGTCGGTCTCTGCCTGCGACATACCGCTGAACGTACCCGCCGGTATCGCCCGGCGGGGAGGGTTCAGGCGGTGAGAGGCACCACAGCGGCCGCGCCCACGTCCAGCCCACGCGTCAGGACCCGGTGCAGACGTGAGGCGCGCAGGAGGCGGTCGAGGCGCGGCGAGACGTCGACCAGGACCAGCCTTCGCCCCACCCGACGCGCGCGATGATGGAGCCCGACGATCACCCCGAGGCCGGTGGCATCATGGACCTCGGCCGCGGCCAGATGAATCAGCAGATCGCCGGTCCCCCTATCCAAGATGTCATGCAGGGCCACCCTCAGCTCGGCCACGGTGTGCACGTCCAGCCGGCCGGCGACGGAGGCTTCCTGGCCCAAAGAGATCTCCACGACGGACACGGGCTGCCTCCCCACGGCGCTCAATGTTCCCTCAGCGCCCAACGTCCCCACAGCGCGCAATGCCATGTTCAGCTCCCCTTGAGTCACACATGTCGTGCTCGCCCCGGAACCCGCCCGCGGCTCTTGACTATAGTGACGCCTCCTCATGCCCAATGGTTGTGAAGCAGGAGGTAACGATCTGATCACGACGCAGACTGGACGGGCGCTGGAGCGTCTGCCCGTTCAGAAAACTCAGATGTATGGCGCTTCGTCCGGTTCGCGGGTCACGTCCGCTCCGAGCCCGCGCAGCGCCTCGGCAAAGCCCGCGTAACCGCGGTCGACGTGGTGGGCTCGGCTGACCGTCGTGATGCCATCGGCGACCAGTCCGGCGATGACCAGTGCTGCCCCTGCCCGGATGTCGCTGGCCTCGACGGGAGCACCGGAGAGGCGCTTCACGCCATGCAGCATGACGTGGTGCCCATCGACGCGGGCGTCGGCACCCAGACGCGCCAGCTCCTGCACGGTGCGGAAACGTGCCTCGAAGACGTTCTCGGTGATCATGGCGCTGCCCTGAGCCACGGCGTTGTAGGTCAGGGCAAAGGGCTGCAGGTCGGTGGGAAATCCGGGGTAGGGCAACGTGGCCACGTCGAACGCCGAGCGACGACCGGTTCCGGTCACCCGAAATCCGCGATCCGTCGTCGTGACGTCCGAACCGGCATCGGCCAACAGATCCAGAGTCGCGCTCATGTGCCCTGGCACACCACCGACCACCTCGACGTCGCCACCGGTCGTGGCTGCGGCGAACGCCCACGTGCCGGCCGCAATACGGTCAGGCACCACCTCATGAGAAACCGGCGTGAGGACGCTGACCCCTTCGACCTCGATGACCGACGTGCCGGCACCCTCGATCCGGGCGCCCATCTTGGTGAGGAACCGGGCGATATCGACGATCTCGGGCTCACGAGCCGCGTTCGCCACTCGGGTCACCCCGGCGGCCAGTACCGCTGCCATCAGGATGTTCTCGGTGGCGCCGACGCTGGGGAAGTCCAGGCGGATGTCTCCGCCATGCAGGCCGTCCGGCGCCTCCGCGATGAGGTAGCCGTGGGTGACATGCACACTGGCCCCCAAGGTCTCAAGACCCGAGGTGTGCAGGTCCAGACCTCGGGACCCGATCTCGTCGCCGCCGGGGATCGCCACCTCTGCCCGCCCGCGCCGGGCCACCAAGGGACCCAGGACACAGATGGAGGCGCGCAGCGCCCGCACCAGGTCGTAGTCGGCGCGGTGCCCGATCCCGTCCGGGACGTCGATCGCGACGACCCCGACGCCAGCGTCGTAGTCGACGGTGCACCCGAGCCGGCGCAGCAGCTCGGCCATGGTCATCACATCAAGGATCGCTGGCACGTTGGTCAGCCGCGTCTTGCCAACGGCCAGCAAGGCGCCTGCCATCAGCTTGAGGGCGCTGTTCTTGGCACCGACGACCGACACCTCACCACGCAGGCTGGTGCCACCCACCACACGGAACCGCTCCATCACGGCGTGAGCCTATCGGTGCTCCATCTGAGACCATCGTGTCCATGGTCAACCTGACACGGATCTACACCCGCACCGGCGATGACGGCAGCACGGCGCTCGGGGACTTCAGTCGCACCACCAAGACCGACCCCCGTCTCGTGGCCTACGCGGACACCGACGAGGCCAACAGCTGCATCGGCGTGGCGGTCACCTGCGGAGCCCTGCGCGAGGATGTCCGCGCGGTGCTGGTCCGGATCCAGAACGACCTCTTCGACGTCGGCGCGGACCTGTGCACACCGCTTGCCGCCAGCTATGACTACCCACCGTTGCGGGTCCAGGACGTCTGGGTCGACGAGCTCGAGGCCGACTGCGACCGCTTCAACGACGAGCTGGAGAAGCTGCGGTCGTTCATCCTGCCGGGAGGCACTCCCGGGTCGGCATACCTGCATGTGGCCCGGGCGGTGGCCCGTCGTGCCGAGCGCTCGGCATGGACGGCGCTGGAGACGTATGGCGACCAGCCGGCGCCCGAGGGCAGCGACAAGGGAGTGGGTGGGATCAACCCAATCACCGCCAAGTACCTCAACCGGCTCTCGGACCTGTTGTTCATCGTGGGGCGGGTGGCCAACCTCGAGATCGGCGGGGACGTGCTCTGGACGCCGGGCGGCGGGCGGGCGCAGAAGCCCGAGAAGTCCTCCAAGCCCGAGAACGAGCAACGGGCACATCCCGCTGGGCCGGATCTGGGCGAGAGCTAGGCGACGTTGACCCCGCGCCCCGGCGGCGAGGCTTCGAGCCAGGTTCGCAGCGCGGTGTACGGAGCGCGGGCAAGGGCGATCTCGAAACGCGCCTGGCGATAGCGACAGTCGGCCCTCATGGCCAAGGGAATCAGGATCTCGGGACGTTCGCCGGGCTCGAGGGGCTGGCCGGCGCCGATATCGAGCAGCGCGCGCTCCCACCGCCGGGCCGGCCTCAGGGAGAACCCGGTGAGGGTGAACCACTCGAGTCCGGTCGTGCCGAAGCGCGCCAACCCGAAGCGCCAACGGTGGTCGCTGGGCTCTCGCAGCGCACAGACCGTCAGAGGCTTGCCGCGCGCAATCAGCCGACGTCGGGTGAATACGGCGCCCAGAACGGCGACGACGATGAACAGGGCGCCGCCGACCAGCACTTCACTGGTGAGCAGCAGTTCGTGCACCTCAGCGTCAGGCGCGGATCTGGGAGGCGTCGACGGCCTCGGCAACGATGGTGACCCGGTCGTGTTCGATCGAGAGGAAGCCGCTGTCGACCGTTGCCGTGTGGCTCTGCCCGGACGTGGACTCGATGCGGACTTCGCCGCTGACCAGAATCCCCAGCAGCGGCGTGTGACCCGGCAGGATCCCGAGCTCGCCCTCGACGGTGCGTGCACTGACCTGCTTGGCCTCGCCCTCCCAGACCTTGCGATCTGCGGCGACGAGCTCGACGTGCAACTGACTCACGGTTCCTCCGCTCACGAACGTGTGTGCCGAGTCTATCCGGCGGCAACCGGTGCCCGGTCACCCAGGTCCGGCACGGGCCCGACAGCCACGCCCACGCCTTTGCTCACTTCAGGCCGCTCCCGGAGGTCGGATTTGGCCCAGAAACCGGCCTGAAGCGAGCAAGGCCGTGGGGGTCACGACGGAACGCGTCACGACGGAACGGGTCAGGCGGCGCGCCCGAGAGCGCATCCGCCATACGTCCGGACCAGATCCTGTATGACGGCACGAGCGTTGGCGTCGCGGACGTCGCCCGGGACGCGCGGTAGGAAGTCGTCCCAGACCGCCATCATCGTGCCGCGGAGCTGGGGCATCCGAGTCGGCCGGGCGATGAACAAGATGTGGGCATGCGCGCCGCCGTCGCCCCACTTGCTGACGTGGACGCGGGCCACGCTCGGCAGGGCTTCGATGGCGGCACCGAGGGCGACCATGATCTGCCCCATCTCGGCGGCGCGATCTCTCGGCAGGGTGGTGAAGTCGTGGTGGGCATGCGGCGAGAGCATGAGAATGACGGGCGCGCCGGACTCCTCGAACAGCCGGACCTTCCAGTGCTGATCGGCCCAGAGCGTCCACTCGTCGTCCGGCTGTGGCGCCGCACAGTGGCACTGAGTCGGGTCCTCGCCAGCGCGGGGCGGCTCCGCCTCGGCGAGGGGCCCAATGCGCTTGAGCCGCAGGCCTTCTGCCTCGAACGGGAAGATCTCCCAGTACGGAATGCCGTCGGAGGGGATCGCCAGGCGGCCCTCGTCGTCGGCTGCGGCCATGACCCGTGCGTAGTAGTCCTCGATCTTCTCCGGCATGTCGTCAATCCTTGCTCAGTTCAGACCGCTTTGCTCAGTTCAGACCGCTCCCGGGGGCCGGAATCGGCTCAGAAACCGGCCTGAACTGAGCAAACGTGCGCTGGCGCGACTCTCAGGTCGAGATCAGAGGTTCTTCTGGATCTCGGCCCATTGACGCTCGACGTCGTCGAGGCCGCCGCACATGTAGAACGCCTGCTCGGCGACGTCATCGAGATCACCGTCCGCGATCTTGGTGAAGCCCTCGATCGAGTCGGCCAGCGAGACCGTCGAGCCCTCGAGGCCGGTGAACTGCTTGGCGACGTAGGTGTTCTGCGACAGGAACCGCTGGATCCGGCGAGCCCGGTTGACCAGGATCTTGTCCTCTTCGGAGAGCTCGTCGATGCCCAGGATCGCGATAATGTCCTGAAGCTCCTTGTTGCGCTGCAGGATCGAGATCACCCTGACCGCGGTGTCGTAGTGGTCCTGGGAGATATAGCGCGGGTCCAGGATTCGCGATGTCGACGTCAGCGGGTCGACGGCGGGGTAGATACCGAGCGAGGCGATGTCGCGCGAGAGCTCGGTCGTGGCGTCTAGGTGCGCGAATGTCGTGGCCGGCGCGGGGTCGGTGTAGTCGTCAGCCGGCACGTAGATCGCCTGCATCGAGGTGATCGAGTGACCGCGAGTGGAGGTGATGCGCTCCTGGAGCACACCCATCTCGTCGGCGAGGTTGGGCTGGTAACCAACGGCTGACGGCATCCGGCCGAGCAGCGTGGAGACCTCAGAACCGGCCTGGGTGTAGCGGAAGATGTTGTCAATGAACAACAACACGTCCTGCTTCTGCACGTCGCGGAAGTACTCGGCCATCGTCAGGGCCGAGAGGGCGACGCGAAGGCGCGTGCCCGGCGGCTCATCCATCTGACCGAACACGAGGGCGGTCTGACCGAGAACTCCGGCCTCGTCCATCTCGACGATCAGGTCGTTTCCCTCACGGGTGCGCTCACCGACACCGGCGAACACCGACACACCACCATGGTCCTTGGCGACGCGGGCGATCATCTCCTGGATGAGCACCGTCTTGCCGACACCGGCGCCACCGAACAGGCCGATCTTTCCACCCTCGACGTACGGGGTGAGCAGGTCGATGACCTTGATGCCGGTCTCGAACATGACCGTCTTGGACTCGAGCTGGTCGAACGCCGGCGCCGGGCGGTGGATGCCCCAGCGCTCGGTGACCTCGAGCTTCTCGTCGCCCTTGAGGTTGAGGCAGTCGCCGGTCGTGTTGAACACATGACCGAGCGTGACGTCGCCGACGGGCACCGTGATCGGGCCGCCGGTGTCCTTCACCGCGGCGCCGCGGACCACACCGTCGGTGGGCTGCAGCGAGATGGCGCGGACCATGTTGTCGCCGATGTGTTGGGCCACCTCAAGGTTCAGGCTCTTCTTCTCGCCCGACAGCTCGACCTCGACGGTGAGCAGGTTGTACATCGATGGCATGGCGTCGGCGGGGAACTCCACGTCGATGACCGGGCCGATGATGCGGGAGACGCGACCGACTCCCCCTCGGGCGGGGGCGCCCGCAGCGTTCTCTGAGATTACGGCAGTCATTAGCTCTCTCTACCTTCTTACTTGGCGGACGCGAGGGCGTCGGCGCCGCCCACGATTTCGCTGATCTCTTGGGTGATCTCGGCCT
>Ga0209745_1001535_pt1 | contig 13648 bp, 8 predicted proteins | sample BarGraNGADG00312_FD_184495 | JGI IMG/M metagenome (GOLD analysis project Ga0209745, IMG submission 184495) | Arctic peat soil microbial communities from Barrow, Alaska - Barrow Graham LP Ref core NGADG0004-312 (SPAdes) (version 2) | ecosystem: Environmental > Terrestrial > Soil > Wetlands > Peat ... | reverse complement strand
GCCGCCCACCGCGTTCCACGTGCCGATCGAGAACTGGTACAGGCCGTAGTAGGTGCCCGAGGCGCTCACCGCGGCCGGGTTGCCACCGGACTCACACTGGGCGAGGGAGGCCCACACGCCGGCGGGGGCGGAGCCCAGGGAGGCGGACGCCGTTGCCACGGGGCGGGCCTTGGTACCGGATTCCACGATCTTGCTGACGGGAGCCACGGCCACGGTGTTCGAGAGCTCGGTTGCCTGGGTCTCGACGCCATCCACGGTCACGGTGGCGAACACGACGGTCCGCTCACCCTGCTGACCGGCCTGGACCACGCGGGTCTGGCCCTTGTAGAGGTCGGCGGTCTCGCGGGTCTCGGTCTCGAAGGCGACGCCCTGCACCTCGGTGCGCTCGCCGTTGACGATCCGGGTCACCTTCACGGTGACCGCGCCGTTCTGGCCGGCGGTGATGACCACCTCATCGGTGTCGGAGACGGTCACACCGAATACGGTGAGCGCCTCCCCGAGGGTGGTGGCGTCCGCGAAGTGCTGGGTGTTCTCGGTGCCATCCACGAGGACGGTCACGTCCGCGCCGATGGCCAGTGGGATGCTGAGGGGGTCGCGGCCCGCGGAGAGGCTACGCGAGGAGGCGAGGAGCGAGCCGTTGCGGCCGGAGGCCTGCAGGTCGGCGAGCACGTCGGCGGCCGAGTCCAGAGTGGTCCAGATGGTGGTGGCCTGGCCGTCGATCATGACCTCGACCGGATCGGCGATGCGGACCACCACAACGCTGCCCTCGGTGAGCGCCGCGCCGGCGCCGGGCGCGAGCTCGTCATGCTCGCCGAGCGTGATGTCCTCGTCCGCGAGCAGGCCCTCGACGGACCCGGCCCAGGTGGACACGGTTGTGATGTTGCCGTCCACGTCGAGCTCGACGGTCTTGTGCGCGGAGGCTGCCACGGCACCACCCATGACCAGCGCGGGGACGAGAGCGGCGGCAACGGCGAAGCGGTTGCGGCGCGAGCGGCTCGGGGTGGCGGTGTCCGCGGCAGAGGCGGTGTCTGCAGCGGTGGCGGTGTCCGCACCAGAGGCGGTGCCCGCGGGAGTTTCAAAGGTGGCCGTGAGATCGGCGGAGGTGTCGGTGAGGTTTTCGTCGGACTTGTGGAAGTCGCGGGAGTTGGTCACGTTGTCCTTCATCAGGGGGCCCGGGCACGAGACGACACGCGCAAGCGCGGTGGATTCGATCCGGCTTCGTGGGCTTGTCCGCACCGCGGACCTGCCCTCTTCCTCGAGCGTAACCGAATCGTTATCAACCAGGCCAGACGAGTTGCCGCAATGTGAGCGGTCTCTCAGTGGCGAGTTTCCGCCGAAAACCCGAGTGGGCGCCCCCTCCGGGACGCCCACTCAAAGCAATCTCCCGGCGTCCACGGCTGCCGGGCGCGCCGATCAGTACCAGTGGTAGGACTGGGAGTGCGACCAAGCCCCACATGGGGTGCCGTACCGGCCGGCAATGTAGTTCAGGCCCCAGGTGATCTGCGTGGCGGGGTTCGTCCGCCAGTCCGCGGCCACGGTGCCCATCTTGGAACCGGGCAGAGACTGCGGGATCCCGTACGCCCCCGATGACGCGTTCGAGGCCACGTGGTTCCACCCGGACTCGCGCTGGAAGAGCGAGTCGAGGCACTGCCACTGGCTCCCTGTCCAGCCGCGCGCGGCCGCGAGCGCGGCACCGATCTCGCGGTTGGAGCCGGCGAGGACCGGTCCGGAACTCGGTGCGGAACTCGATGAGGAACTGGAGGACGCGGTCGCGGGCTTCGCCGCCGCCGCAACGGGCGCGGGCTTCGCGCGCGTCCCCACGGCGATCACCTCGTCCACCCGCTGCTGCGCCACGGTGGAGACCAGCATCTCGCGGCCCACCTCGACGCCGTCGATCATCGTCACGCGGTACGTGTGGGAGGCAACGCCGTCGACGCCCGCGGTGGTGACCTTCTCGGTGCCCACGTACAGGCTGGAACTCTCCACCTTCTGGCTCTGGTGCGAGTCCACGACCTGCTCGGTCACCTGCGTGACCTCCACCCGCTGGATGGTGACGCTCATGCCATCCCGCACGGGGTTGGAGAGCGCGTCCGAGGTGATGTCGTCGGCGTCCACCACGACACCGGCCTCAGCCAGCGCCTCCGCGAGGGTCGCCGCCTGGGTGGTGTGCTCGACGGTGGCGCCGTCGGCCACGATGCTCAGGGTGGTGGCTGGGACCTGGTCCAGCGCGATGCGGCCGAGGAGCTCCGACCGCGAGGAGAGGTCAGCGTTGGCGGCCTCGTCGGCGGCGGTGACGTCCACGCCGGCCCGGAGGTCCAGGGAGGTGGTTGGCGCGGCGTAGCTGGGTTCCGGTTCGAGCGACTGCGCCACGAGGACGCCGCCGATGCTCGCCGCGAGGGCGCTCGCGAGGGTGACGCGCGCGATCCGGTTGATCAGGCGCTTGCGGGTCGCGGGGTCGACGGCTCGGGTGGCGGGCGCCGGCTTCGCTGCCGGCACGGCACGACGACGGCCGTGGTTCTCAGAAGTCACAAACGGATCCTGACGGGAGGGAGGACAGGTTCATTCGACCGTAACCGAATCGTGATAATCCTGCCAGAGCCTTGGCGGGCCGAATTCCTCACACCCCGTGACGAAAGTGTGAAGGATACCGCATCAGCTCCACCACTGGCCGTAGACACGCCGTGTGTTGGCCATCAGCACCTGGCACGCCTGCGTGAGCTCAAGCTCCAGCGCCTGGGCGATCGCGCGCACGGTGTGCGTCATCAGGTACGGGGCGTTCGGCCGCCCGCGGTACGGCGCCGGCGTCAGGTAGGGCGCATCCGTTTCCACGAGCACGCGGGAGGGGTCAATGTGGCGGCAGGCGTCGCGCAGGTCGTCGTTGGTGCGGAACGTGATCGGCCCCGCGAACGACGCGTACCAACCGTTCCGGCTCACGATCTCCGCCAGCTCGCGGTCCCCGGAGAAGCAGTGGAAGACGGTGCGCTCGGGGGCACCGTCGCGCCTGAGCACGTCCAGGACCTCGGCGTGCGCCTCCCGGTCGTGGATCTGGAGCGGCAGCCCCAGCTCCTTGGCGATCTCGATGTGCGCGCGGAACGCCCGGCGCTGCACCGCGCGCCCCTTGTCCCCCGCGCGGAAGTTGTCGAGCCCGGTCTCCCCGATCGCCACCACCAGCCCCCGGCTGGCCTCGGCGATCTCCGCGACCCGGCCGACGGCGTCGTCCAGGTCCGTCTCGTGGTGCGGCAGGAACCGCGGCTCCCAGCCGTCCGGCCCCACCTCGCGCACGCCGGCGTGGCGCGGCGCCTCGTTGGGGTGGATCGCGATCGCGGCGGCGACGGCGTCGTGCGCGCGGGCGAGGTCGACGGCGGCCTGCAGCCCCGGCAGTTCGCAGCCCGAGTGGATCATCGCCACCACGCCGGCCCGCGCGGCCCGGGCGATCTGGACGTCCATCGAGAGTGACTCGACCCCCTCCGGCAGCTCGACCGCGGCGTCCGCCCCGATCGTGAAGTGGGTGTGGTTGTCGGCGACGGGGCTCGGCAGCTCCTCCCCCTCCGGCGGGAATCCCACCGGTTTGGGCTTAGCCATTGCCACTCATGCGCGCGATCTCCTCGTCCACAATCGCCTCGTCGAGCTTGGTGAAGACGGGGGTCGGCTTCCCGACCGGCGTCCCGACGACGACCGGCCGCGGCCCCCACGCCGGAGCCGACGTGTAGTCGCCGGTGATGACGGGGTACTCGTAGCCGCCCTCGGGGTCGGTGACGTGCTCGATGCGGGGCAACGGGGCGACGTCGCCGCCCCCGCCGAACATCGCGTCGATCGTGTTGGCGGAGTGCGGCAGGAAGGGCGCGAACATCACGTTCAGGCTCGAGACCGCCTGGCAGAGGGTGTGCAGGATCGTGGCCAGACGCTCGCGCTGCTCGGGCGCCTTCAGCTTGAACGGCTCCGTGTCCGCCACGTACTTGTTCGCCTCGCTGACCAGCCGCATCACCTCGCCGATGGCGGCGCGGAAGCGCTGCTGCTCGATGAGGGCGCCCACGGTGGCGAACCCGCCGTCGACGGCGTCGAGGAGGCGCTGGTCCTCCGGCGCGAGCGGGCCCGTGGCCGGCACCTCGCCGAAGCTCTTCGCGACCATCGCGGCCGTGCGGTTCACCAGGTTCCCCCACGCCGCCACCAGCTCGCCGTTGGTGCGGCGCACGAACTCGGACCAGGTGAAGTCCGAGTCCTGGTTCTCGGGACCGGCGGCGGCGATGAAGTAGCGGACGGCGTCCACCTGGTAGCGGGAGAGCATGTAGCCGATGTAGATGACCACGCCGCGCGACGAGGAGAACTTGGCGCCCTCCATTGTCATGAACTCGGATGAGACCACCTCGGTGGGGAGGTTCAGCACGCCGTACTTGCCCGGGGTGCCGCCGCGGGAGCCCTGGCCGTTGTAGGCGAGCAGCTCGGCCGGCCAGATCTGGGAGTGGAAGACGATGTTGTCCTTGCCCATGTAGTAGTAGGAACGCGCCTCCGGGTTGTTCCACCACTTGCGCCAGGCCTCGGGGTCCCCGGTGCGGCGCGCCCACTCGATCGAGGCGGAGAGGTAGCCGATGACGGCGTCGAACCAGACGTAGAGGCGCTTCGTGGGCTGGCCCTCCCAACCGGGGACGGGGATACCCCAGTCGATGTCCCGGGTGATCGCGCGGGGCTTGATCTCGTCCAGGATGTGCTGGGAGAACTTGATGACGTTGGGGCGCCACGTCCCGGTGGCCGCGCGGGCCGCGAGCCACGTGCCGAGCTCGTCCGCGAGCGCCGGCAGGTCCAGGAACCAGTGGTTGGACTCGATGAACACGGGGGCCTCGCCGTTGATCTTGGAGCGCGGGTTGATGAGGTCCGTGGGGTCCAGCTGGTTGCCGCAGGTGTCGCACTGGTCGCCGCGGGCGGAGGTGTCGCCGCAGATGGGACACGTGCCCTCGATGTAGCGGTCCGGCAGCGTGCGGCCCGTGGACGGGCTGATCGCCGAGAGGGTGACCTTCTCCACCAGATAGCCGTTGTCCCGCACCGTGCGGAACATCTCCTGCACCACGGCGTAGTGGTTGGTCGTGGTGGTACGGGTGAAGAGGTCATAGGCGAGCCCGAGTCGCGTGAGGTCCGCCACGATGATCGCGTTGTTCTTGTCCGCGAGTTCCCGCGGGGTCATCCCCGCCGCATCCGCCGCGACCAGGATCGGGGTGCCGTGCTCGTCCGTGCCCGACACCATCAGGACGTCATGGCCGGCCATCCGCATGTAGCGGGAGAAGATGTCCGAGGGCACGCCGAACCCGGCAACGTGGCCGATGTGACGCGGGCCGTTGGCGTACGGCCACGCGACCGCGGAGAGGATCGAGGTCATGATCCCAGCGTAGTGCGGGCAGGGAGAGGGGTTCGCGCGCGACTAGCGTTGCAGCATGATCGTCGAACCGTCCTGGCACCTCGCACTCGCACTCGTCCTGCTCGTGTCGCTGGCGCTGGCGTGGTCGCGGCTCGGGAGGCTCGGGCTCGAGCGGAGCGTCCTGGTGGCGGCGCTCCGGGCCGCGGTCCAGTTGCTCGGGGTCTCGTTGATCATCGTCGCGGCGCTGACGAACGTGTGGGGATCCGTCGCCTTCGCGCTGGTCATGTTCACGGTGGCGGTCGGCTCCTCCGCGAAACGCATCGAGGCCCGACGCTCCTGGCCGTGGGTGGCGCTCGCGATGGCGTGCGGCGTGCTGCCGGTCCTGGCCGTGATCTTCCTGAGCGGCACGACGCCGTTCACCGGGATCTCGATCGTGCCGATCGCCGGGATCATCATCGGCAACACCATGACGGGAAACACTCTGGTGTCGCGCCGGGCGTTCGCGTCGCTGCGGGAGGAGCGGGGACCGTATGAGGCGGCCCTCTCGATCGGGCTGGAGCGGTCGGACGCGATCCGGGAGGTCATCCACCGCCGCACCCCGGAAGCGCTGTTCCCCAACCTCGACCAGACCCGAACGGTCGGCCTCGTCACCCTTCCCGGCGCGTTCGTGGGAGTACTCCTCGGCGGCGGCACCCCCGTCCAGGCCGGCGCCGCCCAGCTCATGGTGCTGGTGGGCGTCATGGCGGCACAACACGGCACGGTTGTGATCGCCGAGCGCTTCATCCGCCAGGCGCGGCTCCTCCCGGCGGACCTCAAGCTCGCGCTCCGGCCGTAGGGATCCACTGGGCGTTGGCATCCACAGGCGCGTTGGCGGAGGGCCCTCCACAGGGTCCTCGGCCCACCCGCCCGCTCGCGGGCTCTCGGCACCACACTCCGGGGTATGGACATGACGGCGAAGCTCCGCGAGTTCCACGGCGCCGCGCGGTACAAGGACCTCGTCGCGACGCCGGCGGAAGCCCGGGACCTGCGGCGCGCCGTCGACGCCGGCACCGTTGTCAAGCACGGACCCGGGCTGTACGCGCTCCCGAACGCCGACCTCGCCGTCGTTGCCGCGCGGCACTTCGGCGGGCGGCTGACGGCGGAGTCGGCGCTCGCGTGCCTGCCGGGATTCGACACCGGGTCGCGGCGCGAGATCCACGTCGAGGTGCCGAGGAACTGCTCGGCCACGCGGCCGAAGAAGCTGAGCGGAATCCCCGTCGTTGTGCATCGCCACTCGGCGGGGATTCGGCCGGACCCCTTCGACCCCCCTGTGGTGCCCGTGGCGCGGGCGCTCGCGCAGATGTTGCGCGGGCGGAAACTCGCGATGGCGATCGTCGCCGTCGATCAGGCGCTTAACCGCGGTCTGGTCACGCGCGAGGACATCGCGGCCGAGTTCGCACGCAACGAGCCGCGGCTGAGGCGCTGGGCACTGGAGAACTCGCACCCTCGGGCGGCCTCGCCGCTTGAGACCCTCGCCCGCCTTGTGCTGGCCCTCTCCGGCGTGCAGTACGAGGTGAACCCGCACATCGAGGGCGTCGGGTTCGTGGACCTCCTCGTGGAGGGCTGGATCGTGATCGAGACGGACGGGTTCGCCTATCACTCCGATCGGGTGGCCTTCCAGAACGACCGCCGCCGGGACCGCGAGCTCCAACAGCGCGGCTACGTCGTCTTCCGCTTCACGCGAGACGAGATCATGGCTGATGCATGGATCGTCGCCCGGGCGGTGGAGCGGGCGCTTCGCGGCCGCCCTCGCGCTGCACTGCCCATGGGGGCCGCCTAGGATGACGAGCGCGGCGCGGCGCTGGCTTCGCTCCTCACGCGGGCCGGGGTCACCGACGTGGACATCGTGGGGGTCGCGGACCGAATCGCCCGTTTCGCCGCCGATCACCGGGGCGTGGCTGCCGATCCTCCTGGACACAGCTGGTGCGTGGCGCGCGGGCCTACTCTGACCGGAGTGCCGCCTCGTAAAGTTCCCGCTTGGAAACGTGCGACGCCTCTGCCACGTCGGATACGGCGTCCTTGAGGCGCACACCCCCCGCCACCAGCGCTTTCACCGTGCGGACCAGGTCGGGGAGGGAGACGACCAGCTCCGGCGCCCCTGCCACCACCAGGGTGACCTCGCCGAGGACCCCGCCGGACACCTGGCTGCTCAGATTCCCAAGTGTGTCCCGCAGGATCTCCTCGTGGGTCTTGGTGAGTTCGCGGCAGAGCGCCGCCGCGCGCTCAGCGCCGAGGATCTCGGCCATGTCCGCGAGTGTCTCCCCGACACGCCTCGGGGATTCGAAGAAGATCATCGTGCGACGCTCCGCAGTCAGGTCCGAGAGTGCGCGGCGACGGTCGCCCCTCTTCCTGGGCAGGAACCCCTCGAAGCAGAACCGGTCGCTTGCGATCCCTGAGACTGAGAGGGCAGTGAGGGCCGCCGATGGTCCCGGGACCGCGCTCACTCGCACACCGGCGTCGATCGCGGCCCGCACGAGCCGGAAGCCGGGGTCGGACACGGTGGGGACCCCGGCATCGGACACCACGAGCACGAACTTCCCCTGCTGCGCGGCCGCGATCAGTTCCCCCGCGCGTTCCGCCTCGTTGTGTTCGTACAACGAGACGACCGGGGACGTCAGCGGGACACCCAGCCGGCCCGCGAGGTTCAGGAGCCGGCGGGTGTCCTCGGCCGCGATGAGGTCCGCGTCGGCCAGCGCCCGACGCAATCGCGGCGGTGCGTCCTCGACATCCCCGATGGGGGTCGCGGCAAGGAGGATGAGGCCCTCCGTGGAGATGTTCACCCCAACAGTGTCCACCACCGGCGGGCGGGTTTCGGGGCTGCGGGGTTCGTCAACCTAGACTCGGGACGTGAGTTCCGAGGCCCCTGCGCGCGCGGCGGCCCCGACGCACCTCGGCCCGAATCGTCCCCGTCTGGTGGACGAGTCCCTCGGTGACCGCGAGGACCGCTACCGCACAATGCTCGGGCTGCGCTCCCTCGCCTTTCGCGCATCCTCCCGGACGCAGCGGTGGAGTTGGCTGGGCCCGATCCTGATGACCGCGGTGGCGGCGGTCCTGCGCCTCGCCAACCTGGACCACCCCCACGACCTCGTCTTCGACGAGACCTACTACGTCAAGGACGCCTTCACCCTCGACCGCTTCGGGTTCGCCACCAAGTGGGAGCCCGACGACAAGGACAACCCCAACCAGTACTTCATCAACGGCGACTATCACGAGATGACCGACAAAGCGTCCTACGTGGTGCACGGGGATGTCGGGAAGTGGCTGATCGCGCTGGGGATGCGAGCGTTCGGCGCGGACACGGGCCTGGGCTGGCGCTTCTCCGCAGCCGTGGCGGGCATCCTCTGTGTCCTGCTGGTGGGGCGCATCGCCTACCGGCTCTTCGAGTCCGCCCTCCTGGCGACTGCCGCATCCGGCTACCTCGCCCTCGACGGCGCCTCGATCGTGGACTCCCGCACTGCCCTGCTCGACGTCTTCCTGACGTTCTTCGTCCTCCTCGGCTTCTGGGCGCTCCTGCGGGACCGCCACCGAAGCCGCTCACGGCTCGCCGCCGCCTACGCGCGGGAGGACGACCCGTGGGCGGATCCGTGGGGCCCGCCCACCGGCGCGCGGTGGTGGTTTGTGGTGGCCGGCGTCGCGCTCGGGCTGGCAGCAGGGGTGAAGTGGTCCGGCGTCTATGCGGCCGCGGCATTCGGGATCACGGCGTTCCTCTGGGAGGTGCAGGCTCGTCGCGCGGTAGGTGCGCGCCTGTGGTTCGGCGCAGGCGTGTTCCGGGGCGGGATACCGGCCTTCCTCGCACTCGTCCCCACGACGATCGCGGTGTACCTCGCGAGCTGGTTCTCCTGGTTCACGCACGACGGCGCCTACCTGCGCACCTGGGCCGCCGATCTCCGCGCCTCCGGCGATCCCGTCCCCCGGGCCTGGCTCCCGGACACTGTGAACTCCTTCCTGCAGTACCACCTGAACATGCTGGACTTCCACAGCCATCTCGAGTCCGAGCACTCGTACATGGCGGATCCCTGGGGCTGGCTGCTGCAGTTGCGGCCCACGTCGTTCTACTGGGAGGACCTGACCAAGCGCGGCGACGCCGTGGACTGTGGCGCCGAGCGCTGCGTTCAGGCGATCACGTCCGTCGGGAACCCGTTCGTGTGGTGGGCCGGCTTCCTCGCCCTGTTCCTCGTGGTCTTCATGGCCCTCCGCCGCAACGACTGGCGGGCCTGGGCGATCATCGCCGGTTACGGCGGCACGTACCTGCCCTGGTTCCTCTTCGCGAACCGTACGATCTTCACCTTCTACACGGTGGTGATCGCCCCGTTCGTGGTGCTTGCGCTGGTGTACGCCCTGGGGCTCCTCACGCAACTGCTCCCGCTCGCGGATCCGTCCGGCTCGTCCGCATCCTCCCGGACACAGTTGTTTCGCATCCGGGCGCCGCGGTGGGCGGGCGCGCTCGCGGCGCGACGCAGATCCGCGAGATTCCGGGGTTTCCGCGGGTCTGCGGGGCCCTCCGAGCGCGAGGCGTCCGACGTCCCCGTCACAACTGTGTCCAGGGGGATCAAGTTCCCGGCGGTGCGGGGGTTCCAGTCGGGGGCGCGGGCAGCGGTCACGGGCATCCGCGAGGACGCCCGTGCGCGCCGGATCGGCTGGATCATCTTCGGCGTCGTCACGACGCTCATCGTGCTCGCCGCTGCCTTCTGGTGGCCGGTGTGGACGGGGCAGACCGTCGCCTACTGGTTCTGGCGCCTCCACATGTGGATGCCCAGCTGGGTCTAGTCAAGCGTGGATGGTCTGTGAAGGAACCAGCACACAATTGACAGAAGACTGACCGACGTTTCCCAGCGAATTCTCAGGTTGCGGGCCCAGAGTATCCATCAGCAGCGAACCGATGCTTCTGAGGGGATTCGACGGAGAGCTGCGAAGGGTGTCGTTGACACGGACGCCCTGGTCGCCCGACTGAGGGGAACGGCGACCGCGAGCCGCGAGGCTCGTTGACTGGTGACATGACCCCCGGCGTTTCCTCCCTAACGCCGGGGGTCAACCACGTCCGACCCCTCGTCCGGCGCTCGCCCATCCCCGAAACCGCAGCCCGCTGCCGCAGCTGTCCAACACCGCACCCAGGGCCACAAGGTCCGGGTACCGTGATGGGCAGGAGGACAGGTGACCGCTCAATCCACTGCGGATCGTGTCAGGTCCGAACGCGCGTCGGTGGTCGCGTTGCTCTTCACAGGCGGCCGGTGATGCTCGCCTCCGCTCCCGGCCTCACGGCGGCGGAGGTCCGGGCTCGAGTGGCTGCGGGCCAGACCAACGCGGTGCGGACCCGCACGAGCAGGTCGGTCTGGGACATCCTGCGCTCCAATGTCTTCACCTGGTTCAACCTCATCCTCGGCTCGCTCTGGGTGGTGATCCTCCTCTACGGCTCGTGGCGGGACGCGCTGTTCGGCCTCGTGCTGGTGGCGAACACGGCGATCGGCGTGGCGCAGGAGGTGCGCGCGAAACTCACCCTGGACCGGCTCTCGCTGATCACCGCCCCGCACGTACGCGTGATGCGCGACGGCGCCCCGGCGGAGGTCGAGACCGGCGACGTCGTCCTCGATGACGTCGTGCTCCTCTCCCCCGGTGATCAGATGGTGGTCGACGGCGTCGTCCTCGAGGCGTCCGGGCTCGAGGTGGACGAGTCCACCCTCACCGGCGAGGCGAACCCCGAGCCGAAGGGCGTGGGCGATGCGGTCCTGTCCGGCAGCTTCGTGGTCGCGGGGAGGGCGGCGTGCCGGGCGACGGCGGTGGGCGCCAACTCCTACGCGATGCGCATCGAGAGCGCGGGCCGCCGATTCGTCCGGGTCCGCTCGGACATCATGGGCGGCATCAACAGCGTGCTGAAGATCATCGGGGTGGTGATGGTCCCGGTGGGAGCGCTGACGGTCTGGACCAACCTGCGCGAGACTCAGGACCTCAGCGCGAGCGTCACGGACACCGTTGCGGCACTGGTGGCGATGGTTCCCGAGGGGCTCGTGCTGCTCAGCTCCATCGCATTCGCCGTCTCGGCGCTCACGCTCGCCGGACGGCACGTGCTCGTCAACGAACTGGCCGCCGTCGAGACGCTGGCGCGCACGGACATGGTGTGCGCGGACAAGACCGGGACGCTGACCGAACGCGAACCCACGTTCGCGCGCTTCGAGCACCTGGAGGGGTGCGGCGTGGAGGAGGCCGAGGCGGCAGAGGCGCTCGGCGCACTCGCCGGCTTCGACTCCTCGCCCAACGGGACGATGCGCGCGCTCGGCGCCGCGATCCCTGAGCCGCCGGGGTGGGTCGGGGGCGCCTCCGTGGCGTTCTCGTCGGCACGCAAGTGGAGCGCGGTGGACTTCGGGCCGCGCGGCACCTGGGTCCTGGGCGCCCCCAACATCCTGCTGGACACAGTTGTGACGGCAGGCAGTGCGGGGGGCGCCCCGGCCCCCGGAGCTCCCCCGTCCGCCGCTGGTGCCGTTGCCCGCCTTGCGGAGCTCACCGCCGCTGACCTGCGCGTGCTCCTCGTGGCCCGCGCACCCGCGCTCGCAGGTCAGGAAGTCCCGGCGGAACTCGCGCCGGTTGGCTTCGCGGTGTTCACCGAGTGTGTCCGTCAGGATGCGGCGGAGACCGTCCGCTACCTCCGCGACCAGGGCGTGGAGTTGCGCATCCTCTCCGGTGACGATTCCGCCACCGTGTCGCGCATCGCGGCGGGCGTCGGGGTGCCCGGCGCGGAGCGCGCGCTGGACGTCCGAACACTCGACGACACGGCCCTCGGCGGCGCGATCGTCGCGAACTCGGTATTCGGGCGGGTGATGCCGGAGCAGAAGTCCGTGATGGTGGCCGCGCTCCAGGCGGCAGGCCACACGGTCGCGATGACGGGCGACGGTGTCAACGACGTCGTCGCGCTCAAGCAGGCCGACCTCGCCATTGCCATGGGCTCGGGGGTGCCCGCCGCCAGGGCCGTGGCGCACGTGGTGCTCCTCGACGACCGGTTCGCCTCCGTGCCGCACCTCATGGCGGAGGGCCGCCGCGTGGTCACCAACGCGGAGCACGTGGCGCACCTCTTCCTCACCAAGTCGGTGTGGGCGGGGATCGTGGCGGTGGCCGTGGTGGTGCTCGGCGTGCCGTACCCGCTGCTGCCGCGGCAGATCACGTTGGTGGGGGTGGTCGCGATCGGGATCCCGGCCTTCTTCCTGGCGCTCAGCCCCGTGGGGAAGCGCTATTGCCCGGGGTTCGTGGGGCGCGTGCTGCGCTTCGCGCTGCCGGCCGGGGTGGTGATCTCGACGGCGGTGGTCGGGGTGTTCGTCACCGCAGCACGCGCGGGGCTGGGTCTCGACGAGGCGCGGACCCTGAGCACGATCGTGTTGCTGGCCGTCAGCCTCGCGGTGATCGTGCTGGTGGAGTGGCCACTGTCAGGGTGGCGACTCGGCGTGGTGGGCGCGATGGTGGCGCTCGGGGCGCTCGCTTTCGTGATCCCGTTCGCGCGGGAGTTCCTTGCGCTGACGCTGCCGTCCTGGGCGCATCTCGGTGCGGCTCTCGGGGTGGCGGCGGTGGCCGCCGGGCTCATCGCCCTGCTGACCGCCGGCGCACGCCGGACGCGGCCGGCCGGCTGAGCGCTACTTCTTCCGCAGGAGAACCTCCAGCACGCCGAACAGCTTCCAGGCGGAGATGCCCGCGCACGCCAGCGCACCCAGATAGAGCAGGCCCACGAACATGACGACTCCCGTCGGGGCGACCCCCCACTGCGCGGTCGCCGTGGCGATCAGGTTGATGAGGAAGCCGAGCGCTGCGATGCCGATCGCCACGATGAAGAGGGTCTTCGCGCCCTTCAGTTCGGTTTCGGGGGTCTTGACCGCCGGGGTGCCGTAGTACGGACCCGCCTGCGGGTATCCGGGCTGACCGAACGGGGTCTGCGGGGCTGACTGGGCAAATGGGCCCGGCGCGGTCTTGGGTTGCGCCGCGCCCGGCTGCGAGGCGGGCCAGGCAGGCTGCTGCTGGCCGTACGGCTGGCCCTGGGGTTGCGCGCCCGGGGCGGACGGTGCGGGCGGCCCCCACGGCTGTGTCCCCGGGGCGGATGAAGCCGACGGCGCGGGCTGGCCCCACGGCTGCGCGCCCGGGCCGGACGGTGCGGGCGGCCCCCACGGCTGTGTCCCCGGGGCGGATGAAGCCGACGGCGCGGGCTGGCCCCACGGCTGCGCGCCCGGGCCGGACGGCGCGGGCGGCCCCCACGGCTGCGCGCCGGCCGGCTGACCGAACGCCTGGTCA
>Ga0209745_1001534_pt1 | contig 13649 bp, 12 predicted proteins | sample BarGraNGADG00312_FD_184495 | JGI IMG/M metagenome (GOLD analysis project Ga0209745, IMG submission 184495) | Arctic peat soil microbial communities from Barrow, Alaska - Barrow Graham LP Ref core NGADG0004-312 (SPAdes) (version 2) | ecosystem: Environmental > Terrestrial > Soil > Wetlands > Peat... | reverse complement strand
GTTGAGTCCAGGTGACAATGCCTGGCAGCTCACGGCGGCGACTCTCGTCGGGCTGATGAGCGTGCCGGGCCTGGTTGTCTTGTACGGCGGCGTGATGCAAAAGCGCTGGTCGGTGAACAGCATGATGCTGTCGTTCGTGGCGTTCGCCGTCGTGCTTATCGCCTGGGTGCTCTGGGGCTTCAAGATGGGTTTTGGAACGCCTTGGCACGGCCTCAGCGACAGCGGCTTCTTTGGCAACTTCATCGGCAAGCCGGGGAGCGTCCTCGGTCACGCCGGCGAGCAGGCGCAGGCGCACATACCGCTTGTCGACGGCGCGATGCCCAAGGGGGGATTCAGATTCCCGCAGTCTTCGCTTGTCTACTTCCAGTTCGTCTTTGCGGCGATCACGCCGATTCTGATGCTCGGCTCGGTGCTGGGTAGGGTCAACTTCAAGGCCTGGATCCCCTTCGTCGCGCTCTGGATGACCTGTGTCTACGTGATCGACGCCTTCCTGATCTGGGGCGGCGGCTATTTCGCGCAGCACGGCGCAATCGACTACTCAGGCGGTTACGTGATCCACCTCTCCGCCGGTGTCTCGGGCTTCGTCGCGGCAGCCGTGATCGGGCCGCGCTTGGCGCGCGATCGCGAGATAGACGCGCCGAACAACCTGGCGATGGTCGCGCTCGGAGCCGGACTGCTCTGGCTCGGCTGGAACGGCTTCAACGGTGGTGACCCGTACTTCGCGGGGGTCAGCGCCTCTACGGCGGTGCTGAACACCAACCTCTCCACCGCGGTCGCCTTCCTGATCTGGGTGCTCTGGGACTACGTCACCAAGCGCAAGCCATCGATGATCGGCAGCGTCAACGGCATGATCGTAGGCTTGGTCGCGATCACGCCCGCGGCCGGTTTCGTCAACGGCTACGGCGCGATGGCGATCGGCGCGATCGCTTCAACGCTTGTCTATCTCTCGTACAACTACCTCAGCCTGCTGCGTCCGTTCCGCAACGTGGACGACACCCTCGGCGTCATCTACACGCACGGTTTCGCCGGACTCGCGGGCGGGCTCCTGACCGCCGTCTTCGCCGATCCGAAGATCCTCGTCTACGTGGGCATCGGTAACGGCTCGGGCTTCTCGGCCAAGGGCCTGATTCACGGGAACCTGACCCTGCTCAAGTGGCAGGCGCTGACGGCCCTGTTCGTGATCGTCTGGTCGGCCGCAATCACGTACCTGCTGCTCAAGTTCGTCGGCCGCTTCGTCTCGCTTCGGATGAGCGAGGAAGACATGGAAGCCGGCGACGTCGCGGTTCACGGTCACGAGGTCTATCCCTCCGACATCCCATCGCTCGCCCTTCCGACCGGCATCCCCGGTTGGGTCGCAGTTCCTCTGGGGAGCGCGGCCAGCAAGAGCGGATCAGGAGGTGGTAGCGAGCCTCCAGAGGCGTAGTCCGCTCAGCCAAGGATGGGGAAAGCGGGTCGCGAGATTGCGGCTAGCCCATCGCAGCCGGGTGCCGTACACCGTGACCGGCTCGCGGCCCGCTCCCTCCTTCGGCGGACAGATCGGATGAAGCCCGGCGTTACCATCGGTGCAGGCAACGCGGGCAGACACTCGCCACGACGACCCTCGGAGAGGAAGCCATGTCTATTGAAATCATTGTCTCCTACGACGCCACAGAGATGGATCAGGACGCGCTCGCGCTCGGCCAGGTGCTCGCCGCGAAGGGCGACTCCCTGGCCCTCGCCTACGTGCGTCACGCGAAGGAAGATGCCGACGAGCGCGAACAGCTCGCCGCGGAGGAAGCGGCCGAGCTGCTCGACAGCGGCGCCAAGATCGTCGGCAATCCCGATGTCCCCCGTTTCATTGTTTTCAGCGCCTCGACGCCCGAGGGGCTGAGCGAGCTCGCCAAGAGCGAACAGGCCAACCTGATCGTGTTCGGCTCGGAATACCGCACCGCGAGCGATCATGTCGAGCCCCAATCGTCGGCTCGGCAGCTGCTCGACGGCGGGCGAATCGCGATCGCGATCGCGCCGGCCGGTTTCCGCGAGCGAAACGGTGGCAAGAAAATCCAGACGATCGGAGCGATCACCCCCGACGACGACCCCTGCGTCGAGGAGACCGCGGTGTCGCTGGCCAAGCGACTCGGCGCCAGCGTAGAAAAGAGCCCCCGTGTCGCTCCCGACCTGCTGGTCATCGGCTCGAAGATCGGGACGCACCACGGTGTCGTGTCGATGAGCGCCGCGGGTCTGTACCTGATGAGGACGGTCAGTTGCCCGGTTCTCGTCTTGCCCAGAGGCGTCGGGGTGGATTTCTGAGGGCCGCAGCGCGGGCGGTTCGCGAACCAAGGACGGGGAGGCAGATCATGAAGATCCTGATTGCAGAGGATGAGTCGATTATCCGCTTGGATCTACGCGGGATGCTCGAGCATGCCGGTTACCAGGTCTGCGCCGAAGCCCGAAATGGTGAAGAGGCGGTGCAGCTGGCGCGCGAGACCGAGCCGGACGTCGCGGTGATAGACGTTCGCATGCCAGAGATGGGCGGCATCGAAGCATCCCGGCGGATTCTCGCGCAGCGGCCGATCCCGATCGTCATGCTGACCGCCTATTCCGACCCCGGTACCGTGATGGACGCGGTCAAAGCCGGCGTCTTCGCCTACGTTGTGAAGCCGTTTCGCGAGCAGGACCTGTTACCCGCGATCGAGACCGCTCGTGCGCGCCACGTCGAGTGGTTGCGCAGCCGCCGCGATCTCGGCCGCACGCCGGATAAGCCAGTCGAAGGGATCGACGTGGTGATCGGCGAGGGCCGCTGGCCGCTTAGAATCGAGCGCCTGAACGACGGATCTATCGACGTCAAACTAATCTCCGGCGAGGACGACTCGTGAACGCCGGTAAGAAACAGAAAGGAGCTGCCCATGCCGGTTGAAGGGCAAGCGCAACGACTCGCCTCATCGCTCAGGCCTCTGGACAGGTACTTCCTCCTGGCCATGGCGCTGATCACCGTGCTGGGTATCGGCGCAGGCACCTACGTCTATGCGACCAGGGCGCCCGAGCCCTCGAGCGCCGGTTGCGTCATCGTCACCGTTCCCTCCTCGTTGGGAGGCACGACGCTCAGGAACTGCGGAGCCGACGCCAAGCGGTTCTGCATGGCCCAGACGAACCCGAGTAGCGGAGTAGCCGCGGAGTGCCGCCGGCGCGGGTTCGCGGTGGCAGCCGCTGACTGACCGGCGCTGGCGCCGTACTCCGAGGCGAGTCCCGAGCCGCGGCAAGCCGCGTCCCGCAGGGATCCGACGTTGCAAACGTTTGCAGGGCTGCAGCTAGTCCGCTTCGGGACCCGGCATGGAGCCGGTTCGCCTGTCTACGTAAGGGCTAAGGCCCATTTTGCGGTTAGCTCGCGTCGAGCGAGAATGTGTTGACCGAACTGGAGAACGTTTGCGGGGATAGACTGTTGTCCAGCGGAGACTGAGAGGCGTGCCGCTTCGCCTGGCCTCCTACGGACGCTCCTCGCGCCCGCCGGCGTCGCTCAGCCGCCCGCAACCGGTCGGGAACGCGTAAAGGAGACAAGTAGATGGCGGCAGCACACGGTGGTAACGGGTTTGTTCCTGGATTTCCGAAGGACTTCGGCTGGGGGGTAGCCACCTCGGCCTATCAGATCGAAGGCGCGGTCGACGAGGGCGGCCGAGGGCTATCGATCTGGGACACTTTCAGCCACGAGCCGGGGCGCACTCAGCGCGGCGAGAACGCCGACGTCAGCTGCGATCATTACCACCATCTGCAGGAAGACCTCGACCTCATGGCCGAGCTCGGTCTGAGCGTCTACCGCTTCTCGATCGCCTGGCCCAGGGTCATGCCGAACGGCAAGGGGCCGCTGAACGAACAGGGAGTCGATTTCTATTCGCGCCTGGTCGACGGTCTGCTCGAGCGCGGAATCACGCCGTTTCCGACCCTCTACCACTGGGACCTTCCGCAGGCGCTCGAGGACGAGGGCGGCTGGGTGAATCGCGATACGACCGAGCGCTTCGCCGAGTACGCCGCGGCGATGTTCGATCGCCTCGGCGACCGGGTCGATCTCTGGCTCACCCACAACGAGCCGTGGGTGACGGCTTTCATGGCCTACGTGGGTGGCGAGAAGGCGCCGGGCGTCTACAACGACTGGCCGCTCGCACTGCGTGTCTCACACCACCTCCTGCTCTCGCACGGCCTCGCCGTGCAGGCACTTCGCGCCGGTCGCCCGTCCGCCAAGATCGGGATCGCGCCCAATCTACATCCGGCCCACCCGCTCGGCGACAGCCCCGAGGACGTGAGGGCGGCGCAGATCTGGGATGGCTTCCAGAACCGCTGGTTCCTCGATCCCGTGTTCAAGGGCGCCTACCCCGCCGACATGCTCGCCGAGTATGAGCGCTTCGGCTTCGAAGAGTCAGTCCAAGACGGCGACCTCGAGATCATCTCGAGCCCGGTCGATCATCTCGGCGTCAACTTCTACCACCGCGTCGCGGTCACCGAGAAGCCCGGTTCGCCCTATCTGGGCCTGGTCTGCGTCCCCACCCAGCTGCCCCTGACCGAGATGGGCTGGGACGTCACGCCCGACGGTCTGACCGAGATGCTGGTTCGGATCAAGCGTGACTATGGAGACGTCGAGATCTACATCACCGAGAACGGTGCCGCCTTCCCCGACGCGTGGGACGGCGGTGACGTCGTCGACGATCCCGACCGGATCGACTTCATCTCGCGCCACGTCGAGGCGCTTTCCCAGGCGATCGCCGCCGGGGTCAATGCCAAGGGCTACTGCGTCTGGTCGCTGCTCGACAACTACGAGTGGGAGAAGGGTTACGCCAAGCGCTTCGGCCTCTACTACGTCGACTATCCGACGCAGCGGCGCATACCGAAGAGCAGCGCACTCTGGTACCGAGGCCAGATCGCCGAATCGCGTGCCGGCGGCTCGTAGCGGCGAGCTCATTTAGTTGCGGTTCGAGCCCCGCGGCGTAAACGGTGCCGTTTCGGCACTGAGTCGACGCTCTCTGGTGACTCTTCGCTCGCTATCGTATTCGCCTCGCCAACCCGGTGCCAGGCATCGGGCGGGGCGTCTACGCCCGGACGGCGGTCTCCCGCACCGGTCAGCGGCGGCGTTTCAGGAGGACGACCAGGCCCAGCGTCGCGGCGCCTATCAAGGCCAGCCGGCTCAGATCGATGGCCGGCTGCCACTCGACCCGCCCGTCGCGGATCACGACCAGACCGACCGGCCTTGCGCTGCTGCAGCGACCGCCCTTGCCATTCTCCTCGCCGCCCGGGCCGCATCTGCAGCGGCGAACGGCGGCGACGGGAATGATCGTCACCCCGTCGAGCTCGATCCGCTTCCCGAAGATCCGTTGCACGCCGGCTTGATCGAGCAGTGCGCGGCCGCCTCGCCGGGGCTGCCGCGCCGCGCTGTCGCTGTCGGGTCGGTCTGCCATCGGTCTCTCCTTTGCTCGGCGTCGTCCAGCCTTGGCGGCTCACCGCGGCGCGGCGAGCGCGGGCCGTGGGCCGTGCGCCCGAAGATAACCGAATTTCGGCCGAGGAACGTGACCTTGGTTTTAGGACGCGTTGCGGCGACAATGGAGGAAGCAGAAACAAGCGAAGGAGGAACAGATGGGGTTTATGGATCGCGCCAAGAACGTCGCCGAGAAGACGGCGACCAAGACGCGTGAAGGTGTCGAGGATATGAAGGCAAAGCGTGAGCTGGGGGAGACCTACGACAGTCTCGGCAAGCTCGTCGTCGAGTTGGTCGAGAGTGGCGAGATCTCGAACGAGAAGCTCACTCCCCTCGTCGACAAGGTCAAAGCGCTCAAGGCTGATCTCGCCAGCTGAGCTGCGCGCCCCGGGGCGCCGGATCTGTCCGGCGCCCTAGGAGGGCGCTTTACTGGGCGATGCCCAGTTGAACCGCCTTGACCACTAGTAGCACGACGGTGGTCAGTACATAGAGCCACATCAGGCGCAGTGCCAGCCGCCGCCCGCGCGACCAGACAGGCTTCTCGAGCAGGGCGAGCGGTGGCATCGTCCAGTTCGCCCTCTCCACGGCCGCGGCGGGCTCTTCCGGCCGCTGCTGGCGGCGGAACAGAAACGTTCTCACGGCCAGCAGGACGAGACCGGCAAGCATCATGGCGCCGAGCACGAGCGTGAGGGCCACGACGTTCACCGAGGGCACCGCGGTCGTCACGACCAAAATCCCCGAGAGCACGAAAAGGACGCCGACGATGAAGCTGGCAAGCACGTTGAGCCAGGTCCTGTTGACCCAGGGGCCCAGCACGTGGGGGTCGTTGCAGAGCATGATCAGGAAGATCGTGACGCTCGGTAGGAGCACCCCGGCCAGCGCCTGGACGGCCACGGTCACGAGCCCGAGCGGCGCGCGCGGGATGAGCACGATCGAGGCCGCGAGCAGCGTCAGGGCCGAGAAGGCGACGTAGAAGAGCTTCGCCTCCCGAAAGGAGCGATTGAGCGAGTGGTGCATCCCGAAGGCGTCGCCGAGGGCGTAGGAGGTGGTCAGCGTGACCGCCTGCGCGCCGATGATCGAGGCGCTGAGCAGCACGATCGCAAACAGCACCGCCGCGGGCCGCCCGATCGTATGAGCCAGGCCGGCAGCCACTGCATGCGCATCCTGGAAATGGCCGTAGCGCGGCGTCCCTTCGAAGGCAAAGGCGGTGGTGATCATCAGTGCGGCTCCGCCGATGACCACGAGCACCGCGCCGATGATCGTATCGGCGCGCTCGTAGTTGATCCAGCGCGGCGTAATCCGCTTGTCGATCACGTTCGACTGCTGGAAAAAGAGCTGCCAGGGTGCGACGGTGGTGCCGACGATCGCGATGATCAGCAGGGCCGAGGTCGAGTTGACCCCTCCCTTGACGCTGGGGACGACCAGGCCGTGCAACACGGGCCCGGCATGCGGATGGCTCAGCAAGGCAAGCGGAATCACGATCAGGCTGGCGACGATGAACACGTACATGAACCGCTCCCAGTTCTGGAAGCTGCCCGTGAGAGTCATTGCGATCAGCGCGGCGGCGGCGACCGGCACGACGGCATACCGGTTCACGCCCAGGTACTCGAACGCCAGCGTGATCCCGATGAACTCCGTCACGATCGTGAGGAAGTTGAGCACGAACAGCGCGCCAACCGAGTAGCTGCCCCAAAAGCGCCCGAATCGCTCGAAGATCAACCGTGCGTGCCCGACGCCCGTGACCGCTCCCAGGCGGACGACCATCTCCTGATTGACGATCACGACGACGATCAGCAGCGCGAGCACCCAGAGCAGGCTGGTGCCGTAGTTCTGCCCGGCCTGCGCATAGGTCGAGACGCCGCCCGCATCGTTGTCGCCGATCATGACGATCAGGCCCGGTCCCATGATCGCGAGCAGAGCCTTGATCCGTCCGCGCCACGAGTGGCGCGGAGGAACCTCACCCTGGCGAATGGTGCCTAGAGCGCCCTTGATGTCGCCGTAGCGCAGCTCGTCGGCCCGAGCAGGCGCGTCGGGCGGCCGGGTAGAACGCGCAGGAGTCTTCCTCTTGGGCAATCGCTATACCTCCTCCGGCCGCGTGGCCGGTCATGCGTGCAACGCGCGCACGCCCACGAGGTCAGCGATCGGCTTCGATCACCGTGCCTGCGAGGCGCGCGCGGAGTTGCTACTCAATGGGTCGTCGGATTCCACGAATACCTCCACGCGAACTAACAGAGCCGCCCGGACTCTACCAGCCTCGAGTTCCTTCTTCACGGGGGCGCCGGGCCGGAGCCGGCGTCACTCGTTGTTGAAAGCGCTGAAGCGGCGGCGCCAATCCTCGGGGAAGATCAACTCGAGCACGTCGTCGACGGCGATCACGCCGATCACGTGCTGGTCATCGTCCACGACCGGTATCGCCGTGAGATTGAAATCGGTCAGCTCGCGCGCCACCTCGGGCAGGTCCGCGTCGGGGCGCAGGCTCACCGGGCGGCGCTGGACGATGTCCGCGAGTCGCGCCTCGGGGTCGGCACACACAAGCGCCGCGATCGCGAATGCGCCGGACAGTTTCTTCTCGCTGTCCTGCGTGAAGACCACGTTCAGCTGCTCGGGCTCGAGCTGCGACTTTCGCACCTCTTCGAGCGCCCGCTTGACTGTCACGCGCTCGGACAGACAGAGGAAGTCGGGGTTCATCAGTCCCCCGCCAGTCGAGGGGTTGAACCCGAGCAGCGTTCGCACCTTGCGTTGCTGGGTCTTGGGTAGGAGCGAGAGCACGGGCTCGCGCCGCTCCTGCTCGAGCTCTGCCAGCAGGTCGGCTGCGTCGTCGGCTCCCATCTTCGCGAGGACGTTCGCCGCCTCGGCGTCCGAGCGCTGATGCAGGAACTCGACCTGGTGCTCGGGATCCAGCTCCTCGAACACGTCGGCCTCGAGCTCGCGGTCGGCTCCCACCGCGCGGATGATCTCTTCGCCCTCTTCGTGCGAGGCGGCTTCGACGAGGTCGGCGATCTGGGCTGGATGGAGCTGCGCCAGCTTGCCGAAGCGCATCCGCAGCCTCGAGGAGGGGACGTGCCCGACGAACGGCTCCACGCTCTGCCAGTCGAGCAGCGTGCGCGCCGCCGACCGACCACCGAGTCGCCGCGGCAGGAGCCGGCGCAGGGGACCGCGCAGGCTGACGTCGACGCCCACGACACGCCAGGAGTCCTCGGTGAAGGCCAGCTCGATATCGCTCGCCCGGGCCAGGCGCGCGCCGGCGACGTTGATCAGCCTGTGCCCGATCACGTCCTGGCGCAGTAGCACCTCGCTCCGGCGCCGTTCGAAGCGGCCGAAGTTGAGTTGATCGACTGCGAGCTGAACTCTGCCCGGCTTCAGCTCCGCAATCATCTTGGCGGCGATGAAGAGATCGCGACCGGCCACATGAGCCTTGAGTCCGGTGACCGGAGGGTAGGCGCCGTCAGACAGCCTGACGATCACGTCTTCCACGCGACCGAGGTTCTCGCCGCCGCGATCGACGAGCTTACTCTTGAGGAGCATAGAGAGGTGAAGGACAGCCATATCCATAGGCGGAGAGACTAACTGAGACGGGTAGGGCACGCAGGTCGGTTTCGACCTGCGTGCCCTAATCCCAGAAAGCTGCGCCTAGAGGGAGTTCGCCTTCGCGAACTCGACGAGCTCGTCGACGTAGCCGAAGGCCAGCCCGGTAACCGTGTCTGCCGCGCCGTAGTAGATCGCGAGGCGGCCGGTATCGGCGTCGCAAAGCGCCGCGCAGGGGAAAACGACGTTCGGTACGTCTCCGACGCACTCATACAGTGTCTGCGGCGAGATGATGTAGGGCTGAGCACGGGCGATCACCTTCCACGGCTCCTCCAGATCCAGCAGCGCGACGCTCGCGCTGTAGACGAAGCCGTTGCAGGAGGTGAGCACGCCGTGGTAGATGAGCAACCAGCCCTCGGAGGTCTCGATCGGGGCCGGCCCTCCGCCGATCTTGGTGGCCTGCCAGGAGTTCGCGACGGGCGCCATCACGTGCCGGTGCTTGCCCCAGTAGGTGAGATCGGGGCTCTCGCTGTAGAAGATCTCCCCGAACGGCGTGTGGCCGTTGTCCGATGGCCGCGAGAGCATGGCGAAGTTGCCGTTGATCTTGCGCGGGAAGAGGACGCCGTTTCGGTTGAAAGGCAGGAAGGCGTTTTCGTACTGGTGGAAGGTCTCGAAGTCCTTCGTCCAGCCGACGCCGATCGTGGGGCCGTGGTAGCAGTTGCACCAGCTCACGTAGTAGCGATCCTCGATCCAGACCACTCGTGGGTCGTAGCCGTAGATGAACTCCGCGATCTCCGGCTCATCACACTCAAACTGAAGCTGCTCCGGATCGAGCTCCCAGTTCACGCCATCGGCGCTGAAGCCGCGGTGCATGACCATTCGGCGAGTGCGATCGTCGCAGCGGAAGACACCGGCGAAGGCGCCTTTGTACGGCACGACCGCGCTGTTGAAGATGCTGTTCGAGCTGGGGATCAGGTCGCGCGGGATAACCGGGTTCTTGGAGTACCGCCAAACCGGTTCAGTAACACCGGCCGGCCGGTCTTCCCAGGGGAGGTTCTCGATTCTCCCCTGGCCCAGGATATGTACGGGGCTCATTCGGCTTTACCAGCGACTGCCGCGGGCTCTACCGCCTCGGCCGCGTCGGGTGAGAAGCGGACGAGGTGATCGGGCTCGGTCTCGACCAGTACTGAGTCGTCGGCGTCGGGCGCCAGGATCTCGCTGACGGTCTCGTAGGCCTTCTTGGCGGCGGCTTCCCGATCGATCAGGACGGTCTCCGACACCTTGAGCTCCTCGGCGATCTCCTCCCACTTGCGGTGAAGCTGGGGGACGGAGGCCAGAAGCATCTTCGTGTACGGGTGAGTCGGGTTGCCGAACACCTTGCCGGTCGCTCCCATCTCGACGATCAGGCCGCGACGGAGAATCACGGTCTTCTCGCTGATGTAGTTGCCGAGCGAGAGATCGTGCGTGATGAACATGATGCCGAGGCCCCTGCCCTTGAGATCAGCGAGCAGGTTGAGCACGTCGATCCGGGTCGAGGCGTCGAGCATGCTGATGATCTCGTCGGCGACCAGGAACTGGATATCGAGCAGCAGGGCGCGCGCGATCAGAAGGCGCTGAAGCTGGCCGCCGCTCAACTGGTGCGGGTACTTGTTCAGCACCTGGGTGGGGTCGAGCGTAACGGCTTCGAGCGCCAGCCCTATCTTGTTTCTCCACTCCGGCGCGCTCATCCCGGGGAAGAACTCGCTCTTGATCATCGCAAAGACCCGGTCGGCCTTGAAGATCGGGTTGTACGAGCTGAATGGATCCTGGAACACGCCCTGGACGTCGTGGCGGTACCGCTTCAGCGCACGCCCGCGAAGGGACGAGATATCCGTGCCGTTGAACGTGATCCGGCCCTGGGTGATCGGGGAGAGGCGCAGGATCATCCGCCCGATGGTGGACTTGCCGCTGCCGCTCTCTCCGATGACAGACATGACTTCGCCCGGTTTCACTTCGAAGGTGACGTCCCTGACTGCCGTCATCTGCTTGCCGCCGAAGGTACCGGTACTGAAGACCTTGGTGACGTGGTCGAGCTTGAGCAGCCCGCCCTCGCCGTTACCTTGGACATCGCTTCCGTATCCGCTCATTGCCTAGTGCTCCGCTTCAACATCTCTTAAAACTCCTTCCAACAGGCGGTGTAGTGCCCAGGCTCGACCTCGAGGAAGGGCGGCTCTTCCAAGCACTTCTCGAAGGCGAACGGGCAACGGTCTCTGAAGCGGCAACCGGTGGGCGGGTTGAGGAGAGCGGGCGGAGTGCCCGCGATTCCCTCGAGCCGCTTGCCGGAGTACGTCACTCCGACCTCCGGAAGCGATGAGATGAGAAGGCGCGTGTACGGATGGCGCGGTGAGTTGATGATCGTCTCCGCCGAGGCCTTCTCGGCCAGCTTCCCGGCGTACATCACGAGGATCGTGTCGGCCACCTGGTAGAGGATCGAGATGTCGTGGGTGATGACGATCATGCTCTTCACATAACCGCGCTCGCGGAACTCGACGAGCATCTCCGCGACGGCTTTCTGCGTCGATACGTCGAGCGCGGAGGTGATCTCGTCGGCGATCAGGAGGGAGGGGTCGAGCAGGGTCGAGATGACCATCACGGCGCGCTGCTTCATGCCGCCCGAGAGCTCGATCGGGAAGAGATCGAGCACGTCGTCCGACAGCCCCACGAGCTCGAACCGGCGCTTCAGCTCGGGCATGACCTCCCTGTGGTCGACGCCTCTTGACTCGAGCAGCTCGCCGGTCATCCGGCCGATCTTCCGCGTCGGGTTCATCGCGCTCATCGCGTACTGGGGAATGATCGAGAGATCCTTGAACCGGTAGCGGTTCATCTCCTCGAAATTCCAGATCGGCAGCTCTTTCGAGTCGAGCGTGACCGTCCCCTCGACGTACTTCATACGTCCGGAAAGAGAGATCAAGCTGTTACCGAGCGTTGACTTGCCGCAACCCGATTCGCCGGCCAGCCCCATGATCTCGCCGTCGGCGATACCGAATGTGACACCGTCCAGGGCCTGGACGTCGCCGGCCAGGGTGCGGTAATAGACCCGTAAATTGTCGATTTGTAGACTCACTTGCTCACATCTCTCTCAGCCGCGGATTGAAGACCTCGTCGAGGCCGACATTCATGAAGTAGGCGCCACCCACGATGAGCGTTATCGCAAGGCCTGGTGGAATGAACCACCACCAGTACCCCAGCAGAAGAGCGGAGTTCTGGTTGGCTTTCTGCATCATTTGGCCTAGCGAAATCGTCCCCGACGGGCCGAGCCCGATGAAGTCGAGCGTCGCGGCTGTGAGGATCGCTCCTCCGAAGAGGAGGATGAACATCATGAACAGGTAAGAACTCATGTTTGGCGCAATCTCTTTGAAGATGATCTTCCAGGTCTTCTCGCCACTCAGCCGCGCCAGGCTGACGAACTCTCTCGAAGTAAGCGAGAAGGTCTGAGCCCTTAGCGCCCTGGCTGCCCAGGGCCAGTTGACGAATCCGATCAGCAACGACTCGGGGAGGACACCCTTGATCTGCATGAACGACGCGATCACCAGCAGGAGGGCGAAGACCGGGATGCATAGGACGACGTTGGTGAGCATGTTCAGCAACTCGTCTGTCAGCCCTGCCTTGTACCCGGCCGTGAAGCCGACGACCATCCCGATCAGCGCCGCCACTCCTCCGCCGATCAGTCCGACGATGAAGGCGAGCCTCAGGCCGTTGACCAACTGGGAGTAGACGTCGAATCCGTCGCTGGTCGTTCCGAGCCACAGCCCATGCTTCAAAGTCGGCGCATGGTTGAGGTTGTTGCTGTATTCGAGCGGGGGGTGCTGGGCGAGGTACGGCCCAACGATTGCCAGAAGTAGGAAGAAACCGACGACGCTCAATCCGATGATGAGCTTGCGATTTCTCAGCGCGAAATAGAGCATTTCACGAACGGCGCCCATTTTCGCGGTCTTCGCAATCGATTTCGCCGGCTTTCTCATTTCCGGGCGCTTATCGGCCGGGCGCTTATCGGCCGGTTCTACTGCAACCACCTCGGATCCGCTGCCGGGCACTACAACCACCTCGGAGCCGCTGCCGGGCAGCGTAGGCTCGTCCTTGGGTGTGGCGTCCCCAGCGGCCGGTTTCGCTGATTTCGTCATGCCTGTCCGCCTTGCATTCCGATCCTCGTCCTCGGATCGACGAGGACGTAGATGATGTCGACGATGAAGTTGGCGACCAGGACGCCAACGATGATGAGCAGGAAGATCCCCTGGATCACGAAGTAGTCCTTGTTCGAGATCGCCGAGAAGATCGCGCTGCCGAGGCCCGGATAGGCGAAGACGATCTCGGTGACCAGCGCCCCTGTCAGGATCGCTCCGATTTGGAGCGCGAGTCCGGTGACCTGGGGGAGTACGGCGTTCCTGAAAGCGTACTTGCGCACGAGCCGCCTAGGAGCTCCTAACGCCTCGAGGTAGTGCGAGTAATCCGACTCGAGTTCGTAGATGATCATGTTCCTCATCCCGATCGCCCAGCCTCCGAATGCCACCAGGAAGAGCGACATGAAGGGCAAGAACCAGTGGTAGGCGAGGTTGGTGATGAAGCTGGCGTTCCAGCCCGCGATCGCCGTGTAGTCGTAGCCGCCCTGGCCTGGGAAGATCCTCCAGATGAAGGCGAACAACCAGGCGAC
>Ga0209745_1001533_pt1 | contig 13649 bp, 10 predicted proteins | sample BarGraNGADG00312_FD_184495 | JGI IMG/M metagenome (GOLD analysis project Ga0209745, IMG submission 184495) | Arctic peat soil microbial communities from Barrow, Alaska - Barrow Graham LP Ref core NGADG0004-312 (SPAdes) (version 2) | ecosystem: Environmental > Terrestrial > Soil > Wetlands > Peat... | reverse complement strand
CTGTAGGCGCTGCCCGACTGCCAGTTGTTGTTCTTTCGCCACTCCTTGAAGTTGTCGAAGCCGAAAGCGAAGTTGTGCGAGCCGGTCTTCTGCGTCGAGAGGAAATAGCTCAGCTTGACGTACCAATCCCAGTTGTCGCGGTGCTCGAGCCAGCCGATGCCCGTGCTGTCGTAGCAGACGGCGCAGAACGTGGGGGAGTTGAACGTGGGATTGCTGGTGCCGACGGTCCGCGACCGGTCCGAGATCAACGTCCCCTTGATGAGGTCGGAGAACTGCGACCCGGTGTCCATCGTCGCCGAAATCTTGCGCGAGTACTGGCCCTCGAGGAACAGATTGTTGCTCAGCACGCTGGTGTAGTTGAACACCATCAGGTTCTGGTTCGTCGAGGGGTTGTACAGGCTCTCCTTGTCCATCGGGACGCCGAACGAGGTGTTGGTGGCCTTGGTCGTGCGCTTCATGTACGAGGCGATGATCTTGTTCTTCTGGTTGATCGCGTACGTCCCCTTCAACTCATACCGCGGCTCGGCCTGGCTGAACGTGTAGTTGTAGCCGGTGAACCGCAGCGTCACGTTGTTCTCTGGCTTCGTGTACCGCACGGCGCTGAAGAACCAGAGCCTGTCCTTGAGGACCGGCCCACCCAGGGTCGCTTCGTAGACGGGAGTGATCTTGTTGACCTTCTTGTCGTTCGGGTCGGGCGTCAGCGCCCGCCAGGCGTCGTTGTTGAAGGTCGTCCGAAACGACCCGCTGAACATGTTGCCGCCAGATTTCGTGATCATGTTGACCACGCCGCCGCCGAAGCGGCCGTACTCGGCCGAGATGCTCGCGGTCGAGACCTTCGTCTCCTGGACGGCGTCCTCGATGTACAGGAAGAGCGCCTGGCCGCGCAGGTTCTCGTTGATGACCACGCCGTTCACCAGGTACTGCGTCTCGAAGGAGAGCGCGCCCGACATGATGATGCCGCCGTTCGGACCCGTCGGGGTCACGCCCGGCGCCAGCGTCACGGCCGCGGCGAGGTCGCGCCCGAGGGGCAGCCTTTCCAGCAGGTCCTTCCGGTACGTTGCGGCGACCGTCGAGGTCGTGAGAACCTCGGTCTGCGCGGAGGCGGTGACCGTCACCGTTTCCTGCACCCCGGCCAGGGCGAGCGTGATGGCCAGCGGTTTCGTGTCGGCCATGGCCACGCTGACAGCCTTCTTCTGCTGTTGGAAGCCCTGCAACTCGATGGTGACGGTGTAGTCGCCCGGAGGCAGGAAGGGGATGATGAAGTCACCGTTGGCCGACGTCACCGCGGAGCGCGTGCCCTGCATTGCCGGCGATGCAGCGGTGATCGTGACGCCGGGCAGCGGCAGGTTGCCCGGGTCCATGATCTGTCCGCGGATCGTTCCTGTGGGATTGCCCTGGGCCCACGCAGACGCGGCGATGCCGAGGAGAATCCCGATCACAATAAAGACTTTGACTGAGCGCATACGTATCTTCCTTTTCCCTTAGCCCTTCGATGCACAAATACGGCGACGTATTTGTGCCCTCAGGACTCAGTGCTGAGCGAGCACAGCCGGCCACGAGCGCCGAGAACCGATCGTGGCCGTAATTGCGAGCCGAAGTACTTAGCCGAGAGAACTCCACGAAGGCCCGCGTCAGGAGACGATCGCGGGGCCAGAAAATGGGGGCGACGCGGACGTGCGCCGGACCACGAATGCGACTTGGGATCGGGTGCGGAGACGCAGCCTGCGACATCATATGGCGGCGGGCTGTTGGCGTCAACCTCCATCTACTCTCTTGCCGACACCGGTGGCATGCGCCGGCCAGTCGTTCGCTGAAGGACGCAGACGGCCTGGACCTGCCAGGCGAAGGGCAGCGCAAGGAACAGCCGCTACCGCAGCTTCTTCGCGTTCCTGTCGATCGGGTACAACGTCCTCGGGCCGAACTTGTAGGGGATCGTGGACACGTCGGCCGGCCCGAGGCCGGGCGCGTCGATGACCACCACCGCCTTGGCCAGCCCGTCCTCCACGAACCCGCGCCAGAAGTGGACCCGCGACTTGAGGACGATGATCTCCTGCTTCGCCAGGTCGATCCCGAGCCCTTGGAAGATGTCCGGGTCGGTCACCTGGTCAAGCACTGGCGTCAGGATCACGCGGTTGTTGTTCCCGAACGTGATGACCGCCACCGGGTCCATGTGCTCGTACTTGCCGAGCCACTCGAGCGTGCCGTCGATCTTCACTGGCTTCCCTGAGGTCTCCTCGGCCCATCCGCCCACGTCCAGGCTCACCTTGTCGCCCACGGCCTTCCCCTTGAGCTGCCCGAGCGCGCGCTCGTCGGCGAGGGTCGTGATGCAGAAGTTCTGTCCGCCCTGCTTGATGAGTTCGGCCAGAATCCACGTGGAGTTCCCGGTCCGGTCGGAATGATCGGCGACAACCACCGGCACCTTGCCGGCCTTCGCCGCGGCGATCGCCTGGCGGACGCCCTCCTGCGTTTTCGGCAGCGTCTTTCCCGCGAACTCTTCGCGTTTCTTCCAGATGAAGTCCGACATGTCGTCGGCGATCCGGTCCGCCAGTTTCTGGTCGTTGTTGGTGATGACCATCACCGTCGCGCCGATGTCCACGACGTCCGCGTAGGCGAAGCCGTAGGCGACCGAGACGTAGGCATCGCGCGTTCGCTCCTCCCAGATGCGCGCCCGCTCCATGATCTCCATCGACGGCGACGACCCGGTCCCCTGGTAGACGCTGGGCGTCAACACGCCCGGCTTCCGCGTGGCCATGGTCGGCTTGAAGGTGCCCTTGATCGTCCGCAGCATGAGGCGCAACGCGCGCTCGCCCTGGAGGGCCGCGTCGTAGTGCGGATATCGCTTGATGATGAGGACGCCGCTTGCCGCGTCGGACAGCTCATGGTCGTCGTTGGCGTGCAGGTCGAGCGTCACGAAGATCGGCACCGTCTTTCCCACGACGACGCGGACCCGGCGGACGAGTTCGGCTTCCGGCTTGGCCACGTCGGTCACCGCCATCGCGCCGTGCAGCGCGAGGTACACGCCGTCGTACGGGCCCGTCTGCCGGATGTCGTCGGCGATGCCGTTCGAGTACTTGTCGAACGCCTCCTTCGTGATCCAACTGCCCGACGACCCGCCCTTCGCGTCGCGCGGCGACAGGATGCCGACCAGTTCCACGTTGTTGTACTCCTTCGACGCTCGGACGAACCCGCCGATGTAGCTACCGTTCTCGAGCACGTCCTTGCCCCGGACCGGCGGCCCATAGAACTCCCACTCCTTGACGCCGGTCGGCTCGGGACAGAAGGTGCACGTTTCGTGCGAGAAGGTGGCGACTGCGATGCGCACCGCCTTCGCGTTCGGCGCGGGGGCGGTCGTCTGGGTGCACCCGATGACCAGGAAGCCGGCCGCGATGGTGGCGGCCAGGACAATCTGTTTCACGACGGACTCCTTGGATGGAGGGCGATGGAACAACCGGTCAGAATCGTGGGTCTCCACGCGCGCCCGGCGATCGCGGGCGAGTATGCACCCACAATGGCACAGTAGACCACCACTGCGTGCGGCGATGCAACGGGTTCGCTGCCGGCGTCCGGTCTCCATCCTGCTCGGCCGATTCCGCCAGCGTGCGCCGCTCGTCCGCGAAACGTGGCAGGGCGCTGTCGTCCGGCTTCCGGTCTTCGAGATCCTCGAGGCGCGCGGTGTTCAGGTGATCCTCGTCAACTCGCCGTCCTCGTGTATCGCACCCTCACAGACGGCCTCGTGTACGCCGACCCCGGCGCCGACGCCTACGACGGTTCACACCGCCGGGCGGGATGCAGCGTCGGCCGAATGCCGGCGGGACTTGCACCACGGGCTGCTAGGCCCAGAGATCCGTACTCAGGTATTTCAAGCCGGAATCGTTGAGAATCGTGACAACTGTCTGGCCGCGACACGGACCCTGCAGGAGTTTGCTCGCCGCAGCCACGTTCGCCCCCGATGAAAAACCGACGAACAACCCTTCCATGCGGGCCAGGCCCCGGGCAGCGGAGATGGCTTCCTCGTCGGAGACTTCAATGAAGCCATCGATGCGGACTGATTGGGGGAAGAGATTGGGCAGGGCGTATCCGCCACCCTGAATCCTGTGATTTGGGCGGACGAGGGGGAGTCCGGCCAGAACCGCGGCTCCCTCAGGCTCGACCACGTAGCAGCGGGTGCCCGGATGAGCTTCTCTCAGTGCTGCTGCACAGCCAGCAAACGTGCCGCCTGTGCCGACGAAGTCGCAAAAAGCATCAATAGGCTCGCCAGCCTGCCTCAGGATTTCCGGTCCCGTGTGGAGGTAATGCGCGCGGAAATTGCCGTGATGGTGGAACTGGTCGGCCCGAAATGCATTTCGTTCCGCCACCAACCGGACCGTCTCGCGATCGACCCGTTCAAGGTCGCCGCCTGACACCTGCCCGGGAGGCGAGCCTGGCAATTGATCGACCAGCACGACTTCGGCACCCAGGGCGGCCATCATGCGAGCGCGCTCCGGGGAGTTCCCCCTGGACATCACGGCAACGAAGGGGTACCCCTTGACCGCGCAGACCAGCGCCAGACCGGTTCCGGTGTTGCCGCTGGTGAGTTCAACCACGGTCTGGCCCGGGTGTAGAGCGCCCTCCTGTTCGGCGTCTTCGATGATCTGCCGGGCGATCCGGTCCTTTTTCGAATAGCCGGGATTGAGGTACTCGAGTTTCGTCAGGATCCGCCCGTGCAGGTGGCCTGCGAACCTCTGCAGGTCAACCAGCGGCGTGTCGCCGATGGCCTCAACGGCAGAACCGAGGCAATGGCCGTGTGGGCATGTCGTCATGGCGGCATGGAGTATATCGGAGTGTGGGGCGCCGCCAGCGTGTCACGAAGGCGACGTTGCTTGTGGTGGCCTACGCCATCAACCCGGACCGGATCGCCGACCGGCTCGCGGCGGGGGAGCGGCGCCTCTCCGAGAGTGGGGTCGCGGCGTCGATCGAGGCGGCGCACCTTGACGCCGTCTCGGGGCTTCACGGGTTCACCTGGGTCAGAGAACCCTCGACCGGCCGGATGCTGACGGAGCTGACGCCAGCGCTGGCATCGCTACTCGATGTCCAGTAACAGGTTACGCCGCGCTACTGACACTGGCCTCCTCGACTCCGCGTCAACCCAGGTTGACTGTTCGCCACCGTCGTTGACGTCAACCCTACAATTGACGCCTTCCTTCTATCCACGGATAATCGGGCAATTGGCGTCGTCCACCTATATGACGTTGGATGTAGAAGAACAGAAAGGGAAAGGACTATGGATATTTCCGTCATTCGAGCGCTCTTTAAGTGGTGCACCATCATCAATGGAGGGCTGTTGATTCTCTCGTCCCTGTTCATACGATTTGCCGGAGATTGGGTTTTTGGAATGCACAGCAATTGGATTCCAATTACAGCAGACGCCTTCAATGTTGCGATCTACGTTCTCCTCGGCTTCTTCAAGATAATCGTCCTTGTATTTAACTTTGTCCCATACATTGCGCTCGTGATTATCGGACGAAATCAAGCATCCAACAAATCGGTCGAGCCAACGCCGACCCGCTAACGCGGCTCGGCGTGGCTCACCTCAAGCGTTGGGCTCCAGAGAGGAGGCGGCTTTGAACGCGAGACGGTCGCTTCGAAGCGTGAAGTTGATTCTTCCCGCGTTGACCGAAGCAACGAGTCCCGGTTGGCGGCCGATCAAGTACTCGCTCTTTCCGCCCCTTGGTTTGGCAACGCTCGCCGCCTATCTCGACCCCGACCTCGAGATCTCTCTGCAGGACGAGCACGTCGAGAAGCTCGGCTTGAGCGACCAACCCGACCTGGTCATCATTCAGGTCTATATCACCAACGCATATCGCGCGTACCAGATCGCAGACCACTATCGGGCGCGTGGGTCCTACGTACTGCTCGGGGGCCTCCACGTCACATCGCTGCCCGATGAGGCGGCACAGCACGCAGACACGATCTTCATCGGACCCGGAGAGCACACCTTCCCACAATTCTTGCGAGACCTGGCGGCAGGAGTGCCGCAACGCCGCTACGAGTCGGCGGTGCGTACTCTGGAAGCGCTGGCGCCGATCCGGCGAGACCTTATTCAGCGACACCGGTACCTGGTGCCGAACTCGATTGTCGTCTCGCGAGGTTGCCCCCACCATTGCACGTTCTGCTACAAGGACGCCTTCTTCGCGGGAGGGCGCTCGTTCTACACGCAGCTCGTGGACGACGCGCTCGCCGAGATTGCCCGCCTGCCCGGCCGACATCTCTACTTCCTGGACGATCATCTCTTCGGGAATCCCCGGTTCGCGCGAGATCTCTTCCGCGGCATGATGGGGATGGGCCGCATCTTTCAGGCAGCCGCAACGGTCGACTCGATCCTGCGTGATGATGTGGTCGAAGAGGCTGCGGCCGCAGGGCTCCGGAGCCTGTTCGTTGGGTTCGAAACGCTCTCCAGCAGCGGCCTCGAGGCCGCCGGCAAGCGTCAGAACCTCGGCCGCAGCTACCGCGAGGTCGTTCGCCGGCTCGACAGCCTCGGCATCATGATCAATGGCAGTTTCGTCTTCGGCTTGGACGGAGACGACGGCGACGTCTTCCGCCGCACCGTAGACTGGGCCGTCCAAGCTGGAATCACCACGGCCACCTTCCACATTCTGACGCCGTACCCCGGCACGGCGTTGTTCACCGACATGGCCGCACGAAACCGGATCGAAACGCAGAACTGGGACCTCTACGACACGCGCCACGTTGTCTATCGCCCTTCACGCCTGTCACCGGAAGAACTGAAGCGCGGGTATGACTGGTCCTATGAAGCGTTCTACCGCTGGGGCTCCATCTTTGAGGCGGCGTCCGCGCACAGATCGGCAAAGCACCGGCTGAAACACTACTGCTACAGCGTGGGGTGGAAGAAGTTCGAGCGCGCATGGGACACCGTCATCCGGATCAAGCAGTTGTCCCAGATGAGGCCTCTGCTTGAAGCGGTTCTCGCGCCAGTCGCTGCCGCGGTCTCTGATCACGCGCCGGAAGGGTTGCCGAACAAAGATCTGCAGCCGGCGGCGGCCGGTGTGACGATGAGCCGCCGCGGCTGAAATCTGGCGTTAGGCCGGAGGAGCCAACCATGCCGAAAGTCGTTTCACCGAAAGACGTTGCTCTCGCACTCACCGAACTCTGGTCACCTCGGGTAGTCGGCGAGATCGATGACGCTTACATCAAGGTCGCTACAGTCCACGGATCATTGGCGTGGCATAGCCACGAGAACGAAGACGAACTGTTCTTCATCCTCAAAGGTCACCTTCGCATCGAAATGGAAAGCGGGCCAGTCGAACTAGATGAAGGCGAAATGTTCGTGGTTCCAAAGGGCGTGCGCCACAACCCAATCGCCGAAGAGGAATGCCACATCTTGCTCATAGAGAGAAAGACAACCCAGCACACAGGCGACGTGAGAACCGAGAAAACACGGTCGCTCGCAGAGCAGCTTCGGCCAGTATGAGCAACTCATCCAACCCGCGGCCTGACCCTTCCATCGAGAGGACGTGCCCCGGCAGGCCGGGTCACGCCTCTCATGTCAAACGTCAGCCGGACAGAGACACGCGATGGATCGTGACGCCCGGAAGCGCGAACGGCCAAAGCGGATGGACGAAGCGCGGCTGGCCGGCCGGGCCCAGCGATCGGTTCGCACGTCCGTCCACAGAGTGATTCCGAGGCATTTCTTCTCGGCCGCCTCGTCTGAGTGTCGAGACGTCTTCATCGATGGGCTGGGATCGGAACGACACGGAGATCGATCTCGCCGCGATCAATGAAGACGACCGGGTCCCGGTTGAACCCTTCGTGCGGCCGCGGTCCTCACTCCCTCGACGCCTCGTCCACCGGGCTTTCCTGCGCCTGCCGCGCCCGCCGCAGGATGTTCGCGAAGCAGTGCTCTACCGACAGGCCAGAGGCTTCGCCCAGCAAGTGCAAATCTGCCACAACCGCGCGCTCGACGTCCGGGGCCATGCGCCGGTAACTCCCTCGTACGACAGGAAACGCCGGGAGCATCGCGCGATGAAACCCCTCCATCAGATTCCGGCGGAACGGCAGCTTGATCGGAGAGGTGATCACGTAGGCCACCGGCACACGCGCTGCCCACTCGACGAGCGGACGCACGTCGTCGTCCCACGACTGCAGGTCCGGAACGCCCGGGACGCCGCGCGGAAAGAGCGGATCGAGACGCAGCACCACCCGCAGGCCTCGGGCAGCCAGTCGTTCGACGGCCAGGCGGCGCAGGGACGGTGGCGGGGCGCCAGGCTCGACTCGGGCGGCTGCCTCGTCGCGAAAGAACGCGATGCTGACTTGCACCTCGGCCCCCAGCGACAACAACGCGGCCGTGTAGCGCTCGTCATCCAGAAGCACCTCCGGGTGCTTCGTGAGCACGCCGACGCTCGCGAACAGCCCGGGATAGCAGGCAATGCACTCGAACATGAACAGCGCCGCCCGATGCTCGCGCTCGAGGCGAGCCTGCAACACGTCGGTCGAGTTCGCCATCGACAGGTGACGCGGGGGCACCTTCAGCCGCTGCAGGTCTTCGAGACAGCGGGAGAACGCCGCTCCGAATCCCCGCTTCGTCGCGCCGCCGTGCGCGAAGTTCGCCAGGTAGCTGCGCGCGTAACAGTAGGCGCATCGGTGATCGCAACAGCTGTACGGTCCGGCCTGCCAGAGCAGCCCCAGGTTGTGGTGGCGTCGGTCGCAGAACGGGTCATACAGGCCGATGGCGCGCGACCGGAGGCGTGGTGCACCGCCGGCCTGGCGCGGCTGCGAGAACAGGTAGGCGAACACTGCCTGCGCCTCATCGTCTTGCATGCCCGCGAACAGCGCTCGATCGCGTTCCGTCAACGATTGGAGACGATCCAAAGCCATCGAGACATCCTATCCGACGTGGCTCCACCGGCTCCGCAGGGCGGCTGTTCTCGCCGCCAGAGTATGGCCAACCGGAAGAGAGGCGCACAGCCTCGGACCGGGTCAGGGTAGCGAGTTCGAGATCCGGTTGCCCGCCTCCGACCCGCCCGTCATCGTCGCCAAGCCGCCTGCCACGCTACTCTCGCCGCAACGCGTTCATCGGGTCAACGCGCGCCGCGCCGGCGGCCGGCACGGCGGCGGCCGTCAGCACCACCACCAGCACGAGCGCGAGCGTGGCGGTATATGTGACCGGATCCAGCGGTTCGAGCCCGAAGAGCAGGCTGGCGATGAGGCGACCGACGGCGAGCGAGAGCGCAAGGCCGAGGAGGAGGCCCGAGACGGCCAGGCGTGCGGCGCCGCCGAGGACGAGACGAAACACGTCCGCGCGTTGCGCGCCAAGGGCGATGCGCAATCCGAACTCGCCGGCACGTTGGGCCGTCAGATAGCTGGTGACGCCGTAGATGCCCGCGACAGACAACAGCAGCGCAAGCGCGGCGAACATCCCCACGAGCAGCGTGCGAAAACGGGGGGTGCCGATCGAGGCGCCAACCATCTCGTCCAGGGTCGTGAACTTCAACGCGGTCTCCGGGGTCAGCCGGTGCATCAGTTCCCCGACCGTTGGCACGAGCGATGTCGGGGGAACGGATGTGCGCAGCACGACGTGGACCTCGTTCGCGTGGTAGGGATGCTGCTCGAGTGGCATGTAGAGTTGCGGCTCGGGGGACGAAGCGGGCGACTCCTGCCTGACGTCGCCCACTACTCCGACGATCGTCATCCACTTGTCAGGCGCATCGAGCCCGCAGCGCAACCGCCGGCCGATCGGGTCTTCTCCCCGGAATGTCTGCCGCGCGAGCGCCTGGCTGATAACGGCGACAAACGGCGCGTCGAAACGATCGCCGTCGTTGAAATCCCGCCCGCCGACGAGCGGGACGCCGAGCGCCGCGAAATATCCCGGGCTCGCAAGTCGGAAGCCGGCTTCCGGCAGCTGTGGCGCGTCGGCGCCGTGCTTCCCTTCGACCCAATAGGACCCGTTCGAACCGTACTGTCCGGTCGGCAGTCCCATCGTGGCGCCCACCGCCTTCACGCCGGGCACCGCCGAGAGGCTGGGGCCGATCTCGCTGAAGAAGCGCGCCACGCGCACGTACTCCTGCTCTCCCTTCGCCGGCCGGTGCGCGGTGACCACGAGGACCGAATCCTGCCGGTAGCCCAGATCGGCGCGAGTGAGCGTGACGAAGCTCCGAAACAGCAAGCCGCCGCCGATGGCCAGGGCGAACGACAATGCGATCTCGCCGACGACGAGCAGGCGGCGCAGGCGCGTCGATCGTCCGCTGAGCATCGTCCGTCCGCCCTGTCTGAGGCCGTCGTGCGGCGCGGCCCGTGAGGCCTGCCACGCGGGCGCCAGGCCGAAAATCAGGCTCGCCAGCAGCGAGAGCACGCCGGCAAACGCGAGCGCCCGCCAGTCCACGGCGACTTCGTCGAGGCGCGGGAGCGTGTCGGGTGCCAGCCGGAGCAGCGCGCCGGTGCCGGCGTAAGCGAGCAGCAGTCCCAGGACGCCGCCGATCGCGGCCAGCAGCAGGCTCTCGGTCGCGAGCTGCCGGAGGATGCGCCAGCGCGTCGCGCCGAGCGACGCGCGGAGCGCCATCTCGTGCGCGCGCGTCGTGGACCGCGCGAGAAGCAGGTTGGCGACGTTCACGCAGGCGATGAGCAGCACCAGCAGGACCGCCCCGAGCAGCACCCACAAGGTCAGTCGTGTGGACGCCACCAGCCGATCCCGCAGCGGTGTGATCGAGAACGTCCTGGCGCCATTGCTGGCGGGGAAGGCCCGTGCGAGTCGCGTGCCCAGCGCAGTGACCCTGGTCTGCGCCTCTTTCGGCGACAGCCCTGGTGCCAGCCGCGCCACCGCCCTGAAGTTGAACGCCGTGCGATTGAGCGCGACGGCCGGGACTTCGGGCATGGGAAGCCAGAGGTCCGTGGCTTGGGGCGCAGTAAAGCCGGCCGGCAGGACGCCGACGATCTCGTACGCGCGCCCCTCGACGCTGACCGTCTTGCCCAGCGCGCGCGCCGGGCTGCCGAACACTCGTACCGCCAGGCCGCTACCAATCACGGCGGCCTCCGCGTCGGCAAGGGTGGTGAAGGTGCGGCCTTTGGATGGAGTGACGGAGAACACGCGAAAGAACGACGGCTCGACCCAGAAGACGCCCGCGAACTCGCCCCGACCTGCCACCTGCACGCCGATTTCACCGCCCCAATAGGCGCTGAACGCGTCGAAGCAATCCGTTCCGCCGCGCAGGTCGATCAGGTCGCCTCCCGTGAGTCGGGACGTCTCCCTGCCGCTGTCGGTCGATCGGGTGCCGAGCGACACGATGCGCTGGGCGTCCGGGTAGGGCAGCGGCTGGAGCAGCACGCCGTTGACGACGCTGAAGATCGCCGTGGTGGCGCCGATGCCGAGCGCAAGCGTCGCGATGGCAACCCCGGCGAAAACACGGTTCTTGACGAGCATGCGGCCCGCGTATCGGCAATCGCGCGCGAAATCGATCAGCGGCATGACGCGACGGGCGTCGCGGCACTCCTCCGCCACCCGCGCGAGGCCGCTCATGGCCCGGGCCGCCTCACGCCGCGCCTCGGCGGCGGTCATCCCCTTGGCCAGGTTTTCGCCGACCTGCTGCTCGAAGTGGAACTTCAGCTCGGCCTCGAGCTCGCGATCCACCTTCGCTTGCCGGAACAGCGAGCGCAGACGCAGCAACAGCACGCGCGCGGTTCGCATGATCGCTCCTTGCTAATGGGCGGCCAGGACGACGAGGTTGATGGCGGCCGACAGGCGGTCCCAGCTCTCGAGTTCCTTTTCGAGCTGCTGCTTCCCCGCACGGGTCAACGAGTAGAACTTCGCCTGGCGGCCGGTCTCGGATTCGTTCCACTGCGCCTGGATCCAACCCTGCTGCTCGAGACGGTGCAGTGCAGGATAGAGCGAGCCTTGCTGCACCTGCAGGACCTCGCCAGAAATCTGCTGGATGCGCTTGGCAACGGCCCATCCGTGCAGCGCTTCGAGCGACAGCGTCTTCAGAATGAGAAGGTCGAGCGTGCCTTGTACCAGGTCGGTTGGCTTACCCATGTCGGTCACCCGCTCAGCGTCGTTGGCCATCCACCATTGTAGATAGTCATAGTATCAGACGAGATCACGGCGGGAACGGTTCCCATCCGAAAATGGCCGATTCGAGCCGGCCCTCTCAGCAGGACCGGCGACAGGCTGATCCTCCAGGGCGATCAACGCCAGCGCCTGCCGGCGTTGCTCACCGCTCGCGGCGTCAAGAAGGTCACCGTCGGCTGACCCATCAATACCTTATCAACCAAGCCGGGTCGGGGAGAAGACACGCAACACACCAAGTCGAAGGGCAGTCATGACCGGGATGAGTGCCGCGCGACTGGCCGCTTGCGAGTCGAGAGATAGTGGTGCCACAGGATTCGGGCGGCGACGGCGCGCCACGGCGACCAATCGGCGGCGAGGGCATCGAGTTCGGCGACCGAAGGGCGTGCGGGCAGACCCCTCAGGTCGCGGACGGCCTCCGCGAGAGCCAGGTCGCCGGCCGGCCACACGTCAGTCCGCCGGAGTGCCATGAGAAGGTAGATGTCCGCAGTCCACCGGCCCAGGCCTCGCACGCGAACCAGTGCCGCACGCGCCACGTCATCGCTCACCCTGCTCAATGCACGAAGATCGAGATGGTTGGCCAGCAGCGCGGCACTCAAGCCCACGCAGTAAGCCGCCTTCTGCCGCGTGAAGCCGAGGGCGCGTGAGGCGTGGCCGCCGCGGCCCGCCGCGTCACCGCTTCGTGGCCGCCCCGGATCGCGCATCCCTCAGACGGCGTGCCGCCTGGTCGGCCGGTTGGAGCCTCACGGCCGCTTCCAGATGCTCGAGTGCCTCTGCGGAGTCTCCGCGCCTGGCCAGCAGCACCGCGACGTTGTAGTGAACGTCGGCGAGCATCGGCGCGCTTCGCAGTGCATCCGTGAACTCGCGAATGGCTTCATCGTCGCGCCCCTGTTTCATCCGGACGAGACCGAGGTTGCGGTGTGCGTCCGAGAAGGTCGAAGAAATGCGGAGCGCCTCCGAAATCTCCTCAGCTGCTTCGTCAAAGCGCCCTGCGGTCGCCAGGGCTGCGCCCAGGTTGTTGTGCGCTTCAGCGCCGGCCGGGTCGAGGGCGAGCGCCGCGCGGTACTGGACGACGGCCTCCTCCATGCGTCCCTGCGCGGCGAGAGCGGCGCCGAGGTTGGTGTGGGCCCGCGCTACGGACGGGTCGAGCCGGACGGATGAGGAAAGGTGCTCGATCGCGCCCGCGAGCTGGCCCTGCTGGGCGAGCGCCAGCCCAAGTCCGCCGTGGGCCGCACGGACGTTCTGATAAGCGATCGAGGCCAGACCGCCCTCATGCTTCCTATCGGCCGACCGCCGCGATCAATTGGACTTGCGATAGGCCACTTGAATCGGTAGGCTCCTGCGATGCGGAGATTCAGACATCCTGCACTGGGCCGACCAGCCCGGATTGGCCGTCAACGAGCAGGACCTCATCCTGCCTGGACGGTAGGTCGGCATCATCGTGAGACCTGATCGCCGCTCCGACCGAGCACGACAGCCAGGCTCGCTGTCGGCCCTACCAATTCGGTTCGCGAACAGCGGAGCCTCATCGAAAGTGGCATGAGTGTCGATCTGGACCGGTCTCGGGATCAGCGCCGTCGCTATAGTCGGCATGTGG
>Ga0209745_1001530_pt1 | contig 13667 bp, 13 predicted proteins | sample BarGraNGADG00312_FD_184495 | JGI IMG/M metagenome (GOLD analysis project Ga0209745, IMG submission 184495) | Arctic peat soil microbial communities from Barrow, Alaska - Barrow Graham LP Ref core NGADG0004-312 (SPAdes) (version 2) | ecosystem: Environmental > Terrestrial > Soil > Wetlands > Peat... | reverse complement strand
TACCGAGTCCCAACTACGATGACGCAATGACCAAGGCACCGCGATGACCAGGGCAAGGGGTGTCGCCGCGATCGCGCTGTGCGCCGGGCTCGTCGCAGCCCTTGCGGGGCAGCTGAGTGGCAACCTGGACCTGCGACTGGGCGGCGACAGCGTGCCGATGGCCACCAGCTCTGCCCAACCTGGCAGTGACCGCGACCACCTCGCCGCGTCATCGGTGCCGACGGTGGACGAACAGACAGTTCGTATGGCGGCCGCCCAGACGCTGTTGTCGGCTCGGGCAGCGGCGGTGAAGACAAGGAACAAGGGCGCGTGGATGGCCACGGTGGACGTCCCCGCCTCGGCGTTCCGGGTGCGTCAGTCCGTTTCCTTCGACAACCTCATGAAGCTACCGCTCGGCCTGTTCTCATATGGCACGGTGCAGCCGGGGCCTGCGCTTGCCGCGACGCGGGCAAAGCGGGTGGGCCCCGAGGCATGGGTGGCCAAGGCCTTCGGGAGCTACTCGTTGACCGGATATGACCGGGCTCCACGCTCCTTCGAGGCGGCCTACACGCTCGTGAAACGTCCGGGCGGTTGGCGCATAGCCGACGACACCGACGGTGCCACGGCAATGCAGATATGGGACCTGCCACGAATGAGGGTGCTGCGAGGCCGGTCCAGCATCGTGATCGGCAACGCCCCCGACGCCCGGATGCGTGACTACAGCGCGACTGCCGACTCGGCTGTTCGCCGGGTCACCGGGGTGTGGGGCAAGGACTGGAATAGTCACGTCGTCATCGTGACCCCGTCCACGAAGGGGGAGTTCGCCAAGCTGCTGCTGCGTACTGCCGACGCGGGGCTCGATCAGGTGGCGGCGATCACCCAGGGGATGATCGATCAGGGCCAGCGGGCTCAGGGGGACCGGGTTGTCATCAACCCCAAGGCGTTCACCGCACTGCAGCCCATCGGACGACGAGTGGTCATCACCCATGAGCTGACCCATGTCGCGGCCCGTTCGTCGACCACGGGTCAGGTCCCGATCTGGTTGTCTGAGGGAATGGCCGACTACGTCGGGTACTCCGGTCTGGACCTCCCGCGCGCACGTGTGGCCGCCGATCTGCTTGCTCTCGTGCGCCAGGGCAACGGCCCCAGGTCACTGCCGACCACGGCCGACTTCGACCCTGAGAAGACGACGATCGCGCCGTTCTACTCCGCGTCGTGGCTGGCGGTGTCTCGTCTGGTCGACCTCTACGGTCAGGCCAGGGTCGTCGCGTTCTATCGCTTGATCGCAGGGGGGCCGGCCATGAGCCAAGCAGGCGAGCTCGATCCTGATGCCATTGCGGCGAAAGCGTTTCCCAAGAGCTTTGGCGTCACTGAAGCGGCCTTTGTCACCGGTTGGAAGAGCTACCTGAATACCCTTGCGCGGGCGTCGCGATGAAAGGGAGTCAGTCTCTGGGGCCGGAGTACAAAGCCTCGACCTCGGACGCGAAGTCCTTCATCACGATGTTGCGTTTGAGCTTCAGCGAAGGCGTCAGATAGCCATTGTCCTCGGTGAAGTCGCCGGGAAGGACCGTGAACTTGCGAATCGACTCAGCTTTGCTGACTGCCTGGTTGGCGAGGTCGACCGCCTTCTGGACCTCGGCGTGGACGACCTGGTTGGTGCGGGCTTCCTCCAGGGAAAGACCAGGGAGGTTGTTGTTCTTGGCCCAGGCGGGGAGCATCTCGGCGTCGAGGGTGAGCAGAGCGCCGATGAAGGGTTTCTGGTCGCCGACCACGATGCACTGGGACACCAGGGGATGAGCGCGCAGGCGGTCCTCGAGGAAGGCGGGGACGACGTTCTTGCCGCTAGCCGTGATCAGGAGCTCCTTCTTGCGACCGGTGATCCTCAGGAACCCGTCGTGGTCCAGATCCCCGATGTCGCCGGTATGGAACCATCCGTCGACGATCGCCTCGTGGGTGGCGACCTCGTTGTTGCGGTAGGCCGAGAAGACGTTGTCTCCCTTGACCAGGATCTCGCCGTCGTCGGCGATCTGGATGGAGACGCCCGGCAGCGGGGGCCCGACGGTGCCGATCTTGATCATGTCCGGAGCGTTGAGGGTTGCCGGCGCTGTGGTCTCGGTCAGCCCGTAGCCTTCGAGCACGGTGAGCCCGATGCCGCGGTAGAAGTGGCCCAGACGGGTGCCCAAGGGGGCGCCACCTGAGATGGCATACGTGACCTTGCCGCCCATGGCAGCGCGAAGCTTGCCGTAGAAGAGCTTGTCGAACACCGCGTGTCTGGCGTTGAGCAGTGCGCCCGGCCTGCCGTCATCGAGTGCAGTGCTCCAGGCGATGGCCGTCGTGGCTGCCGCGGCAAAGACTCTGCCTTTGCCCACGGCGGCGGCCTTCTGCTCCGAGGAGTTGTAGATCTTCTCGAAGACGCGCGGCACCGCCAGGATGAAGGTGGGGGAGAAGGTGCTGAAGTCGGTGAGCAGGTTCTTGATGTCAGCGGTGTGACCCATCCGGACCCCGGCCTGGACGCAGACAACCTGGACGAACCGCGCGAACACGTGCGCCAATGGCAGGAACAGCAGCGTCGCCGCTCCTTCGGCGCCAACCACCGCGTCCATCCGCTCGACGGTGTTCTCGGCCAGGGCCATGAAGTTGTCGTGCGTGAGCTGGCATCCCTTGGGGCGGCCGGTGGTGCCCGAGGTATAGATGATCGTGGCGATGTCGGCCCGACTGACCTGGCTGCGCCGGGTCTCAAGCGCCTCGTCGGTGATGTCGCGACCGGACGCCTTGAGGTCGTCGAGCCCTCCTTCGTCGATCTGCCACACGTGGCGGAGCTCGGGCTGATCGGCGTGTATCGCGGTCAGGGTCCTGGCATGGGTCGGCGTCTCCAGGACCACGGCGGCACACCCGGCGTCGCTGACGATCCAGCTGACCTGTTCTGCCGAGGACGTCTCATATATCGGCACGGACACGGCACCGGCGGTCCACACGGCGAAGTCGGTCAGGGTCCACTCGTAACGCGTCTTGCTCATGATCGCGACTCGCTCGCCGAGGCCGATCCCGGCAGCCATCAGACCCTTGGCGAGTGCGTGGACGTCAGCAAGGAACTCCGCGTTCGTGACGTCGACCCAGGTGCCCGACGACGGTTTGGAGAAGGCCACCTCATCAGGCCGGGCGCTGCCGTTGCGGACGGGGAGGTCCGAGAGGTTGCCCGCGACCTGTGGTGTCACGAGTGGGGGAACCGTCATGTTCTTCATGCAGTGTCCTTTGAGACCTGACGATGCGAGCAGGCAAATGAGAGCTCGATGATGCGAGCACGTGCGACGTACTCATCGACAGCCCCCGGTCGCAGCATTGATGACTGATCGCGATTGATGACTGATCGCGCGGGTCACGTCGCTGAGGGCGGATGCCCCTGGCAAGAAGAATGCTGCCCTGGTGACCGGCATACGTCTGCGTGCCCCCTGCAGGGTACCAAGGTAACCTTCGCTCCATGGCCGATCGCACTGAGTCCAGCACCGTCATCAACGCCGCACCGGGTGCGGTCCTCGACGTCATTGCCGATTTCGACAGCTATCCCGAATGGGCCGGCGAGGTCCGTAAGGTCGCGGTGATCTCCGAGGACGGCGACGGTTGGGCCGACCAGGTCGAGTTCACGCTGGACGCCGGCGCCATCAAGGACACCTACGTCCTGGAGTACGACTGGGACGTGGCTGAGGACGGCACCGGGGTGGTCTCGTGGACGCTCGTCAGCGCCCAGGTGCTCAAGGCGTTGAACGGGTCGTACACCCTCGAGGCCAGCGGTGCCGGGACTCTGGTCACCTACCGGCTGTCGGTGGACGTCAAGATCCCCATGCTCGGCATGCTGAAGCGAAAGGCCGAGAAGGTCATCATCGACACTGCCCTGAAGTCGCTGACGAAGCGGGTCGGGGCCTGAGCCGGAGCGCGGGCATCTCGTGAGGGTCGTTCTCTTCACCGGTAAGGGCGGCGTCGGCAAGACGACGACTGCCGCCGCGACCGCAGTGCAGGCTGCCCGTCAAGGCATCAAGACCTTGGTCATGTCGACCGATGCGGCCCACTCGCTCGGCGACGCCCTGGGTGTCGATCTGGCGGCTGCGGCCGACAACCCCGACCTGGTGGCCGACCCCGTTGTCGAGATCGAGCCCGGTCTGTATGCCTTGCAGCTGAGTGCCGCTCACAGCGTGCGGCGGTCCTGGCGGTCGGTCCAGGACTACCTCCTGACCGTTCTCAACACACTGGGTGTCGACCCTGTCGTGGCCGAGGAGATGACCGAGCTTCCTGGCGCAGACGAGATCGTCGCGCTGCTCGAGCTGCGGGCGCAGGTCGAGTCGGGCCCGTGGGATCTGGTCATCGTCGACTGCGCGCCCACCGCGGAGACGCTGCGGTTGTTGGCACTGCCCGAGGCCCTGACCTGGCATCTCGAGAGGCTCATGCCCGCGCAGCGAGGTCTCCTGCGAAGGCTTCGCCCCGCCGCAGCGGCAGCAACAGGGCTCCCGCTGCCGGCACAACAGGTGATGGAGTCCTTGCGTCGTTGGCGTGAGGCCCTGCGTGACATCCAGTCGATCCTCACCGCCGAGACGACCTCGGTGCGGTTGGTGCTCACCCCCGAGCGAGTGGTCATAGCCGAGTCGCGCCGAACCCTGACCTCCTTGCGTCTCTATGGTTTTGCCGTGGATCAGGTCATGGTCAACCGGGTATTCCCCGAGGCTGACCCGGAGTCGACCAACGCCGCGTGGATGACCGGATGGAACGAGGCGCAGCAGCGAGGTCTTTCCGAGGTCCGCCATTCCTTCGCACCGCTGCCGATCGTGATCACCCCGTACCTGTCGCATGAACCTGTGGGCGCTGACGCGCTTGCCGCCCTGGCGCAGGCGCGCACCGGTGAGATCCGCGATGTCCTGATGATGGCACCCGCTCATGGCATGACGGTGCAGCCCGAAGAGGGGGGATACCTCCTCACCCTGCCGCTGCCACTGGTGACGGCTGCCGAGGTGGACCTCAAGCGACGCGATGACGAGCTGCTCGTGGCGGTGGGTGACCACCGCCGGGTGCTGTCGCTACCCAGCGTTCTGCGTCGGTGCGTCGTCACTGGCGCGACGGTGCGGGACGCCACCCTTCGCGTGCGGTTCGTTCCCGACGAGAAAGTGTGGCCCGTGGATGACTGACCAACACCAGGCTCCGATCGGCACGGTTGCCGAGGAGGCGGCACGGCTGGTCGCGGCCATGGCCACGATGGCGCGCTCGAGCGCAGACCCGGGCCCCGACCCCAGCCCGTATGCCGGTCCGGAGGATGCGCCGCCGGGGGATGCGTCTTCGGCGGGTGCGCGTTCAACAGGTGCCTGCAGCGCCTGTGGGGGAGACAGCGACGGCACCCCGGTCGCTTGCAAGCTCTGCCCGTTGTGTCAGGGCATCGCCCTGTTGCGATCGGTTCGGCCCGAGACCGTGGACCGACTGGCCGACCTCGCCTCCGCCCTGGCTGCCGGCCTGCGGGACATGGCCACCCAGTCGCGGGCATCCGGCCCGACCTCGGACGCCGGCCCAAGTTCAGGAAGGCCCTCCGATCGCGCCACTGTCCAGGACATACGGGTCGATGACGAGGACGAAAGATGACGCAGACGAGAGCGACGATCGGGCTGGACATCGGTGGTACCAAGATCAGTGGCTGCATCCTCGACTCGAACGGGGTGATCCTGGCCAGGGCGCGCAAAGGGTCACCCGCCCATGACCCCGGCGCCATCGTCGACGAAGCGGCCGACCTGATCCGCGAGCTGTCCCTCGAGCGCGAGATCGATGCGGTCGGGGTGGCTTGCGCGGGCCTCATCGACCGCACGGGGTCAACTGTGCTCTTCGCCCCGAACCTGGCTTGGCGGGACCTTCCACTCAAGCAGCTGCTCGAGTCGGCCCTTGACCTGCCCGTCACGATCGAGAATGACGCCAACGCCGCGGCCTGGGGCGAGTTCCGTTTCGGCGCCGCTGTGGGCACGGGCGACATGGTGCTTGTCACCGTCGGCACGGGCATCGGCGGCGGGGTCGTGACCAACGGAGTCCTCTTGCGCGGAGCCTTCGGCATAGCCGGCGAGCTGGGCCACATGCGGGTGGTCCCGGGCGGAGTCCGTTGCGGTTGCGGCAACCGCGGCTGCTGGGAGCAGTACGCCAGCGGCAACGCCCTGGTGCGAGAGGCTCGAGAGCTCGTCGTCTCCGGAACACCGCACGCGGCCCGACTGAGCGAGCTGTGCGACGGTGACCCGGACCGGCTCACAGGACTGGACGTCACCAGGGCCGCTGCCGAAGGCGATCCAGCGGCGATCGAGCTGCTGTCCGACCTCGGGACGTGGATCGGCGAGGGCGCGGCGTCGGTCGCCGCGATCCTCGACCCCGAGCTGGTGGTCCTGGGTGGGGGAGTGGCGGAGGCCGGTGGGCTGCTGATCGATCCTGCTGTTGTTGCGTTCCGTCGTCAGCTCACGGGCCGGGGGCACCGGCCGGAGGCGAGATTTGCCCTGGCCAGCCTTGGCAATGACGCCGGGATGATCGGCGCGGCCGACCTGGCCGTACGGGCGAGCGCATGAGCGGCCGGCTTGCGATAGGAATCGACATCGGTGGCACCAAGGTGGCCGGTGGGCTGGTCGACGTCGGTGGCAACATCACCCACCGCGCACGCCGGGACACCCCGCACCGCTCCAAGAGCCCATCGGTCGTCGAGGACACGATAGTCGAGGTCGTCAATGAGCTGATGAAGAAGGTCGGGTCCGCGACCGTTGTCGCGGTTGGTATCGGCGCCGCCGGTTTCGTTGCCGCGGATCGGGCGACGGTGGTGTTCGCTCCACATCTGTCGTGGCGGCACGAACCACTCCGGGAGGCTCTGCAGAAGCGCGTGGCCATGCCGATCTTTGTGGACAACGACGCGAACGCGGCGGCCTGGGCGGAGTGGAAGTTCGGGGCAGCGCAGGGTGAGTCCCACCTCATGGTGATCACCTTGGGTACGGGCATCGGTGGCGGCATCCTGATCGATGGTCAGGTGCAGCGTGGTCGGTTCGGCATCGCCGGAGAGTTCGGGCACATGCAGGTCGTGCCGGGCGGTCACCGATGCGAGTGCGGCAACCGCGGGTGCTGGGAGCAGTACGCCAGCGGGAACGCGCTGGTACGAGAAGCACGCTCACTGTTCTCGGCCAACTCTCCGATCGCCAGCGACCTCCTCGACCGCGTCGAAGGTGATCCGGCCAACCTGACTGGCCCGCTGATCACGCAGGCCGCGCGCGATGGCGACCTCACGGCTTGTGAGCTCCTCGCCGAGATCGGCAACTGGTTGGGCGTCGGAATCGCCAATCTGGCCGCAGCCTTCGATCCCGGCACGTTCGTGATCGGCGGTGGCATGAGCGCTGCTGGTGACCTGTTGCTGGCCTCGGCACGGGAGACGTTCAAGCGGCAGCTGACCGGCCGTGGGTACCGGCCCGAGGCTCGTATCGTCGCTGCAGAGCTGGGCAACGACGCTGGTCTGATCGGGGCCGCGGACCTCGCTCGCTGGGGCGTCGAACCACCGGTCGGCTGACGCCGGCTGACGACGATTGTCAGAGGCGATTGTCAGAGGCGATTGTCAGAGACGTGCGCCGTCGTCGTCGTCATCCTCGCGATCGCGAGGCAGCCGTGAGATGAGCAGGGCGAAGCCGCCGAGGGACATCGCGATGGACGTCAAGATCCAGTAGCCTCCGGCTTCGCGGTTGAAGAGCACGAGGTACAGCAAGAGCAGGGGTCCGCCGCACATTCCCGCGATGATGCCCCAGAACTGCAGGTCTCCGACCGGCAGAGGAGCTATTGGTGGGGGTTCGAAGTGCTCCTCGTACTCGTCGTCCACTTCGTGCGCTCGCCACGCCCGTGGAGCCGGGATGGCCTGGGGCTGGCTGGGAGCGGGCAGCGCTGGAAGCGCTGGAAGCGGGTCGGGTTGATCATGACGGAGGCCGGCTGACGGATGGTCGGCGGGCTCGTCGTTGGCAGCCAAGTCGTTGGCAGCCAAGTCGTCGGCAGGCGAGTCATCGACAGACTGGGCGTCCACATCCTCGGCCTCGGACTGCTCGTCGCGGGGAGCATCCTGGGGCACCGGCCTCGGGAGCGGTTGGGGCTCCACTGCGACATCGCTCCAGTGAGCCACGATCTCGGCGAACATGGCGTCATGGTCGAAACCGTCGGACGTCTGCCGGCGGTCGGGATCGTTCATGTCTGGGTGATGCGTTCAATGAACTTGGCGGACTCGTCAAAGATGCGCGGAGCGTCATTGTCAATGGTGGCAACGTGATACGAGTCCTCGAGCAGGATCTCGGTGACGTCACGGCTCGAGATCCTGGACAGGACCAACGCAGAGCTCGACGCGGGCAGGACGTGGTCCTGCGTTGAGCGCAGCAGCAGCACCGGCTGCGTGATCTCGGGTAGGTCCCGAACGACCGACTGCCAGGCGACCAGCTGGGAGTGAAGGGCTTTCAGCGGATTTCGGGTGTAGGCGAGCTCGGTGACGCCTTCCTTCTTCACATCATTGCCAATCGCCCTCATTGACGGTACGACGTGCTTGAGGACCGGGAGCAGGAGGGTCAGGGGCTCCTCCACCTTGACTGCAGGGTTGACCAGGATCAGACCGCTGATGCGGGGCCCGTGTTCCTGAGCCAGCTTCAACGACAGGGTGCCTCCCATGGACAGGCCACCGACGACAACACGTTCGCAGGTCTCGTGCAGCTCGCGGAATGCCGTGTCGACGCAGGAGTACCAGTCCTCCCATCGGGTGCGGTTCATCTCCTGCCACGTGGTGCCATGTCCGGGCAAGAGGGGGAGGCGCACCGTGTAGCCCCGGTCCGCGAGGTACTCGCCCCACGGCCGCATGCTCTGCGGTGTGCCGGTGAAGCCGTGGCACAACAGCACCCCGACGTCCGATCCGTCATGGTTGAACGGTTCGGCCCCGGTCAGAATGGCCACGGATTCGCTCCTGAGCTGTCGATGAAGACCACGAAGGTCGCTGCACGCGAATCCTCGCACGACGCGTCACGCGCGCATAGTGTCGTACAGTTCACGCGTCGGCAATGGGTGTGATGTCTCACGTGAAGGAGGTGGTCCGGGTTGTTCTACTGGGTGCTCAAGACACTGGTTCTCGGGCCGATCCTGAGGCTGCTGTTCCGTCCGTGGGTCGAGGGTGAGGAGAACATCCCGCCTGAAGGGGCCGCGATCTTCGCCAGCAACCACCTCTCGTTCTCCGACTCCATCTTCTTGCCGCTGGTGCTCCCGCGCCGGATCACCTTCCTGGCCAAGGCCGACTACTTCACCGGTCGCGGAGTCAAGGGTCGAGCGACGGCAGCCTTCCTCAAGGGCGCCGGTCAGCTGCCTGTCGACCGCTCCGGTGGGGGTGCCGGTGACGCTGCCCTGAACAGCGGTCTGAAGGTCCTGCGTCGCGGCGAGCTGCTCGGGATCTATCCCGAGGGCACCCGCTCGCCCGACGGCCGGCTCTACCGCGGGCGCGTCGGCGTGGCCAGGATGGCGCTCGAGGCGGACTGCCCTGTGCTGCCGGTGGCCATGATCGGCACGGACAAGGCGCAGCCTGCCGGCAAGAAGGTCCCCAAGATCATGCGCATCGGCGTGCGCATCGGCAAGCCCCTGGACTTCTCCCGTTACGAAGGCATGGACAACGACCGCTTCGTCCTGCGCTCGATCACCGATGAGCTCATGTACGAGCTGATGCTGCTGTCGCGTCAGGAGTACGTCGACATGTATGCCACCTCGATGAAGGACCGTCTGCTTGCCGCGGCAAGGGCCAAGGCCAAGGAGCTGCAACAGGAGGCAGCCGACCGGATCGACCGGATCGACAAGGGCATCAAGGGCGATGGGGCCACGCTCGACACTGATGACTTCACTGAACCTGATGACTCCCACGAAGCACCCGGATCGGCTCCTGACGACGAGGGTTGGCCGCCCACGTCTCAGGACGACGAGCGGGCAGCCAGCTAGCGCGTGGAGCCTTCCAACGCGGCGCGATACGGCACGACAGAGTCGGATCCCACGGTGGCCACCGCACTCTGGCGCGGGGTGGATGTACTCCGGCCGATCGCCTGGTTGTATGCCGTCTACTCCGCCTTCGTCCGTCAGGGGGACATGGCGCGGCCCTGGCTGGCCTGGGTCGTGCTGGGAGTGCTGGGTGTCTGGACCGTGGGCATGCTCCTGTATCGCAGCCACAACACGATGGTGGTCGGGATCGAGCTGGTGGTGGCCTGCGCCGCCATACTGAGCACCCGATTGGTGGACACCAATGAGGTGATCGTCGGCGGGGCGAAGACGCTGCCCGGGTTCTGGCCCGCTGCGGCGGTGGTGGCCTGGGCCGTCCTCAAGGGTTGGCGCGCCGGGATGTTCGCAGCGCTCGCGGTGGGTGTGGCCGACATCCTTGAGGTTGGCGCCGCCAACGAGGCCACCGTCAGCAACATCGTGATCCTGGTGCTGCTCGGCGGATGCATCGGCTACTGCGCCGATCTGTCCCGTGATGGGCACGCGGCACTGGCCGAGGCGATGAGGGTGCGGGCGGAGGTGCGCGAGCGCGATCGGCTGGCCCGTACCGTCCACGACGGTGTGCTGCAGACCCTGTCCTACATTCACCGTCGTGGCCTCGACCTTGGTGGTGAGTGCCGTGAGCTCGCCTCGATGGCCGCCGATCAGGAACGGCTGCTGCGTGCACTCGTGAGCGAAGTCTCGGTGCCCCACGGGGACGCTGCGATGGGCGGAGACGTTGACCTGCGTCTGCTGCTCGGTCGATTCGGCGACGGCGCGGTCAACGTCATCCCGCCTGCCGAGCCGGTGCTCATGGATCGCAGGGTCGCCGATGAGCTTGCGGCTGCGGTCGAGGCCGCGCTCGACAACGTCCTCCGGCACGCGGGTGCCGGGGCGCAGGCCTGGGTGCTGATCGAGGATCACGGCAAGGACGTGACCGTGACCGTCCGTGACAATGGCATCGGGCTGATCGAGGGCCGGCTTGCCGACGCCGCCGCGGACGGGCGCATGGGCGTGGCCAACAGCATCCGGGGGCGGATGAGCGATCTTGGGGGAACCGCCGTCATCGAGTCCAGACCAGGTGCAGGGACGCGCCTCGAGCTCACGGTCTCCAAGAAGGGTCCTTCGTCATGACCGGACCAGAAGAGGCGACCGAAGAAGCGACCCCGGACGTGACCAACGCCGTGACCAACGCCGTGACCGTGGTGGTTGCCGATGACCATCCGATGTGGCGCGATGCGGTGGCGCGCGACCTGACCGACGCCGGGTTCGACGTGGTTGCCACGGCCGATGACGGTCCCAGCGCCGTGAATCGCACGCTGGCCACTCGACCCGACGTGCTGGTGCTCGACCTGAACCTGCCGGGCCTACGCGGCGGCCAGGTGTGTGCGGCGATTGTCAGGGCGCAGATTCCTACCAGGGTGCTGATCCTGTCTGCGAGCGCCGAACAGCGCGACGTCCTCGAGGCGGTCAAGGCCGGCGCCACCGGATACCTGCTCAAGTCCGCCGGCCGTGAGGAGCTCCTCGACGCCGTCCGCGCCACTGCAGGCGGCAAGGCCGTCTTCACCCCCGGCCTGGCCGGGCTGGTCCTGGGGGAGTTCCGGCGACTGTCCGTCGAACCGCTGCGCATGGACGGTCGCGAGGTGCCCGAGCTGACCGGAAGGGAGGCCGAGGTGCTCAAGCTGGTGGCTACCGGTATGTCCTACAAGCAGATCGGCGCGTACCTGTTCATCTCGCACCGGACCGTGCAGAACCACGTTCAGAACACCCTCAACAAGCTGCAGATGCACAACCGCGTCGAGCTGGTCCGCTTCGCGATCGCCAGGGGCCTGGACGCCCCGACCTGACCGGTCGCGAATACCCCTGCTTGTTCCCCCGAAACCACCGTTTCGGTCGCGGATCGGGACTCATTCGGTGGTTTGGGCGCAAGGAGTGCAGGGTGTTATGCACTCCAGGACTTGCTGCGTTCGACTGCCTTCAACCACTGCCGGTATGCCGCATCGGCCGCCTTGCGCGAGCCGTTGGCCGGCTCGAAACGGCGCTCCAGCGCCCACGTTGCGGCGATCTCCTTCTGGCTGGACCACACGCCGGTGCCGAGACCGGCCAGGAAAGCGGCACCCAGGCCGGTGGTGTCGGCGATCTTGGGGCGTTCCACCGGCACACCCAGCTGATCCGCCTGCATCTGCATGAGCAGATAGTTCTCGCTGGCACCGCCGTCGACGCGCAGGACGGGGATCGGTGTCTCGATGGTGTTGAAGACGTCGCGCACCTCGTAGGCGATGGCCTCCAGGGTCGCGCGGACCAGGTGTGCCCTGGTGGTGCCGCGGGTGATGCCGTGGATCGAGCCGCGCGCCTGCGGATCCCAGTGTGGCGCGCCCAGTCCGGTCAGTGCCGGCACGAACACCACTCCCTGGGAGTCCTTGACGGTGCCCGCGATGGCTGCTGTCTCGGCCGCGGAGCCGATGATCTGCAGGCCGTCACGCAGCCATTGGACCGCCGCACCCGTGACGAAGATCGAGCCCTCCAGTGCGTAGGTCAGGCTGCCGTCGGGACTCTGCCACGCAACTGTCGACAACAGCCCAGCATCGCTGCGCTGCAACGCGTTTCCTGTGTTCACCAGGATGAACGAGCCGGTGCCGTAGGTGCACTTGGCTTCACCCACGCCGAAGCAGGCCTGGCCGAACAGGGCGGCCTGCTGGTCGCCGGCCATGCCCGAGATGGGGGCGTCGATGCCGAGGAAGGCCGAGGGGTCGGTGCGGGTGATCTCGCCCCAGTTGGGCACGACCTCAGGCAGCGCTGCGATGGGGACCCCCAACAGCTCGCACAGCTCGTCCGACCAGACTCCCTGTTGGACGTCATACAGCAGGGTTCGCGAGGCGTTCGAGGCATCGGTGACGTGCGCGACGCCGTTGCTCATCCGTGCGACGAGGTAGGAGTCGACGGTGCCGATGGCAACCTGGCCGGCCCGGACGCCGGCCCAGGCGCGGGGATCGTGCTCACGCAACCAGGTCAGCTTGGTCCCGGTGAAGTACGGATCGAGCCGCAGGCCGGTCAGCTCGGTGACGCGCGCACCGTGCCCGGCTGACTCGAGACGCTCACAGATCGCTGAGGTACGCCGGTCCTGCCAGACGATCGCACGCCGCGGCGCGGCCAGCGTCTGCCGGTCCCACAGGACTGCGGTCTCGCGCTGGTTGGTGATGCCGACTGCCCGGACCACGGCGTCCGGAGCGGCGTCCAGTGCGGCCTGCGTCGCGCTGAGTGTGGCCTGCCAGATCTCCTCGGGCGCGTGCTCGACCCACCCCGGGCGGGGGAAGTGCTGGGCGAACTCGGCATAGCCGCGAGCCAGTACGTCGGCCCCGTCGGTGACCAGCAGCACGGTGACGCCGCTGGTGCCCGCGTCGACGGCGAGAACCACCCCGACGGCTCCGGCCTCGACCTGAGGGCTCGCGTCTTGACTCCTCGCGTCTTGACTGCTCACCTTCTGATGGCTCACGCGTCAGCCCGCCGAAGAGCCTCGAGCACGCGGCTGTCGATGCCATCCGGGGTCATCCGCATCTCGAAGTTGGCCTCGCCCGCCCAGTCATCCAGGGCATCGTGCAGGTCGGGCTGGCTTCGTCCCAGGACCAGCAGGTGCCGCCGAACCTCGTCGGCGAGCGGACCCTCCAGCGGCAGCA
>Ga0209745_1001529_pt1 | contig 13668 bp, 11 predicted proteins | sample BarGraNGADG00312_FD_184495 | JGI IMG/M metagenome (GOLD analysis project Ga0209745, IMG submission 184495) | Arctic peat soil microbial communities from Barrow, Alaska - Barrow Graham LP Ref core NGADG0004-312 (SPAdes) (version 2) | ecosystem: Environmental > Terrestrial > Soil > Wetlands > Peat... | reverse complement strand
ATCTTTCGCTCCGTCTTTTCCGTTACTATGCAGGTATTCACTATTACAATATCCGCCTCATCCAGAGGAGACGGAATATGGCCCAACTTTTGCAGGGCCTCGGCCATATCCTGCGAGTTCCCGAAGTTGGCGGTGCAGCCGTAAGTCTCAATATAGAACTTCATGGCTTAAGGATCGTTGCAGCTCATCACTATGCGGCCCGCATCTACAGGCTCTGCCATCTCTTCCCGCCTCACCTGATAGATTCCCACGATTGCGCCCATGATCGCAGGTGCCAGGAAGAAGCCGCCTATACCCGCCACCAGAGCCCCTCCCAAGAAGGAGAGCATCACCAGCAAGGGATGTAAAGAGGATTTGGCTGAAACGAGATACGGCCTGATGAGCAACTCCGAAGGGAGATAGATCAAAGAGGATGCCAGTACAAAGAAGATCACTGCCCCCTCCAATCCCACGGCGAAGTACCTGTAAACTGTTACGGGGATGATAACTATCCAGGAGGTGAGAAAGGGGACCATACCGGCCACAAAGACTATGCTCGCCAGGGCAAAGGGCCTGGGAAGTCCGAAGGCATAGAATATGAAAGCTGCGATTAAGCTGCCCAAGATTGAAGTATAGATTGTGCCTATGTAGATTCCGCTCAAAATCCGGTCAATGCGATCTATGTATTTTCTGTAGATTTTCATCTCTCCCTGCGGCAGCAGAGAAATTATCGACTCCTTGAAGCCTTCACCGTCCATCAGCACAAAGTAGCAGATGGGGATAGAGATAAGGAAGTTGATTATTCCTAAAGAAACAACTCTCCCAATGTGAAAGATGGGAATGGATGCGGCAATGGGCGCGATTAAGCCCGCTGTATTCTCAAGGCCGGAGGTCAAAAAATCTTTCACCCATGAAGGAAGATCCATTGCTGTCTGTTGCATAAGGATGCCCAGCCCTGATCTCAATGCTTCTTGATTGCGGGCCAGGATTATGATCTGGTTGGCAATTTCGAGAGTTCCCAGCCCAAGGATCAGAAATATAGGGACAACGATGCAGATGGCGGCCACCAGTGACCCCAGCCGTCTACGTTGGCCAAATTTATCCCGAATGGGTCTGCCTACATAGGCGAAGACCATGCCAAGGATAATGCCGTCCAGGAAGGGAAAGATGAAATAAACCGTCATGAGCACTGCGGCCAGGGCTGAGATCACTATGAATTTGTGCTCCGAGCACCAGCTGCCCAAGATAGATTTCAAGCATCACACCAGAAAACTCCAGGATTCCCTGATAGATATGAGTGACGCCTTATATCTTGAAATTTTCGGGTCCAATCTCTGTCTAGGATATCTTAATCGTTATTGTGAATGGCACGATCACCTAATAGGGCTAAATTAGGGCTAAATTTTGCATTTCTTGCATCTACATACCGCGACCGCAACAATATTATGGAAATGCGTCGTTGACATCCCCTAAACTTGATATAAGATAATGTTATATTCTCTTAAGGATTGAAAAGCAATCATATGCCCGGCAAAGTCTCCCATAGTTATGCATTTCGCGGCTCAGAGAAGCCGCTTATTGGAAAGACCATCGGCGATATGTTCGATGAAATAGCAGAAGCATACCCCGATAATGATGCAATTGTCTCGATCCATCAGGGAAAACGATACACATATCGAGAGCTGCAAAGGGAGCTTAACCGTGCAGCGAAAGGGTTCATTGCACTCGGCCTGAAGAAGGGCGATCGCCTGGCTATCTGGGCAACGAACATCGCCGAATGGATCATCACCCAGTTCGCCACGGCCAAAGCCGGCATCATCATGGTGAACATCAATCCGGCGTACAGAACACATGAGCTGGAGTATGCCCTGCGTCAATCCGAAGCGCAAACCCTCCTGCTAATGGACCGGTTTAAGAGCTCGGATTATATCAAAATGTTCTACGAGGTCTGCCCTGAGGCTAAGACAAGCAAGCCTGGTCAGATCCACTCCGAAAAGCTGCCCTTCCTGAGAACAGCAGTCTTGATTCGCGGCGATAACCAACCTAGCATGTGGTCTTGGGACGAAGTCCTATCGATGGGTGAAGATGTGCCGGATGAGATATTGCAGGAAAGACAGGCGAGCCTGGATTTCGACGATCCCATCAATATCCAATACACATCAGGAACGACCGGATTTCCCAAAGGCGTGGTTCTAACGCATCACAACATCCTGAACAATGGCTTTTTCATCGGCGAATGCATGAAGTTTACGGAAAAAGACCGGCTATGTATACCTGTTCCCTTTTATCATTGCTTCGGCATGGTCCTCTCCAATTTGGCCAGCATGACCCACGGCGCAGCAATGGTGCTTCCTGCCGAGTACTTTGATCCAGTATCAGTCATGGCAGCCATCGAAAAGGAGCGCTGCACAGCAGTGCATGGCGTTCCCACCATGTTCGTCGCAGAGCTTGAGCACCCCGACTTCAACAAATACGACTTCAGTAGCTTGCGCACCGGGATCATGGCCGGATCACCCTGTCCCATCGAGTTCATGAAGAAAGTGAGCACCTTGATGAACATGAAAGAGGTGGTGATAACCTATGGTCAAACTGAAGCCTCTCCAGGGATTACCATGTCCTCCACGGATGATTCGCTGGATTTAAGGGTCTCGACGGTTGGACGGCCGATGCCGCATACAGAGATGAAGATCGTTGACCCCAAGACCGGTAAAATGGTCTGCAAAGGCGAGACAGGCGAGATTTGCGCCCGGGGCTACATGATCATGCGCTGTTACTACAACAATCCAATGGCAACAGATCAGTGTGTCGACAAAGAAGGTTGGCTGCACAGCGGTGACCTGGGCATCCTGGACGAGAACGATTACTGCAAGATCACCGGCCGGCTCAAGGACATGGTGATTCGAGGCGGAGAGAATATCTATCCGCGAGAGATCGAGGAGTTCCTCTACACTCATCCGGCCATAAGTGATGTGCAGGTCATCGGCGTTCCTGATAAAAAATATGGCGAGGAGCTCATGGCCTGGATAAAGCTGAAGAAGGACGCCAAGGCCTCCCCTGAAGAGATAAAGGACTTCTGCAAAGGAAAAATCGCGCACTTCAAGGTTCCGAGATACATAAAGTTCGTCGATGAATTTCCCATGACGGTAAGCGGAAAGATACAGAAGTACAAGATGAGAGATGAGTCCATCAAAGAACTGGGTCTGGAAGAAGCGGCAGAGATGAAGACGGCCTGATGCCGTTCTCGCTTTCTTTCTTTTGTTCATTTTTTTATCGTTCTTTGTATTCTAGCCTCAACTCGGAGCAAAGACTCAAGGATTTTGCCGCCGGAAACAGACGGGTTTTGATCCATTCGAATGATCCAATTCGAACGACGGATTCGAGGAGGATGGATTTTGATATTTGTCATCAATGATAATTTTTTCTCGATAGTTTTTTTTATTGGAACAGCATTTTGTTAGATGAGGCTACATGAAAAGGATAGTAAGGCGCCGGGAGATGGCAGGCGGAAAGATGATTCTCAATGAGATAGAAGCGCCGGTAATTGCCCGTGTGGCCCAGCCAGGACAGTTCGTGATTCTCAGAGCCAATGAAAAAGGTGAGCGCATACCAATGACGATAGCGGACACTAACCCTGAAAAGGGCACTATCACGGTCATTTTTTCCGTGGCGGGCCGATCCACTGCTCTTTTCAAGACGCTCCAGGTGGGGGACTCTTATCAGAACGTCGCAGGACCGCTGGGACGACCTACCGAGGTGGAAAAGGTGGGCACGGCGATATGCGTTGGCGGAGGAACCGGCGTTGCAGTCCTCTATCCCATTGCCAAGAAGCTGAAGAGCCTGGGCAGCAGGGTCGTGAGCATTATTGGCGCGCGCACTGAGGAGCTCATCATTCTGCAGGAGGAGATGAATGCCGTCTCAGATGAATTGTTGATATGCACGGACAATGGCTCCTTTGGGCGCAATGCTCTGGTCACGGATCTCCTGGAGGAGGTTTTGCAGAGAGAGACTCCGGGAATTGTGGTAGCCATAGGGCCAGTGCCCATGATGAAGCGAGTCAGTGAGATCACCCGGCCTCGCGATATCAAGACCATAGTCAGTCTGAATCCTATCATGATCGACGGCACCGGCATGTGCGGCAGTTGCAGAGTGGAAGTGGAGGGTGTTATGTTGCTTGCCTGCGTAGATGGGCCGGAGTTCGACGGGCATAAAGTGAACTTTGATCTGCTCATGCAGCGCTTGCGGGCCTATCGGGAGGAAGAGCAACTGGCGCTGGATGCTCATGGCGTAAAAGAGGTGCATAAGTGCAAGATGGAAGAGGAGATTAAGGCCAAAGACCTGGATGACGGCCATTTAGCCGAGGTGAATGCAGCCTGATTTCTGGGCTCATAAATGATTGGCACGGATTTCGGAAAAAGTGAACTCATTTCTCCAGCCGGAACTCCTGCGGCCATGGCCCATTTTCTTCAGGATAGGCTTCCTGAATTGGAGCCTCTTCAAAGCGACTCAAAATCATCTCATCCACCTCCGAGACCTTGATTCTGAAGACCTCGGCCAGGATCTCCTTGGCGGCCTCCAGCTCCAGGGCCGACGCGTCTGCCATTGAAATGCTTCGCCTCACCAGATACTTCTGTGGCCAGATTAGCTTATCAAGAACTCCTGCCATGGTTTGCATATACTACGTACAAGGTTAAGTAATTTTGCCAGGAAACAATATCAACAAACCATTTTTACATAATAGAAAGTATGAATAAGATACAAATGAAGAAATGAAACTGCGGGAAAAGTTGATGACATTCCGCTCGTTCGTCCAAGCATGATAGCCAGAATATCGTATTTTAGATGGAGGTTTTGGTCTCCTGCTTGAATCTTCCTCGTATCACGATAATATTAATTACCAATACTTATTAATGATACTTATTTCAACTTATCACTAATATTTATAATTATACTTACTAATAATGCTAATATACATTTTAAGGCCAACTTTTTCATTAGATATCAAATTATTGGCTGGGTTAAGGTGGAGTCATAGGTGTTGGCAAAAGCAAAGGGGCTGGTTATCAAAAACTTTGAACAGCGTCTAGCTGATATGATGGACTTCTTTCCTGATGCAACCTTCGTCATAGATAAAGAAGGCCTCGTTATCTCCTGGAATCGCGCAATGGAGGTCTTGACAGGGGTCAAGGCTGAAGAGTTCCTGGGAAAAGGCGATCATGAATATGCTTTACCGTTTTATGGAATTAGAAGACCGCTGTTGATCGATCTGGTCATGGAGCCGGCCAACGAGGACGTGAAAAAGTACTACACGTTTCAGAGAGACGGTGAGGCCATTGCCGCTGAGATTTACATACCCACCTTCAAGCCGGGCGGAATCTATCTCTGGGGTAAGGCCTCGCCCATCTATGATACTGAGGGCAATCTGGCGGGCGCTATAGAATCGATACGTGACATTACGGAACAAAAGACTGCAGAAATAGCCCTCCATGAGAACTTGCGTTTCCTTCAGCATTTGATCAATGCAATTCCCAGTCCGATTTTCTACAAAGATATTGACGGCATCTACCGGGGCTGCAATTCGGCCTTCGAGAAGTATTTGGGCTTAGGGAAAGATAAGATAATCGGAAAATCGGTGCATGATGTCTCCCCCCCCGATCTGGCTGATAAATACAGAGAGATGGATCAAGCACTATTCGATAACCCCGGAGTTCAGGTCTATGAGTCTTCTGTAAGATATGCGGATGGAACACGGCATAATGTCATTTTCAACAAGTCAACCTATACCAATGCTAAGGATGAGGTTTCCGGGCTGGTGGGGGTTATTCTGGACATCACTGAGCGTAAGCGCATTGAAGATGATCTCAGAGAGAATGAGGAGAAATACCGTCTCCTGGTAGAAGGCCAGACGGACCTAGTCGTCAAGGTAGATACTGTTGGCAGATTCCTTTTTGCCAGTCCAACTTATTGCGACATCTTCGGCAAGACGGAAGAGGAACTGCTGGGCCGGAAGTTCATGCCACTCGTTTGTGAAGAAGACAGAGAAATGACGGCACGGGAGATGGAAAAGCTCCGCGGGCCGCCCTATACCTGTTATGTTGAGCAAAGGGCTATGACAAAAGACGGTTGGCGCTGGCTGGCCTGGGCGGACAAGTCGGTGCTTGACAATCAAAAAAATGTCGTTGCCATCATCGGTGTTGGCCGGGACATCACCGAGAGCAAGCGCGTCGAGCAGGAGCTGCTAAGGGCAAAAGAAGCGGCTGAAGCTGCCACCCAGACCAAATCCGATTTCATGGCTAATATGAGCCACGAGATCCGCACACCCATGAACGCGGTTATCGGCATGACAAGTCTACTCTTGGACGATGAGGATCTAAACCCTGAGCAAAGGGATTTCATAGAAACCATCAGGATTAACGGAGACGCACTGATGGTCGTCATCAACGATATTCTCGACTTCTCGAAGATGGAGCGAGAAAATGCCATGCTGGAGGAGCAGCCCTTCGAGTTGCGATGCAATGTAGAGGAAGCTCTTGACCTGGTATCTACAGGTGCAACCAAAAAGGGCCTGAACCTGGCATATACTATCGATAATAATGTTCCTGAGTTCATCATTGGGGATCCGACCCGTTTGCGCCAGATTCTTGGCAATCTGCTAAATAACGCCGTAAAATTTACCAAGCAGGGTGAGATCAAGCTGACGGTGTTGACCCAGGAACTCAACGGCACTCACGAGATTCAATTCATCGTTCAGGATACGGGCATCGGTATTCACCGTGAGCTGATGGATCGTTTATTCCAGCCCTTCGCCCAGGTCGATGAGACTGTGACCTGCAAATATGGAGGAATAGGACTGGGCCTGGCCATAAGCCGCAAACTCGTGGAGCTGATGGGTGGCAGGATTTGGGCGGAGAGCCAGGAAGGCATCGGCTCGACCATCCATTTCACAATTAAAGCAGAAGCTGTACCACATAGACAAAAAAAATTGACTGGATTCCAGCCCATTCTGGTGGGCAAAACCGTGCTGATAGTTGAGGATAACAGGACCAACCGCCACATCCTGGGAGGCTGCGCTTATTCCTGGGGCATGTTGCCTCTGATTGCATCATCCGGCAAGGATGCTCTCGATTGGATTCAAAGGGGAGACACATTTGATATTGCCATTCTGGATATGAATACGCCTGAAAGGGACGCTTTGACTCTGGCAAGAAAGATCCGAAAATATGACAAGACGATGCCGTTAGTCGTTTTAACCTCTCTGGGTCGACGTGTCGATTCTGATCTATTTGATGCCTATTTATTCAAGCCCATCAAGCCCTCTAAATTGCAGAAGGTTCTAACTGACATTATCTTCCTTAAGGGAACAAAGGAATCGGCCCGGATGCATAAAATCAATGATAAAGCAGAGATCAATCCGACAAAGATACTTTTGGCCGAGGACAATGTATCAAGCCAAAAGGTAGCTCTGCAGATGCTCAAGCGTCTGGGCTACAGGGCCGATGTGGCGGCAAATGGCATAGAGGTATGCCAGGCTCTGGAACGTCAGACCTATGATCTCGTGCTCATGGATGTTCGCATGCCTGAGATGGACGGGCTAGAAGCCACTCGGATTATCCGGCAGCGGTGGCCAAACCGTGGCCCGAACATAATCGCCATCACTGCCTATGCTCTGGAGGGCGACAAGGAGAAATGTCTCGAAGCCGGTATGGACGACTATATCAGCAAGCCTATGAAAATAGAAGAGCTGGCGAGGGTTCTGGAGAGGTATCGCCTTAAGTAGATCTCCCGGGAGCGGTCTGAGATCCAACATCGAACAACTCAGATATGAGTTTGCATAGATACTCTCAAAAAAAGTTACCATAAGTAAATATCTTGAAATTTATGGTTCACATTTTGTGCTATATGTCTTCAATTGTGTCATAGATCTTTAAATTATTGGCGTACAATATACATACTATAATTTCCCAATAGATCAAATCGAAGCGAGTGGCAGGGATGGTTATGGACTCTTACATCATAATTTCATTGGCTACGGTATTCGGCCTGCTGGCGTGGTGGCTATATCTCGCATTCTCCGGCCTCAGGGATGAATCATCCATTCACCGAGCCGAAGGTGTTACCAGGCAGAAGCCTGCAGGATTGGCGAACTCTCTGATCTCAATATTTCCCTCATGCCATTCCGACAATTCTGCAGAACAATCACATAGCTCCGAGCCAGGAAGATAGAAAGCCACGTAGTTTTGCGAACTTATGACCTAATTCCCATTTTAAACTCAATCTCAATCGAGAGGATAGGACAGGTTTGTCGAGTTCTCTGGAAAATCGCGCTCAACTATTTTGAAAAGGTCGCTCCTTAATGTGGGTTTACCTGAATTCAGTAGCCACATCTCCAAATTTCGGTTTTGATCGCGATAGTAAACATTAGTATCATTTTGTGAGATATGAACAGTCCCATTTTGAATTCGAACAAGACTCTCTTCGGTTTCATTTGTCACTTCTACGATGAAGCCACGATAGCCGAGATCGTCGTGCAGCTCTTTAGCTGAAGCTTGGGGCAACATAGCAAGCTTTTTGAGAAAAAGGTCTCCATCAGTCCCAGACAAAATCCATACGGGATTGGGTATGCCCGAAAAAATATCTAGTTCTACTTCAACCCTTGCAGACATGAGGCTGTCTCCCTCTGCCTTTGCATATGCGTCCAGTGTCGGCATTGATAATGCCGGTGACGGACTGCAAAATGACAAAATCAGCGCAGGAAGAATCCATGCCGGGAGGAGTGCACTCATTTTGATATGTAATGTGGCGATTCCTAATAATCTTTATCATGGCACAACATCATCATGCCTCTTATGCCCTATAGCTCGAATAGACGGCTTTTTGTAGTTTAGATCAAATCTTATCGGAAGGGATATCTTAAGAGCTATCTCGGAAATGAGGACGACCCAATGCGAGTAATACGATGGTTGCTGCTTTTCTTGCCGGTCGCAATTCTTGCGGAGCTAGCCCATATTGGTGGGATGCTGGTCTTTGCAGCCTCGGCTCTGGCTATCGTCCCCCTGGCTGGATTCCTGGGAGAGGCCACCGAGGCTCTGGCTCTGAAAACGGGTCCGCGCATCGGAGGGCTCTTGAACGCAACCTTTGGCAATGCAGCAGAGTTGATTATCACCTTAGTTGCGATCCAAGCCGGCCAAATGGAGCTGGTCAGAGCCTCCATCACCGGCTCAATCTTGGGTAATTTGCTTTTAGTCCTGGGATTTGCCATGCTTGCAGGAGGTCTTAAGAACGGCCTGCAGATATTTGACCGCCGCCATGTAGGCACGGATGCCACCATGACCATCCTGGCATTGATCGCCATGAGTGTGCCCTCACTCTTCAGCCATTACATAGAACCGGATAAGCTGCGCGTCGTGGAGCTGAGCCTGACTACGGCGGGAATAATTCTGATCCTCTATATTCTCTTCATAGTCTACACCCTGAAAAGCTGCGATTCGGAAAAGTGTGATGTTGTAGCTGGAATAGAGGCCTTGCCAGTCCATCACTGGAGCACACGTAAGGCGTTAGCTATGATGGCATTCTCCATGGCCGGAATCGCCCTGATGAGCGAGTTCCTGGTGGGGTCGGTAGAGACGGCTACCACTGTCCTTGGCTTGACGCCTTTCTTCGTAGGAATAATAATCGTCCCCATTATCGGCAATGTTGCCGAGCATCTGGTTTCCGTCCAGGCTGCCCGGCAGAACAAGATGGACCTATCCCTCTCTATCGCCTTGGGGTCCAGCCTGCAGATCGCACTCTTCGTGACACCGGTGCTGGTCTTCGTCTCCCTCATTATGGGAAATCCTCTCACCCTGGAGTTCAATCAGTTAGAGCTGATAGCTCTCGCCGCAGCAACATTTATCTCGGCCCTGGTTGCCCTGGATGGGGAATCCAACTGGCTGGAAGGAGCCATGTTGCTGGCAGTATATGGCATCTTGAGCCTGGCGTTCTTCTTCCTGCCGGCAAAAGTTTTATAGGGCAGGCATGCTAACTCTGATTTATGACACACGAAACCTCTGTGGGGAATCGTCTTCTACGACGTTCGTTCGCTTGTTGATGAAAAGGTTCGCATTTTTGATACCACTCTTCGCGATGGAGAGCAGACTCCGGGGGTATCACTTACCCAGGAGGAGAAGCTCAAAATCGCCTGGCAGCTTGATAAACTGGGAGTGAATGTTATCGAAGCCGGGTTTCCCATCTCCTCGAAGGGCGAGTTTGACGGAGTCCGCCAGATCGCAAGAGCAGGCTTGACGGCCCAGGTCTGCGGTCTCTCCCGCATCGTCAAGAAAGATGCAGAGGCCTGTCTTGATGCCGATGTGGGTATGGTGCACGTATTCGTTCCCACCTCGGACATCCAGATCGCTCATACCATAAAGAAGAGCCATGATGAGATCGTTGAAGGGGCCATGGAAACAGTGCAGTTCGTGAAGGACCACGGAAGAACCTGTCTCTTCTCGGCAATGGATGCCACCCGCACCTCTCCCGAGTTCTTGCACCGCATCTTCAAGGCAGTAGAGGAGGTGCATTGCGATATCATCAATATCCCTGACACCGTAGGAGTGGCAATTCCATCCAGCTTCTATCGTTTTGTCAGGGACATCTGTGATGATGTCGATATGGTGGTCGACGTCCATTGCCATAACGACTTTGGCCTGGCTGTGGCCAACAGCCTGGCTGCGGTCGAGGCTGGAGCCAGAGAGGTCCAGGTCTGCGTAAACGGTCTTGGTGAGAGGGCCGGTAACGCCAACCTGGCCGAGACGGTAATGAGCCTGCACTCCATCTATAGAGCCCGGACCGACATAAAGACGGAATATCTGGTGGAGACAGCCCGGCTCATAGAGAGGCTGACCAAAGTAAAGATATCCATAACTGCACCCATTGTAGGAGACAACGCCTTCTCCCATGAGTCCGGCATTCACAGCCACGGAATAATCGAAAACAGCAAGACCTTTGAGCCCGGCATCATGACCCCGGAGATGGTGGGCCACAAGAGACGCATAGTGCTCGGCAAGCATACCGGACGGCATGCTGTAGCCAAAGTTCTGGAGGAAGCGGGCTACCGGCCCACAGAAGATCAGCTTCAAGAGATCCTGGAGAGGGTCAAAGAGCTGGGAGATAAAGGAAAGCAGATCGGCAATATAGATCTTCAAACCATAGCCGATGTTGTGATCGGAGAGGTGGCCAAGGGCAGCCAGGCAGTGGTGCTGAAAGAGGTTTCAGTCATGACCGGGAATATTATCACGCCCACGGCAACCGTGCGAGCCATGGTGCGAGGAAAGGAGAGGGTCCTGGCCAATACCGGCGTGGGTCCGGTAGACGCAGCCGTGAACGCCGTGCAGGGTCTTCTGGAAGGCGAGACCTCCATTCACCTCTGCGATTTCCGCATTGAAGCCATAACCGGTGGTGCTGATGCCCTGGCGGAAGTGGTTATAGGAGTTGAAGACGACCGGGGCCGCAAGGTCAGCGCCCGCTCTGCGCGCGAAGATATCGTCATGGCCTCAGTGGAGGCCTTGGTCAGCGCCATAAACCGATTGATGCTTCTGGAGGAACCAATCATTGAATGAATCTGTGCAAGGAATAATCGATTCGCATTGCCACCTTGACTTCAAGCAGTTTAATAAAGATCGAGAAATTGTAATGGAAGATGCCCGAAAGTCCGGCGTGGTCCGGATGATCAATTCGGGCGTGGACTATTCCACCAATCAAAAGTCCCTGGAGCTGGCCCGGAAATATGATTTTATCTTCGCTACCCTGGGGCTAAGTCCCAACACAATAGAAGGACAAAACGAGCCTGAGATAAAGATACGATTGGAGCAAATAGAGGAGAATGCAGGACAGGCATTGGGCATCGGCGAGGCAGGACTCGATTATTACCACTGCAAAGATGCCGGCTCAAGAGAGCGTCAGGCAGAGGTCTTCAGAAAGGTCATCGATCTGGCAAAATCCCTGAACTTGCCGCTGGTCATTCATTCCCGTGATGCGGAACAGCCTGCCCTGGAGATGGTCAAGCACCTTGACAAGGTCATATTCCACTGCTACAGCGGGACTTTAGTCACCATGAAAGAGGCCGTTGATAGAGGATTTTACATCTCTCTGGCCACCAATATCTGCCAATCCGGTCACCATCAGATCCTGGCACGGAATGTATCACTGGACCATCTCCTGGTGGAAACCGACAGCCCTTTCCTAAGCCCCCGCAGAGGCAGAAATGAGCCCTCATTCATCCTGGATTCAGTCCGGCTCATTGCCAAGATCAGAGGCATAGAGCCAGAAGAGGTTGCCGAGAAGACCGCAGAGAATACCAAACGAATTTATAACATCCGTTGAAATGTCTGAAATCGGAAAAGGATTCCGAAATCCAATTATTAAGAAAAGGGTCAACATGAATCGGATGCCAATACAATTCGAGCACATCATGAAGTATCTGGGCTCCAGAAAGGAAAAAGGGAGAAAGCAGATCGGCCTCCTCGTGGATGGGCCCAATATGCTCAGAAAAGAGTTCCAGATGGACCTGGAGGAGATCAGGGACATCCTAAAGGATTATGGCGACATCAAGATGGGTAAGGTCTTCTTGAATCAGTATGCATCAGAGAAGCTGGTCGAAGCGGTGGAAAATCAGGGGTTCGAGCCGGTGATCTGCACCAGTGATGTGGACGTAAGGATGGCAGTGGAGGGAGTGGATATGATCTACAACCCTGTCATCGACACTCTGGCCCTCGTCACCAGGGATGCGGATCTTAAACCGGTGCTCATGAAGGCCATGGAACACGGCAAGGAGACCATCATCTTTGGGGCGGAGCCAGGGTTTTCAGTGGCCCTCAGGAACTCAGCCGATTATGTAATAGTGCTCCGCGACGGCCAGTATGTTACGGAATGATTTTGAGGTTAAATTGAATCTGCAATCAAGTCAATCTTTTATAGGAGAGCACGGCTTCAGAGCTTATATCTGGGAAAAATGCCGCCGGTTGGGTCCGCTCAATGCAATGGCAGGTCGCAGGGAGGACTACAGGCAGAGGAATGAATGGGGAGACCCGGTCATCCGGGACAATAGTTGGAAAAGTCGCATAACTTCCGGGCTGCCTGTGCCTTATTGGGCACTCATAGTATTAATTTGCGTAGCTGTATCTTTCCTGGACCTCATCGCCCCCGGCTTTGTATCCAGTTATCTGGCCCTCAATACGGATTATGTAATGCAGAGGCCCTGGACTCTCCTGACGTACATGTTCGTGCATGCCAACTTCGACCATCTCTTCTGGAACATGCTCGTTCTCTTTTTCTTTGGCATGGAGTTGGAAAGGCGTGTGGGTGGAACAAAATTCCTGGAGATTTATTTTCTCTCCGGGATAGTGGCGGCTCTGGGCCAGATGATGATCGCGGGCGGTTCCATGGTGGGGGCGAGCGGCGCTATTTATGGAGTCATGGGGTGTCTGGCCATAATCGCTCCCGAGATACGAGTGCTGCTCTTCTTCGTCATACCTCTGAGCATTCGGGCAGCAGTCGTGCTATACGCCTTTGTCGATTTCGTATCATTTGGATCCTCAGACAACATCGCCCACATGGCCCATATCGTGGGGCTGTTGGTCGGATTGGCCTTCGGGCAGCTTATGAAGAAACAGCCCCAATATTATTGATCCCTGCAGCCTATAACCCATTGCGAGGCCC
>Ga0209745_1001528_pt1 | contig 13682 bp, 17 predicted proteins | sample BarGraNGADG00312_FD_184495 | JGI IMG/M metagenome (GOLD analysis project Ga0209745, IMG submission 184495) | Arctic peat soil microbial communities from Barrow, Alaska - Barrow Graham LP Ref core NGADG0004-312 (SPAdes) (version 2) | ecosystem: Environmental > Terrestrial > Soil > Wetlands > Peat... | reverse complement strand
TTCTTTCCTGTAAGCATGACGCTATCCTTTCTGATAATATTCCTGAAATTTGTTTTGAGCGTGAAGTCCTGCCTGTTTATCAGAATAGCTGCGGCATGACCGGCTGTCATAACGGAAGCGGTGAGAGTGGATATTCTTTGACTGATTATTTCGGAATAAGTCATTCCGTCGTAGCCGGAAAGCCTTATGAAAGTCCGAGTTACAAAGCCATTATCAGGCGGTCCGGAGAAGGCAGGATGCCTCCTGACAGACCCGTTCCTCTTGAGAACAGAACGATCATCAGGTTGTGGATTGAGCAGGGAGCAAGGCTGACATCCTGTCTTGATACAACCTCTCAACCTCCGGAATATGTTAATCCCCGTGCCTGTTTTTCCCGTGATATTCTCCCTGTACTGGTTTCAAGCTGTGCAACTTCGGGTTGTCATGATGCTGCAACACATAAAGAAGGATATATTTTTCAGGGATACACATCAACACTTAAAGCAGTATCACCGGGAAATCCGGCGGGGAGTAAACTTTATGAAGTAATTTCCAGGCCTGGCGGAGAAGACATAATGCCACCGGCACCGATGAACAGACTTTCTTCTGCAGCAATTGATTCCATAGCCGCATGGATCAGGTACGGAGCTCTGGATGAATTCTGCGGTGAAGTCTGTGATACTGTTAATCCAGTCACTTACTCAGGAACAATCTGGCCTGTTGTTCAGACATATTGTACGGGCTGCCACAGTGGAACAACGCCCTCCGGAGGCATAAGACTTGAAAGCTATTCAAACTTATCTGCTGTTGCTGCCAGCGGGACGCTCATGAATTCACTCCGGGGGAACGGCGTTCCAAAAATGCCACCCGCCGGGAATCTCTCAACATGCAAAATCCGTCAGTTCGAAATCTGGATAAGCAATGGATACCCAAACAACTAGAAAACATAGCCGGATGATGCGGTCGCTTCTTCTGCTTATCGTAATCACAATGGCTCTGCTTGCTTCCTGCTACTACGACAACGAAGAAGCATTGTATCCTTCCTATAGTTCGGCCTGCGACACATCAAACGTTACTTACAGCGGTACGATAGTACCAATCATCAGCGGCAACTGCCTTTCATGTCATTCAAATGCCAGTGCGGCATCATTAGGAAATAATATTCGCCTGGAGGATTATGCTGACGTTGTGTCAAGAACGCCGGCGATTGCAGGTTCGATAAAACATACAGGCAACTATTCTCCCATGCCCAAAAACGGAGGAAAGCTGAAGGACTGTTCAATAAAGCAGTTTGATATCTGGGTCAGAAAAGGAATGCCAAACAATAAATAATATTCTCATTGTATGAAACAAGCATTTGCTGTTTTTCTGCTTATCCTTCTACCTACAGGCTTGCATGCGCAGGATGATCTTATGGATTTGCTGAATGAGAACGCCAAGCCCGAGACTGTTTTTACTACCGCGACTTTTAAGTCAACCCGTATCATGAATGGTCACTCAATAGAGAGAATGCCCATGGGGCAGCTTGACTTCAGAATTTCACATCGGTTCGGAACAATAAACTCAGGCGCTTATGAATTCTTCGGACTAGACCAGTCAAATATGCATTTCGGTCTTGAGTATGGCATAACCGACTGGGTCATGGTTGGAATTGGCAGGGGGTCTTATGAAAAAACCTTTGACGGATTTGTCAAGTTCTCGGTGTTGCGCCAGTCATCAGGAGCAAAAACGATGCCGGTATCAGTATCTGTCTTTTCTTCAATAGCTGTTAATTCGTTAAAATGGACTGATACGGAACGGACAAATTATTTTTCCTCAAGACTTTCATACGCCAGTCAGATACTGATTGCCAGAAAGATAAGCCAGACCTTTTCATTCCAGTTAACCCCATCATATGTTCACCGCAACCTTGTGCCAACTGAACTTGATCCGAATGATCTCTTTGCCGTAGGAGCCGGAGGAAGAATGAAGCTGACCAAACGAATCAGCCTGAATGCCGAATATTATTATATTATAAACGCCGATAATACCTACATGAGCCAGCCGATTTATAATCCTTTGTCTGTAGGTGTTGATATTGAGACAGGAGGCCATGTCTTCCAGCTGATCTTCACTAATTCACTCGGAATGATAGAAAAGGCATTTATTGGCGAAACTGCAGGTCAATGGATTCATGGTGATATCCATTTCGGATTTAATATTTCAAGAGTGTTCACCCTGCAAAGCAAACCCGGCAAACCCAAAGCAAACTAAGCCTGCTGTTTCCAGTCAGATAGTCTTAAACTTTGTACGCTTTAGTTTGTTTAAGAAATATCAAACCGAAAAATAAAAATATTAATTAATACCAAAGTCATGAAACGCTTGATCATTCTTTCATTGCTGACGATGCTCGTACTCTCTGCCAGTGGTCAGAAGTATATGACGAAAAGCGGCTTTATCAGCTTTGTCTCGAACACGCCTATGGAAGATATCAAAGGAGACAATAACCAGGTTGCGGGTGTCCTGGATATTTCGACAGGTGATATGGTTTTCCAGATGCTTATTAAATCTTTCCATTTTGAAAAGACCCTGCTGGAAGAACATTTCAATGAGAATTACATGGAATCTGAAAAATTTCCGAAAGCAAGCTTCAAAGGGAAAATCACAAACCTGGCCTCTGTTGATTTCAATAAGAACGGGAGTTATGAGGTTTTGGTCGAAGGTGATTTGACTATTCGTGACGTGGCCAAAAAGATGTCGGTAAAAGGAATCCTTGAAGTGGTCACCGGAGGAGTGAATGCAAACGCAAAATTCACTATAACACCAGAAGATTTTAATATTAAAATCCCTTCTGTTGTAAGGGAAAATATTGCAAAGACTATAGAGGTAACCGTTGCAATGAAATATGCACCGGTATAAAATCAAAATCTGCTCCACATGAAGAAAAATCTGAAAATTGTCCTTATTGTCATTGCAATATTAGCTTTAGCAGGGGCTGCCACGGGCATTTATCTATATAACCTCAAACCAAAAGACCTGGGAAAAGTTAAACCTGATTTTGTCGTTACATCTTCGGAATTGCAGAGTGCTTTTGAGGAAAATGAAACCGCCGCTGTTGTTAAATATGTTAATAAAACAATTGAAGTAAGCGGAGAAATCGGCTCTGTTGAACCTGGTGAAAACAATTCTGTAAACGTATCTCTGAAAACAAACAGCAGTTATTCTTCTGTCATTTGCACATTCCCTTCCGGAGTTGATACCGGAAAAATAAAGGAAGGATCACAAATTTCCATAAGGGGTGAGTGTTCAGGATATCTTATGGATGTCCTTCTTAACAACTGTGTGGTATCAGGAGGCCCCGGTACTCCCTTAAAAAAACCGGACCCTGAAACAGTTTTATAACTATTGCCATTCTTCATGGGCAAATTAAACTTGATTTCGGCCTTTTACTTGCGTAACTTTGTTATAGCAACTGTTAATAAGAAATCAACTTAAAAACTTAAAGTATGAAAAGAACTCCCGCATTTTTTTGCACATGCATCCTTCTGGCCGGATGTACTTCCTCACCAAAAGTGAATACTGTAGCTGAGGCAGAAATAATTCGAAACCTGGAGATCCAATGGACAGCCGCAAACCAGACCAAAGACATTGCTAAGGTCATGACTTACTTTTCACCTGAAAGTATGCAAATGGCGCCTGGCAAGGAAATTATTACCGGTCTGCAAAGTATCCAGAAGGATTTTGAGATGGCGTTTGCAGATACCACACTGCTATGGGATACCTTTTCATGGACAACTGACAAGGTTGAGGTTTCAGCTTCAGGAGACCTTGCATACGTAAGTGGCACAAACCTGATTAAGACAAAAACGCCCAATGGAATTGTTGAATATGGGGGCAAAGGAGTTGATATCTGGAAGAAGATTGACGGAAATTGGAAATGCGTAGTAGGTATCTGGAACAATGATTAGCTATAAATTCACTAGCTCCCTCCCATCGGGCTTTTTATATCCATGAGGTATAACCCTGCTGATTCAGGTCAAATAAACTTGACTTCAGCCTTTGTCTGGTGTACCTTTGATATGTTTTGTTCTGATAGATATTCTTAAATCTGACAAATTGGATAGCCTGACCATCATAATTTGCTCATTCAATGAAGAAAAAACTATCTGTGATGTGGTTATAGCATGCCGCCTGTATAATGAGAGAAGTGAAATTATAGTAATTGATGACGGCTCAGAGGACATTACTGAACAATTATTACGGGATCTGAGTAAAACAATCAGTTTCAATTATATAAAGCTGCCTGAAAACAAGGGTAAAAGTTATGCTATGGCTGTCGGCATTGAAAATGCAAGTAACGATATCCTTCTTTTCTTTGATGCAGACAGCACCGGAATAAGAAGGGAGCATTTTGCTGATCTGTTGCTCCCTGTCATGGAAAACAAAGCTGACATGGTATTAGGGCATACAGCAGCAACTTTTATCAACCTCAAGCTTACGCCATTTAAAGCCTTTACTGGAGAGAGAGTGTTATTGAAAAAAGATATATTGCCTATTCTGGACGACATACGAACCATGAGATTTGGGATCGAAACATATATAAATCTCTATTTTCAAACTCACGGGAAAAGAATCAGATACGTTTACCTGGAAGGACTAAGGACCCTGAATAAATATGAAAAAACAACGCTTATTAATGCTACCAGGCAGTATTTCAGCGAAGGACATGAAATAGCTTCAACTATCATAAAAAATTATGATTTGATATTTAAGGTTGCCAGGTCTTCTTTATTTAATGCGAATGATATTATGAAGAAGAGACTGTCGCTGTTTCAGCAGAATATTACTAAAAGAAAACAACATATGCGTAATACAATAGACGTATAACTTAAAGAAGATATATCAACACTATTGTATAAGTACCTCATGCAGCTATTATATTAATCTTAAATATTCAAATCAAATGGAACAACAAATTCACTCTATGCTGCCGTGGATGATCCCGGTAATTATTGTTCTGGTATTATGGGATACCGTCTGGAAATTGATTGCCATGTGGAAAGCAGCCCGAAACAATCATATGGCATGGTACATATGTATCTTCATCTTCAATACTATTGGCATCCTGCCAATCGTTTACATTCTTTTGCACAAGGAAAAATCTGGCAGTGCAACATGACCCCACCTGCCCGGGATCAATATTGCTGACATTACTGGAGGGTGCTGCTTTTCAAAAATGCTCCGATGAAAAGAAGACTTCAATTTATTATCGGATTAATTATTGTATTGACAGTAAATAATCCGTCAGATGCGGGCATAAAAGCATCTTCCGCTGGCAAAGAAAAGAATACTGTACAAGATACAGTATCAATAAATAAAACCAGGCTGGTTACAGTCATCTCAGGCTTCTCCGCTGCTTACATCGGATCAATGGCTTATCTGCAATATGTCTGGTATAAAGATCACAAAAGAGTTCCTTTTGAATTTTACAATGATCTGGGCGGGTATAATCAGATAGACAAATTCGGCCATATTTACGGGGCCTATCTGGAAAGCTATATTGGATTTCAATCATTGCTGTGGGCGGGTGTTCCTAGAAAAAAAGCAGCTCTATATGGCGGGAGCCTCGGATTTTTTCTGCAGTTGCCCATCGAGATATGGGACGGGATGTATGAAGGATGGGGCTTCTCATGGAGCGATGTGGGGGCTAATGCTTTAGGTTCCCTGCTGGTTATTGGGCAGGAATTTGCCTTTCACGAACAAATCGTGAAATACAAGTTCACTTTTAGTCCTTCCCCTTATGCTCCTCTGGCAAACGGTTATCTGGGAGAGGGCTTTAATCAACTATTTTATGACTATAACGGACATACTTACTGGTTGAGCGTGGGCATTAACCGGTTGGTTAAAAATGAAAAAATTCCTGACTGGGTGAATATTGCCGTTGGTTACAGTGCCGGAGGAATGTATGGCGAATTTGTAAATAAAACCTATTATAACGGCGTGACAATTCCTCCGACAGAACGGTACAGGCAATTCCTGTTTTCTTTTGACATTGACTTCTGTAAAATCCCTGCCAGAAATAAGAATCTTAAAAAGTTGTTAAACTGTTTGTTTATGATTAAAATTCCTTTCCCGGCTATTGAAATAAATACAAAGGGACAATTTAAATTCTATCCTCTTTACTACTAATAATTAAACATGGACGGCAGGCGGGGGAAGGGGGGAAGGGGAGAAGGGGAGAAGAGGAGAAAAGAAGAAGAGAAGAAAGGAAATAATTTGTATATTTGAATTAGTCGCTGCAAAAAATAATGTTATGGAAATTATCAGATCCCACAAGGAGCTTGTGGTTTATCAGATGGCTTTTAAATCATCAATGGAAATATTCAATATTACAAAATCTTTTCCGAAGGAAGAGGCATTTTCATTAACCTCCCAGATTCGAAGGAGTACCCGATCTGTGTCAGCAAATTTGGCTGAAGCTTTCAGGAAGCGGAGGTATGAAAAGGCTTTTATTTCGAAATTATCGGATTGTGAAGCAGAAGCTGCCGAGACACAGGTCTGGCTTGATTACTCATTGGAATGCGGATACCTGTCTGGAGATTCTCATGAAATGCTTTACAAAGAGTATGATAAAATAATTGGCAAATTAATAGTAATGATAAACTCTCCCGAAAAATGGAGTCAAGGAAATTAAATCTCCCATTCTCCCCTTCTCCCCTTCTCCTTTTCTCCCTTTCCCCTTTTCTCCTCTTATCCTTTTCTCCTCTTCTCTTTTCTCCTCTTCTCCTCTCCTTCCTTTCATAAAAATAAACTAACTTCATCCCGGGCAGAAAGAAAGGCTATTACGGGTCAGAAGAATGAAAATGAACAGGTGCGGTTATACCATCAAAATATTTTCTACGCTTCTTTTTATTCTGATTTTATCGGGTTGTACAAAACCTGACCGGGAAGAAATAAAAGACCAGTACATTTCCGGGCTTGTGAATAAGATAAATGCAGACAGTTTGTTAAGCTATGTCACCTGGATGCAGAACATGTCTACCCGGTTTATGCTTGCAGATAACCACAGGCAGGTTGCCGTCAGTCTCAAAAACAAGTTTATCCGGCTTGGTTATACTGACACAAAGTTGGATTCGTTCAATATAACAACCACTTTTAACGGAGTTGAATATATTACAACCCAGTTTAATGTCATCGCAGTTTTAACCGGCAAAACAAATCCGGACAGTATCTGTATTCTTGGTGCCCATTATGACGACAGGATAAGTTCAGATGCCGGTGACCCGTTTGTATTTGTACCGGGAGCAAACGATAACGCAACGGGAGTAGCAGCAACGCTTGAAATTGCCCGGGTCATGAAAGAAAGATCTTTCGTTCCATCCTCCACGATACAGTTTGTTGCTTTCGGAGCTGAGGAGTTCGGGTTATTGGGAAGCATCGACTTCTCACAAAAAGCAAGAGCAAGAGGGGGAAAAATAAGGATGATGCTCAATAATGATATGATAGGTATTCCCTCTTCTTCTGATCCCGGAATGTGGAATGTAAATATAATTGATTATGAAAATTCACATTATCTCAGATCCGAAGCCCAGAGACTTTGCGAAACGTATTCGTCAGTGGCATGTATCAATGATAATGCAAATGCAGGCAGAAGTGACAGCTATCCGTTTTATCTGAACGGATTTATGCCCCTCTTCTTCATCCAGAACGAACCTGGAAGCACATATCATAAGGAAAGTGATCTTGTCACAACTATTAATTTTGAATATTGTAAAGAGATAGCAAAGATCTCATGCGCATTGTTAGCTGATAAAAATTATGACTGTTTATGAAAGGTTATAACAACAAAAACATGAAGACAAACTGGTTCAAAAAAGTTGGATGGATATACGTTCCTATATCGATAATGGGAGTTGTGATTTCTCTTTTGGCAATCATTTTCTGCGTTACTGTTTTCATTGCGGTTGACAGAAACTCACATTCCGTATCCGATACATTCTATGGCATCTTCCCTTACTTCGTATCTGTATTTGCAATCCTGTTCTGGATTGCAGGGAATACTTCAAAGGATAAGTAACAAATTGTTTTAAGATATTCCCTCTGTTAACTTTAGCTGATCTGTTATTTAATATTAGGATCGAAAACAGTTCCGGACTTTGACAACCCGACTGAGTTCCTGTACATGAAAGATTAATTATTTTTAGTTCATGTCTGCAATTAAAATGGAAGGTGCAGATTCATCACAGATAAATTACATGTCGGTCATGATTGATTTTTGAATCAAAGTTGTTAATAAATTAATTTGTCTATTTGATATCTTAATCTGAAATTGTTTGCGTTAATATCTCTAATAAATACCTTTGGCAGGAACCTTTAAACTTTAGTATCATGGCAACAGCAAAAAAACCAGTAGCAAAAAAAGCAGTAGCAAAAAAACCTGCAGCTAAAAAAGCAGCAGCAAAAAAACCAGCAGTTAAGAAAGCAGTCGTAAAAAAACCTGCAGCTAAAAAGCCGGCCAAGAAAAAATAATTTCGTTACAGCTTTACAGTTTCAAAACGGGCAGCTCCCTGCTGACAAGTTCAGCAGCGGGGTTGCCTGTTTTTTACCGCGAGAGATAATCCATTCCTTCAGAATTTGGCACATTCATCAATCGGATATATCATTTGATCAAAAATTTGGCAATTCTGTCATATAGGGATGGATATTTCTTCTTATTTTAAGCCCTGATAACGATGTTTTTAATGTTTTAGCGGAATAGTTTAAGAAGCTTTTAAGCGATTTTTATATTATTTAAATGACAGCATTGCTTTTAGATAGAAGAGTATTTGAAGTGTACAGCAAACATGCCGGCATGAGATTAATTACTGACTTAAAAATTGATCGTCATGAAGTATAATTACAAAAGCCTGTTTGCTACAAAAAATGAAAGATTTGTGGCAATACTGGGCCCTGATTATTTTTCATCAATTTTAACTGACGATGATTTTTCAAAACCGGCAATAATCATAACTGATAAAAGAGTCTATCAGGTCGGCAAAATTTATGAGCCGGGATTTCTGGGTCTCATAAGCGGGCGTTCGGTAAGTACAGGGAAAAAAATAGTTAACCTTGAGGATGTCACCGGCACAACAACCAGGGAATTATCAAAACCGGGCTTAGGATATTCTGTAATATTTATAGGACTTCTCTTTGCATTACTGGGAATATTATCTGATGTCAGACAATCGACAATAATAATGCTGATACTTGCTTTATTGGCTTTATCATCCGGAGTGTTCCTTATCATCCGCCGCAAACAGAATTATTTAGCCGTTGAATATGCGGGAGGAAGTATTATCCTGCCCGTAAAGTTTGTGACACAGACAGAGCTGGACCTTTTCCAGGGAATCATATCAATTGAAAAGGAGAGGGCAAAAGAGGGATTTCATGACTTTAAAGTATGCCCGTACTGCGCTGAAAAAATTCAGGCACAGGCCAAGATATGCCGGTTCTGCGAACGTGAACAGGAAGTTGTTCCGGCAGAATAATTGTTTTTTTCTTATGGCTGAAGCCAGCTGCAACCCAGCTTACTGATTAATCAGGCTGACCAGTTTTATAAGGTCATCTTCATCCCGTACTGAAAGATGATTTCGCTGAATTATTTCAGTTACGATGGTTTTATAAGCTTTTGGCAAAGCCTTTAGTAAAGCATTTCTCCCTATTTTTTGAAATGTTACTGTTCCCTTATCAGGAAATGATAAAATGTATACAGGCTGTGATACGAGTTTATCATAGGAATAAAGAACTCCGTCCTCAACTCTGTCAACAGTCCCCTGAATTACTACGTTCCTGAATACATAGAGGGATGCTGACTTTTCAGACAGGACTTCAACAAAAATATCAGCAGTATCCGTCATCCGCGGCAACTTCAACTGCATCCTTTTAAAAACAACGGATCCCCCCTTAAAATTCTTTAAACAAAACTCATCAATAAAATGCTTTTCAAGTTTAACCTGTCTCAGGCCATCTGCCTCCAGCCATATTACTTCATCCATGAAAGCATTGTACTTCAGCAGCTTGTTTACGGCCGTCTCACCCGTAATAAGCTTGATATCGCTCTCTGTCCAGTCATCATTGTAAAATTGTTCTCCCAGAATTCCGGTTTTCATCCTGAATATTTCACCGCAGAGTTTTGGCTCAAAGATGGAATCCAGGTTGATGGCCTGGCCATTTAATGCAATCCCAAAATGTATAATTATCAAATACAAAAATGCTCTTTTCATTTTCAGTACCGGTTCATTGTTTTACACTGATTTTTGCAGTTGCACTGACCGGGGTTCCATCAGATGTAACTCCCTCAACCCGGATGATATAATTTCCGGAATGATCAGAGGCATAAAATCCGGGGATCTGAATATAGTCCTCCTTAATTCTGACATCAGGATTCCAGTACAACAATTGCCTGAAGTCCGGTTTGTTATCCGGATACTGTTCCTCGTATGCCGGCGGAGTGAAACTTGAATAAGGGTGATATTTTTCGAGTCGCATTCTGAGTGATACCGGACATGGTTGCATATTTTCTATTTCGTCATTGGTACTGAACACTGCCAGTATCCCCGGAAAAACAAGCTCTCCGTAAACGTACCTGGTGCATACCATTTCGACCTTTTTAATTTTGTTGCTGCCCATCCTTATTATCTGGTTGAGATCATTAATAAGTACACCATCCAGGAAAACTGCAGGTTCCTGGTCAAGGAACATCTGCAACTTTTCATCTGCCATGCTGGCGACATATTTATCATTGATTTTCCTTATTCTCAGCTGGGGAGGCAGAATCTCACCGGATATTTCAACAAAGTCGTTCAGCGGCATAAAATCAGACGGATAAACACAATACGATGGTTTATAGTACAACTGCGGACATGCAATTCCGGTATTGAATTGTTTCCCTGCTGCCTTCACTGAAACTGTCTGATAAACTTTCTGAACACTGACAATGTCCTGGCTTTTGATTATATAATCCTTTAAGCCTGGATTAACAGGATTTTTCAGGGGTTCAAAACCGTTAATAAGTTCAAATTTATCTCCAGGTTCAATTTTAAGTTTCCTGCCCCCGGGATCTTTTATGCTAAAAATAAGATCCTTCCCATCGTAGTAATCGTTAAGAAGAAACCTGAACAAGCCATTTGCATCGGTATAATCATATTTCAGATCAACAAGTGTGTCTTTGACCGACAGGAAAACACATGCATCAGCCACCGCTTCCCGGGAGTTCTGATCAATTACCCTGCCCTGAATAATTTCACCCTTTACTTCAGGAAGAAAAGTGTATCCATCCGTCTCAGTGGATATCATAGGAATTGTATCGCGTGACGGCACTGAAAGATAATCGCAAATAGAAATATAACCGTTTGTTCCCGGTGCATCTTCAGATACGGAAACTGACACGTCTGCCTGTAGACCGGATAAATTTCCGGGTATCTTAAGTACAAGATTAATTTTTTCACGATGACGATATTCCGTTTTGTCCGGGGAAATTATCAACGGAAAATTTCCCGGTGTATCCCTGGCATCATTATCATCAGGCAGATTTGAAGTACCGGAATACATATCAAGAGCTGACAAGTCCTTATCGAAACGGTTGGCAATAAAGATCTCTTCACTGAAGAAGGATCCCTCACCTGAGTTTCTCATATAGTTTGTAAATGCGGTGAGCTGATAGGGACCTGAACTCAAAGTATCAGGCAGGAAAATACTTCCATAAGCCGTTCCGTGATCAACCTTGAAACGTATCCTGGCAACAGGGATATTACCCCTGCCCCTGAGGATCAGGTAAGCTATTGAGCTAGTTTCGGAGAGCTTATGAGAGCTTTTATTGATTACATAAAGTTTGAAAAAAATGTTCTCGCCTGCAATATAAATGTTACGGTCGGTATGAACGAAAACCGTTTCCCCGTCATAAATAAACGGACTGCCACTGGTCTTTAAACCAATGCCGGATAACAGGAGGGCAAAGCATATTGAGAATATCAGTTTCCGGGTTTTCATTATTATATCAACCTTCAGTATTGCTGTCAGAGTGAATCATTATCAAAGAATAACTGCCAGAACTCAGGAATTTCCCTGCCCGATCCGGATCCGGGCAAACCCGATGTGTCTTCTATCGGCTGATACTTTACAAATCCGTCAAAATACCAGAGCCAGTAAGACCCAGGCGTGCACGATGATACTTCGAATAATCCGAGAGCCGGTTTATGCGGATCGCTTATGCATTTGATATTCCCTTTCAGCTGAACCGCAACAGGATCAAAAAGCCTGCCCTCATATGATAGCTGATCATTTATCTCCTTGTAATAATCTGCTGATGTCTGGTTTAAAGCATAGAGCCTTGTTTCCAGGATCATCCCTTCTGAGCCGGCACGTTGCCTGATCTCGGCACATACCAGGTTTCCCTTCATATCAAATGCACACGAATCATTAACGTAACTTACCTGGTAAAAAGAAGTGTCAAAGGGCAAAAAGCAAACCGTACAGTCCTCCATTCTTTCAGAAATTAGATTACGGGTTGTCTGTGAAAGATCAGTGCCTGTCTCCAGATCAAATTTTTCCCAGCAATAAATTTTATAGGGACAAACAGCACCGGGGCAATCTTCAGGTGGCGGAAATGGTATTCCTGCCGCCTTCATTTCCGGTGTATACTTGAACAGGTATGAGTAACATTTCATTAATGTATTGTCAAACCGGAACTGTACAATTGAATCCGAGCTGTAGGTCAGATCAATGAAGGTCTCAGCTCCAAAAACAGTTTTTGTAGCTATTTCTCCCAGTTGATCCTTATACCAGAATTCCCTGCCGGCAACATAGCCATAAATGCTGTCGACAGATGCAGGTTGTGCCAGTTTCTGAACAGATGATTCGTATATATCTCCGCCAGGTATTTCAATATGCACTTTATATGATCTCCCTGGTACGGTAATAAACTCAGATGTATCAGAATAATAATATTTCTGATACTGTTGCTCATGCATAAGGTAAGAATTTCCCAGGTCGTCTATTATTGAAACACTTGCTCCTGCAACAGATGTGTTATTTGTCGAAGAGTCATAAGGTGTAGCCATCGAGATCCTGACTTTATATGATTCTTTCAGATTTGTAAGCAGTCCTTCAACAACGATAGCGCTCATCTGCCTGTCAACCGGCGGGGTAAATTCCTCCCTGCAACCTGCCTGGGCAAGCACCAGAAGAACCGGTAAGATGATTTTTAATTTCATATACACAGATGATCAGAAAACAAAGTTGTAAGTGAGCGTCGGCAGAGGGGTACCTATGATATATAACTTATAAAAGCTTGTACGCCCCGTGCTTTTATAAATCCTGCTGTCCTCTCTTGCATAATACTCCGAATATGTATTATTCCGTCCGTAAACATTAATGACTGAAAGGGTCCAGCTTCCTTTCCACATCTTTTTAAGCCTGAGGTTTTCATCGAAAGAAATGGCAATATCCAACCGGTGGTAGTCGGGCAGACGGTATTTATTGCGTTCGGAAAACCAGATCAGCTGATTCCCCTGAAATGTATATTTAAGTTCAGGAAGGGTAACAGGCCGGCCTGTGTTAAATACAAAGGTTCCCGAGAAACGCCATCGTCTCGAAACATGATAGTTTGCACTTATTACAAGGTTATGCGGCTTGTCAAAATTGGAAGGATAATAGTGATTATTATTTATCTGCTCTTCATCTGACAA
>Ga0209745_1001526_pt1 | contig 13690 bp, 12 predicted proteins | sample BarGraNGADG00312_FD_184495 | JGI IMG/M metagenome (GOLD analysis project Ga0209745, IMG submission 184495) | Arctic peat soil microbial communities from Barrow, Alaska - Barrow Graham LP Ref core NGADG0004-312 (SPAdes) (version 2) | ecosystem: Environmental > Terrestrial > Soil > Wetlands > Peat... | reverse complement strand
GTGAGCCGGAGCTGTGACCAACCAGGACAACTCTCTCCAGCGATTCGCCTTGGATGAGTCCGCTTACCTGGTTGATGAACTCGCTGAGCGTCGAGGTTGAGGGATGTTAGCTAGCTTTACGACAAACTTGCGACAACTCATAACGGGGGTGGCGACTGGTTCCCCCAGGCCGTTAATGTCCCCTTCACCCTAAATTCTGCAGCCATGGTTGATGCGAATACGGCCTGGGTGGCAAGTGACCAAGGTTTCTTCCTTAAGACAACAGACGGCGGGGTGTCAGGAGTCCAGCAGACAGCTGGAACGGTGAGTTACATTAGGGAAGTCGATGCGGTAGATCCCACCACAGCCTGGGCGGTGGGATTCTTCACCGGCTTCTCGGGCAGCGATATCCTCAGAACCATCGACGGCGGGGATGCCAGCCCTGATATACTTTCCGTTTCGCCAGCCTCGGCCGGCTGGGGAGACTCGGTCACCATAAAAGGCACCGACTTCGGGGCTACTCAAGACCCGGCCTCCTTCGTTTCCTTTGGGGGTGTAAAAGCCACGGACTATGTGTCATAGTCCGATACCCAGATAGTGGTGAAGGTGCCGGCGGGAACGTCCGGCAAGGTTGATGTGGTGGTCACTACTCCAGCAGGCAATTCCAACCTGGGAAGCTTAACGGTAATACCCGGCATCTCTATAACCTCGGTCACTCCAAACTGGGCGGATACGGGAACCGAGGTGGAGGTAGCGATAGCCGGAACAGGATTCAACGCCGATGCGGTGGTCAGTCTGAAATCGGGGGATATGATTATTAATCCCACCAGCACCACCCGGGTATCAGGTACCCAGCTCACCTCAAAGTTCGGCCTCACAAGTGCGGCGGTCGGAACTTATGACGTGATAGTTAGCAACCCGGGTGGAGACAGCGCCACCCTTGCCGGCGGTTTCTCCGTTACCGCCCCCAGCCCTTGCGGCTTCGGGAGTGGACTGGGAATGCTCATGCTTGGGATATCACTCGGGCTGCTTACCCTGGCTGGCTCCAGAGGCATGAGGAGGAAGAAGAGCAAGTAACAACTTGCCATAGTTAGCTCGGTTATATTTTCATCGGGGCTGAAACATCATCAGCCCCGATGATTTTATGATCTTCAATAACTCCTCATTTTTCGCGACCTACTACGCCTGCCGTGGTATTATCTCAGGACTGGGGAATCATTATAATCAAGGGCATATCCAGAGGTACAAGCAAATCATTAAATGGAAAGGTAGCAGGCAAGTGCCGAGTTTCAAAAGGGACTTCGATAAGTTATTCAACCCGAAATCTATAGCCATAGTGGGAGCCTCCAACCTGCCGGGCAAATGGGGCTTCATGATGTCCATGAACGTCGTCGGCGGGGGCTATAGGGGCAAGATCTTCATGATAAACCCTCGCGAGAAGAATATTCTGGGCTTTCCTTGCTATCCTTCCATAAAAGAAATCGATGATGAAATAGACCTTCTGGTGGTTGCCATACCGGCAAGCAAAGTGCTGGGCATCATCGAGGAGGCGGTGGAAAAGGGTATCAAGAATGCGGTCGTCGTATCCTCCAATTTTGCGGAAGTGGGGGAGGAGGGGGCAAAGCTCGAACGCCGCTTGAGCGAAGTGGCGACTGCGGGGGGTCTCAGCGTTGTAGGCCCAAACACCATGGGAATTTACTCCGCCTCCACCGACCTATGCTGCATGGGCGCACCCGTCTATCCCCTGAAAGGCAACGTCGGTTTCATCTCGCAGAGCGGCAACCTCGGTATACAGCTGATGGCCTGGGGCCAGAGGCGGGGCATCGGGTTCAGCCGCTTTGTGGGAAGCGGCAACGCTGCAAATACGGACATCGTCGATTTTCTGCAGTACCTGGGTGAAGATCCAATAACCAAGACAATAATCCTTTACATCGAGGGGCTGAAAGACGGCAGGAGATTTTTGGATGCAGCCTGTCACATAACTCCGCATAAGCCGATCATCGCGCTAAAGGCCGGAAAGGGTAGCCAGGGGCAGGGAGCCGTGCTTTCGCACACCGGGTCCCTTGCGGGAGAGTTCAAGCTTTTCCAGGGGATGATGGAACAGACGGGGATCATCGAAGCGGAGACGACTGAGGAACTGGTGGACTTGGCGGCCGCCTTCTCATCGCTTCCGGTTCCCAGCGGAAACCGTGTAGGCGTTATGACGCTCGGCGGTGGCTGGGGTGTGGCAGCGGCAGACGCCTTCGACAGGGAAGGCCTTGAGATGGCCAAGTTGCCGCAAGCGGTGATCGAGGAGCTGGACAAGACGCTTCCCTCATTCTGGAGTCGCAGGAACCCGGTGGATATCGTGGGCAACGTCAACAGGGCCAACCATTTCAAGGTCCTCGACGCCCTTGCTTCTGCAGATGATGTGGATATAGTCATAAGCATGGGCACGCTCCTGGGCAGAAACTTCTGGGTGGAAAATATGTTAAAAACTACCATACGCCCGTTAATAAACATGATCAGGTTCCATACACTGAGGCTCCCGCGCTTCGAGCTTTCTATCCTCAAGGGATTCCGCGAGGCACTATCGCGAAGCAAGGAGAGAAATCCCGAAGGCTCCGGGGGCATCAACCCCAACGAGGCGCTGCAGTGGAGGGATTCAGTTTTCGTCTCTCACCTGCGGGACCTCATGCGTAAGGAAAAGAAGCCAATCATCACCGTCGCTGTCAACGAGGGTGAGAGGTCGGCATCATCCCTCATGCGCGACTCCGCCCTTTTCACCGCCGCCACCCCCGAACGCGCTGTCCGGGCTGCTGGCAAGCTGGCGACATACTCGCGCTTTCTATCGAATCACAGCAACAAGGCTCGAAGCTCGAACATCTGATCTTGGCGAGTTTTTTAGTCAACCAGGACTTCGCTAATCTTTAGGACAAAAGCATCTTTATGAATTCGTTAAATTCAGCAAGAACGAGAAGGCGCACATTTTCCGGCGGGGTAACACTATCAACAAGCTGGACAGCCACATCAAGCGTTCCAGGAGACCATTGATCCGAGAAAAGGGGAGACAATCTAGATACCAGCACCTGAATTTCATCGGGCTCCGCGCATTCTTGCATCTGATGAAGAAGAGTCTCTTTTTCAATAGGAAGATATCTCAGAAGGTAATAGAGATAATAGATATCCTTCTTCCTATCGGCATCGCCGGCTGGGTCAAGATAAGTCTTGATTTTGTTTAATACAAATGCACCCGGTGTCGGCAGGCGAACGCCAAAATCAAATCGCTCCCCCTCAAATTCATCCCTGATTCTTACTTCCATGTTGTTGCTAAAGAAAAATTCCAGCCACGGTAGAACTTGTGCTCTGAGACCGTTCTGCACGACTATCGTCTCATCGTGCTTTGTTTGAGGCTCAGGAGAAAGAAATTCGAGTTCGAATCCCGTCTCGGGATCACCTTCGAATTTAAAATACTGTGCATGGCTCTTCTTCAGAAAAAGTCCCTTGTATCCAGCTGTAATCAAGAGATCAACGATTGAAGAGCCTTCTATGGAAATCTCGTTCTGCACCAGCATATCGAGGTCTTTCGTTAAGACAGGAGGAGGTGGCGTCTCAAACACATATCTCGAATAGATGTAGGGAACGCATCCGCCTATAAGGATGATGTTAGGGAGATAATCTTGCAGAACGACCAAAGCTCTAAGCAACTCTTGTTCGTAGGTGGCCGGCATGATTACACCGATCCTTGTACCTTCGAAAGGGTGCTTCGATCGAATACCTTCTCCGCTTGCTCTCTTCCCCTTATAGGGAAGTTGAATAAATCAAGATACAGCTGAAGGTCGGACACAAGGCGCAACCCTCGAATGGAACGCTTTTGGAAAAAGGCTCCTTTGCGATAGAAAGGCTTGATGATATGAAGATTTCCTCCGGTATCCCGTTCCTCAAGTCTGAGGGCTGAAGCGAAGAAATCCAATTGACGGTCGAAGTCCTTGGCTGGGTCCAAATATATGTGGCATTCATTGAAATAGACAAACGGGGCTACCAGATGAGCCGCACTGTGAAGGGTCAGAGCATAATCAACAGAATCGTCTATTTCAAGCTTTTTTATCAAACCTAATATCTCGTCAAGCCCATCTGCTTTGATAAAAAAATGCTTTGCCTTATTCTTAGCGAGGAAAGCATACCTATCCGTCCAATCGTTGAGGAGATATTCTACCCTTCTAAGGCGGTAGCCTTGCCTGGGTTTGCGTTCGAGGTAGCCTCGCTCTTCTAGCTCGCGTAATACCTCTGAAGTCCAGCCCACGCTGTTCCCGCTAGTTCTGGCCAGCGGCCTTACCGCGCTATATTCTTGCGTTGTTGTTATTAGTTCACGCAAGACAAGACTTGCTTGGTCAGAGAATATATTGATGGCATCCTTCTTTTGCTTATAGATGTTTTCAGGAGATTCCTTGTGGATTAAGACATTGTCGAATGCCAGATACGAATTGCCTGAGAGATCGAGATAGTTGAGGCTATTTTCTCGAAGTAGGGCCCGGCCGCCCTTGCTCAGGAAGGGGGCAGCTAGAACTGGGATCCATTCGGGCCGCATCTCGGTCAACTTTTTCAACTGAGCGATACCCGGCTCCAATTCCCTGGGAAAGCTCCGTTGCTTAAGCTCAAAAACGACTTTTCTGCGTTGTTTCCCGATCTTGATCGTCACCAGCATGTCGGCTCGAATGCTCGGCTTACTTTTCCCAAGCGGGACGTCTTTTTGCACTCCGATAACTGATAGCCCTTGCAGAAGCTGCCCTAAGTTGTTTTCTAATTCTTGTTGAAATTCAAGTCCTCTCATCTTCGCTCCTCACGCATGTTCACTACGTAGTGAACATACTATAATAGCGAACAATAGTCAACTACGTCATATTTCTATACGATTCTTTGCTTTTCATCGGCAACTCATGTGCTGGCTTTGTTGATTACCAAAACAAGCATCACCACCACGTTTCGGACCTATACATGATGGATTTGAAAGGGCGATGTTTACTACTTGACAGTCCGCGAACAAGTATTTAAAGTCTAGTAATACACTAGGAATAGTAGTATAAAGAGGAACCGAAGCTCTGGAAGAAAAGTGCAGGAAAATGCAGGTAACAACCTTCAATAAGATTTGCCCGGAAGGTCAGGCGATGTGCTGCATGGCCATGCGTTCCCACCTGGGAGCGGGAGGAAGGCCTATGTAGCAGGTCACTATTTCTCAAGAAAGCTTCCCGCAACCAGGTGGGTACATGGTTGGCGGGTTTTTTTATTTCAGGAAAGCTTTCAGGAACGAGATTAGAAAGGTGTGAAGAATGAGTTCAACAAAGTTCGATACCATAGCGATACACGCGGGGCAGAACGGCGCCGATCCGACGACGGGGGCGCGGGCCGTGCCCATTTACCAGACCACTTCTTACGTATTCAACGATACGCAACACGCAGCCGATCTCTTTGCGCTCAAAGAATTCGGAAATATATATACCAGGATGATGAATCCGACCACCGATGTATTCGAGAAGCGGATAGCCGCCATCGAAGGAGGGACAGGAGCACTGGCCGTCGCATCGGGGCAGGCGGCGGAAACCCTGGCACTTCTTGCCATAACCAGGGTGGGCGACGAGATCGTAGCGGCGGACAATCTTTACGGCGGCACCTATCAGTTGTTCCATTACACGTTTCCGAAACTAGGCCGCACCGTAAAATTCGTCGACTCCACGAAGCCGGAAGAGATCGAGAGAGCCTTGACCTATAAGACGCGCGCCATTTATGCAGAGACAATCGGCAATCCCAAGCTCGACGTACCCGACTTTGAGGCCATTGCCGCCGTCGCGCACCAAGCGGACATTCCTTTTGTGGTAGACAATACGGTCGGAGTCGGGCTGGTCAGACCGATCGATTTCGGCGCCGACATAGTTGTAGATTCAGCTACGAAATATATCGGCGGTCACGGGACTTCGATCGGGGGCGTTATAGTCGACTCCGGAAGGTTCGATTGGAGCAACGGTAAGTTCCCGGAATTTACCGAGCCCGATCCCAGCTATCACGGTCTGGTTTTCTGGGATGCCCTGGGCAACCACCCCGATCTTGGAAACGTGGCTTTCATAATCAAAGTTCGGGTGCAACTCCTGCGCGATCTAGGCGCCTCGCTCAGCCCCTTCAACTCCTTTCTTTTTCTGCAGGGGCTGGAGACGCTACCACTCAGAGTAAGGAAGCATTCGGAAAACGCTTTCGAGGTCGCCACCTACCTGACGACCCATCCGCTGGTTTCATGGGTCAACTACCCGGGTCTCGAAAATCACCCGAGCCATCAACTAGCCAGGAAATACCTCGGCGATAATTTCGGCGGATTGGTCGGTTTCGGAATCAAGGGCGGGCTGGAAGCGGGCAAGCGATTCATCGAATCGGTGGAACTCCTGTCGCATCTGGCAAATATTGGAGACGCCAAGAGCTTGGTCATCCACCCGGCTTCAACCACTCATCAGCAATTGACCCGGGAGGAACAGGAGTCGACGGGCGTTACCGAGGATTACATCCGTCTTTCAATCGGCCTCGAGGATCCCCAGGACATAGAGGCCGACATCAATCAGGCATTGAGGAAGACGGTGACCTGAGGTGTCCGTAAACATCGGCAATGAGGTCCGCGAATTGAGCCAGGGTATCGGTCTCGTCGAGACTCAATGCTTCACTTTCGCGCATCCACCCGACCGCTTTGGCCTGGACTCACAGGAGAAGCTGGGGCCGATCACGGTGGCGTACGAAACATATGGAGAGCTGAACGAAGAGTTCTCGAACGCCATCCTCGTGCCCCATGCATTTTCCGGTGATGCCCATGCCGCCGGATGGCACGCGGGCGCGGCAAAACCCGGATGGTGGGATGACATGATCGGGCCGGGCAAGGCCTTCGACACCGATAAATACTTTGTTATCTGCTCCAACGTGCTGGGTGGGTGCAAGGGAACGACGGGACCGTCTTCAATCAATCCCGAGACGGGAAAGCGCTTCGGCCTAGATTTCCCATTAATTACCATCCCGGATATGGTCAGGGTTCAGGCCCGCCTGCTCGATCACCTCGGCATCGAAAAACTACTGTCGATTGCCGGCGGATCCATGGGCGGGCAGCAGGTACTGGAGTGGTTGGTTTCCTACCCCGAGCGGGCAAGAAGCGCCATCGTCGTGGCGACGGCGGCCAGGCACTCCCCGCAGCAGATCGCCTTCAACGAGGTGGGCAGGCAGGCCATCCTGGCCGACCCTAATTGGAAAAACGGGCAGTACTACGATGCAGAACCGCCGGCGAAGGGCTTGAGTGTCGCCAGGATGATAGGCCACATCACTTACATGAGTGATGCATCGATGGCCGAAAAGTTCGGGCGGCGCACGGGGGGGAACGGCAAAGCGCATCCCTTTGCCAATGGCTTCGAAGTCGAGGATTACCTTCACTATCGGGGCTTGAGTTTCGTTGACCGCTTCGATGCCAACTCCTACCTCTACATAACCAAGGCAATCGATGATTACGATGCGGCCCGGGGCGGAAACCTTGCGGATGTATTCAGAGACCTCGAGGCCAAGCTGTTGATCTTGTCCTTTAAGTCCGACTGGCTCTATCCATCTTACCAATCCCTGGATATTGTTCGCGCCTGCAAGAGGGCGGGCGTGGACGTTTCCTACTGCGAGATCCATTCGACCTACGGGCACGATGCCTTTCTGCTTGAGATAGATGAGCAAACCACGCTGGTCAGTCATTTCCTGAGGAAGATCTCCGGGGGAGGGCAACGCAGGTGAAAGCGATTCAGGACAAGATAATCGATTGGGTGCAGCCGGCCTCATCCGTGCTGGAGTTGGGTTGCGGTGATGGGGAGTTGCTCGCCCGCCTGGTGGCTGAAAGGGACGCAAAGGCGCAGGGAATCGAGGTCGATGATCGATCGATCTACCTGTGCGTGGGCAAGGGCCTCAACGTCCTCCATGAGGAGGTCGACACGGCGCTGCATGATTACGCCGATAACGCATTCGATTTCGCCGTTTTCAATAGCAGCCTGCAACGGGTGGTCTTAAAGCCCGAAGTCGTTCTGCAAGAGGTCTTGCGGGTGAGCAGGCAGGCCATCGTGGGGTTTTCCAATTTCGCCCATTATCGCGCGCGCTATCAGATGATTCTCAAAGGCAGGACTCCGGTTACTCCATCCCTGCCCTACGAATGGCACGACACGCCCAACCTTCATTTCTTGAGCATCGTTGATTTCATAGATTACTGCGAATCGAGGTCCATAAGTATAGAGAAGATGGCTTTCTTTGGCGAGGGAGGGCCGGTGAGATGGCTGCCCAACCTGACAGCCCTTACCGGCCTGTTCCTCATCTCGAAGAAGGCTCCGGAATAAACCGTCATGCAGGAGGTAGGAAAGATGTCGAGAGAATTATCAAGCATCGCCGAAGCAATCGGTGGTACTCCCTCATGCGGCTTAATAAAGCAACCGCCGCTTGCTCGTCACAAATATTTGTAAAGGTGGAATACTTCAATCCGAATGGCGGGAGGCTTCGCCGCCGTAGAGCGCTTCGCCTCCGGCCTGGTAATATTTACCTTCGCTGAGAGCCTCGGCGCGGTCGAATCACTGCTCTGCTACCCCTGCAGGATGACTCATGCATCGATCCCGGCTGAGGAGAGACGCAGGAGCGGCATTAAAGACAACCTGGTCCGGTTGTCTGTTGGCATTGAGAATAAAGAGGATCTGCACAAGGATTTATAAAAGGCCTTGAGTAAGGCGTAACAGGTTTATCAAAAAAAAGAAAAGCGAACATGGAAAGGGCAAGTGATGGGGAATAACGACGAAACGAGGTTTAGCCTCGAGGGTATCCCCAAATTCACGAAATCGGGAATAAAAAAAAGTAATAAAACGGAACGCTGGAAATTCCCGGAAGGATTGACCTGAGAGGGAGATGTGTCTATAATCGGTACCTATACCTGTGGTCTAGGTAACTAAGATAGGAGATTGTGGATGCTGGTAGTAGAAATCAACGCGCAAAAGGAGAAGTCGCTCATTGGCTGCAGGAAGGCGCAGAGCCTGCTCGCGACCATCGTGCAGATGATCGAGGCGGATGAATACTGCATCGATATAATGCAGCAAAACCTGGCGGCCATCGGCCTCCTCAAATCGGCGAATCAGTTGCTGATGGAAGGGCACTTGAACGATTGTTTTAAGAAGGCCGTCGTATCGGGTGACGAGAAGCGCGAGCAGGAAATGATCCAGGAGATCCTCCGGGTCGTCAGATTATCAAACAAATAATGCAAAAGATAGCCGAAAAAGCTGGTCGCATGGAAATTGATCGATGTGATGAATGCAGGAGGTTCTGATGAAGAATCGGTCCGGCACGAAAGAGCGGGTCTACTACATTAACGGTATGCACTGTGCGGCCTGCGAGATCCTGATTGAGAAGAAGCTCATCAAACGTCAGAATATACATTCGGTTGAAGCCTCGGCCGGCAAAGACAAGGTCGTCATCGAGTACGCCGGTGATCCCCCGAGCACCGAGCAGCTGAACAAGCTCTTCAAAAAGGATGGTTACAGCTTCTCACTGAGGCCACTGCAGAAGACTTCCGAAGCCAAGGGCCCATGGGTAGCGAAGTATTCAAAGATAGGCGGCGCCATCATAATAGCGCTCGGCTTGATCGTCTTGTTGCAACAGGCCGGCCTTGCGCGGCTGGTCACCGTCAATTCTAAATCGTCGCTGCCGGCTTTCCTGCTACTCGGCCTGGTGGCCGGTTTCTCCAGCTGCGCCGCGCTGGTCGGAGGCATAGTCCTTTCCATGTCCAAACAGTGGGGCGAGCTGTATGCGGCCGACGAACCCTTCAAGAAGAGACTGGAACCGCACCTGTTATTCAACGTTGGGAGGCTCATTTCATACGCAGGGCTAGGCGCGCTGCTGGCGTTGATAGGCGGCACCTTTAAATTCACGCCCTCGCTCTCCGCCGCCCTGGTCATCGCCATATCCCTGATCATGCTGCTGCTGGGCCTGCAGATGCTCGGGGTCAAATACTTTCAGAGGTTCCAATTCACCATGCCCAAATCGATCACCAGATATGTGGCGGACGAGACGCACTTCAAAGGTCGCTACATGCCGTTTTCCATGGGGGCACTCACTTTCTTTCTGCCCTGTGGATTCACGCTGACGGCACAGACCTTCGCCCTTATTTCCGGCAACCCGCTGCAGGGGAGCCTGATAATGCTTGCCTTCGCCCTGGGAACGCTGCCCATGCTCCTGATAATCGGTATATCGAGCGTCAAGTTCCTGGAAAAGCCGAACCTGGCGGCAACCTTCCTCAAGGTAGCCGGAGTAATCGTACTTTTCTTCGCGCTTTTTAATATCAACAATCAGCTGGTTGTGCTCAATGCGCCGAATCTCGCCAGTGTCTTAGGGTCTCACCCGGTGAGCATTGCCGCCGGTGCATCCGATCTGCCACCCATCGTCGATGGCAAGCAGGTGTTGAAGATGGAAGCGTCATCAAAGGGGTATGATCCCAGCACCCTGAAGGTCAGGGCCGGAATTCCGGTTCAATGGGAGATAAATGACACAGGGACCACTGGATGCACCAACGCGATTGTCTCCAAGGATCTGTTTCCCGACCAGATATCGCTTACGCCCGGGCAGATTAGTACCAAGGAATTTACGGCGCAAAAGCCCGGGCGTTATCAGTTTAGTTGCTGGATGGGCATGGTAAAAGGCGAGATCAATGCCGTGGATGCCCCACAAGCGACCGATGAGGCGAATGCATCCGTGGCACCACAGAATCCGGATCCACCCGCGAGCGATCAGCCTTCAGCAGATATCGCCGACACGGGCTTGCCTCCAATAGTCGACGGCAAACAAGTAATCAAGATAGAGGCATCGGCTTCCGGATACGATCCCGACCACTTGAAGGTGAGGGTTGGGGTACCGGTGAGATGGGAGATTACGGACACGGGAACCAGCGGATGCACTAGCGCGATTATCAGCGACACCCTGTTCGATGGAGAGATTGACTTGAAACCCGGGGAAACGGCCGTCCAGGAATTCACCCCGGATAAGATCGGTCGCTTTCGATTCAGTTGTTGGATGGGGATGGTAAAGGGCGTGATCGACGTCGTAGACGAGAAGGACCCGAACAGATCGAGCTTCGATTATGACGAAAGCACCAAGCCAAGATCGGGCGGCGGCGGCTGCTGCGGTTAGGAAAGGGTTCGCGAATTATGCGGAAGGAGTGTCTACATGGTTAAGCAGGCGATGTTCAAGATAAGCGGAATGCATTGCACGAGCTGCGCGAAACTAATCGAGATGACCCTTGAAGAAGAAAAGGGTATGGAGGCAATAAACGTCGAGTATGAGTCGCAGGAAGCGTGCATGGAATTCGATTCCGGACTGCTCACGGGTCAAGAAGTCAGGGATACCATAGAATCGCTTGGCTACGGCGTGATCGACGAACTATACGCATAAACCGCCGGTTCCCCTAATTCAGCCATTTAAAAAAATGAGAGAACCAGGAGAGGGATTGACATAAAGTCGAAGGTACCTATACCATAGGTGTAGGTAGGATTGTTCGCTTTTCATGGGAGGTCTTTATGAGCGAGACGTTACAACTCAAGATCGACGGCATGCATTGTCCTTCCTGCGCCAAGCTGATCGAAGGCATCCTCCTTGATAATCCGGCTGTAAGCAGTGCGCAAGTGGATGATCAGAGCGGGACGGGGTCGCTGATCGCCGACCTCGGTCAGGTTTCAATAGATCAGCTGTTGGGCCAACTCTCCAAGGAAGGTTATCCCTCCCAGGTGATCTCGCAAAGTACCCAGGCCGAGGACAGCCCCATCACCGTCAAGGAGAAAATAGTACGCGCCGGGAGTCCTCTCGGGGTAAGGCTTAACTCGAATATCCAATTTGACGGTACCGTTGCGGAGGGCGAGGACGGCAAGCCGATCTTCAAGGGCAGCATCACGGAGGGGAAGGTCGCCGAAATCAGCGTCCCCGAGAAGGATGAAAAAACCCATAACTTTATAGACCACGTAATCCAATCGCTGGGGGCCTGGAATCTCTTGAGCCGGGTCGAACACAATGGATCCCATCTCGAGACAAAGGGTCAGGCTCCCGAGCCGAAGGTCGAGGGCGAGGAGCGTGTAAAGCCGAGTGGCGAGAGAAGGGTGGGGCTCTCGCTCTCCGGCATGCACTGTGCATCCTGCGCCGGCTTGATCGAGCGCTCCTTGAATAAGGTAGCGGGGGTGAAACAGGCGGGCGTCAACTTCGCGGCCGAAAAGGCATACGTCACCTTCGACACGGCGGCCGTGAGCCCTGATGGATTGATCGAAGCCGTCAAGAGGGCAGGCTATAAGGCAGAGCTGGTCGACGAGAGGGACAGTGAATATGAGAGCCGGAAACGGGAGAGAGAAATGGCCGGCTATTTTAACAAGTTCCTATTCAGTTTGGCCTTCAGCCTGCCCATGCTATATTTCATGCTCCTGGACTTCTTCAAGTGGATGCCGGGAGCCCACTCCCTGCCGCCCTATTTCGGAATCGTCTCCTTGCTCCTGGCCACACCGGTGCAATTCGTGGCCGGCGCCGGATTCTATAAGGGCGCCTGGTCCAGCCTGCGCATGAAGACCTTCAACATGGACAGCCTGATCGCGATAGGCACCTCGACGGCATACTTCTACAGCCTCATTGCCTTAGGTTCGTACGCCGTCTCCAACACTTCTCTCATTGGCCTCAATGGGGCGAAGATCCCCAACATGTATTTCGAGACGGCCGCCTTCCTAATTACCTTCGTACTGCTCGGCAAGTGGCTCGAGGCGCGCGCCAAGGGCAAGACATCGGAGGCGATCAGGAAACTGATGGGCATGCAGGCAAAGACGGCCAGGGTCATCCGCGACGGTGGCACATCGGACATTCCCATCGAGGAGGTCGTGCATGGAGACATAATCCTGGTGCGCCCGGGCGAGAAGGTACCGGTGGACGGAATCATTACCAAGGGTTCGTCCGCAGTTGACGAGTCGATGGTGAGCGGTGAGAGCCTGCCGGTCGAAAAGCACGTGGGTGATCAGGTAATCGGTGTCACCATCAACAAGATCGGAAGTTTCGAATTCGAAGCAACCCGTGTGGGATCGGAGACCATGCTCGCCCAGATAGTCCGACTGATAGAGGAGGCGCAGGGCTCAAAGGCGCCCATACAGGGATTCGCCGACCGCATCGCGTCCTTTTTCGTGCCGGCCGTACTCGGCATAGCGGTGATCACATTTCTGGTCTGGTTCCTGTTGCTCAACGCGTCACTCACTTTCGCGCTCATGGCCTTCACGGCCGTGATCGTGATCGCCTGCCCGTGCGCCCTCGGCTTGGCCACTCCGACCGCCATCATGGTTGGAACCGGCAAGGGGGCCGAGTACGGCATTCTTATCAAGGGTGGAGAGCCGCTCGAAGCGGCGGAGAAGATAACGACCATAATCTTCGATAAGACCGGTACCCTGACCAAGGGCGAACCGGAAGTTACGGACGTCTTGACCTTCAACGGGTTCGATGAGGACGACGTCATAGGGATCTCGGCCTCGCTGGAAAAATCTTCCGAGCACCCACTGGCTGAAGCGGTTTATAACTACGCCAGCGAGGAATCCATAGCCTTGAGCGACGTGGCTGATTTCGAGGCCATTCCGGGTCACGGCGTACACGGTGAGGTCCGGGGCCGGGAGTATTACTTCGGAAACAGGAAGCTTCT
>Ga0209745_1001524_pt1 | contig 13713 bp, 11 predicted proteins | sample BarGraNGADG00312_FD_184495 | JGI IMG/M metagenome (GOLD analysis project Ga0209745, IMG submission 184495) | Arctic peat soil microbial communities from Barrow, Alaska - Barrow Graham LP Ref core NGADG0004-312 (SPAdes) (version 2) | ecosystem: Environmental > Terrestrial > Soil > Wetlands > Peat... | reverse complement strand
TGGACAACCCCTCGACCCACCTCGAGCTGACGATGATTCATGAGGCGATGGTCCTGGAGTACGCCGGTCCCAAGCTGGCACTGGTCGAGTGGGCCAGCGCCATGCGCCTCACGGTCCTGCTGGCCCTGATGGCGAACCTCTTCGGGCCATGGGGTGTCGCCGGCCCTGACCCGTCGTTGCTCGCAGTGCTGCTCGGCGTGGTGGCGATCACGGTCAAGGTCATCGTGCTGGCCAGCTTGCTGGCCGCTGGCGAGGTGTTCATCGCCAAGCTTCGGTTGTTCCGGGTGCCCGAGCTGCTGGCCGGTTCCTTCCTGCTCGCCCTGCTCGCGGTGACCGCGTCCTACTTCTTCACCACGGCGACCAACTGACCGCCACGACATCAACAGAAGGACAGATGACCCAAGCCACCTATAACGGGGTGCTCAATCTCGCCGCCGGAGCGTTTCTGCTGGCCGCTGTCCTCATCGTGTGGCGCCGTGAGCTCCGCGCCATCGTTCGGCTGCTGGCCTGGCAGGGCATAGCCCTGGCCGCGATCCCGCTCACCGAAGGCATCCACCAGGGGGACGCGGCCCTCATCACGGTCGGAGTCATCGTGCTCCTCCTGCGGGCGATCGTCCTCCCGCTTCTGCTCGCGCGGGCCGTCGGCACGGAGGATCACGAACGCCGCGAAACCACCCCGCTGGTCAACACCACCGCCTCACTGCTGATCACCGCGGCTCTGACCGTCCTGGCCTACGGGGTGACCCGGCCGATCATCGCGCTGGACCCCTCCCCGGCCACCCGCGCCGTGCCGGCCGCGTTTGCCGTGATCCTCATTGCTGTCTTCATCATGGTCAGCCGGCGCCGGGCCCTGTCCCAGGCCGTGGGTTTCATGATGCTGGACAACGGCATCGCAGCCACGGCCTTCCTCATCACCGCCGGCGTCCCCTTCATCGTTGAGCTCGGCGCGTCGCTGGACGTGCTGTTCGCCGTGCTGGTGCTGGGTCTGCTCACCGGGCACATGCGTCGCACCTTCGGCGGCACCGACCTCGATCAGCTACGTGAGCTGCGCGACTGATGAACATCCTCCTACTGACGCCGATCCTGGCTCCGCTCGCCGCGGCCGCGCTCGGAGCAATGCTCGGCTGGCGGCGACTGAGCGCCTCCGTGACAGTCCTCGCAGCGCTGTCGGTGCTGGTCAGCGGCGCCGTCCTCGGCTTCCGCGTCGAGTCGGGGGCGCGATTCAGTGTCGGACATCTCCTGCGAGCCGATGCGCTCAGCGTCACCATGCTCACGGTCATCGGCACGGTGGGAACCCTGGCGACCTGGGCCAGCGTCGGCTACATCAACGCCGAGCTGGCCCACGGGCACACCGACCGCAAAGGCGCGAACCTCTACGGCGTGCTGGTACCCATCTTCCTTGCCGCGATGGCACTCGCGGTCCTGGCCAACAACATCGGTGTGATGTGGGTGGCCATCGAAGCCACCACCGTGGCGACGGCGTTCCTGGTAGGACACCGCCGCACCAGAGCCGCGCTGGAGGCCACCTGGAAGTACGTCGTCATCTGCTCCGTCGGTATCGCGCTGGCGTTCCTGGGCACCGTGCTGCTCTACTTCGCCAGCCTGCACGCCGGCGCAACCAGCGGCAACGCCCTGGACATCGACGTTCTGCTCACCCATGCCGCTGCGCTCGACCCCGCGGTAACTCGCCTGGCCGCCGGGTTGTTGCTGCTGGGCTACGGTGCCAAAGCCGGACTCGTCCCGTTCCACACCTGGCTGGCCGACGCACACAGCCAATCCCCGGCGCCGGTGTCGGCGCTCATGAGCGGAGTGCTGCTGTCCGTGGCATTCTCCGCACTGCTTCGCGTCAAGTCCGTGGTCGACCTGGCGCTGGGCACCGGATTCCTGCGGACCGGCCTGCTCATCGTCGGGCTCCTCACCGTGCTGATCGCCGCATCACTACTCGTGGTCCAGACCGACTTCAAGCGAATGCTGGCCTACTCCTCGATGGAGAACATGGGCCTGGTCGCGGTCGCGGCAGCTGCCGGCACCAAACTGGCAATCGCCGCGCTGCTGCTGCACGTCCTGGCCCACGGAATAGGCAAGGCGCTGGTGTTCCTCGCCGCCGGACAGCTTCAAGCCGCGCACGACTCCACCGCGATCGCTGCCGTCACCGGTGTGCTGGCCCGATCTCGCGTGATCGGTATCGCGTTCGCCGTAGGGCTGGCGGTCCTGCTCGGCCTGCCACCGTTCGCCATGTTCGCCAGTGAGCTGTCCATCTCCCGCGCGCTCGCGAGTGCCCACCTCGGGTGGGCGCTCGGCGTCGCGCTGCTGCTCATGGTCATCGCCTTCGCGGCCTTGGCACGCAACGGCAGCCGGATGCTGCTCGGCCCACCGGACGCGAACTCACCAGCCATCGCCGTGCCCGGCTCCGTCGCCGGTGCTCTACTCACCGGCATCGTCCTGAGCCTGGTGCTGGGTCTGACCGCCGGCCCGCTCAGCCAGCTCTTCCGCACCGCCGCCACCCTGCTCGGAGCCGTCCAATGACCGCCGAACCTTCCATGAACGATGTGCCGGCCGGCGTTCACCGCATCGCCCGAAACCTACCCGCGGCCAAGCTCGCCGAACAGGCCGCAGCGCTGTTCGAGGACGGCTTCCGCCTCGGACTGGTCGCAGCGCACGACGACGGCGCCACCTTGCGCGTGGTCTACCTGTTCCTTGCCGGTGCCCCCGACCGCCGCATCGAGCTGCAGGTCACGCTCCCGGCCGACGACCCGCAGATACCTTCACTGGCTTCGCTTTCCTTCCCCGCCTCACGCTTCGAACGCGAGATGCACGACCTGTTCGGGATCGTGCCCGTCAGCCACCCGCTGCCCCGCCGACTCGTCCGGCACGCACATTGGCCAGTTGGTTGGTACCCGATGCGCCACAACGCCGGGCCGCCGCCGCCCTTCACCGAAACCGACGCCTACCCATTTCTCGAGGTGGAAGGCGACGGGGTCTATGAGATCCCGGTAGGGCCCGTCCACGCCGGCATCATCGAACCGGGACACTTCCGCCTCTCCGTCGTAGGGGAAACCATCCTCAAGCTCAAAGCCCGGCTCTGGTTCACCCACCGTGGCGTCGAGAAGCTCTTCGAAGGGCTCGACGCCACCGCCGCCATCCACCTCGCCGAACGCATCAGCGGTGACTCCTCCGCGGCTCACGCCTTGGCGCACAGCCTCGCCGTGGAGGACGCACTCGGCATCGTCATGCCAGAAGCAGCCCACCGGCTGCGCGCCCTGATCCTCGAGCTCGAACGCCTCTACAACCACGCCGGCGACCTCGGCGCCCTGGCTAATGACACCGGCTTCTCCCTCGCCAACGCCCACGCGCAACGGATCCGCGAACAGCTGCTTCGGATCAACAACGCCACCACGGGCCACCGACTTCTCCGCGGCGCCATCAGCCCCGGCGCCGTCGATGTACTCGCCCTGCCCGACCCCGCGCAGCTCACCGAGCTCGCCGAAGACCTCGCAGAAGTCGCCCAGCTCATCCTCGCCAACACCGTCGTCCGTGACCGCTTCACCGGCACCGCGGTTCTCACCCGCAACCAGGCACGGGACCTCGGATGCCTGGGCTACGTCGCCCGCGCCAGCGGCCTGGCCACCGACGCACGCCTCGAACACCCCACCGCCGGGCTTCCCATCACACCCCTCACCAAGACCAACGGAGACGTCCTCGCCCGCTTCACACTCCGCCTCGACGAGTTCGCCGCCTCCACCCTGCTCGCGGCCAACCTCATCCGCACCGCCGACCTGCTGACGTTCCATGTCGCCCCGGCGGAGAGGACCAGGACCGAGGACGCCTCAGGCGCAGCGCGAAGCGGGGTCGGCATCGTCGAAGGGTGGCGCGGCACCATCGTCCACCGCGTCGAGGTCGACCCCGACGGACGCCTTGCCCGAGCCAAGATCGTGGACCCCTCCTGGTTCAACTGGCCAGCCCTACCCGTCGCCCTCGCGGGCACGATCGTGCCCGACTTCCCTCTCACCAACAAGAGCTTCAATCTCTCCTACGCGGGGAATGACCTGTAACCCCCAGCCCCGTCGCAAGTCACCGACCGAACACCGCTGATCGCGCGTTCTTGGGTCAGCGCGACCCTGAAACGCGCGATGCGAGGTGTTCGGTCGACGTGCTGAGGTCTGGCGCGGGTCAGCCGGGCGTCGGGGTCAGGACGAAGACCGGGATCTCACGGTCGGTCCTGACCTGATAGTCGGCGTAGTCGGGGTAGGCGGCGACACATCGCTGCCACCAGATCGCCTTCTCCGCGCCTGAGGCCTCACGGGCGGTCATGGCCCGGACGACAGAGCCGTCCCGCACCTCGACATGGGGGTCGGCTACGAGGTTGAAGTACCAGACGGGGTTCTTGGCGGCACCGCCCATGGAGGCCACCGCGGCATACTCCCCGTCGTGCTCGACCCGCATGAGAGGCACCTTGCGCAGCTTGCCGGACTTGGCGCCGCGAGTGGTCACGATGATCACCGGCATGCCGCGCAAGGTCGAGCCGGAGGTGCCACCGGATCCTTCGTACTCTTCGACCTGGTCGCGGACCCACTGTGCCGGACTGGGCGCATACTCATCGTTCAAGGACATGGCACCAGTCAACACCCGCTGATCAGCTGGTGACGTCCTTGCTGGAGAAGCGGGCCCACGCGGCAAGCCAGAACACCAAGGCGTATCCGGCGGCCGTCAGCAGGCCCCGGGTCATGTCGCCCCACGCAATGGGATCGCGCAGAACATCGCCGAAGGACATCCACCAGTGCGTGGGCAACCACTCATGCAGCCAGGACAGCTGCGGTATCGAGTCGAGGATGAAGCTGAGGACGTTGAGGATGACCACCGAGATGGTGGCACCGATCGGCTGCTCGGTCAGGGTCGAGATGAACAGGCCGATCGCCCCCAGGGAGGCAAAGCACAGCGCGAGGTAGACGGTGGCCATCAGAACTCGAAGGACGGCCTGCCCCATGCCGATCTGGGTGCCCGACAGCAACGTCATCTCGCCACCACCGAAGAACGCCAACCCGGCCACGGCGCCGACCAGTGACACCCACAACGTGGCCACCAGCGAGAAGATCGTGATGGCCGCGAACTTCACGGCCAGCAGCCTCGTGCGATGCACCGGGACAGTGAGCAGATAGCGCAACGTGCCGATATTTGCTTCACCTGCGACGGAGTCCCCCGCAATCGTGCCCACGGCCAGCGGCAGGAACAGGCCCATCTCCAGGGTGAGTGCGGCCAACGCGACGAACAGTCCGTTTGACGTGATCGAGGCGAAGAAGTCGGGTCCACGCCCGGGGCGGGGCGTCGACACCTTGACGGCGATCGCGATGATGACCGGCACGACGGCCAGGATGCCCAGGCCTGCCTGGTTGCGGCGGCGTCCGAAGATCAGCCGCAGCTCGGAGCGCAGGAAGCGGGTCGAGATGTGCCGACGCGCTCGGTCGATCGACGCGGTGATCACCTCATTGCTCAGTCCTGGGGTCCGCTCACTGGTGAGGTCAGCCGCTGACATTGAAGCCCTCCCCCGTGAGTGACACGAACAGGTCCTCCAGGCTGGGGCGCTCGACCGCAAACCCCGCGACGGGCACACCGTCGTTCACCAGTGCGGCGACGACTTTCTCCGCGGCGATCTTGCCCAAAGTGCCTACAGCCCAACCAGATTCGACCGCGACGTCGGTCAATCCGAGTTCTCGCAACACTCGTGCCGCATCCTCGGGACGGTCGGTCTGCACCCGGGCCCGCAGCTCGCTGACGGCTCGCACCTGAGCGATCGGCCCCTGGGTCAACAGCCTCCCGACATGCATCACCCCGACGTGGGTGCACACCTGCTCGACCTCTGACAGGAGATGGCTCGAGACCAGCACCGTGGCCCCGTCGTCGGCCAAGGACCCGATGAGATGGCGAACCTCCCGGGTGCCCTGCGGGTCCAGGCCGTTGGTCGGCTCATCGAGTACGAGTAGCTCACGGGGCGCGAGCAGGGTTGCCGCGATCGCGAGCCTTTGTCGCATGCCCAGGGAGTATGCGCGGTACCTCTTGTCGGCCGCTGCGAGCAGCCCAACGCGGTCGAGTGCGCTGTCGACGCGCACCTTGGTCGTGCGCGGATCGGCATGACGGTCAACGGAATCCAGCCGTGCGAGATTCGCCCGGGCCGATAGGTACGGGTGGAACGCCGGGCCCTCGACCAGCGAGCCCACGAGCGGCAGGACATCCCCCGCGTGGTCTGGCATGGCCTGTCCGAGAAGGCGGTGGCGGCCCGACGTCGGCCTGATCAGCCCGAGCAGCATGCGGATCGTCGTCGTCTTGCCGGAGCCGTTCGGGCCGAGGAACCCGTAGACGGCCCCTCGCGGCACCAGCAGGTCGACGTTGTCGACCGCGACCTGCTGGTGGAACCGTTTGGTCAGCCCATGCGTGGCGACCGCGAAGTCGCCCACCGCCACGTCGCTCGGTTCCTCGCTCAGCTCCTGGCTCACTGTCGAGTTGCTCAGTGCCTCGGTCACGAACCGGCCAGTGCTTTGTAGAGTCCCTCCGGCGTCACGGCCCCGACCACGATCCGGCCGTCATCGGTGAGCAGCGCCGAGAACACTGTCCCGGCCATCAGGTGCCCCGAGCCCCAGGTTCCCGACACCGTGGGCAGCAGCCCGACAAACTTCATCAGCTGCGCGGTGGTCCTGTCCGTCGTGGCGCCGGCGCTCCCGCTGGTGCCGGTGCCGGTGCTGATATCGGGCACCGGCATCTTGGCCACCAGCACGCTTCCCCAACCCTGGCCGACAACCTTGGGCTTGTCTGCCGAGCTCGGTTGCGGTGTAACGGTCTTGGGGTCGGCAGTTGCCTTTCCGGCAGTCGGCGCCGTCCCGTCGGTCACCGTTGTGCCCGGCGGTGGGTTGAAGGTGAACTGGGCAGCGTCGGGTCGGGCGAAGTCCACCTCGCTGAACGCCACCTCGAACACCGGGTCGGCCGCCACCTGGCCGGTCGCCGACTTGGCGAACACCTGGACCCGTAGCGGCACGTGCTGGGTACCGTCGATGGCAACCCGGACCTCTGCCACCAGCGAGGTGGCCTCCTTGGGCTTGAGCACCAGCTCGTACACCGATCGCCTGGCCACCGTAGCGGTACCGCTGGTCGTCACCTCTGTGCTCGGGGTGATCGCCGCGAGCGCCCGGTCCGCAGCGGCCTGGGGTGAGGTGGGCAGATCGGTGGGACCTGGCGTACCGGGAGTGGTCCCGCCCTTGCCCGCAGCGTCGTGAGCGGGCAGAACGTAGTGCTTGGCCGTCTTTTCCTTACTGGCCCAGACCCAGACGTCCTTGCCGTTGCGGATCACATCTGACTCGCCCATCGTCCCCAGCAGGGCCATCCGGGCCTGGTCGGGACCGGCGAACCAGACCCGCATCGTGTGCGTACCCGAGATCAGGGAGGTCAGGTTGGAGCTGGCCTCGCCACCCGAGGCGCCGGAAACGCCGGCAAGGGCCAGGTCCGGCAGACCCAGATCGGACTTCTGAACCACCGTCCCGGACAGTCCGTCAAGGCGTGCCTGCTGCACGTCCACGAGCAGCTGCGCCGCTGTGCGTGCCGGCAGTCCGTCGCCCGCGATGGCGCTCAGTCCCCCGACCACTGCGACTCCCCCGACCAAGGCCGCGGCGGTCACTGTCGGGACTGCCCATCGCAGGGCTGGGGTGCTCTCGAAGATTCTCATGGGACCATCGTGCACCAGCCCGCCTGAGAGGCACCTGAGAACCTGCGCGGGCCGTGGGCACGCCATGACAGGCTGTATGCCGTGCGACTGCTGGTGGTCGAAGATGAGCTGCGCCTCGGGGCGGCGCTTCGGCGCGGGCTGACCGCCGAGGGGTTCCTCGTCGACGTGGCCACGGACGGGCCCGCAGGCCTCGAGGCCGCCCGCCACGGTGAGTACGACGCGGTCGTGCTCGACGTGATGCTGCCCGGGATGTCGGGGTACAACGTCGTCCGTACCCTGCGCACCGAGGCGAACTGGGTTCCGGTCCTGATGCTCTCGGCCAAGGACGGCGAGTATGACCAGGCCGATGGTCTGGACTACGGAGCCGACGACTACCTCACCAAGCCCTTCTCGTTCGTGGTGCTGCTCGCCCGGCTTCGAGCGCTGGTGCGACGCAACCTGCCAACCCGCCCAGCGATCCTGGCGGCTCGTGACGTCACCCTGGATCCGGCAACCCATGAGGTCGAGCTCGCCGGCACGCCAGTCGCCCTGACGCCGCGCGAGTACGCCCTGCTCGAGTACTTCCTTCGCCACCCCGACCGCGTGGTCAGCAAGATCGAGCTGCTCGACAATGTTTGGGACGCGGCGCAGGACACCGACCCCAACGCTGTCGAGGTCTACGTCGGGTATCTGCGGCGCAAGGTCGGGCGTGACGTGCTGCGGACCGTTCGCGGCGCGGGCTACCGACTCGTTCCATGAGAGGGCGTCTGCAGGGGCTGAGCCTACGCGCCCGGCTCATGGCCGTGGGTGTCACCGGGGTGGCTCTTGCCCTGGCCCTCGGCAGCTTTGCGCTGTATGCCGTGTTGACCGTCACCGTGAACCGCGCCGTCGACGACGACGCGTTCGCCAGCGCCCGCGCGGTCGCCGCGATGGCGGACAACAACGCCGTACCGGACCCGCTGCCGGTATCGGGCGCCCAGGTGGTGCAGATCGTCGACGGTTCGGGCGCCGTGGTCAGCGCGTCGCTGAGCGCAGACCGCCTGACTCCGTTGCTGCGATCGTCTGAACTCGCCAAAGCCCTTGCCGGAGAACGGATCTCGGTCCCCGGTGCCCGAGCGGGTCTGGCCGGGACCTTGCGCGCCATCGCCGTTCCCGCGGGCACAGCTGCGGCCTCCCTCAGCATCATCGTGGCCGTCCCGGTCAGCGACATCGAGCAGAGCCAGCGGGTCCTGCGCAACACTCTGCTGGTTACCTACCCCCCGCTGGTGGTGATCATGGCGCTGATCGCCTGGCGGGTCATCGGCTGGACCTTGCGGCCGGTGGAGACGCTGCGCTCGGGTGCCGCACGGATCAGCGGCAGCGACCAGGACGAGCGGCTGGCCGTCCCTGAGTCCGCCGACGAGATCCGCGCCCTGGCGCTCACCCTCAACGACATGCTCGACCGACTGGCCGCCGCCCGTGGACGCCAACGCGCCTTCGTCGCCGACTCGGCCCACGAGCTGCGAAGTCCCCTGGCCAGCATGCGCATCCAGCTGGAGGTGGCCCAGCATCTGGGCGAGGGCGGTGAGCTTGCCGCCGACCTGCTCGCCGACGTGGCCCGCTTGTCCGCCTTGGTCGAGGACCTGTTGTTGCTGGCCCGGGCGGGAAGCGATGCCAGACCCCCATCCATGCGCGAGTTCCTTGACGTCAGAGCCCTGTTGGTCGCAACTGCCAGCCGGTATGCCGGTGCGAGAGTGCCGGTGTCCGTCTCCGCGGGGCCCGTGGTGTTCGCCAGCGCCAACTCCGAGGAGCTGCGTCGGGTGCTGGCCAATCTGGTCGACAACGCGGTGCGCCATGCCGCCTCAAGCGTGGCTCTCGCGGTGCGCGCGGAAGGCGGGCACGCGGTGCTGACCGTGGTGGACGACGGACCCGGCATACCGGCTGGTGAACGGGAGCGCGTGTTCGAGAGGTTCGCCCGGCTCGATGACGCGCGGGACCGGGACGCGGGAGGCACTGGCCTCGGGCTGGCCATCGTGCGTGAGCTGCTCCGTCGCTCGGATGGGTCGATCTCGTTGCAGGACAATCCCTCCGGGCCGGGTCTCGCCGCGGTGGTCCGTCTCGCCCGCTGACCCGCGGGAAGTGCCCAGCCAGCCGGAGGTCGCGGGTTCGCGCCTTTGTGCCCCCCGGGGCGTCGCGCTGCACATCGCTGGCACACGTCCTCACAGCCGCAGGCGACCAGGGTGCGGCCCGGGACGACGATCGGCTAGGGTAATGCGGGGTCAGTCGTGGTCCGAGGAATGGGTGGTGAACTCCTTGGCCAACAGCTCGGCGACCTGAGCGGTGTTGAGGGCCGCGCCCTTGCGCAGGTTGTCACCACAGACGAACAGGTCGATGGTGTTGGGGAAGTCCAGCGCCTGACGGATCCGTCCGACGAAGGTCGGGTCAGACCCCACGACGTCGGCCGGGGTCGGCCACTCGCCGGCGGCGGGGTCGTCCAGGACTACGACGGAAGGCGCCTCGATCAGTGCCTGACGAGCGGCATTGGCGGTGAGCGGCTTCTCGAAAACGGCATGCACCGCCAGCGAATGGGTCGTGATGACCGGGACGCGCACGCAGGTCGCGGAGACCTTGAGGTCAGGAATGCCCAGGATCTTGCGCGACTCGTTGCGGACCTTGAGCTCCTCCGAGCTCCAGCCGCCATCCCGAAGCGAGCCCGCCCAGGGCACCACGTTGAGAGCCAGCGGCGCAGGGAATGGCGAGTCCTCGCCGAGCTTGTCGTTGACCGCCGCGCGCACGTTGCCCGCGTGCTGACCTGCCTCGCGGTTGCCGGCGAGCACGTCGATCTCGTCATAGAGACGCTCGATGCCGGGCTGACCCGCACCCGAGGCGGCCTGGTAGGAGGCGACCACGAGCTCCTTGAGTCCCCAACCGGCGTGGAGGGCGCCAAGCGCGTCCATCATGGTCAGCGTCGTGCAGTTGGGGTTGCTGATGATGCCCTTGGGGCGGTTGCGGACCTGGGCGGGGTTGACCTCGGGCACCACCAGCGGCACGTCGGGGTCCATCCGGAAGGCACCGGAGTTGTCGACCACGACAGCCCCGCGCGACACCGCGATCGGGGCCCACTGCTCCGAGATCTCGTCGGGCACGTCGAACATCGCGACGTCGACCCCGTCGAAGACCTCAGGGGCGAGGGCTTGGACGACGAGGTCCTCACCCCGGACCGTGAGGACCCTGCCGGCGGAACGCGCTGAGGCAACCAGTCGGATCTCGCCCCAGACGTCCTCGCGCTGGCTCAGGATGCTGAGCATGACGGTGCCGACGGCGCCGGTCGCGCCGACAACAGCCAGAGTGGGCTTGCGTGTGCTCATCGTCCGGTACCTCCGTAGACCACGGCCTCACCCTCGGATGAGTCAAGACCAAAGGCCGTGTGCACAGCGCGCACGGCCTCGTCGAGCTGGTCGTCCCGGGTGATGACCGAGACGCGGATCTCCGAAGTGGAAATCATCTCTATGTTGACGCCCGCATCGGCGAGGGCCTTGAAGAACGTGGCGGAAACACCGGGGTGCGAGCGCATGCCGGCACCGACGAGCGAGAGCTTGCCGATGTGGTCGTCATACAGCAGCGAGGCAAAGCCGACCGCGGGCTGGATGCGCTTGAGCGCCTGGACGCCGACCTGCCCGTCGGTCTTCGGCAGCGTGAAGGAGATGTCCGTCAGACCGGTCTCCACGGCGGAGACGTTCTGGACGATCATGTCGATGTTGATCTCGGCAACGGCGCAGGCCTGGAAGATCTCGGCCGCCTTGCCGGGGTGGTCCGGCACACCGACGACGGTGATCTTGGCTTCGCTACGGTCGTGCGCGACGCCGGCAATGATCGGGGCTTCCACGTTGTCTCCTTCTTCATCTGCGGGTTGAGTGACGATGAGGGTGCCCTCGCGGTAGGAGAACGAGGACCGCACGTGGATCGGCATGTCGAACCGCCGGGCGTACTCGACACATCTCAGATGCAGGATCTTTGCCCCGCAGGCGGCCATCTCGAGCATCTCCTCGTTGGAGAGCCGGGCGATCCTTTGGGCCGTGTGGACAATCCTCGGGTCGGCGGTGAAGACGCCATCGACATCGGTGTAGATCTCGCAGATGTCCGCGTGAAGTGCGGCAGCGAGCGCCACCGCCGTCGTGTCCGAGCCCCCGCGGCCCAGTGTCGTGATGTCCTTGCTGCTCTGGCTGACGCCCTGGAAGCCGGCCACGATCGCGATGTCACCGTTGTCCAGCGCGTCCCTGATCCGCCCCGGTGTGACGTCGATGATGCGCGCCTTGCCGTGCGCGGAGTCGGTGATGACCCCGGCCTGCGACCCGGTGAACGAGCGGGCCGTGTGGCCGAGGTTGGCGATGGCCATGGCCACCAGTGCCATCGAGATGCGCTCACCTGCGGTCAGGAGCATGTCCATCTCGCGAGCGGGCGGCAACGGGCTGACCTGTTGGGCCAGGTCGAGCAGGCCGTCGGTTGTGTCGCCCATGGCAGAGACCACGACGCAGACCTCGTTGCCGGCCTTGCGTGTCTCCACGATCCGCCGCGCGACCCGCTTGATGCTCTCGGCATCAGTCAGCGACGACCCGCCGTACTTCTGGACGACCAAGCTCACATGAGGCTCCAGGTTGAGGTGGACGGCGGGTGAGGCCAGTTTACGGATGGTCAACCTTCCCCGTCGGCTCGGCCGTATGCCGAGATCTCTCCTTCCGCCTGCGTTTGTGCGCAAGATCACATGGAGACGACGAGCGGGGCCAGCAGAATGTCCGCGAGGTCGCGCTCCACGGACTGCAACCGCCACCGGTCGCTGAAGACGGCCAGCAGCACACCGTCGCTGCGGGCGAGCACCTCGACGGCACGCTGCCCGCGCAGTCGGTCCCTGCCCTCGGCGTCGGTGCGACGGGCCAGGGAGTACGCCAGTCGGTCAAGGGAGATCGGCGAGTTGAACTCGCCCGCCATCCGGTGCTCGGCGACCTCGAACTGCATCGGACCGACCGCGGCCAGGACCGGCGCCTGGTCCCCCCGCAGGTCCGAACGCAGCACCTGCACGACACCCTCGTGGTCGAGCTGTCCGATACCGCGCCGGAACTGCTTGTAGCGGCTGGAGTCCTTGGCCCGCGCCACCGCGAAGTGCTCGGGGGAGAAGGACGGGATCGGTGGGAAGGTGACCGGTCGCTCGACGTAGAGGGTGTCACCGACGCGCAGGGCATGGGCATTGACCAGACCGATGACGTCGCCAGGGAAGGCTCGGTCGATGCTCGTACGCTCGCGACCCATGACCTGCTGGGCGTACTTCGTGGCGAAGGGGCGGTTGGTCGCGGAGTGGGTGACGACCATACCGCGGTCGAAGGTGCCCGAGCAGATCCGGATGAAGGCGAGGCGGTCGCGGTGGGCGACATTCATGCCGGCCTGGATCTTGAAGACGAATGCGCTGAAGGGAGAGTCGATCTCACGCGGAAGACCATCGGCGTCGGGTCGGGCGCCAGGCGCCGGAGCCAGGTCGACCAGGGTGTCGAGCAGGAACCGGACCCCGAAGTTGAGGACGGCCGAGCCGAACATCACGGGGGTGCTCGTGGCCGCCAGGAATCCCTCGGGATCATGACCGGCTCCTGTCGCCACGATCAGGTCGCTCTCCTCCGTCGCGCGCAGCCACGCCTCACCCTCGAGGGCTTCGGCCGCCTCGGCGCTGAGGTGATCCTCAGGAGCCACCGTTGCCCCGCCATCGGTTCGGGTGAACTTGAGGTACTCCCCCGTGGCCATGTCCAGCACGCCGCGGAAGTCGCCGGCGATGCCCACGGGCCAGTTCAACGGCGCGGGCTGCAGCCCGGTCCGCTCGCTGATCTCGTCCATGAGGTCGAGGGCTTCACGGCCCGGGCGGTCCCATTTGTTGATGACCGTGATGATCGGGATGTTGCGCTGTCTGCAGACCTCGAAGAGCTTCATGGTCTGGACCTCGAGGCCCTTGGCCGCGTCCACGAGCATGACGGCCGCGTCGACCGCGGACAGCACCCGGTAGGTGT
>Ga0209745_1001523_pt1 | contig 13722 bp, 14 predicted proteins | sample BarGraNGADG00312_FD_184495 | JGI IMG/M metagenome (GOLD analysis project Ga0209745, IMG submission 184495) | Arctic peat soil microbial communities from Barrow, Alaska - Barrow Graham LP Ref core NGADG0004-312 (SPAdes) (version 2) | ecosystem: Environmental > Terrestrial > Soil > Wetlands > Peat... | reverse complement strand
GGACCGGTCGCAGTTGACCCAGATTCTGTTGAACCTGGCCGTGAACGCACGCGATGCCATGAAGGGCAAAGGGACGCTGACGATACGCGCCAGGAACGAGGTCGTGGGAGAAGAATACCTCCAGACCCATCCTTTTGCGCACACGGGTGAGTTCGTCCATCTCAGCGTCACGGACACCGGTCCCGGGATGTCTTCGGAGGTCATGGAGCATCTCTTTGAACCCTTCTATACGACGAAGCCAATAGGATCTGGGACGGGCCTGGGACTCTCCGTCGTCTATGGTGCCGTCAAGCAGGCCAGCGGCTGGATCACGGCAGTATCCACGGAAGGCGTCGGGAGAACCGCCCCTCAGAAGTACCCCTCGGATTGGAAGAACATCCTCGGGGGCATTGGACAAACATGTTCGGGGGCGACCTTCGACATCTACCTCCCTCGATGCCTGCAAGAACCCGCGCAGTCCTTTGCTCCCGTATCCATCCCTGTGAACGCAGGTAGCGGCACTGTCCTAGTGGTCGAGGATGAGCCAATCGTGCGCACGGTCACTCAGGCTCTCCTGAGCAGGAGCGGGTATACGGTTCTGACAGCACTGGACGGGGCATCAGCCTTGAACGTCCTGCGGGATCACTCTGTGGGCATCGGGCTCATCCTGCTGGACATGACCATGCCGGGTATGACGACCAGCGAAATCGTGCGGGCCATCCGTGCTCTGGACCCCACGGTTCCCATCCTGCTGAACTCCGGGTACACCTCTAACGGCGCTGTCAGGCACATGCTCGAGGAGGGCAGTGTCCAAGGCTTCCTGGGCAAGCCGTACGACCTGGACCAGCTGCTGGAAAAGGTGCAAATGCTGCTCCACAGAGGTTGAGCGGGCTGCTGGCGTCGAGATGACGACTCTGGCCATAGTTGGCAGCTGACCCCCAACGACAGACCCCGAAGACAACACTGGATTCCCGCATACGCGGCAATGACGAAGTGATGGGGGTGGATTCCTGCATACGCGGGAATGGCGGCAGTGGCAAGCACATTGTGCAAGAGGTCATCATGGACATCGTGCCGGGCGAGGTCGCTGGAGAAGTACATCGACGAAACCAGCGAACAAGAAACTAAGGATTCGCGCATTCCGTAGGTCGGTGGCCAGGCCGCGAATGAGCGATGAAGGCGATCGCCAAGTGCGGTCTTGATGTGATCATCCGGTATGGAGGGTTCAATGAACGAAGAGAAGACTGTCTGGGGAATACATGCGGGGCCGGAAGAATTGAAAATGCTCCTAAAATATCTTACTGGGGAGGTGTGAATGAAAATTGATGTTGAATATTTGCAGTTTATGTGGCCTATGAGACACTTTCTAATTAGCTGTGGAGATATAGACGACAAGTCAAACATTATTGCAGCTAGTTTTTGCATGCCTGTCTCAAAGGAGCCCCCGCTTATAGCATGCGCTATTGGAAAGAAGGCTTACTCATCAGAGTTAATAGAAAGCACTAAGGAATTCATTGTAAATGTGCCCACAAAAGAACTACAAGCAAAGATATATTACTGCGGTTACCATTCAGGACACGAGGTAGACAAATTTAAGGAAACAGGTTTAACACCAAAACCTGCACGGAAACTAAGAGCCCCAATTATTGAGGAATGTGTAGCTCATATGGAATGCAAAGTAGTGCAAGAATTTGAGACAGGCGACAAAAACCTCTTTGTTGGTGAAGTGATAGAGGCATATGCAGACGAAAAGGTTGTAAAAGGAGAAAAGAAGATTGAATATGCTGTAGGCGATTTTCCATCTAAAGTTTATGGTATAAGGTCCAAAAAGTTTTAAAGTTCAGGACTATTCCCTGATCTCTCTTCAAAAATTGGATTCTGAAACAAGTGCTTGCCCACGGCATGGAAGGGAGTGCAGAATAACAAAAAAACAAGAACAAGAGACTCCTACGGGCAAAAATCACCCTCTGAGTGACGGTGATGAGTGTTTGGGCCCATCACACCTACAAAATGCGCAGGCTCTCTCCCATAATGAATGTCCTGGGACTTTCACAACGCAGGTAGCGAGACGAGAGAAGCCCATCACAAACATGCACAGGAGGCACACAAAAGAAATGAAACGCTACAGGTGATCTTCATCAGCAACGCACGGGACATCCTCGTCAGTAAGGGATGCTTCCTCCAGGACCGCCGACGAATACGTCCAAGATGCAGCCGGCTGTGTCTGGTCTGGCATGACAGATGGACAAAGCAGATACGCGTCGTGTCTCCGCAGGTGCCCAGGGAGAGTCATCTCCCTGCATGCAGACAATGGGAGCGAGGTCCACGCCCGGACATCTCGTTCGCTTCTGCCATGCCTGTGGGATCACCCTCACCCGGTCCCGTCCCTATCACAAGAATGACAATGCTCATGTGGAAGAGAAGAACAACTCGGTCATCCGCAAGTTTGTGGGATATGACCGGCACGACACCCAGGAAGAGGTGGACCTCCTGAACCGGCTGTACCAGGCTCTCCACCTCCTGGTCAACTGGTTCCTTCCCAGCCAGAAGCTCCTCCACAAGGTGAGGACTGGGAGCCACATCACCAAGGTGTACGACCAAGCACAAACCCCGTGCGCACGGATGCTGGCACGGATGGATGTTTCAGAAGAGACAAAGCAACAGCTGCAATCAACATGTGCAGCGATGGACCTGACGAGCCTGCACCATGAGATCCTCCTCCCCCGAGGATGTTGTTGTATCCGAGGGGTGTATTGGCTAGGAGCAGCTGGACGAGATCACCAAGAGAAGACAACCTCTGGTCATCAAAAAACGTGGTAGCCATGCGTACATTTCCACTGAGTTGACGACCTGATGCTTCAGGTACATTTCGTACGATGGAGGAGATACTATTTCAGGTAGTATGGGTGAGAGGAATGGGTAGACCGTAGGTACATTGAAGCAAAGAGCAACCCTCATGAGCTTGTACGAAAGATGGATCGCCCTTCCAAAGTTTGTGGTGGATCAGAAGCGGAAGAAGGTTCTTCCAGCTTGGGTTGTGGACGAAATGAAACGCTTATGGAAGGGCAACCCATTGCAAACTCTCCTCATACGGGGGGAGGTTTCGTATGGCATATTGTAGAGGGGTTGATGTTTCAAAGCAATCGCTAGAGCTCTGGGATGGAATACACGAGGAGGAAGTTCCAAACGAGAGGGGGTTGACAACCCTGAAGAAGCTCCACAAGAAGAGGTATGGTACCAACTAGAACAAGGAAGGGATCATCTATGAATCCACAGGGCTCTATTCCAACTATCTGCGTGAATTTGCTGCTTGAGACACCAGGCCTCGCTTGATTAGCCTTTGAGCGAACCTACCAGTAATCCACGCAAGAAGTACCTGCAAATATGAACTGGCCTATTCTTTTGCTCTATTACGGGCTGCAATATCAAATATAACAGCAGCCGCAAGCACAAGGGCTTTAACGATGTATTGGTAAGATATATCGATGCCCATAAGGTTCATGCCGCTCGTCAGTGACATCATAGCAAACGCACCGACGATCGATCCCGTAACCTTGCCGACGCCACCAGACGGTGATGCACCACCGACAAAAGCCGCCGCGATTGCATCCAATTCAAAGAGAGTTCCCGCCGTCGTTGTGGCGGATTTAAAACGGGACGCGAACAATATGCCCGACAGACCGGCAAGCATGCCCATCGAACCGAAAACCACATAGGTTATTTTCTTTACACTGATGCCGCTCAACTCAGCCGCTTCTGGATTTCCACCGACGGCGGAGATATGTCTGCCAAGCACCGTGCGTGACATAACAAAATTGTAGAATATGACCACGATCAATACGACCACCCCAGTCCATGAGAGGCCTTTGTACCCTGCGAGCACCCAGGTGATAGCTCCCACTAGAGCCGATACGAATACTAATTCAATAGTGAACAAATGCATCGCCAATACTTTAGAGTCGTAAGCCCGCATCTTTCTGCGGTTGTTGATCGCGCTTATAATGAAAAGCAGAATGGCCAGAACTCCGAGGATAAGAGTCAATTTATGAACTCCAGGCAAGATCCCAATGCCGGGAATGTCGGGAATGTAGCCGTTGCCTATGGCGTTAAAAGCGTCACTCGGAATGATTATCGTGCCCCTGCTCATGGTTGCGAGTTGCAATGCTCCTCTGTAACCTAACCATCCAGCAAGCGTTGCTACAAAGGCTGGGATTTTCATCTGCGCCACGAGGAAACCGGTGAGAAGCCCCGCCAGAACTCCTAACCCCAAGACAAGCGGTATGCACGCATATACAGGCAGGTGCCAGGATACCATAGAGATTGCCGCTACCGCGCCAAGGAAGCCGGCGAGAAAACCAACCGAGAGATCTATATCCCGAATGACAATGACCAGCGTCATACCGACCGCCAATACTGCTATGTAGCCTGTCTGATCTATCAAGTTGCCTATGTTCCTCGACGAAATGAAGACACCTTTCGTCGTGATTGTAAAGATCGCCATGATAATTAACAAGGCGATATACATGCCCCAATCACGGATATTCTGTCGCAGTATTTTACTTACATCCTTAATGAACGATATCTTGAACCTCTCCGTGCTCATTGTTGCTTACCCACTCCCTCGGCAAAATCATCGCGTGCGCCAATGATATAGGCCACCACCCGCTCGTTGAAATCGTCAAGGTCACCGGCGACGGGAGTGTCGCAGACCTTGCGTCCGTGTCGCAACACCATCATTCGGTCGCTAACCTGGTAGATATCTTCCAAGCGGTGACTGATTATGATGATTGAAGAGCCCTGTGCCTTGAGTTCCCGCACTAAATCGAGTACCTTGCCAATGGCTGCCACGCTCAGGGCCGCCGTGGGCTCGTCCATGATGGTGACCTTGGTGTTGAAAGCTGTCGCGCGAGCAATGGCCACGGCCTGGCGCTGGCCACCGGACAGACTCTCCACCTTCAAGCGCACGGAGGAGATATCAATCTTCAGACGATCCAACAGGCGTTGCGTTTCTTGCCCCATGTAATGCTCATCCATAATACTGATTGGGCCTAGTTTTGCGCTCACGGCTTCACGTCCCATGAAAACGTTGGCGGCCACGTCAAGGTTGTTGGCAAGTGCCAAGTCCTGATACACCATCTCAATGCCCTGCCGCCGCGCATCCCAGGGATTGGCAATATGTGCCTTCTTACCCTCGATGAAGATCTCTCCTTCATCAGGGATGTATGCCCCACTGAGAATCTTCATCAGGGTAGATTTGCCGGCAGCGTTGTCGCCCACTAGGCCCAGCACTTCGTTGTGGTGTAGTACCAAGTCTACCCCCTGCAACGCCTGGACACCACCGAAGTTTTTCTTGATGTTCCGCATTTCTACAATAGGTATGGCTTCTTCCATGGGTTTCCTCGCTTTCTCTAAAGAATATCTAAATGCATGACTGCACTGAGAAGAACCGAGTTTTGCCATGCCGAGCAAAGCGAACCATCCCCACGATACTTGAGGGACTATTCGCTTTGCTCAGGGTATTCCCTTTTTGCAGTAGATTCCTATATTAATCAACTAACTGTTATGTTATTTCTTATGGCAATCCGGTGAAATCGCTGGCTGGATAGTAACCAGAATCAATCAAAGCAGCCTTGACATTGCTCTTGTCCACACTAATAACTGCAGACGGCTTGGCAGGGACGTTAATCTTGCCGTTGTTGTAGGTGGTGGTTTTTTCAGGAGTTTTGCCAGTGAGATAATCGACAGCCGCGGCGCTTGCATCTTTGACGAGCGTCCTGACATCCTTAAAGACGGTCATCGACTGCTTGCCATCAATAATGTACTGCACGGAGGGTATCTCGGCGTCCTGGCCGGTAATCACGTAGCTCTTGACATCCTTGTCGGCAGCAAATGCATCTGCAATTGAACGGGCGGTGCCGTCATTTGGCGCGAGAATGAATACATTACCCTTTTTGCCAGCGGTAGCCACAGTCAGGTTGGCTTCAGCCAGATTCTTAGCGACGGTGAAGTCCCAGTTGGTGGTGATTTGACCAATGATCTTAGCCATCTCGGCACGGGTCAGCGTGGCCTTGCCCTGGAGAGCGACAGCTTCGCTTGAGTTCTCAATCACGAAGGTGCCATTGGCAATCTTGGGCTGCAGTACGTCCCAGGCTCCCTCGAAGAAGAGGAAAGCGTTGTTGTCAGAGGCAGCGCCAGCATACAGATAAAGCGGGTTTTTGGTGCCAGTTGTCTTGTCAACCAGGTACTGAGCCTGAGCTTTGCCAACGGAAATGCTGTCAAAGGTCACATAGTAATCAACAGCACTCGTGTTGAGGATCAGGCGGTCATAGGAAATGACCTTTATGCCTGCAGCTCTAGCTTCGTCTGCAGCGGCAGCGGCAGCGGTGGCGTCCTGTGGGCAGAGGATAAGAACCTTGATGCCCTTGGTAATCAGAGCTTCAACATTCTGTTTTTCTATGGCGGAAGAGCCCTGGCTAAAGAGGATCTCAGCGCCGTAGCCAGCAGTCTTGAGGGCAGTATTGAAGCGAGTCTGGTCCTGTAGCCATCTCGGCTCGTCTTTGGTCGGAAGAACGATACCAACATCCAGTGTTGCAGCCATAGTGACTGTAACCATCCTTGTAGCAGCGTTCCAGGCGACCTTTGCTCCAATTGACTCACTGATGAATCTTACAGGAACCACTGTTCTTCCGGTAGGAAGAATCTTGGCCGCAACATCAAGAGTAGTCTTTACGCCATTGACCATAGCAGTTGCTGAACCAATGGTGAGAACAATATTCTTATCCCCGAGAATGTAGCTCACCGTTCTGTTGGTGGGGTTCCAGCCTATCTGAGCTCCAAGTGCCTCCCCGATAAATCTGAACGGCACAAGTGTTCTGCCATTTTCTATAAGAGGTGGCTGATCAAGAACAACCTGTTTGAGGTCTATGGTCGCTTTTGTAGATCCAATCGTCATCCGAACGACAACAGCCTGGCTTGCTCTTACAGCAGGAACAAATCCAAGAACTCCGGCAAGCAATGCCATAACGAGTAGTATACTCAGTGCCTTTCTCATCCTGTTACCTCCTGTATATCGTGCCTCAACCTCCATGTCTGCCTCGACAAAACCATGGGCAACATTCAGATATTGAGATGTTTCCCCCACCTCCTTTTGCCTCTGATCGACTCTGACTATTTCTAATAGCACGTTGCAGATTATTGTCAAGTTTCTTTTTGGAACCTCGCCAGAAACGTCCTCGTCGCAACGGCGCGCATGCAGGCGGACGCAAGCCCGGACAGCAGCAACCTGGCGAAGGTCAGGAGAGAGTTCGAAGAATTGTACCAGGGTGTCGACCAGCAGGCCGTCTGGGACCGCATCATGGAGTTCTACGCGACGACCTTCAACAGTCTCCATGACGTTGTGGGACGCAGCAAGCCCCATGTGGAATACTGGCACCATGTGGCCACCCTCATGGACGTTGATCCCGCGCAGGCAGTCGTGGTGGGCAATAATTGCATTGAAGACGCGTCGGCCCGTCTTGCCGGGATCGAGACCTATCTCGTGACAGACTACGTCATCGGCGATGCGGCGTCATCGGGAGCAGACCACATCTCGGGTGTCCTCGGCTTCGAGCGCTGGGTTCTGGCAAATTACTGAGTCTGGAGGCGTACCACGTGGTGTACCGTCATGGCGAACACACCGCCCCCTGCCACAATGATCCACCGTACATCGATGTCGGGCAGACCACTGTTCAGACGTTGCCACGTGGCGCCCTCGTCCCGTGACGTCGCCGCTCCTCGTGTCTGCGTCCCTGCGTACACGATGCCGTCCCGAGCAACCGCGATCGTGTTGACTGCTCCCGACATGGAGAGGATAGTCGACAGCCCCGTTCCACCACCAGTGACGGTGACAGTCAGGCGGAGCTCGTCCGCGGGATTGATATCGATGCCCGTCACCATCGGCTGTGATCCGAATGGCAGGACAATGGCATTCCACGTGTCGCCTCCGTCCCGCGAGACGAAGAGGCCGGTCTCCTGCGTTCCTGCATAGACCGTCCTGCCGTCCCTGGTCGCATCGACCGCCATGACGCGGTTGCCGAGAGTCTGGCGACCAGCCCAGCTCCACGAACGCCCTCCGTTCCGCGAGACGAAGAGTCCGGCATCTCTCGTCCCTGCAAACAGGGTGTCAGGAGAGCTGGCAGGAGCGCCAAGGCATGACAGCGAGCGACTGCCCAGGCCTCGACTCGCGTTCTTCCACGTCTGGCCACCGTCCTCCGAGAGGAAGAACCCAGCGCCATAAATGGCCTTGCCGACAATCCTTCCGCCTGCTCTCGGGTCAATCTCGATGCCTGCAACGTAGTGGCCGGAAGAAGCGCTACCGGGTGGCGTCCAATCGCGTCCGTCATTTGCAGAAACGTAGATCTCATCCTCGTTCGTACCGGCATAGACAAGCGCGCCCTTCACGGGAAGGCTGGCAATAGCTGTGACGGGGCCGCCGAAGAGCCCCTTGTCCGATCGCACCCAGGCCGTGCCCTCGGTGATGCCTGCACCACGAGATCCTCCTCCCCCGAGGATGTTGTTGTATCCGAGGGGTGTATTGGCGAGAAGCAGCTGGATGCAATCACCAAGAGAAGACAACCTCTGGTGATCAAAAAACGTGGTAGCCATGCGTACATTTCCACTGAGTTGACGACCTGATGTTTCAGGTACATTTTTACATGAGTTGACACGACTCCTTAGCCAATACATATAGCGAAACGTGTTTGTTCATCGAGAATCGCTAGATGTCTGACTTCTCCGCCGCTTCAATCTGCGGCAGATACGAACGACGCAGTTCGGTCCACTGTTCGCACTATGTTGACGCCAGGGCTTGGCTAGATATGCTGGATGTCAGAAATGAACCGGGGGTATGGAAGCTCTGTTTGATGACAGGTGTCGGGGCCATGATCGCGCGCCCGTACGGCTCAAGGAGGAGGCTCGAGATGGGCCATGATAGACTCGCGGAAGATCCAGCACGGCTAGCTTGGACACGGACTATCTGTGCGGATTGTTTGATGCCATGGAGAGGTACATGGTTGTGAGGATGACATGATGCCCCAGGTGGCACCGCTTCCAGGTGCGCCACGCATCGGGTTCGCGACCCAGGGCTGGCCGGGCCGGGAAGCGCATACGAGTCGTTCCTGGTCGGTATGCCCGACGGCACCTGGGGATACTGGATTGCTCATGGGTCCAGCCAGCCGGGCTTTTCGCGAGGTAGCGGCTGCTGTCAATGAGGTCATTCAACAGTATGCTGCTGTAATCAAGGGCCTCCTTGAGGAGATCCGGGCTACACACCTATAAAAAGGGAGGGAGAACAACGACGGGAGTATTGGTGTTCAAGTACGGACAAGAAGAGGTAACGGTTCTTCCTGAGACGATGGTTGTATAAGAAAGGCAAGGGGACGAATGCACAAGCGGAGAAAGGAGCCGGCAATGGCCATCCACATCGTAACAGACAGCACGGCATGTCTGCCGCAAGGGTATGCTGAAGAGCACGGCGTCACCGTCGTTCCACTCAGGGTTTCGCTCGACGGCGAGTACTTCCGCGATGGCATCGACATCACGAACGATGAGTTCTACCGCCGCCTCGTAGCAGGCGCGAAAGCGGGTAGTACGCAGCCGTCACCTGACGAATTCGCTTCTGCATATCGTGCCATTCTGGACAAAGACCCCGAAGGCGACATCGTCTCGATTCACATCAGTTCGCGCCTGTCGGGCACGCTTAATGCGGCTCTCACCGGGCGCAACCAGCTGGACACGGTTCACGTCCGGCTGGTGGACACCTGAAATGCTGGTCTCGGTACCGGTTTTCCGACGATGCGAGCGGTAGAACTCGCCGGAGCAGGGGCGCCGCTGGGGCAGGTCGTCGCTGAGGTGGAGGCACTGTGTCTGCGGACCCATGTCTACTTCGTGCTCGACTCCCTCACGTACTTCGAGAGAGGCGGGCGCATCGGAAAGGCTGCTGCCATCGCTGCCAGCGTCCTGAAGATCAAGCCCATCCTCACCTTCATCGAGGGGGTCACGGATGTCGTGGATCGTCCCCGGACCAAGAAAGTTGCGCTGGAACGTCTGTCGGCAATCATCGACAAGCATGTGCAGAAGGGCGTCGAGTATATAGGGTTCCAGTACGCCACCAACCGGGCCGAGGTTGAGGACTTCCAGCGTGAGTTCACGTCCAGGTACAACCTGCCGAGCATTCTAACCCAGCTTGGGCCTGTCGTCGGATCGCAGTCGGGACCTGACATAGTCGGAGTCATCATCTCAGAGAAGAAGTCACCATAGCCGACAACAGACGGGAGAAACCATGATCTACGCCATTGCCTCGCTGTGCGACTGGTTTGGCGCCAAGCGCGTCGCCATGCGATTGTTTGCTTCGGCTCCACGTTCAGACTATGGCGCATGGTGGGGGGCGGTCGGTCTCATGCAGACCGGCAGGGACGAGGAGGCACTGCGCTTGGAGAGCGTACGTCCGGGGGGAAGAAGGCAGCATGAGATTGTGAGATACGATTGGAAGGCATTGAGAGACCTATACGTCCGGGCAGACGACGAGTTGACCCTGGAGACCCTTGCCGCGGGTGCAGCCCTCGGCGCATCGCGGACCGGGTGGGTGCGCCTGGTTGGTCCCGAGGGATACGGTGTGAAACATTGAGCGCTGTCTTACCTGTATCCCTTATAGGTTGATCGATTGAACGGCATGAAAGCGCCGTTTTCATTGCTTTTTTGCCAATCGGTGGTATGGTCGCCTATCATCGAGCATGCAGGAGGCTAGTTTATGGTGATTGTGTTCTGCGTTGTCGCCGTGATATTTCCTGCCTTACTTGTCTATCTGTGTTATCGATTTGCCCCTTTGCGAAAAATCGGCACGGTGTTGTTGTGCTACGCTGCTGGGATAATCCTGGGCAATATAGGCCTCCTACCCAAAAGTGTCGCGCCTTTGCAATCTACCGTGACGAACTTGAGTGTGGCGCTTGCTCTGCCGCTTCTGCTCTTCTCGATCGACGTGAAAAAATGGTTCAAAGTGGCGGGCAAGGGAATGCTCTGCATGCTGTTGGCGACGATCGCCATCGTGGCGGTCGCCTTTGCAGCCTACCTGATTACGCGGAAGGGCGATACGGAGGCCTGGCAACTCGCCGGCATGGCTATGGGGATGTACACCGGCGGAACGCCCAACATGGCGGCTATCAAGTCCGCCCTGGGGGTACCGAGCTCCACCTATATTCTCTTCCTTACCTACGATACGGTTGTTTCACTTGTCTATATCTTACTCATGTCCTCGGTAGCCCGGCCTTTCTTCCGCCTCTACCTGAAGCCTTATGAATCCCCTCTCTCCGACGGCGCGGTTACCGCCGAGGGTGATGAGGATGAGTCGATCGAAGCCTATTCGGGTATGTTCAAGCCGGCCAACGTGCGCGGCCTTGGTCTAGCCCTGTTGCTAAGCGCGGCTATCGTCGGCGTATCGGTTTTCTTGGGAGGGCTCCTGCCCGGATCGGCTTCTACGGCGGTGACTATCCTGTCCATCACCACCCTGGGCATTAGCGCTTCCTTCGTGCCGGCTATCCGCAAGATCCGGAAGACCTTCCAGGCCGGCATGTACGTCATTTACGTGTTCTGTTTCGTGGTCGCCTCGATGGCGAAGCTCGATAGCCTGATACACATCGATTTCCGCATCCTGGGCTTCGTGATCGCCTGCATATTCGGTAGCCTGCTTCTCCATTCCCTTCTCTGCCGCTTATTCAAGATTGACGTGGATACCTTTATCATCACCTCGGTATCGGCTGTCTGTTCGCCGCCTTTCGTGCCGGGGGTAGCCGCGGCGCTCAAGAACAAAGCCATCATCATATCCGGTCTGACGACGGGCATTGTCGGCTACGCAATCGGAAACTACCTGGGTATTTTCTTCGCTTACCTGTTCAGGAGCATTCCATGAGAGGAGCAGACATGACGAACAGCCTGCCAAGAAAGGGAAGACCCCGCGCCGAGATCCTCGCCGAGCTCGAGGGCTTCGGCAAGGACGATCCTCAGTATAAGAAAGCCAAGACGTGGAGCCTGGTGTATTACTTGGACGAGGACTATACCCAGTTTCTCCAGGAAGCTTATGGTAAGTATTTTTCCGCCAATGGTCTTAATCCCGCGGCCTTCAAGAGCCTAAAGCGTCTTGAGCGAGAGGTTCTGCGCACGACCTGCGACCTCTTGCACGGCGACGACCAGGTCTGTGGCGTCATGACCTCCGGCGGCACGGAAAGCTGCCTGTTGGCGGTAAAGACCTACCGTGACCGTGGCTATGCCCGACGTATACGTAAGCCGGAGATGGTCATCCCCGAGACGGCGCACGTTGCTTGGGAAAAGGGCGGCGATTACTTCGGCGTCAAGATCAGGCGCGCCTCGCTCGCTAAGGACCTGAGGGTTGACCTTGAGTCCGTCAAGAAACTGGTGAACCGGAACACGGTCATGATCCTGGGGTCGGCGCCCGAGTACCCCCACGGCATCATCGACCCGATAGAGGGCCTGGGTTGCATAGCGCAAGAACGGGGCGTCCCCCTGCATGTCGATTCTTGCGTTGGCGGATATTTGCTTCCCTTCCTGGAGAAGCTCGGCGTTGGCTTGCCGGCCTGGGATTTTCGCGTGCCGGGGGTAACCTCCATTTCCGCGGACATCCACAAATATGGCTTCGCCGCCAAGGGCGCGTCGAGCATCCTGTACAGGAACCTGGATTACTTCAAGCACCAGGTATTCGTCTACGAAAACTGGCCAGGTGGCATTTTCGCTTCCCCTGCCTTGCTGGGGACGCGGCCGGGTGGTGCCTACGCGGCGGCCTGGGCCGCCCTCCAGGCCAACGGAGAAGAGGGCTACCTTGAGCTCGCCAGGAGAACGATGGACGCAACCGGCCGATTGCTTAGCGGCATCAAGGCCATTCCCGGCCTCGAGATCATCGGCGACCCCAAAACGAGCCTCTTCGCATACCGTTCGTCGGACCCCGCGGTGAACATATTCGCCGTTGGCGACCAGCTGGAGAAAAAGGGCTGGCTTATCGACCGCCTCCAGCGCCCAGACGCCCTGCACGCAATGGTTACCGCCTCCCATGACGCGGTTGTGGATATATACCTTACTGATTTAGCCGAAGCTGTTGCCCAGGTTCGGGCCCACCCCGAGTTGGCCGAATCCGGCCAGGCTGCCACCTACGGGATGATTTCTCACATCCCCTTGCGCGGTATGGTACACAAGCAGGTACTCAATATGTTCGCGGCCACCTATTGTCTTTCCGGCGGAGAGATAGACCTGTCCGACTCGGCGTCCTTGGCTGGCGGAGCGGGAGAAAGCGCGAGTGGGGTCCAGGCAAAAGTGGGCTTGGTCCAAAGGCTAATGAAGTGGTACGTTAAACGGCAACAGGCAAAAGAGACCCGCTCATAACGAGAGAGCGGGATCGGGGTAGTGGCTTTACAGTTTTACCCCAGTACCCTAGCCTATGGCCATGACGAACAATGCTGTTGGCTTAATGGCCGGCAAACGCCGCGGCCGGCCTGGATGACAGTTCCTATCAGTTTCCGGAACGGGGATATCGCGACCTGCTCTGAGGGGGATCATGAAGTTGGACAGTTCTGTTTTTGAGCTCGACCTGGATCGGGTAATTCCCGTCATTGAAACCTTCATTGCCGCCAAGATGAACGAGTTGGGACGGACGGGGATTGTGGTGCCGCTGTCTGGTGGGCTGGATTCCAGTACCGTGGCTGC
>Ga0209745_1001522_pt1 | contig 13732 bp, 12 predicted proteins | sample BarGraNGADG00312_FD_184495 | JGI IMG/M metagenome (GOLD analysis project Ga0209745, IMG submission 184495) | Arctic peat soil microbial communities from Barrow, Alaska - Barrow Graham LP Ref core NGADG0004-312 (SPAdes) (version 2) | ecosystem: Environmental > Terrestrial > Soil > Wetlands > Peat... | reverse complement strand
TCAGATTTGAAGATCTCCTCCGGGGCGCCGGGCAGGGTATCGCTATTGACCTCCGTGCCGGTTTCGGCCACTTCCCACCTGCCGGCATCGCTCTTCCTCAGGAATACACCGAAGCTCACCGCTTCATCTGCCGGTACGTCCGCCTGCTCCACCGCGACCCGGGCCCAGCCTGCGCAGACCTTTATAGCGGAAGCCTTGAATCTCGATCCGGTGTTAGCATCCTCGGCGTAGCGCAGCGCCTCGCGGGCCGCGCTCTTTTCCTCGGGAGTCTTGTCTTCCGCGTTCGAGATAGATTTCTCCATGTCCCTCGCGCCCGGTGAGCTCTCCGTGCCTGCGCCGGTGGAGCTGCGCGAACTAGTGGTTGATATCGCTCCGGGCTTCCCGCAACCGGCAGCGAACAAGAACCCCACCAGGAGAAGACATATTATCGTCATGAGCATCTTGAAACGGTGCTCCATGAAAACTACCTCCAATAAACGCCTGCCACTACGGCAGACGTGCCCCGTCGGAGCGGGGCAACCCGAGTATTATATCATCGCGTCTATGCATAGACCGTCTTGTCCATTTATAGCCGAGACATATAATAAAGAGACTCTTCCCAGGGCAATATCTGAGGTTGGAGGTGCGGAATCGACCGCGAGACGCTTAATACCCTGCTTTCAAAACCGGAGAGGATTGCCGCTTTCGACGCAACGCTCGTCGAAAAGCTGCGCGCACTCATCGGGACAGGCTCGGCCGCGCTCGTCGAGGTTGCAGGTCGCGACAGCATCGCCGCAGCCATAGCCGCCGCAAGGTCCGGCGCTCATGACACACTCGTGCCCACGGTTGTTTATACGGGGACCGAGTTCGGTGACTGGGAGGTGGTCCTCGAGAACGCGAGATCCCTCCGCGCGCGGCTGGGCGACATAGACTCCGTCCGGATCGCCGAAGGACCGGTGATCCTGGGCTCGCCTCGCTGGTGGCACGTCTCTGCCGGGCGGTATAGCGGCATGCTTTCTAAGAGGTACGGGTTCGTTCCCACCTGCATTGCCTGCCATATGTACCTGCATGCCGCACGAGTGCCCTTCGCGCTCGAGGTCGGCGCCCGGGCCGTGATATCGGGCGAGCGCCTGCGACACGACGGCCGGGTGAAGCTGAACCAGTTAGGTGTAGTGCTCGACTCCTACTCGGCGGTACTCGAGGCCGAAGGGCTGGCCCTGGAGCTACCACTGAAAGAGGTAAGCGCTAGTTCGCCCATCGAGGATCTGGTGGGTCAATGGCCGGAGTCGGGACGCCAGATGTCATGCGTTCTGGAGTCCAACTACCGGAGCGCCGACGGTGATGTGGAATACGACGAGAACTCTGTCGCTGGGTATCTCGAGGAGTTTCTGGTGCCGTTCACCAAGCGGGTTCTCACGGAGTTCAGGCAGGGCGACATACCACCGGACTACTCCGGCATAGCGTCGCGCCTTCTCGCGGAAAGGGGAATCGTTTGAAAGCCGCCCTCATCATAATCGACGGCATGGCAGACCGCACCCAGGAGGAACTCGGGGGCCTCACCCCGCTTCAGGCCGCGGCGCTGCCAAACCTGGACAGCCTGGCCTCAATGGGAGCCTGCGGACATATGTACCCGGTCGCCCCCGGGATATGCGCCAGCAGCGACCAGGCGCTGTGGCAGATACTCGGTTACGGTGACCGCGACTACCCCGGGCGGGCCTCATTCGAGGCCCTCGGTGCGGGAGTCGAGCTGAATCCGGGCGAAACCGTGTTCAGGGTCAATCTGGCGACAACCACGATTGATGCGGGGCAGCGCTATATGCAGGTCTCTCCGGCGTATCTCGGCGAAGACCAGGCGGTCGAGGTAGCAAGGAGCCTGGCGGCCTACGAACCTGTGCATTTCACCGCGAGACTCCATCACCTGGGCGGCCCGTTCATGGCTCTCGTTCTCTCCGGTGGCGCATCGCCGTTGATAACCGATTCGGACCCCCTTTTCTTCAGGATGCCGATAGAGAAGATAGTCACGCTCTCGGGCGCCGGTGCGGCCGCTGAAAAAACGGCCGACGAGCTGGAGAATTTCACCTCGTGGGCGGCCGGCGTGCTTACTTCTCACCCGGTCAACGCCGAAAGGGAATCCGAGGGCAAGCCGTTGATAAACCACGTGCTGGTCAAGTGGTCGTCAACGGTGCCGGAGGTCCCCACCTTCTCGGACGCTTGGGGTTTCAACGCGGCCGCAATGGCATCCGGTCCGTTCTATTCCGGTCTGGCCCGCGCGCTGGGAATGGAGTGCCACGAGACGAAGTCCGGGGATGCCGGCGAGGATCTATATGATAAGCTCATCGCCGCCCGGCAGGCGCTCGACGGCGGCGTTGACTTCGCCTTCGTTCACACCAAGGCGGCCGACGAGGCCTCGCACAAGGGCAGGCCCAGTCGCAAGGTGAAGGTGTTGCAGGAGCTGGACCTGGCACTCACATCTGTCGTCGAGTCATTCGCGCGCGATCCGGAGCTCCTCACCGTTATAACGGCGGATCACTCCACCCCGTCGAGCGGTACTGATGAAGTCATTCACTCCGGGGAGTCGGTCCCCCTGGTGATGGTGGGACGGAACACGCGTGTGGATGCGGTCACCTGCTTCGACGAGGTATCCTGCGCGACGGGTTCCCTGGGCCTCATCCGGGGCCGGGATATCATGCCGCTGATCCTCAACGCAACTAACCGCGCCAGGTTCGGCACCGCCAGGTTGGATCCGGAGAACCGGCCCTACCACCCGGCCTGGTAGTCCGGCGCAAAGCGCCCTCTTTCCATGGCTTCCACCGGCTCGCTTTCCTTTTCTCCCCGTGGGGTCTAATATCCCTTTATCCTGGATTCATGCAATGGGAGTTCGTTTGAAGACTGTTCTCATTTCGGATACGGCCGCACTTGGGATGATGGAGGTGCGCCCGGAGCCGGCGTGGCGGGTCAAACTGACCGGCCTGCGCAACAAGGATCTTCTCGCGCCCGATTACGGCGCCATGCACGTGGTCGCGATGCTCAAGGCCGCGGGCCACGACGCGCAAGTGGTAAACGTAGTCGCGGACATACATGACAGGGCCGAGCTCTTCCACGAGCCGAACAGCGACCCCGAGGAGTTTTCTGGCTCGGTCATCGCGGGTTCGGAGGCCCGGGAGAGCTCGAGGAAATACCTTTTTGATACGCTCGAGCGCACCGGCCCGGACGTCGTGCTGGTCACTCTTTCGATATACAACCTCGCGCTCTATACCCGGAAGCTGCTTGCCGAGATCAGGGAGGCGTGCCCCGATGCGCTTCTGGTGACCGGCGGCATCTACTCGACGATGCACCCGGCGGAGATACTCACCGACGGTCACGTCGATGTGGTTGTGCGCGGGGAAGGAGAGCAAACCTGCGCGGAGCTGCTCGACAAAATCAGCAACGGCGAAGGACTCGAAACGGTCGCCGGAGTCAGCTACCGGAAAAACGGGTCCATCCTCCACAACCCTGACCGACCTGCCATAGCAGACCTTGACTCGCTCCCCCACCCCTACACCGTATCTGAAGAATTCAGGATAAAGGAGCGGTTCAATATCCTTTCAGAGCTTCTCCCTCACGGTGACTGGATACCGGGCGCGGGTTTCCTTACCTCGCGCGGCTGCCCCGAGGGGTGCTCCTTTTGCCTGGACCCGGCGATAAACGGGAGGCGCACCCGGTTCCACTCGCCGGCCTACGTACGCGAAGTCCTGGAGTTCTGTTCCAAAGAGTTTCAAAGCGAGGCCAACTCATTCTTTTTCGGCGATGCCACGTTTACCATGAACCATAAGCGTCTGAATAAGATACTGGGCCTCCTGGAAGGGTTGCCGTACACCTACCAGATCCAAACCCGGGCGGACTACCTCGACCGCCAGGTCATATCCTCGCTGGCGGACAGGGGCTTCACCCACGTGGCAATCGGGGCCGAGAGCCTCAACGAGGAGATACTCCAGGAGGTCGCGCTCAAGCGCCTGGAGGTGGAGACTATTCTCGAAGCCGCCAGGGAGGTTCGTCTCGCCGGGATGCATCCCATCCTTACGTTCATCATCGGTCTTCCGGGGGAAACCAGGCAAAGCGTCTGGCGCACCGTGGAGATACTTAAAGAAAACGAACTCTACTCGTCCACTTTCTTCCCCCTTGTGGTTTTTAAAGGCACCGCGCTGTTCGAGCAGTTCGCGGCGAGGGTCTCCGCCGAGGAGATGGAAACCCTGCGGTTGAATCCGGCCAGCGAGGAGTTCCTGTTCTCGAGCGAGGAGTTTCCATCGGGCGAGGAACTCACGGAGTTCACCGAACAGGTAAACAGGGCACTGTTTGATGCCCGCCCGGCCGCCTGGTGAACGTGTGGCAACGGACAAACGTTTTCATCGTTGAACTATATAGTAGTAAAAGCATGCCGATTGACAAGCATCGCTGAAAGGACAACCTTTGACACCGGATGCTCCCGGATTCAAAGTCTGTTACAAGCACCCTAAAGAGGTTGCCGTACGCGACTGTGCCCTGTGCGGTCGCCCGATCTGCAAGCAATGCGCGTCTGAGAGCGGTGACCCCAAGCTCTGTCTGACATGCAAACAGGACACCATGCTTCACGGCGACAGGCTGCTGAAGGAGGCGCAAGATCAGAAGCCGGGCTCGCAGCCGGCGGCGCGCCAAACCCCGTTCGAGGTCGGCGAGGTCACCGTGTTAGACGACGGTACGGTCGTCCAACCCGAGGCGCCCCCAACCTTGATATATGAGCTTGAAGGCGATGCCGGCGAGCCGGTGGTTCCTCCCCTGGCGCTCGATGAACAGGCCGCGTATGACTTCAGTCAGGTAAGGCAGGCAGCCGAAGAAACGGCCTTAGCCACTACGGAGGGGCCCGCCCGAGAAGTCATCGAGGAAGCCGAGCCCGCGACATCAAAGGCGGGGAAGTCCGTTATGGGGCGCGAGCCACGGACCGGTGTATGGAGCCAGATGCTCTACGCGGGGTGGCGCGCACTCGCGGTCGGCGCGCTGGTCGCTGGGGCCTGGCTGCTTATAGCGTTTTTTGGAAAGCAGTGGACCCAGATCTCCGTGTTCACGCTGGGAATCGCCGTTCCCTGGACCCTTTTCAACGCCACCACCCGCAGGAAGTACCTTGGAACGCGCGTATGGAGAGAAGAGCCACCCGTGATATTCATGTCCGCTGTGTCATCTGCAATCGTCATCGCATTCACTCTGTTGATAGAGGTCTTTGCGCGCTGGGTGATATTCGGTACCAAGTTCCCGATGTCGGATTTCGCGCAGCGGTATTTCAGGACCACCGATTGGATACTGATCGTATGCGGGCTCATGCTCAGCGCGTTGACTCCCTTCGTGCTCAAGTTCGGCGCGGACCTGAGCGCTCCGTCGTTAAGAAGGAAGGCCCCACACAGGACCGGGCAGGAGGCGGTTGAAGAGCTCGATCAGGAACCCGGTGAAGAGCTCGAACCAGGCGCGGAGAATCTTGAACCCGATACGGAGGAAGAACCGGGAGAATCTGAATAGGCCTAGCGGCCTTCCGCACCATCGCGCTTTGACGCGCGCCTCAGGGCGAACCTCTTAAACGCGGAACTGAGCGGGCTGTAGAGCTTACCCACCACGGTCCCGGCACGAAGCTTCTCAAGCAGATCGCCGGGTCCATCGAACTCCTGCATCTCTACGTGCGCCGCCCCCAGGTGAGTCGGCTCGTGGGAATCGCTGCCGGCCCCTCTGGGGAAGTCGTGCCTCCGGAGGAAGCGTCTCGCCAGCACGTTAGCCCCGGGGAAGCGCGGCTTGCCGTTGAACGCTTCAATGATGTCTATCATCGAAGAGAACTCCTCCAGCTCGCGCGCCTTCAGCCTCTTAAGCTTTAAGATGTCGAACGGATGAGGTACATAGACAAGTCCGCCTTGCGAGCGAATAAGGCGCATCGTTTCCTGCGGTGTGAGCCCTTTGGGAACGTGCTCTTTGAGGAAAAGCCCGCATATCTCGCCGCCGCTGGTGCGAACCTCCTCACCGATGAGAATACGGGGCGCCCATTCGCCCCGCGCACGCAGCTCCTCCACTCCCTCGGCGAACTCGAACGCTCCATCGATGACATCGTGGTCCATGATCGCGACCGCGTCGACACCCCTGTCTCGACAGGCTTCAACCAGCAGAGGGAACGTGATCACCGAGTCCGGTGAGTGGGACGTGTGAACGTGAAAATCTACCTTGATCAGCGGGTTACCTTTCATTGCTCAGACGCTTGCGCCACAGTGGGACAGAAGCGAGTTCCATATTACCAGGCCGTCCCGCGAACCAAGTTCGATCTCGGATGCCCTCTCCGGGTGCGGCATCAGGCCCAGCACGTTTCCCTCAGGGTTACAGATGCCGGCGATACTCTCCGTGGCGCCGTTGGGGTTGAACTCCGTAAGCACGCTCCCCTCCGGCGAGCAGTAGCGGAACACTACCTGGCCCTGCCGCTTCATCTCCTCAAGAACCTGCGTGTCGACCTGGTAGTTGCCCTCGTTGTGGGCGATTGGCATGCTCAACACCTGGCCCTTGGCGGCGCCGGCGGTCCATGGGGTGCTGGTGGTTTCCACCCTTACGTCAACGAACCTGCAGATAAACTTGAGGCCCGTATTTCGCATCATCGCGCCGGGGAGAAGCCCGGCCTCGCAAAGGATCTGAAAGCCGTTGCATATGCCTATCACGTAACCCCCATCCGCGGCGAACTTCTCCACGGCTTTCATCACCGGAGAGAACCGTGCTACCGCGCCGGTACGGAGGTAGTCTCCGTAAGCGAATCCACCGGGAAGCACAACGCAATCGTAACCGGAAACGGCGGTAGCCCCGTGCCAGACATATTCAACGTCCTGCCCCATGACTTTGTCTAACACGTAGAAGCAGTCATGCTCACAGTTTGACCCAGGGAAAACCACAACCCCGAATCGCATCAGACCTCGACCTCCATCCTGTAATCCTCGATTATGGGGTTGGCCAGAAGCTTCTCGCTCATCTCGCCCAGCCTCGATTCGAGTTCCCCCTTGTCATCGCCCGTCAACTTGAGCTCCATGTACTTGCCGACCCTCAAGTCCTCCACCTCGTCGTAGCCGAGCGACTTGAGCGCCCGTAAGACCGTCTTGCCCTGCGGGTCCAGTATCCCTTCCTTGAGCGTTATATACACCCGAGCCCGTGCCAACTTCAGCCCCCTTTCGCTTGCTGCGTGACTAACATTTCCAGACCTGGCACCAAAGAGGTTAGCTTCGGCCCTCTTTCGTTTGTTGTGTAACTAACCTTTCTGGACCTGGCACCAAAAAGGTTAGTCCAGCGCTTCGAGGCGCTGGAAGATCGTGTCAAGGCGCGCCAGCGAACCTTGCACGTCAAAGCAGCCCTGTATCTCCTCCGGGGTCAGGTAGCGCCCCACGTCGCCGTCGTTCAACAGGTTGCCCTGAAACTCGCCTTCGCCGGCGACCGCCTTCATCGCGTTCCCCTGGACCATCTTATAGGCCTCCTGCCGAGTAACCCCTTTGTCCACCAGGGCCAGCAGGACCTTCTCGGAGAATATCAAACCCCCCGTTATGCCCAGGTTCTCCTCCATCTTCGACGGGTAAACGACCAGTCCCTCGAGGACCTCCATGAACTTGTTGCTCATGTAGTCGAGGAGTATGGTGCTGTCGGGCAGTATGACCCGCTCCGCCGAGGAGTGGCTGATATCGCGCTCGTGCCAGAGCGCCATGTCCTGCAATGCGACGGCCGCGTTCCCGCGTATAACCCGGGCAAGCCCGCATACCCTCTCGCAGATTATGGGGTTTCGTTTGTGCGGCATCGCCGACGAACCGGTCTGCCCTTCCCGGAAAGGCTCCTCGGCCTCCATGCACTCGGTCTTCTGCAGCGCCCTTATCTCCGTGGCGAACTTCTCCAGGGATGAGGCCGCGATCGCCAGCGCGCTCATGTACTCGGCGTGGCGGTCGCGCTGCAGTATCTGGGTGGAGGCTTCGGCGGGCTTGAGGCCCAGGCGCTCGCAGACGTAGCGCTCCACGAACGGGTCCAGACTGGCGTAAGTGCCGACCGCGCCGGAAATCTTCCCGTAGCTCGCGGTGTCCTTCGCGCGCTTCAGGCGGTCCAGGTTGCGCCTGGTTTCAAACGCCCAGACGGCAAGCTTGTGCCCGAACGTTATGGGCTCGGCATGAACGCCGTGGGTGCGCCCCATCATCACCGTGCCGCGGAACTCCAGCGCCCTCGTTTTGAGGATAGAGAGCAAGCGGCTCGTATCCTCTATCAAGATATCCGCGGCGTCTCGCATCTGCAAGGCGAGCCCGGTGTCCAGGATATCGGATGAGGTCATGCCGAGGTGTAGAAACCGGGACGCTTCCCCTATATTCTCCGCCAGGTTATCCAGGAACGCCACTACGTCGTGGCGGGTACGTTTCTCAATCTCCTTTACGCGCTCGACATCGAAGCTGGCCTTGGCTTTTATCAGAGCGACGGCTTCGGACGGCACCAGCCCCAGCTCGCTCATCGCTTCGCAGGCCAGTATCTCAATCTTCATCCAGTTGCCGAGCTTGGACTGCTCCGTCCAGATGTCCCGCATCCCCGGGAGGCTGTACCTCTCGATCATTTCGAACCACCCTCCGCGAGTTCTTTTCTGTAGGCGCTCAACGCCGTACGCACTTCGGGATATTTGAGCGCAAGCACCCGGGCAGCCAGGACCGCGGCGTTCTTGGCCCCGTTGACCGCTACGGCGGCAACCGGAATTCCGGTCGGCATCTGCACGATTGAAAAGAGAGCGTCAATTCCGCCGGGCATTCCCGAGTCAAGCGGAACGCCTATGACGGGCAGGTCCGTAAGGGCGGCTACAACCCCGGGAAGCGCGGCGCTCATGCCTGCTCCCGCGATGATCACCTCGGCTCCGCTCTCTTCGGCTTCCCCTACGAGTGCCTTGACCTTCTCGGGATTCCTGTGCGCCGATGCGACTACCATTTCGCTGGTGATGCCCAGTTTCTCCAGCATCTCCTGGCTGGGCTGCATCCTGGAAAGGTCGCTCTCGCTGCCCGTTATTATCAAAACCTTAATCGCTTCCATTATCTAGTTCATGCCCTCCAGTGCCGCCATGGCGCCGTGCCCGATATCGCGCCGGTAGTGCATGCCTTCAAAGTTAATCATCTCCACCGACTGGTAGGCAAGTCCCCTGGCCTCCTCGAAATCCTTGCCCAACGCCACCACGTTCAAGACCCTCCCGCCGGCGGTTACCACTTTGCCATCCTCCAGCGTGGTCCCCGCATGGAAGATCTGCACGCCCGCATCCGAGGTGGCGGCTTTGAGGCCTGTGATGGGCACGCCGGTCTGATAGCTGCCGGGGTAGCCACCGGAGGCTATGACGACACAGACACAGTATTCGGGCGACCACTGCATTTCAAGTTCTGCCACCGTTCCCTCAATGGTGGCAAGCAGCGCCGGGGTCAGGTCGCTTGCCAGCCTGGGCAGGACAGCCTGTGTTTCCGGGTCCCCGAAGCGCACGTTGAACTCCAGCACTTTGGGACCTTCATCGGTAAGCATGAGGCCCCCGTAAAGGACGCCCTTGTAGGTAATGTCTTCGGCCGCCATCGCCTTTACCGTTGCCTTCATGACCTTCTCGTGGATCAACGACTCCGTGTCGCTCCCCAGAACGGGCACCGGTGAGTAGGCCCCCATTCCGCCGGTGTTGGGACCCTCATCGCCGTCGTAGGCGCGCTTGTGATCCTGCGATGGTACCATGTGTGCCACCGAGCGCCCGTCGGTAAGCGACAGCATCGAAACCTCGGGGCCCTCCATGTACTCCTCGACGAGCACCCTGCACCCGGCCTCTCCGAACACCTCTTCGACCATGCATTGGCTGAGCGCCCGCAGCGCCGCTGCGGTGTCCTGCGCTATGATGACTCCCTTGCCCGCGGCAAGCCCATCGGCTTTCACTACAAGGGGCGTGGGCTGGCTCTCGACGTAGGCCTTCGCTTCGTCGTAGGAGTCGAAAGCTTTGGCGCGCCCGGTGGGGATACCGTATCTCTCCATCAGCGCTTTGGCGAAGCCTTTGCTGCCCTCTATCTGCGCGGCCCGGCGCGTCGGCCCGAATACATCCAGCCCCCTGGACTCAAACTCATCGACTATGCCGGCGACCAACGGCGCCTCCGGGCCCACCACCGTCAGATCGACGCCCCGCTCCCTGGCGATATCGGCGACGGCGCCCGGGTCTTCGATAGAGGCGTTGATGCACTCACCCATCTGTTGCATGCCGCCGTTGCCCGGCAGGAAGATAATGTCGGAAACCAATGGGCTTTGGGATATCTTCCAGGCCAGGGCGTGCTCTCTGCCCCCGCTGCCTACGATCATCACTTTCATAGCAGTACCTCTGGATCAGCGCCGGCGGAGTTCAAAGCTCAACGATACTTTCATCTCATCCGTTGTTAGAGGGCGGGTCGAAATCGTCACGATACAAGTAAGGCCCCTCTTCGATCTCGGGCTTGTGTTCTTCCCTGGTCAGAATCGTCTGGGTCCTCCTGGGGCCGACCGATATTATCTCCACCGGAACCCCCGAGGCCTGCTCGACCTGCTCCACGTATTTCCTGGCTTCCACCGGAAGCTTATCGCGTTCGGTCACCGTGCTTATGTCGGTCTTCCACCCGGGGAGCTCCAGGTACTCCGGTTCGCACTTGTGGAATATGGTCTGGTGCGGCGGGAAGTCGTGGTATATCTTGCCCTGGAACGAGTACCCCACGCATATCTTCACCCTGTCGAACGCCGAGAGAACATCGAGCTTGGTCAGCGCGATCCCGGTGAGGCTGTTGACCCGCGTCGCGTACCGAAGCAGGACCACGTCCAGCCATCCGCACCTTCGCTTCCTGCCCGTGGTGGTGCCAAACTCTGCGCCCTTATCCCCCATGATCTCGCCTATCTCGTTCATCTGCTCAGTGGGAAACGGGCCGTAGCCCACCCGCGTTACATACGCCTTGGAGACCCCTATCACCTTCTCGATCTGTTTTGGACCCACCCCGGTACCCGTGAACACGCCCCCGATCGTCGGCGACGACGAGGTAACGAACGGATAGGTCCCGTGATCGAGATCGAGCAGGGTGCCCTGCGCGCCCTCAAACAGCACCTTCTTGCCGTCCTCCAGCGCGTTGTAAATGAGCAACGAGGTATCCTCGATGTGATCGGCCAGTCTCTTGGCGTACCCCATGTACTCTGACAGGATCTCCTCGGCATCGAACGGCTCCTGCTCGAACGCCTTCACCAGGATCGCGTTCTTGCGCTCGAGGGCCGTCTCCAGTTTAGTGCGGAAGATCTTCTCGTCCAGGAGGTCCTGCATGCGCATACCCATCCGGTCGGCTTTGTCGGCGTACGCCGGGCCGATGCCCCGGTGGGTGGTGCCGAGCTTGGCGCTGCCCAGGCTGACCTCCCCCAGCCTGTCGAAAGCGAGGTGATATGGCATAACCAGGTGGGCGTTGCAGCTTATCCGCAGCCGTTCGCAGGAGATACCCCGGTCGTGCAGGCTGTCCATCTCCTCCAGGAGAACCTTTGGGTTTACCACCAGCCCGTTTCCCACCACCGTTGTGATGTGCGGGTACAGTATCCCGGAGGGTATGAGGTGGAGCTTGAACTCGTCATCCCCGCAGACGATGGTATGGCCCGCGTTGTTGCCGCCCGCGAAGCGGACCACGTAGTCCATTCGGTCCGCCACCAGATCCGTTATCTTACCTTTGCCCTCATCGCCCCACTGGGCCCCAAGCACTACCGTCGCCGGCAAACAAACCACCTGCTCTTAAGAAAACCGACCTCTTTCCAGCCACCTACTATATCACGCGCGGCGTGGCAAAAAAGGCGCTCAGGCTTTCTTTTTCTCGCGCTTGAGGATGGATTCCGCGACCAGGAAGCCGGACGCGGAAGCCTGCACCAGACCCCTGGTGAGCCCCACGCCGTCACCGGCGGCGAACATGTTGCGGATCTCGCTCTCCAGGCCCGAGGAGACCTTGAGTCGGGAGCTGTAGAACTTAACCTCAACCCCGTATAGAAGAGTGTTGCGTGAGAACACGCCCGGGGCAAGAGTGTCCAACGCGGAGAGCATCTCCAGGATGTCGGAGAGGTACCTGAAAGGAAGCACCAGGCTCAGGTCGCCGGGTGTGGCGTCCGCCAGTGTCGGCTTTACCGTGCTGCGCCCGATTCGCTTGGGGTTCGACCTCCTGCCGACCAGGAGGTCCCCGATGCGCTGGACCAGTATACCGTCGCCCAGCAGGTTGGCCAGCCAGGCGATGTACTTGCCGTAGGCGATCGGCTCGTGGAACGGTTCGGTGAACCGCTTGTCCACCAGGAGGGCAAAGTTGGTGTTCTCCGTCTTCTTCTCCGCGAAGGAGTGGCCGTTCACGGTGAGGACTTCGTCGTAGTACTCCTTGATGACCTCGCCGTTGGGGTTCATGCAGAACGTCCTCACCCGGTCCTCGGACGCCTTGGAATAATAGATGAGCTTGGGTTCGTACAGCTCGTCGGTGAGCGGGGCCATCACCACCGCGGGCACCTCCACCCGGACTCCGATGTCCACCGTGTTGTTGTTCCGGAACAGGCCCGCCCTCTCCGCGATCTCGTCAAACCACTCCGCCCCGCTTCGCCCGGGTGCCACCACCAAATATTCGCAGTCGTACCGCTCGCCGTTCCTCGTCTTGACACCGATGACCCTGCCGTCTTTTATCCTGATGTCCTCGACCACGGTCTTCATCTGTATCTCAACCTTGCCGGAGAGCTCCTCGTACATGGCGTTGAGCACCCGCGGGCAGAAGTCCGTGCCCATGTGGCGCACGCGTGACGGGACTAAAAGCAGGTCGGCTTTGACCGCCTGCCGGGCTATCTCGTTGACCTTCTCCTCGTCGTCGCCGTAGATAACGTCGGGCGCGCCGAACTCCAGGTAGGTACGGTCCACCTTCTCTATGAGGCCTTCCACCTTCTTGACCGGAACGTAGTCGGTGAGCCAACCCCCGATTTCACTGGAGAGGGTCAGCTTGCCGTCGCTGAAAGCGCCCGCGCCTCCCCAGCCGCTCAAGTTGGCGCACGGCTGGCAGCGCCTGCACTGCCCGTCCGGCGCCGGGCACTTCCTCTTCTTCAGGCCTTCCCCTTTGTCGAAGATGAGCACCTTCAGCCCGGAGTTGCGAACCAATTCCAGCGCGCAGAAGATCCCGGCCGGACCGGCCCCCACTATGATTACATCGTACTTCTTCGGCATCGATTACCCTCATCTGCCGGCAACATTAAATGTATCGTCTTTCTTGCGTCCGCCGTCCACCTCTATTTCCGCTAAGAGCCCGCTGGCCCCTTCTTGCCGAAAAAACGTCGAGGGAACAACGGTAAGTATGCGTGAGCCGTCACCGACGGGTGAGCCACAGATAAGGCCCTATGGTTGTGGGGTCAAGTCTTGGGTTGTGGGGTCATGACTCCACAACCCAAGACTTGACCCCACAACCGACCGGACAGATTATCAGAGTGGCCTGGTCTTTCTGGTCCTTACGACGAGGTTCATGGGCGGCCTGGTGCTGAGCGCGACCCGCTTCTTGAGCTCCGTTATCTCGTCGGCCATCCGCCGCTGCGCTACCGCGAGTTCCTTTTCCATTGTGGAGACCCGCTCGAGCAACGACCTGATCTCAACTTCCATCTCCAGGACCTTGCGAACGCCGGAAAGGTTGAGCCCCTCGTTCTGGGTCAGATCCTGGATTCGCCTCAACCGTTCGATGTCCTCGTCAGAGTAACGCCGCCTGTT
>Ga0209745_1001521_pt1 | contig 13734 bp, 11 predicted proteins | sample BarGraNGADG00312_FD_184495 | JGI IMG/M metagenome (GOLD analysis project Ga0209745, IMG submission 184495) | Arctic peat soil microbial communities from Barrow, Alaska - Barrow Graham LP Ref core NGADG0004-312 (SPAdes) (version 2) | ecosystem: Environmental > Terrestrial > Soil > Wetlands > Peat... | reverse complement strand
AAAAGCCGCAAAAACGGCTTGTGCCCCCTGACTAGTGCGTGATATCTATGCCTCAGGCGCTCATCCTCGTGGCGTCGCACTCGTCGTCGCGTCTGGTGACGCGGTTCACGTCGTGGGCGGTATGCTGCCGGCGCCTGGTACTGCGGCAGACTGCGCCGCACATCCAGCGAACCCAGCCAGCATCATGACGATCAACAGCGCAAGAACGATCTCCTTCACGGTGTCATCTCCCTGCGCCAAGTTCGTCCCCACGTTTCTGGGACTCCTGGCACCCGTAATAAGTACGCGGTCCTTGCCCGCGTACGCCACATTGTGAAGACCGAACAGACGCGGAACAGCAGCTACTGACAATCGTTCGGCGTCGTGTGATGACAACTTGGCAATTCTGTGCTATACTATATGTGCCAAGTTGGCAACAAGGAGATGCACCATGGACGAACAGGCACGATTTCTGCAATGGCTGATGGAACAGACGTCGCTCTCACAGGTCGAGCTGGCTCAGCGGCTGGGTATTTCCGCCAGTCTTGTTTCGCGGCTCGTGAAGGGCGAACGGCGGCTGACACTGAGCATGCTGCGGCATATCGCCGGTGTCTTTGACCTACCGCAGTCGGAGGTCTTCACGCGTGCGGGGGTCCTCCAGGAGCCCATCCTCGTGGAAGAGGATGCGGAGCAATATGCTCCTGTGGAACTTCGAGCCGCCGCACCCGAGGGCGTGAGCGAAGCGTCGAGCCTGCAGGCCCAGCTGGAGGACCTGCGTGACCCGCGCAAGGCTCTGGTGTGGTCGCTCACGGGCAAACTGCCTGAACGTACGATCGAGAAGCTGATGCGGCTGGTTGAATTGGAGCTTGAGTATCACGATAGTCCCAAGGAGGGATAACACATGTTCAACAGTGCATACGTAGAGAACGCGCCCGAAGGCGGCGTGGCGATGCTGGAGGTCCTTGGCAAGGATGCGCAGACGATGGCGTTCGTGCCCATGCGGCGTATCGAGGTCAGCGGCGAGGTCACCGGCCCGGTCGCGGGCATGCAGGTGGTCCACGTGTTCGGCTACACGAAGCAGCAGTGCAGCAGGGTCATCGAAGCGGCCTACCGCTTTCCCCTGCCCGGCGACGCGGCAGTCACCGGCGTCAGCGTGCGCTTTGGCGACGTTGAGATCCAGGCTGTCCTGGAACCGCGTGCCCAGGCCGAGAAGGACTACGAGGACGCGAAGAAGGACCGGCGCCAGGCAGCCCTGGTGACCCGTGAGGCAGCGGACGTCTTCACCCTCCGCGTGGCGGGCATCAAGCCCGACCAGGAGGTGAGGGTCGAGACCGCGTTCGTCCAGCTCGCCCGTGCCGAAGGTTCCGGCTGGTCCCTGCGCATCCCGCTCACCGTTCCCGTGCGCTATACCCGGGGCGACGAGTCCCCTGCGGCGGGAGCAGCGCGTCCTCTGGCGCAAGCTACGGACCCAGGCTACCGTGCGTCTCTGGACCTGACCGTGTTCGACGCGTCTGGTGTTGCCAGTTCCACCCATGCACTGTCCCTCGTACGCGATGGCAGTGAACTTCATGCCCGCTTCGAGAGCGGAGACATTTTGCCTGACTGCGACGCAGTCATCACCTGGCAACCTGCCGGCGACGCACAGCGGACGACACTGTCCGCATTCACCGCACACCGCGAGGGCCGCACGCCCTTCCTGGCGCTGGTGACACCGCCGTCCCGCGAGCAGAAGCTGATACCGCGTGAGCTGACCGTGCTGGTCGACCACTCCGGTTCCATGCAGGGCGCCAAGTGGGAGGCTGCCGACTGGGCCGTGGGGCGCCTCATCGGTATGCTCACCGAGGATGACCGCTTCCGCATTGGCGTGTTCCACAGCACCGTGGCCTGGTGGAGCGATACGCCAAAGACGATGGATGACGTAGCGCGCAAGGAAGCCATACACTTCCTCGAGTCGCACAAGGACTCGGGTGGCACCGAGCTGGGCGTCGCGCTCGAGCAGGCTCTGCGCGGCGCCAGGCCTGCCGGGGAGTTCTCGCGGCAGGTACTGATCGTGACCGACGCGCAGGTCAGCGACGAAGGACGGCTCATCCGGCTAGCCGAGGAGGAATCCAGACACGCCGACCGCAGGCGCATCAGTATCCTGTGCGTCGACTCGTCACCCAACGCAGCGCTGGCGCGCCAGCTGGCCGAGGCTGGCGGAGGGTCTGACCGCTACGTCACCAGCAACCCCGAAGGTGGGGACATCACGACGGCTCTCGATGAGATCGTCGATACATGGGCACAGCCCATCGCGACCGGCCTTCGGCTGGAGGTCCGGACGGATGCCGTGTATGCAACTTCACGGCGGTCGACCAAGGCATCCGCGGACGGATGGCGTGGATTGGACTTGGGCGACCTGCCCGCGGGCAGACCGTTGTGGGCTTCAGGCGAGGCGGTCACCGGCAACGAGCCTCTGGGCTTGCGCCTCGTGGACGGGTATGGGGAGATCCTTGCCACGTGGACCGAAGCAAACGGGACACAGGTGCACGGAGGCATCGCCGCGCTGGTGGGCGCACGCCGCCTGCAGCAGCTGGAAGCTCTCAAGGGCGCGCGCTATACGCCAGAGGAACTCAAGAAGTGGGTCGAAGAGCTGGGGATGACCCCTGCCGAGACGGGCAAAGAGACTGGGACACTGTACCCCGAGAACCAGCCTGCCGACGAGACCCTCGCCGGACTCATCTGCCGAGAGTCCCTGCGCAGTGGCATCGCAAGTACTGAGACTGCTTTCGTGGCCGTGCGAACGGAGTCGGGCAAGTCCGTCGAGCGGACAATTATCGTTGCCAACGCGACTCCCGAAGGGTGGGAGGCGATGCAGCCGGTCATGATTATGGGAGCTCCCTTGCTGCTGAGCCAAGTCATGCCATTGGACGCCTTGTACGACGTGAGTGCCCATTGCAGCGATTCAGGGCCTGAGTATTTCTCGCGCCGCGCGAGTAAGGCTGCTCCCAGGTTGCAGGCCATCGGCGCACGCCAGCCTCGTGCCCATAGCGTCACGCTGTTCGACGGTGTGCCCGCCGCCGCTGTGGGCCGCATCGTGCTGGCCGAACGCACCATTGGTCTCAAGGGGTCGAAAGGGTTGCAGGCATCCCGCTTGCTCAGCCTGATCGCGGAAGGAGATGCAGGGGCGTTCCCCGAGGGCGCCGAACTCCTGCTGTTCGTCGGCGACATGGCGCGCGCTCGTGCGCGTGTCCGTCTGTCTGACTTGCTCGGAGGGGCAACGCGCCCTCTCAACATCACCTGCGCAGACGGCCAGGTCCTGCGTCTGGTCCTGCTGGTCCCCAGCACGGGCACGCAGGCGTCCGGTCACCTCAAGGTCACGCTCGGCATCGCCTAGCGGCGCGTCAGATCCGCAGCTAGTTCAAGCCCCGGCTTACGCCGGGGCTTCTTCTTCCGTCGTTCTCCCGAGCTCTTCTGTCCCTCGCATCCTTTTGTCCAAAGTGCGAGGCATTTTTCAAGGCGATGGGTGCTTCCAACGAGCATGTCAGTGTCATGGAAGTGGCGTTCTGTCGCGAAGGCGGGAATCCAGTCTTGTCTTGGTTGTGTAGCCGTTACTTCGCCGCTGTCAAGGAGTCATGGATTGAGGGTTGGGGCTCGCGGCTGTCCAGGCCGCCGTATGCGGACGTCTTGGTGCATTGCGCCTGGCGCAGGAAGATGTCGATGAGTGCTTGGATGGAGTCAGCCTTTTCCTGAGTCAGCGCCCGTTTGTGCCACTCCGGTTCGAAGTGCAGGATGGAGCCGTCGCCTTCGGGAAGCTGAAACCCGCCGCTGCCGACAGGACCGAGTGCGTGACATATGAAGCCGATGAAACGGCCGGTCTCTTCGTGGCTCTGTCGCCACGATGGCTGCAAGTCTGCCCGCTAGCGGAAAAAGAAGCGGTCACCTCACTTTCAAGAGCCGTCCTGTCGGTGGATCAGCAGTCGTGGAGATAAGGGCGAACAGGCAGTCCTGCGATTCGTCCATAACACTACTGTTCAAGTTGGCTCTGGAGGTAGTGGAGGACCATATCAACTACCTCCACAAGAGCAGTGGCCTGCATCTTGAGCATCCGAGCCCCCTCAAAGCGGGCCGAGTTGCGGCGGACAGACACCAGTGAATCAGAACCCTGGCCAGAACAATCCTGTGGGCAAGGTACACGCAGGAACCTAGTCGGCGTCAGCAAACACCTTCCGGGACCCAGGACACATCCGTCCGAGTACCTTGCTGAGATGCTCAAAGATCGTCGCTGGTATTGGCCACGCTGTACGCTGGAAGCGGCCACGTAGAGCCAGCCAGTCCTTAAGGTCAGGATCGGCAATCATGGTCCGATAGGTGAGCGTGGTCTCGAAGTGGTACAGTGACCGGTACGTGCACTCATAGGTCCAGCCCATCTTCGTGGCGTAGGCATTTCCCATGATTGGCGAGGCGTTCTTCTCCGCCCTGAGCAGGTATGCTATGTCAGATTTCGGCCCGGTGCGGTACAGAAGCACCAAGTCACCCGCGCGTGTGTTCTTGTCGCAGGTCCACGTCTTTTCGCCCCTATACCCGGGTTCCAGCATGGCACGCGGCTCTCCATCTTCTTCCAGGTAGTAGTCGGGACGTGTTACCCAGACCCAGTAGTTCTTCGCCTTTCCATGTACTTGAGATCCCATAGATACCTCCTCGAGAAATCACACACCCGCACGGGGCCCTTCCTCCAGCCATTTGCTCGTCAGCCTCATCCGTTACGAAGTTCGGTTGGCCACACCTGTCACCTTACTGCGAATCATAGCGCAACAGCATGGGATAACAACGCTCCTCTCTGCGCGAGAGTACCCCATGGACCGCTCAGTCTTGAGCTATCGGCCTACACTTGTAGCCGTAGGTACTAGCGGTCCGCGCGAACCATGTGAGAGCGACAATCCAGGGCCAATGTCGGAGCTCATAGCGTGCTTGACTCACCGTCGACGAGTGAGTAGTCTGTGACTGTCTTCGTAGAGTGATGCCACGACGGTCTATGTATGCTGGGGAGGCGTAGAGACATGAAGATTCGTGTTGTACAGTGGAACATCTCAACGATGTCTCGACCGAAGGCGATCGCTGACTTCATCAAGAAGAGAACGGGCGAAGGCCCGGAAATCGTCTGTCTCGAGGAGGTCAAGCGCTCGTCGTACGAGAAGCTAGTTGGCTTCCTGAATCCGATGTCGTCATGCTTCAGCCTCGACCTGCGCCCCTCCGGCCAGGACGAAAGCAAGGCCCGCAGGCTGGGCGTTGCCATCTTGGCATTTGGGCTGAGAGTTCACCACCCAAAGCTGCTGGGACGTGCGGTGTTTCCGGAACGAACACTCTCAGCACTGATTGACGGGATTCCCGGCTCCATCCGGATAGTTGCGTTCCATTCACTTACGGGCGTGGGGTACGGAGAACGCAAGGCCAAGAACTTCGCCTCGATCGTCAACTACCTTCGGCTCCACCAGGGTGAGGTCGACTTCCTGTGCTTCGATGCGAACGAACCGCGGCATGACAGCATGGATCTCGACAAGCTGGTGTTCTCGCCGCGCGACAAAGGGACGGTCAAGAAAGTGGCGCTGATCATGGGACCTCAGAAGGTTCATGATCTGACTGATTCCTACGTGGACTACCTGAACGGCAAGAAGAGACGCGTGACGAGAGATCCTCTTACTGTGTCCTACAAGACCGGGACGCCAACTAGGAAACAGGTGGAGAAGCGGTACGACTACATCATGCACGCGCCCAGGTGGCGGGTCACCAGATGCGCGTACCCCTATGATGAGTCAGTCGCCGCACGCAGCGATCACTCGGCGGTCATTGCAGACTTCGTGCCGACGTGAGCTCGGGCAAGGTGTGCAGTGTCGAATACTGAAGGGGTGCACAGAACCAAGAAAGCGCGATATGCGCCTTGGCAATCGCCGATGAGGCCACTACCGTGCTACGGGGTTGGCTCATGCGGCAACGATATGTGTTGACTTTGGGAGCGGCCAGCCGCGTTCTGGAATGTCCAATGAAGGAGACCGACAGTGGCTAAACAGGCGAAGACCTACGTGGATAAGAACGGGATCCTTCACTGGACGGGGGTCCTTATTGTGGACGACAGCCCCGAAAATGCTGACTGGATCAAGGTCGCAGGTTGGTCTCGGACCTTCAGCGACGAGGAGCGTCGGTTGCTTGAGACATTCAAAGGGTGCAGCAGCAGTCTGTGTCAGAGAGCATGGCTGGCGCAGCGCCAGTACCGCCTGAGCCATGGGAAGTTGGGGACCGAGATCGTCACGGATCCCGGCCTGCACGAGGCGATGCTGCTCATGCGTGCCGCGGGCATCCCGTGTGACCGGATGCATCCCGATGATGACTGGGAGTTCCCGGGGTACATGAAGGAGCCGGTGCCGTGACATGACCCTTGATGGACTGGGCACGGACCGAGCGAGCTCCAACTACTACATCGATTCAGACGCTTCACGGGTGACCGCGTGGAGCACGGCATGCATTCCCTTTGGACCGAGGGATCCCGATTGGCGTCTGGCGTTCAGAAATGAGCTGAAATCAGCCATATCGGGACTCTCTCCAGTGGAGGGGAAGGTTCTCTACGCAGCGTACAGGTCACCAATCATGGCGTACGCAGATGTCGAGAATCTCTTGATCTACAACGTCCTCGGCGATACATACAACGCTGTCACCAGAAATGGGCTGGTCTTTGAACGCTTCTATGAGATTTCGCGAGACAGTCCGGTGCAACTCTCTTCCCCAGCTCGGCACCAATATGAATACGCGTTGGTGGACGAACCGCCATTATCTGTCGAAGGTCAAGACAACAGACTACTGGCATCGGTGTCATTTGAACCAACCGCTTCTGCTCTCAGGAGTTGCGCGGGCGTCTGGCACGCCGTCAAGACGGGGAGCATCACCCTGATGCGGAGGAGCTACGTGGCAAAGCCGTGGGGTATTTCCATAACCATTGATGCTCCTTCTTCTCCCGGGATTACCTGTTCCAAGATCGTGAAGCACCTCATGGACGGTATCGCTTCCGCACTTCATTGCCACGACGGTTCCGATATTGATTATCTCAGCGAACAGCTTGGCAAGAATCCGGGGTTGTGCGATAAGGAATCGGCACGATCGTTACTGCTAGACTGCAGCCACGGCCTGTTCGGAACAACGAACTTGCTGTATCGCTACAGGGAAATCAGCGGAGTGAAGTGGAACCCCAAAGACGAGTACTGCACGTATTGCTCAATAAGATGCCGGTACGGCCTGGTCGAAAAGGGCTTGAAGATTACTGCCCTGGTTTTCAACACTGATCAGCACGGGATCCCCTAGTCAGAAGTCAGCGAAGGTCTTGTACGCCAGAGTCCAACGATAGAGTCTCTGTACGAGATGATTTGGCCCCAGCCTTCTGAGCTTGGCATGCGTCTATCAGAATGCACGTCAACTCGTTTAGTTCCCTTACGAGGCAATCCTGCTCTTCGTCGGTCAGATCAAATCTGCCCAGCTGACCCTGTAGCTTGTTCCTGAGCAACTCGTGTTCGACCATTGTCTGAGCCCCTTTTGGCCTTGGACATCCGCCAATGTGACCTGATTCGGGCGCCAGCCCGTGGTTCACCAGCAGTACAACCAGTCATACTCGTTGTGTTGGAAGTTCTTGGCGCTGTGGACAGAGCGATTCACCGTAAGGCCGGAAGTACAGCCAGTGTCTGAACGCCTGAAGAGTCCAAGTCCCATGACGATGGCGTCGTCATTGAGGGTTGGACTATGGCTGCACGTATACATCGATTCCCAGCGTCCTCAGGTAGTTGTTGATGGTTTCGACCAACAACCTTCGCCGTTCCTGAAGGAAGTCTGGGTATCGATCAAGCTGCCACAAAGCGCGATCCATTGGAACGCACTGCAGCTGCAACTTCGTGGGATCGATGTCCTGAAGGTACATGGCCGGATCCGTATTCGAAATCAGCTTGTTCGCCTTCTCCGTGAGGAAGGCAAGGTTAGACGTGTCGTCTATGAGAGCAAGATCGTATTTGCCCTTGAGGAGTGACCGTGGGATGATGTGGTGCTCTTCGTAGTCCGTGGACGTGATTTTGTGCCCCTTGAACCAGTCCTCCGCCCCGTTTGCTCTCGCAGTGACATAGGAGAGCAGGCGTGAGTTCCTCGACCTTCCCGCAAAACGGTCCTCGTCGATTAGCAACCGACCGACATCCTTTCGCAGAGAGGCGAACAGTCCCTTCAGGCTGCTCGAGGCGTGAACAGTCCGGATGTCGGCATCCAATTGTGTTTCTGTTGAACCGCTGTACCGCTGCCAGAAGGATGCCAGCAGGAACCACAGGCTGAAGTCGTTGGATTCCTCCGCGGTAAACCCTCCCTTCTTGGTTGCGAGGTAGTAGGTCAGCGGAATGAGCACTTGTTGTGATGGAAGGATATCCGTAGTATGGATGCCTAGGTTCTCGTCAAGCATACGGACACAGGCGCTGAACGCTTCCTCAGTCTGGTGCCAATACTTGGACAGGCTGTCGGCATCGATGCTCTTCGCGATGGTTCGGAACGACTTCAGCTTTCCCTCGTTGGCTGCGATCGCGACGAGGCAGCGTACCAGAACGCTGATGTCGACCTCCCAGTGATACTGCTCCTGAAGTTGGTCCACGAACCTTCGGATACTCTGCTTGAATGCGCCTGGAACCTTCAAAGCCAGTAGTGCCAACAGAAGCTCCGTGACACGTATTCGTGTGCCTGCCGAGTTGACGTCAAGGAAGATCTGTGTGACTTCCTCGTAGTCGACCGTGGAACTGATGGAGAAGACGGGGACGCTGTTGCGGCTGCCAACGAAGATGTTGCGGACCTCGCCGAGGCGCTTCATCATCTCGTAGGATGTCGCTCGTGCGATCTCGTCTGCGGACCAGCTGAGCTTTTCCAACTTGATGTGATCGGCTATTGCGGCCTCGCCCTCCCGGATGAGGCTAGTGAGGTTGAACCAGCCTGGTGCATCCCGAACTCCCGGCATTGCCACCTCGAATCTCTCCTCCAGCGGATTGAAGAAGAGCTCTATGGTTCGCGGTGCAGTGGATCCATGCTGGAAGATCTTCCCGTGCTTGACAAGGTAAAGCGAAGTCAGTCTCTGCTGCCCATCGATGACCAAATGGGCGTACTTCGTCGTCTCTTTCGATAGATCGTCGATGCGCGTCATTGGTATGTTGTCGTCCGGGTTTGTCTCCCAGAGCAGCAGCATGCCGATTGGATGATTCCGGTACAGGGCACTGACCAAGTCTCGTACCTTGGTGTTCTCCCACACAAAGTCTCGCTGCATGTCGGGGAGCGCGGTCTTGCCGCTCTCAATGTCGGTCAGGAGTTCATTCACCGTGCTTGTTGCGAGTCCCATCTGTCCCCCCAAGTGAGTACTGGCTAGCGCTGTATACCTAACATAGTAGCAGCGAGCGTTCCGGAGACAATCGTCAAGAACCCAAGAGCTCGAAAGACGCTTACAATAGGGCAGTCCTTGGAGTCGGGGAGTATGCGCTCTCCGCCCGGTTGAGTGCCCGTGAGGTGGAGGAGTCGTCGGTTCTGATCCGGATGGTCTCTAGCGACTGTCCAAGCAAAGTTGGCGGTTCAGGCTGGTGCTGGAAATGCAATTCTGGCGCTATGCAGACGTTCAGTTCGAATCCAATGCCATGGTCTCCGCTAGAGTCAGGCATGTCCTGCCTACCAGGGACCCAAGTTGACGTCTTCTTCCTGGTGCCTCCATGCCAAGGGTCATGCACGATTCGCCCGCCGATTCTTCGGCGAGTGTGTTAGTATTGTGCTCGCGGTGCTCTCGTCCCACTCCAGAGTTCCGACAGTCGCCGGGCTTGCTCTGTGGAAAGCTGGTAGTTCGTGGCTCGCGGCATCCGGATGACACCGAGATCGCGCAGCGTTGGATCCTGTAGCAGGGCGCGTTTGGACAAGAAGCCCTCCTTCTCTGTCAACCGGACCTCCTTGAGCAGAACGCCGACAGACGGCACGGCTGGCCCGGGCTTGCTGTCGAACCACGTTCCCAGGCCGTCATCTTGTACCTCGCCCGCTCTGCTGGTCAGGACACCCAGAGCAACAACTCCTCCCGAGCCGGGCGTCCCGCCGTCTGATCTCCATATGAACACCTGATCACCCGGCTGCATGTCTGCAGCATACCGGCTTTGGTTCACATGCCAGGTGACCTGCTTCTGATCTCGAAGATAGGAATCAAGCGTGTAGTGCCTAGGATTACCTTGGAACAGCCAAGCTGTCATGTCTCACCTCCGGGTGACAGTCCGAAATTGACAAGTCCCACGAGTCGCGGTCTGCCCGTGAACGAACTTCTCACGGGGAAAGTCATCGTAGATTGGTGAACGTTGGCCTCGCGTCGTGCCAGCCGCCTTGACTACCGATTTGAGTACTTGCCCTGAGCTGCATATTGTACTCTGGTTGACATAGGCGAACCAAGATCCTTTCCAGCCGGTCAACCTCCGAATCGCTCTCGATCGGACAGACGAAGACCAAGACGACCACTCCAACACCACCATGGTATACGCCGTCGAGCCACGCGTGTCAAGCAATCGCCGGCATATCGTTTCTGGAGTACAATAGTTCGAGCGGTACTTGGATGCTCACAGCGGTCTTTGACGTTGGAGGAGGCTCAGCGATGCGCACCACAGTGTCTCAAGAGAAGTCGCGGCAGAAGCCTGCCATGCTGAAATCTGTCAGCAATTCAGAACCGACCGTTATATGCCCGAAGTGCGGCACCGTCATCAAATTGACGGAGTCGCTTGCAGGTCCCTTGGTGGAGCAGACGCGTCTCGAATATGAACGCCGGATCGCCGAAATGGATGTCGATGCCGCGAAACGCGAAAAGGAGCTGCAGGGCAGGGAAAAGGAAATCGCGAAGGAGAAGGCGAGAATCAAGCAGCAGGTCGCGGAACAGGTCGACGAAGAGCGTGTCAAGATGGTGGTGGAGGAGACCAAGAGGAGTGCCGCGATCGCCAAGCGGGAAAAGGAAATCCGCGACAGGGAGAAGGATGTCGCCAAGGCGCTCAGCTCTCTGGATGACAAGGTCGCCGAGAAGCTCAAGCTGGAGCGGTCGCGAATCGTCGCCGAAGAGGCGAAGAAGGCACGGCGCGCCCTGTCGGGTGACCTTGAGCAGAAGGAGCGGGAACTCCTAGATCTCCAGGGTATCGTCAAGCAGCGCGATGCCAAGCTCGCCGAGACGCAGAAGAAGGAGGCGGAGTTTCTCCGGAAGCAGCGCGAGTTCGAGGACGCCAAGAGGGAGCAGGAGCTGTCCTTCGAGCGGCGGGTCCAGGAGGGTCTGACCGCTGAGCGCGAGAAGCTTCGCAAGCAAGCCGAGGAAGTCGCCAACCGCAAGGTCCAAGAGCAGCAGCGACTCATGGACGACATGAAGCGGAAGCTTGGCGAGGCACAGGACGCGCAGGCCGAGGTCATGCGCCAGAAGCGAGAGCTTGAGGAACAAGGCCGCGCACTCAAGTTGAGCGTGGAGAAGCAGGTCCAGGAACAGGTCGGCGCCGTCCGCGACAGGGCTCGCAAGGAGACCGAAGAGTCGATGAAGCTGCAGGTGGCAGAACGGGACCTGAAGATCTCCTCCATGGCGAAGACGATCGAGGAGCTCAAGCAGAAGTCAGAACAGGGGTCGCAACAGGCGCAGGGAGAGGTGGAGGAGCTGGCGATCGAGGATCTGCTACGGTCGAGTTTCCCGCGCGACAGGGTCGAACCCGTGCGGAAGGGTGAGTTCGGCGGGGACGTCGTGCAAAGCGTTGTAAGCGCCAGCGGACTCGTCTGCGGGACGATCCTCTGGGAGTGCAAGCGGACCAGGAACTGGAGCGACAGCTGGCTCGCCAAGCTCCGCAGCGATCAGCGTTCCGCGAAGGCGGACATCGCCGCGCTCGTCACGCAGGCACTGCCGAAAGAGGTCGAGACGTTCGGACTCGTCGGCGGTGTATGGGTGCTGCGTGTCAATATGGCGATCCCGGTCGCGGTTGCACTCAGGAGCCAGTTGGAGGAGGTCGCGCTGGCGCGGCAGGCGACGGAAGGGCAGGAAGGGAAAATGGAACTGCTGTACGTCTATCTCACCGGGCCGAAATTCCGCCAGAAGATCCAGGCCATCGTCGAGGCGTTCACGTCGATGGAGAACGACCTGAACATCGAGAAGAAAGTCATGAACAAGCACTGGGCCAGGCGCGAGGGAGAGATCAACCGCGTCATGACGTCGACGGTTGGTCTCTACGGCGATCTGCAGGGCATCGCCGGCGCGAACATCCCGGAGATCGAGGGCCTCGGGATGGAAGCCCTCGGCGAGCCGGACCCCGTCGTGAGAGTCTTCGGAGCCCTCGGCGAGCCGGAGGAGAAAGCATAGAGAGCGCAGACTGGAGGCGGATCATAGCGATCATTGTCTCAAAGAGCGGGCAGGAAGCCCACAGGATCGAGCATAGTACGTTTGAGAAGGAAGACGACCTGCAGAGGTATCTGCGCGACAACCCGGAAGCTCTCCCCATCGACCAGATTCGAGAGGGGAGCCGTATCCTCGTCTTGGCCCGCGAGTTCGCAACAGCAAGTGGTCCCAGGAGCCCTGACAAGGAGATTGCTCAAGGGGGCCCGTTAACTCACGTGGGCAGCAACCAATTCCGGAGGGTGAAACCGGAGGACACCGTTTGTGTAGTTCCCGTGTCACTCGTTTGTCTGGGGTAGCTCAGGTCTGTTCCGTTACTGACTCCAGAATGCGTATCACGTCGGTGAGGTCGCCGAGGGTGGCATCGAGGTTCTCAAGGCTGTCGGTCCTGGTAATCAAGGGGTTGACGTGGTCCAACTTGTTGCGTAGCTTCAGGATCTTTATCAGACGGAAGCGCGCGTGCTTCTTTGAGTCTCCAAGCAACTTCCAATTCTCGGATTGTTTGACAAAGAGTTTGATCTTGATGCCCAGACACGCGTAGTAGATGGGGGCGAGCTCTGCATCCACAGATTCCTTGCCCCTAAAGAGAGTCCTGAAATCCTTCCGTTCCGATTCGTCTGGAATTGCCTCCGCCACGATGTCGCAAGGGAGGTTCTCCAGTAGCTGACCCAGTTCCTGTTCCATCAATGAGACGAGACCGAAGGCGTAGACGCGCATGAACTGCTTCTCCACGTCAGCAGGCGTGACGATAGCATTGAGTCCGTCCCTGCCCACGATAAACAGAGAGGACTGCCTTTGAAGCCTGTGCAACACCACCGGAAGCGGAGTCTCCTCTGAGATCAGCAGATCTGGCTCAAACGTGGAGACGAATTTCTCGACGAGAGTATCTCCATCCCCTTCAAGCTTCTCGAGGTTCTTGATATCGACGTATCCGATCGTGCTGTCTCCGTCTGCCACAACAACACGATCATACTTGTGCTCCTCCATGTACTTGAGAGCTTTCGATGTGCTGTCCTTGACCTGCAAGGCAGGAGACAGCGGTGAGGCAATGGAACGAGCAGTAATGCCTGAGTCCAGCGTTTGCAGAAGTTCGTCGAGCACTTCTTTCCTCGGACTAGGTGATGATGTAAGCATGGGACCTCCTTTTTGCACGTATCTTGACCACAGAGTACCAGCAAACCAGCCACCACACAATAGAAACTGCGACTCAGGTGAGGCAGTTGACACTGCAGAACCACAGGGTATTCTGTTTGTGCAAGACGCGGTGATTTATGTAAGGCTCACTTGCTCCGCGTTACAAATGTGCTAAAGCGCCGGGACAGCTTGTTCCCGCGTCGACCCCATGCGCTTGC
>Ga0209745_1001520_pt1 | contig 13736 bp, 10 predicted proteins | sample BarGraNGADG00312_FD_184495 | JGI IMG/M metagenome (GOLD analysis project Ga0209745, IMG submission 184495) | Arctic peat soil microbial communities from Barrow, Alaska - Barrow Graham LP Ref core NGADG0004-312 (SPAdes) (version 2) | ecosystem: Environmental > Terrestrial > Soil > Wetlands > Peat... | reverse complement strand
CAAGGGCGAGACGGTCCACCCGACAGCAGACCCGATCCAAGACCCGACCAAGAAACCGGCAGCCGATCCGACCGAACGCGAGAAGCACAACCAGCCGCCAGCCTGAGCCGAACACCAGCAGCGACCAGCCTGCTGTCACCTGAGGATCCACTGACACATGGCAGCACTGCGGCATAAGCGCGAAACCGACGGACGCATGTCGCTGGGTGACCACCTTCGCGAACTCCGGCGGCGTTTCGTCATTGCCGCGGTGGCCGTTGCCGTTGGCAGTGTGCTCGGATGGGTCGAGTACAACCGACTGTTCAACGCGCTCATGGCCCCGCTGCGCAAGGTAGCAGCGGAACGCCACGGCTTGGTCAACATCAACTTCGGGGGCATCACCCAGCCGTTCACCGTGCAGCTGCAGGTGGCGCTCTTCGTGGGCGTCATCGTGGCCAGTCCGGTCTGGCTCTTCCAGGTGTGGGGTTTCATTGTCCCCGGGCTGACCAAGCGTGAGAAGCGCACCACCGTCGCCTTCATCGGGGCCGCAGTGCCCCTGTTTCTGTTGGGGTGCTTCTTCGCGACCATTGCGGTGCCCAGGGCGGTCGAGGTGCTGATCGGCTTCACCCCGCAGGGAGCCGCCAACCTGCCTGATGCCGCGCTCTACCTGACCTTCGTGACCCGTTTCATCCTTGCCTTCGGCCTGGCGTTCCTGCTGCCGGTGTTCCTCGTCGGTCTCAACGTGGCACACGTCCTGCCGGCCCGCGTCATGCTCAAGGGCTGGCGGATCGCCGTGCTGCTCATCTTCGTCTTCGCGGCGATGATGACGCCCACTCCGGACGCCTGGACGATGCTTGTTCTGGCGATGCCGATGGTCGGGTTCTTCTTTGCCGCCGTTGGTGTTGCGACCCTCCTGGACAAGCGGCGCGCGCGCCGGGAGCCCGAATGGGCCAAGGTCGCCGACGACGAGGCCAGCCCCCTCGACGACGAGGCCAGTCCATTGTGATGAGGCCCGCGCCCGGTAGCGTCCGACCGTGAGCAAACGCATCGGGCTGATCATCAACCCGACCGCCGACAAGGGTCGTGGCGCGGCACTGGGTTTCGAGGTGGCAGCACGGCTGGGGGCCGAGGGCCATGAGGTGATCGACCTCTCCGATGAGACGGCGGCCGGAGCACGCGACCGGGCCATGTCCGGTATCGCCTCAGGGCTTGACGTCCTGGCCGTCACCGGCGGGGATGGCACGGTCAATCTCGGGGTCAACCTCTGCGCCGGCACCGAGATGGTCCTGGCCATCGTCGCGGCAGGTACCGGGAACGACATCGCTCGAGCCCTGCAGCTGCCTCTTCACAACGCGTTGGCCGCAGCCAAGGTCATCTCCGGCGGGACGGTTCGCACCATAGACGCCGGCCGGCATACCGATGCCGACGGCGTTCCGCACTGGTTCGCCGGTGTCCTGGGCGCAGGGTTCGACTCCGTGGTCAATGAGCGTGCCAACACCTGGGGGTGGCCAAAGGGCCGGATGCGCTACAACCTGGCCATTGCCCGGGAGCTGCCCGTCTTCAAGCCGATTCCCTATGTCATCGAGGTCGACGGCGTCCGCCACAGCACCCAGGCGATGCTGGTCGCGGTGTGCAACGGTCCGTCATACGGCGGCGGCATGCGAGTCTGCCCGGATGCCCGTTTCGACGACGGGCTGTTCGACATCCTCGTCGTGCACCAGATCTCGACGATCGAGTTCCTCAAGGTCTTCCCGAAGGTGTTCAGCGGCAGGCACGTCGGGCACCCCGCGGTGGAGATCCTGCGAGGCAGGGAAGTCCGGCTCGAAGCCTCCGGCATCGTCAGCTATGCCGACGGCGAACGCTTTGCGCTACTTCCGATGAGCGCCCAGATCGTGCCCGCCGCGTTGAACGTCCTCGTCCCCGGCTCTGACGTAGCCTGAGCGCCATGGCCACCTCAAAGGACGCCGCACAGCCCCAGCTTGACGCGTTTGCCAAGGGTTTCGACTTTCCGTTCGACGACTTTCAGGTGCAGGCGTGCCGGGCCGTTGCCGACGGAGCGGGGGTGCTGGTGGCCGCGCCAACAGGCGCCGGCAAGACCATCGTGGGGGAGTTCGCGGTGTTCCTCGCACTGGCCACCGGGCGCAAGGCCTTCTACACCACGCCGATCAAGGCCCTGTCGAACCAGAAGTATGCCGACCTGGTGGCCCGTCACGGCGCCGCCCAGGTCGGTCTGCTCACCGGTGACTCCTCGATCAACGGGGAAGCGCCGGTTGTCGTGATGACCACTGAAGTGCTGCGCAACATGATGTATGCCGGGTCCGGCACCCTGCGCGGGCTCGGCTTCGTGGTCATGGACGAGGTGCACTACCTTGCCGACCGATTCCGGGGTGCGGTGTGGGAAGAAGTGATCATTCACCTGCCCGATGACGTGCAGGTGGTCTCGCTGTCGGCGACGGTGAGCAACGCCGAGGAGTTCGGCGCGTGGCTCGGTGAGGTCCGTGGCGACACGGCGGTGATCGTCGAGGAGCACCGACCGGTGCCGTTGTGGCAGCACATGATGGTCGGCCAGGGCTTGTATGACCTCTTCACGGATGAGGTCTCGGCTGCCACCGGGGTCCCGGACCCGACCCGTGTCAATCCCGAGCTGCTGGCGCGGATCCGTGGAGGCGACAGGGAGAGCGGGCACGATGGCGGCGCTGTGGGGCGGGGCCGCGCCCGGGATGGCGGCCACGACGGGCGCGGTCGCGGCCGGGATGGCGGTCGCGGTGGGCGCCCAGCTCGGCAGGGCGGCCGGTTCGGAGGAGGGCCGAGCCGCTCCGAGGTCATCGAACGACTGGACCGCGACGGACTGTTGCCGGCAATCACGTTCATCTTCAGCCGTATCGGCTGCACGTCTGCTGTGGGCCAGCTGTTGGCCAGCGGCATGCGGCTGATTCCGCCGGTGGAGGGAGACCAGATTCGTCGCACCGTCGAGGAGCGCATTCAGGGTCTGGCTGACGAGGACCTCGACGTGCTGGGCTACTGGGAGTTCGTCGAGGGTCTTACCCGCGGGTTCGCGGCACACCATGCCGGGATGCTGCCGACCTTCCGGGAGATCGTGGAGGAGCTCTTCACCGCTGGCCGCATCCGTGCGGTGTTCGCCACCGAGACCTTGGCCCTGGGCATCAACATGCCGGCGCGCTCGGTGGTCCTGGAGAGGCTGGTGAAGTTCAACGGCGAGACGCACGCAGACATCACCGCGGCTGAGTACACCCAGCTGACCGGACGCGCGGGGCGGCGCGGCATCGATATCGAGGGTCACGCCGTGGTGCTCTACAACCGGGGCCTGGACCCACTTGCCGTGGGGGGTCTGGCATCAACGCGCACTTACCCGCTGAAGTCCAGCTTTCGCCCGACCTACAACATGGCGGTCAACCTCGTCGGGCAGGTGGGACGTCCGAAGGCCCGCGAGATCCTGGAGACGTCGTTTGCGCAGTTCCAGGCCGATCGTGCCGTCGTCGGCATGGCACTGACCGTCAAGCGCAACGAGGAGGCACTGGCTGGTTACGCCGAGTCGATGACCTGCCATCTGGGGGACTTCACCTCGTATGCCGGGCTGCGCAACGAGATTCGCGACATCGAGAAAGAAGCAGCCAAGGCCCGATCGGCCAGTCGGCGGGCCGAGGCTGCGGTCAGTCTGGAGAAGCTCCGCCCCGGTGACGTCATCAAGATCCCGGGTGGTCGACGCTCGGGCTACGCGATCGTCATACAGGCCAATGCGGGTGGCAAGAAGGAGAGCGCAGCCCCGACCGTGCTGACCTCGGACGCACAGGTGCGCCGGCTCATGGTCGAGGACGTCCCCAGCCCGGTCGACCCGGTCATCACCCTTAGCATCCCCAAGCGTTTCAACGCTCGAAATGCCAAGTCCCGCAAGGACCTTGCGGCAACGATGCGGATCAAGGTGCCTCACGACCCGCCACCGGCACGGCATACCGGCTCCGCAGGCTCCGCGGAAGAGAAGCGGGTCAGCGAGCTGCGTCGGCAGATGCGCGCGCACCCCTGCCACGGGTGCCCCGAGCGCGAGGACCATGCACGTTGGGCCGAACGCTGGTGGCGGCTGCGCCGGGAGACCGACCGTGTCGCCCACACGGTCGAGGGCAGGACCAACTCTGTGGCTCGCACGTTCGACCGCGTCTGCGAGCTTTTGGTGGACCTGGGGTATCTCACCGAGGGCGGCGCTGGAGTGACATCCCAAGGTGACTACCTCAAGCGGCTCTATACCGAGAAGGACCTGTTGGCGGCCGAGTGCCTGCGGCTTGGCGTCTGGAAGCGCCTCGACGTGCCGAGTCTGGCGGCGATCGTCTCCACGCTGGTTCACGAGCCGCGCCGCGATGAGGGTGACGTCTCGCCCCGGATGCCCAACGACGACGTCCGCGAGGCGTATGAGGCCATGGTCCGGAGGTGGAGCCGGCTCGAGGACAGCGAGCGTTCGCACATGTTGCCGACGACCAGCTGTCCGGACGCCGGCATGGCCTGGATGATGCATCGATGGGCCAGCGGTCAACGCCTCGAGGTGGTTCTTCGCGACACCGAGGTGAGTGCCGGTGACTTCGTCCGTCGGTGCAAGCAGGTTGTCGACCTGCTCGGTCAGATCGGTGACGCGGCTCCGGACCGGACCCTGTCAGTGACCGCGAGACGCGCCATCGACGCGGTGATGCGAGGCGTCGTCGCGGCCGATCGGATCGACTGACCGCCGCGTGCCCGAATGAGCCGGCGACACCGTTCGCGATGGTCTGCTGCATCTACGTTCGAGATGACCTACAGTCCAAGAGAAGCAAGGTGGCCCAAGACCTCAGGTCACCGGCGGGATGACACGCCGATCTGACTCTGAAGGTTTCGCCCCGCGAGTCCGCTCGACCCAAGGAGAGTCAGCATGGCGGTTGGCCACCCGCACGTTCCGCGTTGGGCTCTGCCCGTGGTTGGGGGTGCAGTTCTCCTCGGCTTCGGAACAGCTCTGTCCGCCTGCTCAAACTCGGCAGCGCCAGCCTCACAAGTAGCCACCTCTGCTGGGCCAGTATCTGAGACGACGCCGGCCACAGACCCGGTCGCTGCCAAGGCGGCAGCTGATAGGGCAAAAGCGACGGCTGCTGCGAACAAGGCCGCCGCTGCTAAGGCCGCCGCGAAGCAGAACGCCGCCATCAGAGCAGCGGCAGCAAAATTCCTGGCAAATCAGGCAAGCGGGGAACGTGCCGCAGCCAGGGCTCACCCGATTGCGAAGGCAGCAGCAGCCTGTGGCGTCCCGGTGGGTTATCTCCAGGCCGGGCCCAAGGGGAGCCGGATCGGACCCCCAGATGTGCCTAAGCCTGGCGACATGTGGCGGGTCAAGGCCGTGTCTCCTGTGTCGCCGGGAATGATCATCTACTGGCCCGACGGCGGCTCAGTTCTATGCAGGTAGTGACCGGGGAGTCCTGGCCGGGGTTCGCGGCCAGCGCCGGGACACCGTGTAGGCGATGAGGAGGTACCACAGCGAGGCGGTCGCGAGCACGACATACGACCGGCCGTCCGTGGGCAGGACGGTCGCAGCGAGCACCGTTGCCGCGACGAACACTGCGTTGAAGAGGACGTCGTAGAGGGCGAAGACGCGGCCTCGGTAGACGTCGCTGACTACCCGCTGCAGGGTGGTGTCTACGCAGACCTTCACACCTCCGTTGGTGATGCCGAGCCCGAAGGCCGATACCTCGATGGCCCAGGGTGTGAAGAGCGCGGCCGGGAAGACCATCATCAGCGCGGCGAGGACGCCGAGCGCGGTGACATAGTCGTGCATGCCGAAGCGCTTCGTCATCGACGGTGTGACGAGGGTAGCAACGGCGTATCCTGCACCAGTGGCGCCGACCACTATTCCGAAACCGGCGAGTCCGGCCCCGACGTCGGCCGGCTCGAAGTGGTTGCGGAAGAGCAGGATCGTCCCGACGATCATCACGCCGAAGGGCAGCTGGCCCGCAGCGACCACACCGAGGGCCAGCCGTCCGAGCGGAGGCAGGTGCCGGGCTGCGTCGCCCAGACCGCGGACCATGTTGCCGAGCGCCGCGCGGACTGCGCTGTCGATGCCCTGCAGATCCGGCCCTAGGTTCGGCAGCCGCGAGGCGAGGAGCGCGGACAGGAAGTAGGAGAGGGCACCGATGACGAGGACGATGCTGTCGCTGCGGGCGACCGCGTGAACCGCGCCTCCGAACGCCAGGCCGCAGAGGTAGGCGAGCGTGCCGCACGTGGGCGAGACACCGTTCGCTGTGACGAGGAGCTCGCGGCTGACGACGTGGGGAAGGCTCGCAGAGAGCCCGGCGAGCAGGAACCGGTTCACTGAGAAGGCGGCGAGCACGAGGAGGTAGAAGAGCCAGCCGACGTCGTCGCGGACTACGAGCAGGGCGATGACCAGAAGCAGAATCACACGGATGGCGTTGCTGGCCATGAGGATCCGACGTCGCGACCAACGGTCGAGAAAGACCCCGACGAACGGCCCCAGCACGGTGAAGGGCAGCAGGATCGTCGCGAAGGCCACGGCGATGGCGCCCGCAGTGGGAGCTCGCTCGGGGGCGAACAGGACGGTGGACGCGAGGGCGACCTGGAAGATGCCGTCTGAGCCCTGGGACAGCAGTCTCACCCCGAAGAGCCGCCGGAAACCGGAGAACCGCAACAGGGCGGCGAGGTCCCGGAAGAAAGTCACCCGCGCAGCCTAGCCAGTCGATCCGCCTGCCCCATGAAGTCGGATCCGATGTGCTGTCGGTCAGTCGTTGTCGCCGAGGCTGAGGGCGCTCAGCACCCGGTTGATGGGATTGGTCAGGCCGTAGCCAGAGGCCAGGGACGAGAGCAGGGTGAGGTCACCAACGTGCCGGGGGAGCGAGGCATCAAAGTCAGGGATCGGCGCGTCCAGGGCGACCTGGACGACAACGGGTGCAACGTCCAGATAAGCCGAAGCGGCTTCCAGTCGCAGTCGTTGCGCGCCCTTGATCTGCGGGTCGCCCTCGGCGAGGGCGCGACGCAGGCTGGCCAGATCGCCATACCGGTCGATCAGCGTGGCTGCGGTCTTCTCACCGATCCCGGCCACACCCGGCAATCCGTCGCTGACGTCACCACGCAGGGTCGCCAGGTCGGCGTAGGCCTGGCCGGTGGGGACGGAGTACTTGCTCTGCAGGAATGCCTGGGTGACGATATCGGGATCCCGCACACCACCGCGCGCGGTGTAGAGGACCCTGATGCTTGCGGCGTCGTCGACGAGCTGGAACAGGTCGCGGTCACCGGTGACGACATCGACCGGCTGCCTACCGCGAGCGCGATGGGTCAACGTGCCGATGACGTCGTCGGCTTCGTAGCCATCGCTGCCGATGCGGGCAATTCCCAGGGCCTGCAACGCATCCACGATCAACGGCACCTGCGGAGTGAGGTCCTCAGGGCTCTCCTCCTGGATCAGGCTGCCTTCGCTGAGACGGTGCGTCTTGTAGGTCGGGATGGCGTTGACCCGAAACGCCGGTCGCCAGTCGTTGTCCCAGCAGGCCACCAGATGGGTCGGGTGATGGGCGGTGACCAGGGTTGCGATCATGTCCAGAAAGCCCCGGACGGCATTCGTCGGCGGCTCGCCGGGGTTTCGCCGCTGGTCCGGCACGCCGTAGAAGGCTCGGAAGTACAAAGAGGCCGAGTCCAGGAGCATCAGGCGCTGGGTCATCCCGACATCGTGCCACGGAGTCATTCGAGGCACAGTCAGCCCGTCGCCACCCGTAGGTGCCGGGACGTTAGTAACCTAAGCGCCATGGAGGATCTGGATCGCCGCATCGTCGGGTTGTTGTCACAGGACGGCCGCATGAGCTTCACCGATCTTGGCAAGGTCACGGGGCTGTCGACATCGGCGGTCCACCAGCGGGTGCGCCGGCTCGAGGAACGCGGGGTCATCCAGGGATACCGCGCCGTGATCGACCACAACGCGGTGGGGATGCCGCTCATCGCCTTCATCTCGGTCACGCCGACGGATCCGTCAGCTCCGGACGACGTGCCGGACCGTCTTCGCGACATCGGTGACATCGAGGCCTGCTACTCGGTCGCGGGGGACGAAAGCTACATCCTCAAGGCGAGGGTGTCCACACCCGGCGACCTGGAGGACCTGCTCGCTCAGGTGAGATCTTCGGCGAACGTCTCGACCCGCACAACCGTGGTGCTCTCGACCCCCTGGGAGGAGCGTTCGCACCTCACTGACTGACCTCAAGTCCACCGAAGTCGCACAGATCGATGCTCCGCGGCCCGGGTTGAGTCGATGAGTGCGACTTCACGCTACCTTCGCGATGACCAACGAGTCTGGCACGATGTGGGCATGGGGATTTCGAAGAAGTTGCTGTCCGACGGCGAGTATGTCGTGCTGAGTGTTCGTGCACACGGTAAGGCGCTCATCTGGCCCTTCGTCGTGTTGGTCGTGGTGGTGGGTGGCTTCATCACCGTGCTGATGACGAAGCCCACCAACAACACCGGACTGGCTCTGGCTGCCGCCGTTGTGGCCGTTCCGGTGCTGATTCTCTGGTCGTTGATCCCGTTCCTGCGCTGGATCAGCTCGACCTACACCGTCACGAATCGGCGGCTGATCACCCGTCACGGCGTCCTCACCCGGACCGGCCGTGACATCCCGCTGTTTCGCATCAATGACGTGGCGTACGAGATGAGCTTGCTGGACCGTCTCCTGGGCTGTGGCACTTTGGTCATCTCCGACGCCACTGAGAAGGCCGGTGTGGTCCTGCCGGACATCCCCAACGTGGAGCAGGTGCAGCTTCAGATCTCGGACCTGCTCTTTGCCAAGGACGACGGGAACGACGATGACGGCAGTCGCGTGCCCGGCGAGCCTCGCAACAATCCCTGACAACACGTGTTCACAGCACACGTATGCCGCGTCCCCAAGTCGGGGACGCGGCATACGGCATACGTGTGTGCTCAGGCAGGCTGCTCAGACGAGCTGGGCTACCGAGGCCTCTCGGCTGGCGGCGGCCCTGGCCACGGCGGCCTCGTGAGCCTTCTCGATCCCTCCGTGCTCGCGCCACCAGTCCTGACCGGCCTCGGGCAGGGTGTAGATGGGGTCGTAGTAGACGTACTCGTGTGACAGGGCCTCGGTGTCGGCGCTCTCGATCGACGTGCGGTAGTTCTTGCGCCAGAACGACATCCCGTGTTCCTTGTCGTAGGAGTCGACCTGGTGGACCCAGCGCTTGCCCACGTACGGCACGTCACAGACGATGCGCGGCGTGGCGAAGCCCGGCAGGTAGCCCATGAGGTCGTGCTGCAGGCGCTGCGCCTCGGCCAGCGAGAGCCGCCAGTGCTCGGCGAACGGGATCATGTCGCACATGTAGAAGTAGTACGGCGTGATCGAGGCCTCGTCCTGCAAGGCGAAACACAGGTCGAGCAGCTGCTCAACCGAGTCGTTGACCCCGCGCATCAGGACACCCTGGTTGCGGACGGCCCGGACGCCGGCGTCCAGCATCGCATTGGCTGCGGCGGCGACGGCGGGCGTCACCGACTGGGCACTGTTGACGTGGGTGTGGATCGCCAGGGTGACGCCACGCTCGCGGGCCTTGGCCGCAACCCGGCCTACGCCCTCGACGACGTCGTCGGCCAGCCAGTGCTGTGGCAGGCCCATCAGCGCCTTGGTGGCCAGGCGGATGTCGCGGATGTTGTCGATCTCCAGAAGCCGGTCCAGGAAGGACTCGAGGTGCTTCCACGGCATGTTGGCCACATCGCCACCGGAGACGACCACGTCGCGCACTACGGGGGTCTCGCGAAGGTACTTCATCATCGCGTCGTAGCGGTCGACCGGCTTGAGGTCGAACTTGAGCTTGCGGATGACCGGCGTCGAGTTGCCGACGAGGTCCATCCGGGTGCAGTGGCCGCAGTACTGCGGGCAGGTCGACAGCAGCTCTGCCAGGACCTTGGTGGGGTAGCGGTGGGTCAGGCCCTCGACGGCCCACATGTCCTGCTCGTGCAAGGAGTCACGGGCGGAGTAGGGGTGGCTCGGCCAGTCGACGCGTCGGTCGCTGAAGACCGGGAGCATGTAGCGGCGGACGGGATCGGCGTAGAAGGCGCGGGTAAACTCCTCGCCGGCGCGCGGAAGCGAACCTTGCGACCTGCCCATGCAGGGGACCATCGTGTTCATCATCTGCGGGGTCACGAGCATCGACATCGTGGCCCGCTCGGACTGGTCTCGCTCGAGGTCGGCATAGAACGCGTCAGTGAGCAGATCGCCCATGAGCTCCCGCAGCCCCTTGATGTTCTTGACGCAGTGGGCCCGCTGCCACTGGACACTGGCCCACTCGGTCGCCGTGATGTGGCGCCAGCCGGGCAGCCGGGTCCAGTCTGGCTCCACGAGCTTGTGGCGCAGGTAGGCATAGGGCTGTTCGATCTTTGGGTCCATGAATGACATGATACGGGAGAAGTTGCGTAATTTGCATCTCCGCACCGCAAAAACCTGCTCACGTGGGTCCAAATACAGGAGGAATCAGTGACTGTGCCGGTGGAACGAACCGAGAGCTCGCCCGTGGGTCTGCACCGCGTTCTCGAACCATCGGGTGATCAGATCACGTTGCCCCAGGCTGCCCAGCGCCTTGACGCCTCGCCGCAGATCTGGGCGGACGAGGTTCGCATTGACATCGAGACCCTGAACCTCGACGCGGCTTCGTATCGCCAGCTGGTCGGGGTTCACCGCACCGCCGACGACCAGATCGACGGGGCCGCGGTCCGGGCTGCAGTTCTGGACATCGTGGCAACCCGCGGCAAGATGCAGAACCCGGTCACCGGCTCGGGCGGCATGCTCATCGGAACGGTCGCTGAGGTGGGGGAGCGGAGCCCGCTCGGGCTTTCTGTCGGTGACCACGTTGCCACGTTGGTGTCCCTGTCCTTGACCCCGTTGCAGATCACCGACGGCCTGGCCCGATGGGACGGCCTGGGAGAGCGGGTGCCCGCTGCCGGCCACGCGATCCTGTTCGGCAGGTCCATCGCGGCCGTGTTGCCGACCGACCTCGACCCTGAGCTCGCGCTGATGGTGATGGATGTCTGCGGTGCACCCGCCCTGGTGGCCCGACTGGTCCGTGAATACGCCTCCAAGGGTGCCGCGCCTTCGGTGCTGGTCCTTGGCGGCGCGGGGAAGTCGGGGTCGATGTCCCTGGCGGCTGCCCGCGACGCGGGAGCCGGGCGTCGTGTCGCCGTCGTGCCCAACAGCAGGGAGGCGCGCATGCTCGAGGGTATTGGGCTGGCCGACCATGTGGTCATCGCGGACGCACGCTCGCCACTGGGGCTGTCCGGCGCTGTGCAGGAGGCCGGTGGCCCCGCGGACATCACGGTTGTCTGTGTCGACGTTCCCGGGTGCGAGCAGCCGGCGATCCTGTCGACGGCACAGGGCGGCACGGTTGTCTTCTTCTCGATGGCGACGAACTTCGCGGCGGCCGCCTTGGGGGCCGAGGGTCTGGCTGCCGATGTGCGGATGCTCGTGGGCAACGGGTACGTCCCCGGCCACGCGGACTATGCCGTGAACCTGTTGCGCACTAGCTCTGCGGTGCGGGGCCTGTTCGAGAGCCGGCTGGAGAAGCAGACTGAGGCCTCGTGACCAACGGATCAGCACCGAACGAATCACCACAACCAGGCACCTCCACGCTGTATCGCGGCGGTTTCGTCCATGGCACGGCTGGCACAGCCGGCACGGCTGACCCCCTCGCGACGGCGCTGGTTGTTGCCGACAACCAGATCGCGTGGATCGGCTCCGACGAGGCAGCAACCGGGCACGCCGATGGGGTCGACGCGGTGGTCGAGCTCGACGGAGCGCTGGTCACTCCCACCTTCGTCGATGCTCACGTCCATACGTCGGCGACCGGTCTGGGGCTGCGCAGTGTTGAGCTCACCGACGCACTCTCACGGCGCCAGGTGCTGGACAGGATCCAGGACGCTGCCCGCAAACGGGCGGGCTGTCCGGTCTATGCCCCGAACTGGGATGAGGGGGACTGGCCCGAACACCGTCCGGTGACCAGCAAGGAGCTTGACCGAGCGACGTACGGCGGGGTGGTCTACTCCCCTCGGGTGGACGGCCACTCGGCGGTGATCTCCTCGGCCCTGGCGGCCGCATCCGGCGCCCGCAGCCACCCGGGCTGGAACGACAGCGGGCTGGTGACCCGTGAGGCGCACCACGCGGCCCGCGACGCGTTCTACTCCGGGATCAGCGCGGCCGACCGCCGCGCCGACATCGACGCCGCCCTGAACGCCGCGGCCGCGGCTGGCATCGGCCTGGTTCACGAGAACGGCGGGCCCACGCTCAGCTCCGAGGCCGACTTCGCGGATGTGCTCGCGGCCGGGCAGCGCGGCCATGGCCCGCCTGGCCCGCAGGTCATCGGCTACTGGGCAGAGCTTGTCGGCGACGAGGACTCGGCCAGGGCACTGGCCGCTCGGATGGGCGCCCGAGGGCTCGCCGGCGACCTCAACATCGACGGCTCGATCGGCTCGCGAACCGCGTCCCTGCGAGAGCCTTATGTTGACGGTGACAACCCTGCCCACTGCGGCAACGCGTACCTCACCGTCGAGCAGGTCCGTGACCACGTCGCCGCCTGTTCGCTTGCCGGCATCCAGGCAGGCTTTCACGTCATCGGTGACGCCGGCGCCGACACCGTGATCGCCGGTTTCCAGGCAGCTGCACATCAGGTCGGGGTGGCCACAGTCATCGCGGCACGCCACCGCCTGGAGCATCTCGAGATGGTGGACGTCGACGGCATCAAGGCCCTGGCGGAGCTCGGCGTCACCGCTTCGGTCCAGCCGGCGTTCCACGTCCTCTGGGGCAGGCCCGACGGCATGTATGCGGCCCGGCTGGGTCGTGAGCGCGCCGGCGGCATGAATCCGTTCGCCACGATGAACGAGGCCGGTATGTCACTGGCCCTGGGCTCAGACACCCCCGTGACGCCGTTTGCGCCCTGGGAGGCGATCCGCGGGTGCGTCAACCACCACGACCCTGCCCAGCGGATGTCAGCGGAGACGGCGTTCCTGGCGCACACGCGCGGCGGGTGGTGCGCTGCGGGCATCGACGATCGCGGCTACCTTGGCCTTGGCCAGCCGGCGAGCTTTGCGCTGTGGTCCGTCGGGAGCGACCAACGGTCCGGCGCACTGACGCGGGCAAGCCTGCCGGACCTGTCGCCCGGGGTCACGTTGCCCATCAACCTGCGCACCGTCATACGCGGTCGCACCGTTTTCGACCTGGAAGGGGTGTTATGAGCACCAAGCCCAAGCTGGAGCTCGACCCGGCCGTCATCCGTAAGGCGCGTTCGCTGGCCCGCAAGGCCGGCGCGCCAGTGGTCAAGATTGCCAAGACGCACACCACCGTGTCCGTCGAGCGAGCTGTGCTTCGCCTCGCTGGACTGTCCGGGGCCGACCACGAGGGCGTGCCGTGGGTCAACCACCTGGTCGATGCCGTCCGTGATGAGGTGGGGCTCGAGCTAGGCGTGACCACGCCCGTCTTCGACGCATTGCGCCGCGGCGAAGCGCCCGATCTGCTGATGCTTGCCCAGAAGTCCGCCGCAGGCTCGGTGTCGTTTCACCTTCCGCAGGGTCGCGACGGTCGTGCCGCGCAGAGCCTTGCGCTGCGCTCGGTCAAGCCCGGTATCGCACGCATCGACAAGAACCGCGCCACCCGGGACCGCCTGATCAGGCGACACGGCAACCCGAAGCAGCGGCCGTGGATCTATCTGATCGTGGCGACCGGTGACATCTACGAGGACATCCCGCAG